>Ga0209755_10000379_pt1 | contig 83407 bp, 56 predicted proteins | sample TergutCo191P1_FD_187301 | JGI IMG/M metagenome (GOLD analysis project Ga0209755, IMG submission 187301) | Cornitermes sp. P1 segment gut microbial communities from Petit-Saut dam, French Guiana - Co191P1 (SPAdes) (version 2) | ecosystem: Host-associated > Arthropoda: Insects > Digestive system...
GTCAATATTGGTGTACGCGGATCTTGGTTATTTAGGAATTGAAGGTCTTCATAAAAACAGTAAAATACCCAGGAAATCAAGTAAGCGCCATCCGTTAAGCGATATGGATAAAATGTATAACAAACGCCTTGCCCGGAAAAGGGTTGTCGTTGAACATATTAATGCAAAAATAAAAACATTTAAAATTATGGCGCATCCATACAGAAACCACTGTAGAAGGCATCTGCTCAGAGTCTCTTTAATTTGTGGAATTATTAATTTTGAAAATCGGAATATTTAATGGGTTGTCGAACATGTCTAATTAATATTATAAAGAAAATAACACCATTGATAAAAATGGTTCAGTATATTTAAACCATAAATTTTGCTTATTTTCATTCTCAATAGATTTATCTTTGTTAAGTAAAGTTAATAGTTCTTTTTCAACATTATCTTTCATAAAAATATCATTATTTACAATATTAATAATATTTTCAAATAAAGATAAATGATTTCTAAAATATATAAACTGGTTCTTTATAGTTGTTGGTTTTTTACCCCAAATATCAGTATCCGATATTTGGGTTTTATAATAATTATTAAGTTCAGAAAGTATAGATTTACGATTAGAAATATTAATTATTTCTAAATTTGGATATTTTTGTCTGAAATATTTAATATCATTTACAGATTGTTCTATTGAAGATTGACTACTGTCATACATAGGATAAACACAAAACGCAAATTCTAAAAATGATAATTTTTTTACATCTAATTTTGATAAGATTTTTAATACTGCTCTATACGGGAATAGTATCCTGTCATCACTGCCAACTTCGATAGAACAAGAATAACGCAATAATTGACGAATAAATATTTCATTAATATTCATTTTTCCATTAACAAATATTTTACCCAAGGGAGTAAGAAAATAATTATTTCCATCTTTTTCTATTAACCCCAATTTCTTTGTATGACTAATATTATTATGGTCAATTTTAATTTCATTAATTTTTAAAGAATATTTGTTCTTTTTTACAAATATTTCCATAGTTGGAATAACCAGATTTTTAATATAGCTATCAAAAGAATAATCACCTATTGTTTTAAATATTCTATTTTGATTAGTTCTTCTATCACCTTTTCCATATACAACAGTATCAAAAATATCCCTTAGAGGATCTTTATTAACAGTAGCAATTTGTAAATAAAGTTCATCAGAAAACTTTTTTATATCTATACCTTCAATATCAATAATTATAGGAGGAATTTCATCAGAACCGCCAAAACCACCGCCTCGAACCAATTTTTTATTTAATTTATCAATCCAATCTGCCAATCTATTGTCTTGATCACGAAGAGATTGAATAATATTATAAACAGTTTCAAAACTATCTAAATTGAAAATATCACTGCTGATTGTTTTATCAGGAATTAAAATTGGAATTATAAAATAAGCGGTTTTCTTAATACCTTTTTGGGTTCTTAAAGCGCGACCGCATGCTTGGACAATATCGACAAGAGAAGATTTTTTATCAACAAAATAAATACTGTCAATAAGCGGAACATCAACGCCTTCCGTTAAACATTTAGCGTTTGATACAATAGAATAATCATTTGATTTGAAAGTTTCTAAAATTCTCGCTCTCTCACCAGAGTCAATATTACAACTAATATGATTTAAATATAATGAGTCATTAGGAATATTTGGATTAAAGTCATATATTATTGTTTTTAAATATATTTCATTACTATTCTTTATAGTAAAATCTCTTGCTCTTTTAATAGTAGAATGAAAAGAAATAACTTTTTTTATAGAAAATTGAGACATTGATTTTGCAATAAGAATTTTAGCATAAAGAGATTGTGCCTTTGTTCTTTTTTCTTCTTCATTCATATCTTTAACCGAAATATCTTTATTTTCTTTAATATAACTAAAAACATCTTTTTCCTTAACACCTGCAATAATTATTTGATAATCTGCAATTGTTTCATCTTTTATCGCATCACCAAAATTATATTTTGAAAAGAGAGAGCCGTATACACTTTCATCATCCATTGAAAAAATAACTTCACCGTTATTTTGTGCTTTCCTAAGCAATATAGGTCTAACGATTCTTTCTGTCGCAGTCATAAATAACCGTTTTTTAGAAGGAACATATTGATTTTCTAATGCTAAAGAAAACGAACTTCTTAAACCTGCTGTTCTATGCGCTTCATCAAATATTGTTAAATCTATAATAATTTTAGCTCTTTTAATTGCACTTGCAACTTTTTCAGTAGATTGATAAGTAGAAAAAATATATTTTCTTCTTACATTATCAATTTTAAAAAAATTAGATATATCTTTTTCATTTGTTGATACAGGAATTCCTAATTCACTAATACTAATATCTGATTCATCATTTTCAACATTTTCGGAAACTGTGTTATCACTGCATATACAGATATAAGAAAAAGACAATTTTGCTTGGTTTGACCATACTTCTAATGTCTGTTTTATTAAAGAAATGCTGGGAGCTAAAAATAGAACTATTTCAATATCCATTTGCTCTGCAATCCATAATGCAGTTAATGTCTTACCGGTACCGCATGCGGCAATAATTTTTCCTCTTTCTTCATAACGAAATTTTGAAATAACTTCTGAAATTATTTTTTTCTGATATTCATACGGTTCATTTAAATCAGTTTTTGATATATTTGAATTATTAGTCAAATTGAATAATTCATTAAAAAAACTTACAGAAAGAGCAAAAAAATCATAAACAAGTATTTTCATATTTTGCTCATGCTTATCGGATAAATTTGTCAATGAATAACTATTTGCTACAGTACAACAATAATCGCAATAACGACCTTCAGACCAGAATTTAGTTAATTCTTCATAAGAAGGACTTGCTCTATGAGAACGGAATTTAGATTGATATGCAACAGCGGTTCCGTCTTTTCTTATTATTAAACCGTCAACACCGCTATCACGCATAGCAAGACGGTATTTATCTTTATACTTCTGAGGCACCATTTTATAAGGATATATTTCTGCAATCTGATAAAAATTATTTTTTATCTTAAAATACGCATAAGTAAATTCTTCAAAAGCATTACCCTTTTCAGTTGTTGTAGACAGTGCTTCTATAGCTTTTTCTAATTCAACCCAAGAAGAATATTTTTGTTTTAATATATTTGAAAATTTAAACACTTTTATTATCCTTATATTGAATTTCTATAATAGATTCCCTCATCATATTTTTATAAGCATCGCTTAAAAATTTCATTTGTTGTGAAGAAGAACGGATATTACGTGCTTGAAAAATGTTATTAATTTTATAACCTAAAGTATATGCAATATCTGCTATAATTAAATCAGTTGGAACTAAAATTCCTTTATAACCTGAATTAGCGACAATAATGAAGCATTTTGCATTAGATACAAGAACTTGTTTTAAATTTTTTAATAATTCATACATATCATCAAAATAACCGCATAACATAGAAGGAATATTTTTATTCCATAAATTAAAAGTTGAAATTAAATCAGAAATTAATTTAATATTTTTAATATTATTTTTAATATTATGGTCAAATTTTGAATTAACATGTGATCGCATAGCTAAATTTCTATAATATTCAAAATCTTTATATTTTTTAACAAAATTACCAAGCCAAAATTCTAATTTATAAACTTCACAATAATCAAAACAATTTGCATAAGGTGGAGAGAAAATACATAAACCAATTTTTTTATTTTCTATTATTTTAAAGTGTTCATTATTAATCATTGAACCTAGAATTGAAAGACATTCTGTCGGATAATTAATTTTGATTATATCGTAATACATTCTATTACATTTATCTAAATAATGATTTACAACATCAAGTAATGGTGTAAAGTTTTTTCTTAATTTTAAACCGTTACCATCTTTAATTTTTAAAGAGCAATCATCTATTATTGAAAGAAAAGCAAGACGAAAAAATTTCTGTATATATATATTAGATATATTATCCACATAATATTTAATTTTTAAAAGAATTGATAATGTTTCAGGTTGAAAAGATGTTAATACAACTTTAATATCAGAAATTTTATCATATTTCTTAGGTAAATTAAAATTATCAATTTCTTTTCTTATAATATTAATTTCTTGTTCTGTAAAATAATGAGTTTTAATTTCAGTCGATAAAATAGCAACAGGATTTATATCAAAACCAATACTTTTATAACCTGCTGCTTGTACTGTTAAATTCGTTGTACCGACACCGCAAAAAGGGTCTAATATATAAAATGATTTTGAAGGTTTTTCTATGCCAATAATATTTTTAATCAGTAATTCAGAATAACCTTGTTTATATTCATACCAATTATGCTTTGGAGTAATTTTATTAGTTTTAAAATTTACAAGTTCTTCAAAAATATTACCGTCAGAAATCATATATTTAGAAATTAAATCATCTAAAATAGATTTATATTTTGGGAATAAATAATCAAATTTGATTTGGTCAATTATTATTTTTTTATTACTTATTCTCATAGTTAACAAATAATTTCCCTAAATAATTTTTATTAAAAATACTATACAAAGTATGAAAATTGTGTTTAACTAAATAAGATTTTGCGAAACCGTCAATTAAAGGTATAGCTTCCAAAAACATTTTTAAAATAAGATTATTTTTATTTACATTTTTCTTTAAATGTTTTTTGAATATTTTATTTAAATCTAAAGCAAATTGTTCTTCTGATTGATATTCTGTAATTGGATATGAATGTTTAGATTTTCTAAAAATATATATAAAATCTCCATAAGGTGAACCTTCTGCTTTTGTATGTGCGGTTTGTTTATAATTTTCGACACCGTCTTGAAAATACAAATTTTCAAAAGAAAAACCTGCTTTAAATATTGCAAATAAAAGTCCTAACCATGTAGTTATATTTTTATTATTAAAGGTAAGAACCATGTATTTTTCAGGTTTTAAGCATTTATAAGATTTCTCGAAAACAATAAATAAATTTTTTTCATAATCATACTGGTCTTTTGCACCTTTAAAACCTTTTTTTCTATTTGCAACTGCCTCTAACTCAAATAAAGGATAATTATCATATAAATCTTTATTCCAAGGATACCAAAAATGTGATAATTCAAGATATTGAACATTACTGCCATAAGGCGGGTCAGTAATAATAGCGTCTAAAGAATTGTCAGGTATATTAATAAAATTCAAAGACTGATTAAAAAGAAGTATATTATTCCCATTATTAATAAAATTATTAAAAGTTTCAGCGCTTTTCGGTATAAAGTCTTTTTTTAAATTATATTTAATCGCAGATATGACACGTTCAACACAATTTTTAAAAATTGGCAAGATAGATACTTCGCAGAATTGATTGGGTATCCAATAAGCATGTTTGCTCCATGTTGTTGGTTTTCCATTCTGCCAACCAGTATTTGTAAATGACATTATATTGACATCTTTTAATAAATTGCTAAATATCATTCTTAATAATTCATATTCCTCATTGGAAATAATATTTTTATAAATATTAATTTTATTAAGTAATAATAATAAAATATAAAGATTGCGTTTTGTAAATAAATCTTGAAAAAAAATAATACCCCTTTTTAATAAACCATCTTCATACTGTCTATCCCAATCTAAAGGAATTGTATCTTGCGGTATAGTAATATTATTCTTTTTTAATTCTTCTTTAAGAAATTTTATATGGTATAAAAATTTCTTTTCATCATCTGAATCATATTCTTTCTGTATATTCTTTTTATTATTATAATTAATTAAAAATAAAAACTGTGCGGGTCTTCTTTCGCAACCAGATACTTCGAAACCATTACCAGAATTTTGAACACAATCAATATTAGAACAATAGTATTTAAATAAATTCTGTCTTAAATTATTTGATAAAGGCGTGCTTCTGCCGCATACAGGGCAGCGTACAGATAAAGCCATTTCTGCCCAATTTATTTGATAAATTTTGTTATTCAGATTAAAGGTTAAATAGTCATCTTGCAGGTATTTTAAATACTCTTCTAAATTAATAATAATTTTATTAAATTCATCTGATATTGAAAATCTTTTTATCATATTCTTAATAATAAATATTGATAAAGGATTTATATCGCAACCTATCATTTTACGATGTTTAATCAGACCTTCATATATTGTAACACCGCCGCCGCAAAATGGATCAAGTATAATATCATCTTTATAAGAAAAATTTTGAATCAATTGTTCAAAAACATTATAAGGTCTTCTTGCAAAATATTTATGGATTTTATAAGGCGGGGTATGAGGAGAGGCTTTAACGGGTTTATAAGAAAAAGAAGGTTCTTGATCATTTTTAGTTACTTTTTTAAGCGTTTTAAGTTGAGTTTTAGAAGTTTTACCTATTTTTTTAAACATTTTTTTAGCCTTAGTCATAATGTTCCAATTATAATATAACAAGTATAAGGAAGTAAGCTCCCTACTGCAATCCCCCCGCAAAATACGCTATAATACCCCCATGACCAAAAAAAACATAATACCCATAGACCGATACGGCTACGACTTCATTCCTGCGGAATATCTACCGAAAGGTGAAAATGAATATTGGCTGCGTAACGCTCAGCAAGCAGAGCGTTTTTCAAAAAAGCCGGGAGATTGGCGTAAATTAAAACCTGAAGAGATTGATACGCTTTTAAATAATAATAATTTTTGCGCGAACTGGAACGACTTTCTTGTTCGCGATCCCTTTGATCCTGCTTTGATCCGCGATTCTTATTTTTATGGATTGGTACGCATCGGTACTTTGCGGAATGTTCTTTTAAAACATCATGATTTTTGTATTCCCGCCGGGATTCGTAACAGCACGCTTATTTCCTGCGATGCCGGCGATGATTGCGCGATTCAAAATTGCGCTTATATTTCTCATTATATAATCGGGAACAATTGTATTTTATCTGAAGTCAATGAATTGCAAACTACAAATCATGCGAAGTTCGGCAATGGTGCGATTAAAGAAAACGAACAGGAAGATGTGCGTGTCTGGATCGATGTTATGAATGAAGCTGGCGGACGCTCTATTCTGCCCTTTGAAAATATGATCGCGGCAGATGCTTATCTTTGGGCGGCGTATCGCGATGATATTGCGCTTAACAAAAAATTAACAGAAATTACTCAAAATCAATACGGCGGTATTCTAGGGCGTTACGGGATTATCGGTTCAAACTCAGTAATTAAAAGCTGTAAGATTATTAAAGATACAATGACGGGTGATTACGCTTACATTAAAGGCGCGAATAAATTAAAGAATATTACGATCTTATCTTCAGCCGATGAACCGACACAGATAGGCGAAGGTGTTGAAATCGTAAACGGTATTGTCGGATACGCATGCAATGTCTTTTACGGATCAAAGGCAGTGCGTTTTGTTATGGGCAGAAATTGTAATTTAAAATACGGTGCGCGTCTTATCCACTCGGTGTTAGGCGACAATTCTACCGTGTCATGCTGTGAAATTCTTAACAATTTGATTTTCCCTGTCCATGAGCAGCATCACAACAATTCTTTTTTGATAGCAAGCCTTATTCAAGGGATGTCAAATATGGCGGCGGCGGCTACTATCGGCAGTAATCATAACAGCAGGGCAAATGACGGCGAGATACGGGCGAAGCGAGGTTTTTGGCCGGGGCTTGCTGTCAGTTTAAAACATACAAGCGTTTTCGCTTCTTTCATTATTATTGCAAAAGGCGATTATCCTTCAGAGATGAATATCCCTCTGCCGTTTGCTCTTGTCAATAATAATGTGTTTAAAAATCGCCTTGAATTGCTGCCTGCTTTTTATTGGATGCACAATCTTTACGCACTTGAGCGCAACTCATGGAAAACAAAAAACCGTGACAAACGAAAAATAAAAATTCAACGCATTGAATCTGATTATCTTGCACCTGACACAGTTGAAGAAATTATTTTTGCTTTATCGCTGATTGAAAAATTGTTAGACGAAATGGGAATTAAATATTCAAGACAAACAGGCACTGCTTTAACAGCGCAGAAAGAAGAAAATTATGTAAGGGAAATTTCCTGTACCGGATTTGAACACAGTAACCGGGAGCAAGTGATCATAAAACCGATAGAAGCGATTATTGCATACCGTCAGATGTTACGTTATTATGCGATAAAAACAATAATTGAATATTTCGATACACATCCTGAATTGGATTGCCGTTATTTAATTGAACTGCAATCTCCGTCCCCTGCGGAACGGATAAAAAATTGGATTTGTTTCGGCGGGCAAATTGTACCTTCAAACAAAATAGATGAGTTACGCGAAGAAATAAACGCAGGTAAATATAAAACCTGGGACGAGATTCATAACGCATATGATCGATGGAATGATGATTATCAGCTTAATAAATATTGTCATGCCTGGGCTGTACTTGCCTATCTTGCAGGAACAGATTCACCTATCGATCTTTATACTTTAAAACAAGAAATTGAATCAACTTTCGAAACCCGTAGATGGATAGATGAACTTCTCTTTGATAGTAGGCAAAAAGATTTTTACAATCCTTTTAAACAAGCGACTTTCCGTAACGCGCAAGAAATGGAACAAGTGCTTGGAAAACCTGAAGACAATGCGTTTATCTGTCTTTATAAAAAAGAAAGCAAAAATTTTATCAAAAAGATTAAAAAAGTGCTTACACGTTTAAGAGTGTAAATTACAAAAATTAAACTCTCGCCCTTCTTAACCGCACATTCTCAATATCATAACTGAAAAGTTCTCTCAGATCGTTGAGCCCCAACGCCATCAAAGCCATACGGTCGATACCGATACCCCACGCGGCGACAGGTACATCCACTCCAAGACTTGCCGTAACTTCGGGGCGGAAAATTCCCGAACCGCCGAGTTCAAACCAGCCAAGCACAGGATGTTTGATATGCACTTCAACTGAAGGCTCTGTAAAAGGGAAATAACCGGGAACATATTTAACTTCTTTCGCGCCTGCAACTTCGCAAGCGAACATTTCCAACATTCCAAGAAGGGTGCGCAGATTCACGTTTTCACCTAACACGATGCCTTCAGTTTGATAAAAATCAGGAAGGTGTGTTGCATCTACACGATCATAACGGAAACAGCGGACAATGCCGAAATATTTACCGGGGATTTTTGCTGTCGGCAATTGTTTTGCAGATAACACAGTCCCTTGCGAGCGCAAGATAAGGCGTTTTGTAAAATCACGATCAAAACTGTAATTCCATCCCCGGCTGCCCGTTGATCCGCCGTTTTCATGAGCGTCTGCGACATTGGAAAGCCACGGCTCATCAATGGATTTTGCACGTGCAACCCCGTCTTTGTTTGGATTAGACTCACAAACAGAGTTTGCGTTATTATTCGCTATACTGTATGCGTCATGAATATCGCGCGCCGAGTGGAACTGAGGCATGAAAAGAGCATCCGAATTCCAGAATTCTGTTTCAACTAAGGGACCGTCAAATTCTTCAAAACCCAGAGAAGCGAGTTTATCTTTTACATTTTCTAAAAATTTCGCATAAGGGTTGCTGCGCCCAGGCGTTAGGCGCACAGGAGGGGTTTTAATATTATATGAGCGGAATGTTTTACCTTTCCAACTGCCGTCTTCAAGCATAGCCTGAGTTAACGAACCGATTTCATCGCCGGTAATTCCCGCCGCTTTAAGAGCGTCTGCCGCTTCAACGGCCGAATCGGTGAAACTGAAATAAACCGTTTCGCGGTCTATCTGACGGAAAGGCGCATCGGCGGCGCCTCTCTTTTTCGCGATACCTGCCATAACTTTTTTTTCCGCATCATTCAATGATGATTCGGCAAGCGCAAACCCTGTTTGTGCGTTTGCCGTTCCTTTTTCAAGCAAACCGTGAAGGACAGCGAAAAGATTAGTGTCCGGTTCTTTTGATATAATCACATTTTTACCGCTGTCCATTGCAAGCACGCCGATTTTTGAAAGACTGCCGAATGCGCTGCCGACATCTTTATTTTCGATTTTTAATTCTTGCGCAATATCGGGCAGTTTTAAAATTCCAGATTTTGATTTTACAAGAGCGATAATCCTTTCTTCAGGGCTGCCTTTCTCTTTCCATTCACGTCCAAGATCGGTCATTTCAAAAAAGACCTCGGTTTCCCTTCGGATTTCACTGACCAGCTCCTTTCCTGTAAGCCACGAAAGCGCCTGATTTCCGTTTCCGGGTTTAAAACCCAAATCCCGCTCAACCTTTTCGATGGTAAGTTCATCGCCTTTTTTATAAGAAAGAAGGATTCTTACTTCTAAAGGATGTAAATTTTTAACAATACTAAGAATTTTAATCGACATATTTACCTCTGCAATATATAATAATTAAAAAAGTGAAATTCTTGCGTTTCTAAAGAACCGCGTGATTATTAGAAAATTATCAAAATAAATCATACTGGTCAAGATAAGGATTTCATATATTTATAAGATGGGAGATTATCATGGCAAACATGGAAAAAGAAATGGTATCATGGTCAAATAAATTATCTTGCGGGGTAAAAATTATTGACGATCAGCATAAAGGACTGGTTGATCTGGTAAACGAAATGTTTAATCATGCGACGGGAAATATAGTACAGGAACGCGATTATTTTAACAGGGTAATTCAAGAAACGGTTAATTATGTAAAAACACATTTTGCAACCGAAGAAAAATTGATGATCGCGACAAAATTCCCGGGCTATCCGGATCATAAAAAAGAACATGAAAGTTTTATCCTTACAGTTGTAGAAAACATTAAAGAATACGAGGCAGGAGGCAGAATCACCCTTATAAAATTTTCACGTTTTTTAAGAGATTGGATCTTATCTCATATCGCGATGCAGGACAAACGATACTTTGAATACTTTAACAAAATCGCAACACGAAAAGCTGACGGGAAATTGAGTATTACCTTAGATGATGTTAAGCATGGGTAGAAGAAATGTTTTTATTAATGAGTTTCCAGTACCTCTGCATCAGCCAAATCTTTTATCCTTCCTGTCGCTCGTTTATTAATAATTAAATCATCTATTGATAAAACATGAATAGGGATATCTTCGATTTCAATTATATCTGAATGTGAATAAGCATCATCAAATTTGATACCATCAATTGATGTAATAATATCTATCCGGCATGGAGCTACGCCTATTTGAAAAATAATATCTTCATTTTGAAGATCATTTAATGATAAATTTTCAACAGGAGCTCCGAAAGTTTCAAGCGCTTGCAGTACTAAAAAAGCATTTTCGGGATCGGGCTTAACGAAAATATCAATATCCATTGTAGAACGAGGATACCCATGAGCGGCCATGGCGTAAGCGCCTACCAGTATGAATTTAACTTTTTTTTCTGATAATATTAATAATATGTCTTTGTAATGGTTGTTCAACATCGTATTTTTTACTCAATGATACAATTTCGCATGTCAGGGGCCATACCATAGAAATTCGTTCTGCTTTAGTGCCGGGTACATACCCGGAATTTTTACTATCTTTTTTGGGTATAATGGTTATAGTTTTATTCATGTTTAAATTTTACTCATAACCTTATGCATCTGCCCGCTAAGCGCAACCGCTTCTTCTTGCGTGGGTGCTGAAGTTTGAATAAACACGCCTTTGCGCCCGAAGAAATCTATCAGTTTTTTTGAGTAAGCGGTAAAATCCGTAACCCCGTCATCAAGATGATCCCAATAAAAATGACGCAGGCATAGGACGGTTTTCCCTGAGACAGCGTCGCGGACTTTTTCCCAATTCTGCACTTGCGGAATCGTGAAGTCCAAACCTTTTAAGCCGGGTATCTCCATCATCGCTTCGGCAACATTTGAAACATCGCCGCAGGAATGAACCACAATGCCGCCGAACTCCTTCGCTATCATGGCGTTATATTTTACGCCGAACTCTCGGTACAAGTTAGGTGACAACAAAGCGGCAGTATCGTCGCTGACGCGGATTCCTATTTCTTTAGGCACATACCAAAATTCATGACTCACGCCGTAAAGATTTGTTATGCGCTTAAACATTTCTTTTATATAACCGATAGTCGCTTCTGTGATTTTTTCCATGAGCGCGTGAACTTCGTCAGGATAAACGAGAGTGGCTTCGATAAAACCTGTATACTCCCAAATGAGCGACGCTGTGACAAGAGGCGAGGGGACATTGACAACTCTTAACGGAATTTTTGATTTTGCCTGTAAAGCTTCGACATGTTTCCATGCTTGTTCAAAATAAGGATTGTTGACAGGATCGGGGACTTTCAATTTATAAACATCATCAACATTTTCTTCGCGGATAAGACATTCTACCCAAGGGTCAGCCTCATCGTTAGGTTTACACTCGCAGCCAAAGGCGCCCGCCACAATATTGATACCCTGATTCGGCTTTATATTGGGAAAACCGTAATCGTAAATACCTTCGCGTTTCTTTGCATGATCTTCCGCCCATTCAATTTCCGCATCAGGGTTGTTATAAAACTTTTTTGTCGCCATGTGCATCGGTCCCACTTCGATCACGAAGGGGACTTCATCTAATTGCTCCATGCGCCAATTTGCTTCAATTAATTTTTTCTTTGTTTCTATACTGAGGATTTCCGGCATTTTAATCTCCAAGATCGTCCTTAACCTTAACGGTAACTGTTTCATCGTAACATGCAAAGCAGTTGTCAACAACGGCTTTTTCCGGCGCTTTTGTAATTAAACTTACAAGCGGTACAATGATTAATCCTGCAAGCATACAGAATGCGCCGGCGTTAATCGGTGATTGCAAAATTACGGGGAAGGAACTTCTGAATAATACGTTAAGTATCATTACAGATGTGCTGAATATAAAACTGCACCAGACTGCGGCATTGCTTGTTTTTTTCCAGTATAAACCGTAAAGGAAAGGCGCGAGGAATGAGCCTGCAAGAGCGCCCCAGGAAACGCCCATCAACTGAGCGATAAAGGTAATCCCGCCTTTGTATACGTTAATCGCAATTACAGATGATATAATTATAAATACAACTATCAATACACGGATAATAATTAATTGCATTTTATCGCTCATTTTTTTAATTATATTGCCTCTTAAAAAATCCAGCGTTAAAGTTGAAGCCGATGACATAACTAATGATGAAAGAGTTGATATAGAAGCTGCGAATACTAAAATTATAATTAAACCCATCATCCAATCATTGTTGGAAAATAATCTTTCAAGAATTCCGGGAACGATTGAGTCAAAACCTTTCGCTCTTACATCAACAGGGGAAGCGAATATACGTCCGAAGCTGCCTAAGAAGTAACAGCCGCCCGCGACAAAAATCGCGAAGAATGTTGAAACAATCGCGCCTTTGGTGATCATTTTTTCGCTTTTGATTGAGTAAAAACGCGCAACCATTTGAGGCAAGCCCCATGTGCCGAGCGATGTCAGTATCAATACGCCTAAAAGCGCTATGGGGTTAGGTCCGAGAAAAGAGGTAAAAACACCGGGTGATACCCCCATGGGACCGTCTGCAGCCGCGCCTTCAACTCTGGCGAGTTCGCCGATGGCTTGCGTTAAACCGCCTTTGCTTGCAAGAGCGGCGGCGATTATTAAAACTACGCCTATCACTGTAATTGAACCTTGAATAAAATCGTTCACCGCTGTCGCGAAGTAACCTCCGGCAACAACAAATATCGCCGTCAGAATTCCCATCGCCCAAATACAATATTCAAAAGGTATGCCGAAGGCCATCTCAAAAAGACGTGAAAGCCCGTTATAAAGCGAGGCTGTGTAAGGGATTAAAAAGATAAAAACAATAATTGACGCGCATATTTTTAATGCGGTAGAACTATAACGCGAACCGAAAAATTCCGGCATGGTCGCGCTTTTAATATGATTGGTCATAATACGGGTGCGCCTTCCGAGTATAAACCACGCCATCAGCGAACCGATAAAAGCGTTTCCAAGCCCGATCCAAACCGCCGCAGTACCGAAGCGCCAGCCGAATTGTCCCGCGTATCCGACAAAAACAACAGCGGAAAAATAAGTCGCGCCGTAGGAAAAAGCTGAAAGCCAAGGACCTACATTTCGTCCACCCAAAACAAAATCATTTACATTTGACGCTCTTTTTCGGAAATAGAGCCCGATAAAAATTGTGATTGTAAAAAATAATACCAGCAGGAAAATTTTAATTATCATTTTAATACCTCATAATAAAATGTTAAAGTTTTTTTTTAAAATAAACAAGATGGCACTTGACACCTTTATAAATACTGCACAAGAACATTAATCATTTCATCAAGATCGATAGGTTTTCTTATATGACCGTTCATTCCCGCTTCAAGACATTTTTCCACATCTTCACGGAAAACATTCGCTGTCATCGCTATTATCGGAATTGATTTCGCTTTCGGAATATCCAAAGAACGAATTTTACGTGTCGCGTCATATCCGTCCATTACAGGCATTTGAATATCCATAAAAATTAAATCGAAATCATCAGGAGTATCGGTAAACATTTTTAGCGCGATGTCACCATTCTCAGCGTTAAATATAGTTAATTGCATAGGTTCAAGCAAAGCGATAACAATCTCGCGGTTAATTTCAATATCTTCTGCAAGTAATAATTTTTTTCCATTAAAATTACGGGAATAATTTATTTGTTTTTCAAAATCTTTATTAATTTGATCTGTATTTATTCCAATATCACGTTTTAATAAAATGTTAAAAATAAATTTAGAACCTTTCCCCAATTCAGACTCAACTTGTATATCACCGTCCATCAGTTCGACTATACGTTTAGAAATAGAAAGACCAAGCCCCGTACCGCCGAAGTTGCGCGTAGTATGCGCATCAGCTTGTTCAAATGACTCAAATAAACGTATCTTTTGATCATTGTTGATTCCTATTCCGGTATCTGTGACGCTTATTTCAATACGGCACATTTCATTTGATTCTGATATAAGACGGGCGTCAAGTGTTATTATCCCTTCTTTAGACGTAAATTTTACAGCATTGGATACCAGATTTGTTATAACCTGCGTAAGCCTTTGATCGTCGCCGATGAGTACATCAGGAATATCGTCTGCGATATTGACAATAAAGGTTTGACTGCGTTCATCAATACCCGGAATGACTATGTCTGCAACTTTTTGCAGCATTTTTTTAAATTCAAAACTAACAGGAGATAATACAAGTTTATTAGCTTCGATCTTTGACATATCAAGAATATCATTAATGACACCTAACAAATGTTTGGAAGCGCCTTCTATTTTATAAAAAGCATCATCTTTCTTTTTAATATCTTTTGATAATTTACCGATTGTTGTCATGCCGATAATCGCGTTCATCGGCGTGCGTATTTCATGGCTCATATTGCTAAGGAAAATGCTTTTAGCTCTGTTTGCTTCTTCCGCTTCAATACGTTGTTTTTCTGTATAAATTAAAGCTTTTTTTGTCGCCGTAATATCCATAATTGCGCCTGCAACATGAAGCGCATTGCCGTCTTTATCACGGGTCGCTTCCCCGCATGAGCGGAAATATGCATATTCGCCGTTCTTGCAAAGCAAACGGTAATCAAGATCATAAGGCGTATTACCTGTTTTATCATTCAAATGATTTAATATTGCCTGAAGAGCGAGATCTTTATCTTCAGGATGCAATTTATCGAAATAACTATCTGCTGTATTTGGAAAATCAATCTCGTTTGAATATCCAAGCATATATCTGAATTCATCAGACCACAAAAAAGTATTTAAAGGATGAATAGGATCGTTATTCACAATTGTTACTTCCCATAAACCGATTTTTGTCGCATTAACTACTGCATTTAATTTTTTTAACTGCAGTTCGTTTTTTTCCTGTACACGTCTAAGCTCCATTTCCCGCTCGCGTATATTAGTCATATTATAAATAAAACCGACAATTGCAAAATCTTTTCCGTAAGGTATTTTTCTAAATTCAACATCAAGATATCTAAAACCGCCTTTTAAATTAATTACTGTTTCAAATCTGGTTCTTCCGTCCTTTACCGCAACAGAAAGTTTATCAATCAAAGATTCTGATTTTCGCCCATCCGGCTGATATTCGGGTATACTGCCTGCAAGACGCTTAAAAAATCCTTCAAACATTTCTTCTTTTGAATTAAATTCCATAAAGTAAACGGCGGCAAAATTACAGTCAATCAAATTAAATTTATTATCAAACAGAATATTAGGATAAGGGTTAACATCAAGTATAATCTGCATACGCTCATCCACTTCATGTGCTTTTTCCAATTCTAAGATCTGTTCATGTGTTTGTATATTTTCTATATGCTCTGCTTTTGCATTTTCCATTGATTTTACAATACAATTAACAGGAATATTAACGTTAAGCGCAATTTTTCTTGCCATACGGCGGCAAGTTTCAGAACCGCAGGCACCGCAGTCTATATTTTGTTTTTCATAATCATTTTTACCTAACAGTTCAAAAGCATAGTTTATATCTTCATCAGTTATTTGACGGTAATTGGAGTATATAGGATGGTATTCTCTCATAAAAAATGAAAGATTAAGTGTATCATCATATTTATTAAAAGTAGATATATAATATGTTAGTTTTTTATTATCCTCCGCTTTTTTTCTTTTATTATTCATGGTTTTATCAATTTCAAAAATACTTTTTTCATGCGAATACGCTGAACCTACATTACATCCCTCAAGACAACTTAGCACGTCATAAATATCGGGTAAAAATTCAGCGGCGGTTTCCGCATATTTATCAAGCTTTTCATAAATATGAAAACCTTCGCCTTTTGATATGTGAATCTTTTTACCGATAAAAAATTCAATATTTTCTTTAAGCCCTCCCGGCATTGGAAACAAAGAACCTAAACCGCTTTCAGGATGATCAAATTGCGTTTCTTCGGAAGGAAGTAAAATATTTTCTTTTTTAATATATTCAAGCAGATTCTCAAACGTAATATTATATTGCGCAAGTTTTGTATTCTCAAATTCCCTGGACTTTGCAATACAAGGGGAAAGAGCGGCGATAGAATCTGTTATACCTTTATATTTTTTCATATAAATTGAAGTGCATGCCATCGGGCTTTGTATAGGTGACAGCTTAGGAAGCAGATCGTGACGATACATTTCAAAATATGAAACAATAGCCGGACAAGGCTGAGTAATTAAAGGCAAAGCGTTTTCATTATCTTCGATATATCTGATATGCGCCCAAATGCAAATATCCGCGCCTAAGGATACATCGTAAATATTTTTAACGCCGATTTTTTTTAAATATGTAAAAAGTTTTTTATAATCAGGAATATTTGTTCTAATTGAAGGCGCTGCGATGATCGATATAGGAACGCCTTTTGATAAATCATCAAAAAAACGTTTCGTATCATCAACAAAATATCTTGCGTTATGTTTACAAGCAGAGATACACCGCCCGCAAATAATACATTTATCTTTATCTATTTTAACTTTAATGTTTCCATCTTCATCTTGATAGGTAATATTAGTCGTTTCCATCGGACATTCCCGAACACAACGATTACAACCAGTGCATAAATCGTTTTTTGATTTTATGATTTCGACCATTATTTAACCTATTTTAATAATTAATGTCACTAATTAAGCCTATAATTCTATTATAATAATTATACTCCTTTTTTAATTAAGATACAAACAAAAACCTCGACAGTGCGCCGAGGTTTATAAAACATCAGACATCATAAACATCTATCCCTTCTTTTCTTTTTAAAAAACGTGATGCCCAATAAGTAAAAGGTGTCATCAATGCTTCAATTCCGCACTTTAACATATAATTTGTTAATACCAGACTCCAAAAAATTCTCCAATCAAAGACACCGGCAAGAGTTGCAATTAAAACAAATATAGCAGTATCAAGAAACTCGCCGATTAATGAAGAACTGATCGTACGCACCCAAAGCATGCGCCCTTGCATTAAAACTTTTAATTTTGAAAGTACCGCCGCGTTTGTTAATTCCCCGACAAGATAAGCGGATAAACTTGCAAGCACAATCCCGCCGTAACTCATCCCGCCAAGGATAGCGTTATACGCTTGATTACCGCCTGTTTCCTCCGCCCAAAATGCCTCCTCCGGTAATTTGCCTAGTACGAAAAATAATAATACAGCAAGCGCCATTACGATAAAGCCCGTCCAAATAACGCGCCGTGCTGTTTTAAAACCATATACTTCGGTCAATACATCACCTAAAACATAAACCAAAGGAAACAGCAATGTCCCGCCATCAAACACAAGCGGAACAGAAAAAAGAGAAACACCAAGATCGACAATTTTCGCCGAAGATGCGATATTACTAAGCACAAGAATCGCGACAAAGAAAGACGCGATAATATCAAGATACTTAAAAGATACCGGTTGAGAAGATGCAAACTCTGTTTGTGAAGAAATCATTTTTAATTCTCCTTGTTTTGTTTTTAGGCAGGTTGAGAAAAATCCTATGGATTTTTCTCTTGCTAGGATACTGCCTGTAATTCAGAAATGTATGCCTTGGAAAACCGCTCATGTGTCTGTGGGAGGAAAACGGTTTCTGCCGAGTTATTCCCGAGGCTAAGAAACCGTTTTCCGCACGCAGACACATGCGTTTTTTATCTAATGCATACAATTAAAAAGCGTCAAGACCACTTGATAAACCCGCTTCTGTATGGATGTATCAATGCGACGTGTTTCGGTAAAATACGCACTGTGTGTCCCTGCATACCTGTGTCCATACACTCAAAACGGATTTGATATAGATTTAGGTTACCTTCGTTCTTCAGCCATTTCATTTCTATTTTTTGCGCGTCTTCGATGCTGTTGGTTTTGCTTGAAACTGTGCCGTGATAAAGTTCAACCTGCAATTCGTTAGGTGAAATATCACCAAGATCGAGATAAGCTGTTACTGTCAGCATGTCTCCGCGCTGCATTAATGGCTTGGCGTTGGATTCAATTTTGACGATCTTCAACCTGTCCCATGATTGATGTAATTTGCTGAAGTAAGCGGCAAGCGATTTAGCTTCGGCATAATCATCCTTGCTGAAACGGCGGTAATTTTTAAGCGCGGGGAAGTAAAACTGATTTGAATAATCCATCAGGGTTCTGTGGAATGACATTGACTGCCCTATCTGCTTCATACATTCCTTCATCATTTTAATCCATTCGCGCGGAAGCCTGTCATGCCCTCTTTGATAGAACAAGGGGATAATATCCCTTTCCAAAAGATCATATAAAGCTTTACTTTCAATATCGTCCTGGTGTTTTTCATCTTGATATTCTTCACCGTTACCTATCGCCCATCCTACTTCAGGAGCATACGCTTCATCCCACCATCCATCAAGTATCGAGCAGTTAAGAACACCGTTCATCGCGGCTTTCATACCGCTCGTACCCGACGCCTCCATCGGGCGGCGCGGCGTGTTAAGCCAAACATCACCGCCCGATGTTAAATACTTTGCGACATTCATATCATAGTTTTCTACAAATACAATGCGGTTTGTAACATCATATTTATTTGCAAAATGAATAATATCGCGGATTAAATCTTTCCCGGGTAAATCATGCGGATGCGCTTTACCGGCAAAGATTAATTGGATGGGGCGGTCGTTATCTCTTACAAGACTGAGCAAACGTTCAGGATCGCGGAGGAGGAGATTCCCGCGTTTGTACGTTGCAAAACGACGCGCAAAACAGAGGGTTAACGCGTAAGGAGAAAGCGCGTCTTCCGCCTGACGAATACGGCGCTCTACAGCACCTGTTCTTGCATATTGTTCGCGTAAGCGCTCGCGTACAAAGACGACTAAGCGTTCACGGCGGCGTTCATGAGTACGCCACAACTCTTCATCGGATATACGGTCAATATGTTCCCAAATTTTTAATTCAGTAGGTTTGTCCTCAAATTGCGGGCCTAAATACCGGTCTAAAAGATCCAACATACCTGAAGAAATCCATGTACGGGGATGAACACCATTTGTTATATGCCCGATGGGAACTTCGTTCAAAGGTAGATCCGGCCATAAGCCCCTCCACATATTACGTGATACAACGCCGTGGAGTTTTGCTACGCCGTTTGCATAAGCCGCCATCTTCAGCGCGAGAACTGTCATGCTGAAATTTTCGCGATCATTGTTAACATCGATTCTGCCGAGATTGATAAAATCTTTCCAGGAAATGCCAAGCACCTGCGGCCAAGTTTTAAAATATTTTTCCATCATACCGATGTCAAAACTTTCATTCCCTGCCGGAACCGGAGTATGGGTTGTAAAAATATTTGTCGGCCAAACAGCTTCGCGGGCTTCTTCGAAAGTAAAACTTTTTTCTGTCATGATTTCGCGGACACGTTCAAGACCGAGGAAAGCCGCATGACCTTCGTTCATATGCGTAGCGGCGGGATTAATACCCATCGCTCTTAAAGCGCGGATACCGCCGATACCTAAAAGAATTTCCTGCTGCATACGGGTTTCTTTATTCCCGCCGTAAAGAGCGGCGGTAACATTGCGTATGTCCTGCGCGTTTTCTTCTATATTTGTATCTAATAAATATAATGATGAACGCCCGACCTTTACTTCCCAAATTTGAGCGACAGCCTGCCTGCCCGCCAAATCGACGGAAATTTTAAGCGCCTGCCCATCTTTACCTATTTTCTTTTCTACAGGCATATTGTACCAGTCGTTTTCGGGATAACTTTCCTGTTGGAAACCTTCGGCATTTAATATTTGCTTGTAATATCCCTGCCTGTATAAAAGCCCGATACCGACAAGAGGCAAACCTAAGTCAGAAGACGTTTTCATATGATCCCCGGAAAGAATCCCAAGACCGCCTGCATAGACAGGGAGCGACACGTCCATTCCGTATTCCATTGAGAAATACGCGACTACATCTTTATGGCTTCCATGATACCAAGTATCGCCTTTTTTATAACGTTGAAACCTGTCATAAACTTCTTTAAGAGCGGCAAGGTAAGAGTCATCCTTCGCTGTCTGCATAAGACGTTCTTGACTGACTATACCCAAAGTCCGCATAGGGCTTTGTTTTGCTTGAATCCAAGCGTCATAATCCAACCTGATAAAAAGCTGAATCGCGTCATAATTCCAAGATATCCAAAGATTGCGGGCAATCTCTTCCAATGGTTTCAAAACCGGAGGCAGTTTTGGCTTAACTGTATATGTTGATATGTTCATATAAATGATTTTAAGGTGTGGAATCCAATTCTGTCAACGATTAGTTTTAACACGATTTTTTATAATTTTATTAAATAAATAAAAACGGTCTGCACCTTATGGCACAGACCTTAATACATTATTAATTAAAAGCGTAGCCTAAACCGACATAGCCGGTAACTCCAAAACTAAAACCCCTACCTACAACCAAAGGAAATTTTATACCGGGCGCAACAAAAAATCCCGGTACAGATTTAATATTAAATCTAAAACCAATATCTGGGATTATAGCTACACCGATAGCGCCACTGTATCCCACAAACCAAGACCACCAAGACCAAAGCCAGTTAAAGGCTACATTCGCACCGATTGCAAGTTTCGGTAGAGCCATATTCTCTTACCAAAACCCTGCCCCTAAAAAACTGATCTCGCTGGAAATCCAATGTATAAATTCATCCTGAACGAATACCTCGCTAACCACAATTATAGTTAGTGCTAAAACAAGAATTAATTTCTTTGTCATTTCTATACTCTTATTTAATAATTATTAATTATGTTAGTTTTTCTAACCACTTTTTTTGATAATAAACTCTTAGTATAACTCATTATAGAATTGACGTTTTGTCTGATTTTGTCAAGCAGTAAATTGTTGTTTATTACTTTATCTTAAATTTGTTCAGTAAACAGATATTTAAGTAAAATGATTTTTTACTTAGTAGAACAACGTTTGATATTTTCTTCGAATGCCTCCCTAACTGTTTCAATTACTGTTTCAGTTATTGTTTTCTTTATTTCGATCATTATATCATGACGAAGTTTTTCCAACTCTTTTGCAGGTGAACTGGACTCCACAAACAATTCGTACATTTCTATATTAAAAGCTCTTGCAATACGTTCTATAAGCTCGGTAGCAGGAAAATTACGACCCATTTCAAGCATACCTATATAATGCGGTGTCACTTTCACCTTTTCTGCCAGTTGAGCTTGAGTTAAACCGCATTTTTTACGATATTCCTTTAAATTTTTAATAAAAATAGTTCCTAATCGTTTCATGTTCTTCCCAACAGATAATTTACCTATTTATCCCCTCTTGACATACTGCTCATTACTCAGTATTTTCTATGTATCTGTCAGTATCAATGAATTATTTTCCTTTACTTTGGTAGATAGTGAAGAAATTTGGCAAGGAATTAAATGAACAAACAAAAACTTAGAAAAAACTACATGAAACAGCTTAAATTTACATATTTTATTGCGGCATTTGCGGTCTTATTAAGCGGTGTTACTATTTATACGTTTTTTAGAAATATTAATAACATGTTTCTATTTCAATTCATCCAAAAACCTTTTTTCTTGGATTTATTACATAAAACGGTAAAAACAGAATCACTATGGTTAAATATGTTTATTTATAATTTGCCTTACGGTTTGTGGTGCTTATCTGGATTATTACTAATCCGCAGTATCTGGTTATCCAATGAAAAATGGAGAGCTATCTATAGCGGTTTATTCATCACGATAATAATGTCTTATGTGATACTTAAACTTCCTGGTATTATTCCCGGAACGTTTGACGTACTTGATATATTTTTCATGAGTTTATTTGCTTTCGTTGAAAGTATAACATTTTATTTTTTCATAAAAAGGAGAATTTATTAATGAAAAAAAAGCCATTACCTCATTTACTTACGGTAATATTATTAATTGTTTTCATTGTGTTAGGATTAGCCAGCGCATCTCTCCCTACCAAAAAATCCGCATCAAAGCCAAGTACAGAATCAAATCAATTGAATGTAGTTTATTATGGAGAAAGTAATAGATTATTAGAGGGAACCTCTTGGATTTTAACTGCTAGTGATTGGCCTTCAGATAGGCAACCTAATAATATTGATTTTTTTTCCAATGGTATTGTAAATGGATTCAATGGAAATACATCGACTTGGGAACGAAAAGGATTTGATGTAAGACTTGTAATTGAAGATGGTCGTTCATTTATTGAAGGAAAATATAATCCGGAAAACTTTACGATTACAGGAACAATATCACGTTCTAATGGTTCAAAAGCGAATATTCTGATGCAGCGTGTCAGTGGAAATTCCGGAAACACCTTAGATGTTGCCATAACTACAGAAAATACATTACAAAGACAAGCAGGAGCTCAACATTCAATACAACCTGCAAACCCATTTTTTAACGGTACAGGGGGGCGTGGAATAAGCTTGGGGATCGGAACTCCAAAAAGCCAGGGCTTAAGTGCAACCCAAGATTATTTACCAACATTGGTACAGGGTGTACTTGTGGACAGTATATCAAAATATTCAGCTGTAAAAGTACTGGATCGTGTTTCGCTAGACCGTGTTATTGCGACAACACTAGATCCGACATTTGAAGACAATATAGATATTGTCCGTATTGGTCATGTTGCACATGTTGAAAATTGGCTTACGGGAAATATAATACGAACATCTTCGGGGTATACTTTACAGCTTAATATTACAGATACTACCCCCAATGCATTAACAGTCGCAACATACACCGGTACATGCACAGTAGAAGAATTTGACAATCACAGTGCGATTCATAAAGCTGCAATGGCATTACTTGAAGGAATGGGAATTGAACTAACCGATAGAACAAAAACGGAACTAACACGAGCAAGCAGTCAGCAATATGTACAGGTTCAAACTGTATTATCACAGGGAATCACGGCTCAACGGCAAGGTCAAAATGATGAAGCATTAGATTTATTTTTTCAAGCCATAGCCATTGACCCTGCATTAAAAGAAGTAAAAACCCGTTCTGCAGAAACAGTACTCTCCTTAGGGCTTACAGCACAGCAGCAAGGCAACGAAATTGAAGCATTAGGTTATTTCTTACAAGCGGCGGCTCTTGATCCTTCATTGGCTGATGCAAGAACCCGTTCATCTGTAGCATCTGCTAATATTAAGACAGGAAGCATAGGAACAGATGCCCGTAACGATATAGAATGGCGAAGACGCTGGGTAGCAAGGCTTACAGAAACCGAAGAATTTTACAATAGAATGTTTAGTAACCGAGGATATCCTTACCGGTTATTTTATTCAACACGTATACACCAGGGAAATATTGATTATCAAAATGAAACTATAGAATTAAGTTTTAATATGAATTTACGTATCAACCCTGCATGGGTTAGTACGCTTGATAGCGTTGTACAGACAGTTCAGGCAGTATATGACGGATTAAATGCTACAGAGAGAAAAGTAACTTGGGGATTAGGAGGTAACTGGTCAGATGTATGGAAAAAACAAATTAACTCAGACACTTTTAATACTACTTGGAGGACAGATTTCTCAATTATATTTGAATTATTAAACGAAAAAAACACTGTTATTGGAAGGCGAACAGTAAATCTTACAAATGATGCACCTACATTTATAGTAAGACGCGAAGGTGATAAAATAATTAGATCATATACTGAAGATATCTACAGAACAATAACATTTAACGCTGTAAAAGTTAACGATATTACCGAAAATATGGCTATACGGATTGCAAGCGCCAATAGAGTTACCCCGGAAAATGCAAGATTCCAGATGATGGCATTGCCGGATGAAATATATTATACAAACGCTTTTCTTAAAGTGGAGTATGGAGCTGTAAATGGTTTTAGATGGGATGAAGAAAAGCGAACAAATCTTGTTATACCTTCCGAAATATGGGGTGAACCAAATGCGGTTACCTCTATAAATAGTAATGCATTTAGATATGGTAATAAAATAACCGATATAACAATTCCTGATAGTGTTAAATATATTGGGCGTTCTAATTATCGCCTTGATTCACTTACAAGTGTGATAATCGGTGAAAATGTTGAAATAGAAGGTAATGGGTATGATTTTAATAGAGAATTTACGAAATTCTACAATGATAACAGACGACAAGCAGGGACTTATACATGGAACGGAAATCGTTGGAATTATAGAAGATAGAAATAATCTACGTTATATAACTTAACATCTGCTATCTTACAGTTCCAACAGTTATACCTCAAAAATTTCACCTCGAATTTGACATATCGTTAAATTGTGTCAAGTTAATGAATTATTAAAAAAATAAATAGAAATTCTTTTAAAAAAAAATAGCGCGTTTTTAAATTGTGTGTGATAATTATTTTAAATAAATACGGAGGTAAAAAATGAAAAAACTAATCGTAGTTTTCGTTTTGTTGTTTGCGGCGACAACTCTTTTCGCGCAAGTTGATATGGGATCATTCCCGACCGGAAGCTGGCTTGACCACAATTATGATGCAATCTGGACCTTTGCGGCTACAGGCATCACATTAAAAACCACTGACGGATCATTTACTTATTCATTTGGCAGAACTAACATGGAAAATTTCAGATTATCTATGACCGGGATACAACCTACTATTACATTTTCCTGCCAAGCGACAGAAAGAACTTATGTTTTTAGAGCTTCTCTGCCCTCAACAGATATAGTAATGGAAATCGATAATAAGAATCTTCCTAATAAATACTCTGTTACGATGAAAAAACAGTAACACAAGGAAAAAACCGTAAAAAAGCCAGGCGCATTGCCTGGTTTTTTTTTGCCATTAATATATACCGGATAATCATTGACCAAGTATTAAAAACAAAATAAAATTTACTAAGCGGAAAAAATGGGAGGGATTTATGAAAAAATTACTAAAACTTTCATATATAATAATCATTTGTGTGTGTACCGCAGTATCGTTATTATCTTTATCATCCTGCAAAACCGTATCGGCAGTACTTCAAGAACCGATTATTTCAATTCATTCTGTAGATTTGATAAATATAAACATTAACGGCGCTCAGTTACTTTGTAAAGTGCAGATAGAAAACCCTAACGGTTTTGAGATTCCGTTTCCGGAGACAGATTGGGAATTTTTTATTAACACGAACTCTTTTCTTAAAGGGACGATAAAAAATAACAACCGTATAAGAGCGCGTCATAAAACCATCATTGAAGTGCCGTTTAAACTTGAGTACTTGGAATTGCTCAACACTTTTAAATCCTTGATAGGAAACCGTAAAATAGATTATAAAATTGCATTAGATATTAAATTCGACCTTTCTCTTTTAGGAGAAAAGATATGGAAGCTTGAGCATGAAGGGGAAATCCCGCTTCCTCAGCTCCCGCGTATTACATCGCCGTCCATGAGGGTGAACAACGTGAATTCGTCCAGAGCGGAAATAATAGTTTCGGTTAATATTGAAAACCCAAATGTATTTGAAATACCGTCACCGAAAATAAATTATGATTACTTTATAAACAGAAATTCATTTATAAAGGGGGAAATAGAAAGCACAGGACCTCTTGCTGCGGCATCAACCACACCTGTTAATTTCCGTCTGACAGTAAATTACAGTGATTTGGCGCGAACCATCGCAGTATCAATTACATCGTTATTATCATCAGCACGGGAACTTACCAGCCAGCTTAGGTTAGATTGTGATTTTGATATACCGTTTTTAAAAGGCGAACCTTTTAACTGGGCATTGGACGGAGTATTACCGCTGCCGCGGTAAATTTTCATGAGGCTGTTTGCAATTTCAAACTGCATACAACCTCATGAAAATTAATTTATGCCACATAAGCCTGCAATTTTTTCATACGCTTTGGGTTTCTCAGACGGGAGAGAGCCTTCTCTTCAATCTGTCTGATACGTTCTTTACTAAGGTTGTAAAGCGTACCGATGTCTTTTAATGACATCGGTTCACGCTCTCCAAGCCCATAATGATAACGGATGATTGCCGCTTCATCATCAGCAAGTGTGTTAAGGACACCATCAATGTCGCTTTCCATTAACTTGCGCTCGGCATAAACATCCGGTGGCATATACAGATCATCTTCGATAGAATCTTTCAAGAATAAAATCCCATCGTCGGATACAGGATTATCAAGCGAAAGTATTTCCCTTGAAATATTGATAAGTTCTGAAACCTGCTCTTTTTCCATCGTTAAAAGACCGGCAATTTCATCAATTTCTTCTTCTGTTGAATAATCCGACTTGATAATCTTTCTTGCCTTTTCAATTTTGACAAGCTCTGTTGCACGGTTTACGGGAAGCCTGATCATTCTGGCTTTTTCGTAAAGCGCACTCATGATCGCCTGCCGTATCCACCACACAGCGTAAGAAATAAAATGATAACCTTTGTCTACATCAAAACGATCAACCGCACTTAACAATCCTACATTTCCTTCGCTTATAAGATCTTCAAGCGGCAAACCTAAGCCCTGATACTTCTTTGCTACACTGATTACAAAACGAAGATTAGCGTTAACAAGTTTATCTCTGGCTTCCTTGCTGCCAGTTGCAACCGCGCGGGCGGTTTGCTCTTCTTCTTCCCGTGTTAACATTGGGATACGGTTTATTTCATTAAAGTATATCGAAAGGTTGCTTTCCGCAGATCTAGCCTTCTTTTCATCTTTCATACCATCCTCCTTAATTAGAAAATCCCGCAGGATTTTCTTATATACCATATATTTAGCAAGAACCATGCCAAGCCATTTTTTCGATATATTCCCAATAAAAAATTATCATCCTAACAAATTAATAATTATCGTTGTATAAAACTTTGTTTTTTTTAAATAATCAAAGAGATAAAAGGATTAATTGATACATGAAGGAATATTCCCAAGAAAACTGTGTCATTTTGACCTATCAAAAGTGTCAATCACCTTAGAATATCTTGCGAAAATAGGTTTTATAGCCGAAAATATAAGGTAGGATTAATTTAAAAGGTAGGATTATTATATGACTTCAAATCCCGAACTAGTCGTGGATGAAGGGAAGATTAAAAAAGCAATACAATCAGGATTTCCTCTAACAATTACAACTTATACACATCCTAAAGAGATTGAAATATATATTGAACAGGTAATTGCATCTTTTCTGCAGCACATGAATCTTTTAAAAATAAAAGATTACATAGTTTATTGCGTACAAGAACTTGTTGTAAATGCAAAAAAAGCAAATACAAAAAGAATTTTTTTTGAAGAACGCGGTTTAAAAATTGATAATGACAGAGATTATGAAGAAGGGATGAAAACATTTAAAGAAGAGACAATCAACAATATTAATCATTATCTTCAAAAACAAAAAGAAAAAGGTCTTTATATAAAAGTAATTTTACAGGTAAAAAGAAATGCAATCAGTATAGAGATACGTAACAATGTATTAGCGAATAAAATGGAACAGCTTCGTATCCATGATAAAATGGCAAGATCAAGACAGTTTGATACTTTGGAAGATGCGCTTTCTCAGGTTCTTGATGATTCTGAAGGTGCAGGTCTTGGATTGGTTATCCTTGTTTTAATGTTAAAAAAAATGGGGCTTGATGATGAAGCGTTTTTTATGAAAACATCAAGTAAATGCACAATCGCAAATATTATTATCCCGCTTGATAAAGCGATGCAGGAAAATATGTCTGTTCTTTCTGAAGAAATAGTGGAAAATATTAACAGCTTGCCGCAATTTCCGGAAAATGTTATTCATGTTCAAAAATTAATTAACGACCCGTCTTCTGATATGCCGTCTATCGCCCGTCAAATCTCGATGGATCCGGCACTTACCGCAGATTTATTAAAAATTGTAAATTCCGCTCAGTATATGCTTGCAAAGAAAGTAGATAGTATATCCGATGCGGTAAAGATGATTGGTATCAAAGGTATAAGAAATCTTCTTTATTCTTACGGTACTCAAAAAGTTCTTGGTGATGATACGATTGATAAAAAGAAATTATGGGATCATTCCTATAGAACAGCTTTTTATGCTTACAACCTTGTTAAAAACTTTAAAAATGATTCAAGCATACTTGATGATGTTTATGTCGGCGGTATTCTGCATGATATGGGAAAAATTATTTTCTCCAATGTACATCCGGATCTGCTCGGAAAAATAAAAGGCTTTTGCAATGAAAAAAATCTTCCGGCATCAACATTTGAAGATCTTTCTGCAGGTATGAATCATGCTGAACTCGGCGCATTAATCGCTGAAAAATGGAATTTCCCTGACAGGCTTGTGGCAGCTATACGTTTTCACCATGATCCTGAAAGCGTAGAAGGTGAATGTAAAAATTTAGTTGACGCTGTATACCTTGCCAATATGTTTTGTGAATACGAAAACAACAATATCAATTATGATCAAATTGAATCATCTGTACTTGAAAATTATAAATTTAAAAACAAAAAGCAAGTTGATAATTTTCTGGAACGTCTTGCCGCCGGGTTTAAAAAAGAGGCAGCGTTTTAATTAAATAAATTTTTTAGTTTCTTCAGATATAAGAGCAGAAATTTTTTCATATTCGCTGTGCAGTAAAAACGCTGAGATTTGATCAAGTATATCTTTTGTTTTATAAGACCATGTTCTTTCTTTTAATTTGTTTAACGATGTTTTAATTGTCTTTTTATCATAAGTGGTACAAGCATCAAGAATAACAAGTAATTTTTTTCGAAAATAAGCAAGATTTTCATCAGTTTCTGCATCGGTTTCCTTAACCGGAGATTCAGGGGTAATTTTTTGAATAACAGATAAAAGCATGCTTATAAAGCTAGAAGTTTCATTTAATAAAATATGGAAATTTCCGTCTCTTCCCGCTTTTTCCAATTTTTCCGCTTTTGCAGAAATTTCTTTTTCTCCGATATTTGCTAAAGCGCTTTTAATAGCATGAACATTTATTATATATGTTGATACATCTTCTCTTCCGCTGAAATTATTTTCTATTACTGTTTCTAAAGCGGCAATGGCTTTTTTTGCATCACGTATAAAAATGTTTGCCAAATCATTAGATATTTCTTCATGATGTATACCCAATGCGTCCATACGTTCACGTTTTGTTTTCCGCGCTCTTTCAACTATTTCTATCGGTTGTTTATCGCGGATTAACCTGTTAAGTACAACATTAAGATGACGCACATCAATAGGTTTTGAAATAAAATCATCAAAACCGTTTTCCATAAATATTTCAGCTTGCCCCACCACCGCGTTTGCTGTTAATGCGACAATCGGATTGGTATAACCTAATTTACGAATTACTTTTGCCGCTTCAATGCCATCCATTTTCGGCATCATGTGATCCATGAAAATAATGTCGTAAGTATATCCTTCTTTAATTTTCTCAATCGCTTCATAACCGCTTATAACAAGATCGATTTTTAATTCATAAGGTGTCATAAGACCTTTAGCAACATATAAATTTGTTTCAACATCATCTACAACAAGGACGCTGCCGTAAGGCATCGGATCGCGTACCATTTGAGATCTTTTTAATAAGGGCGAACTGTCATAATGAAAACTTTGAAGATTTTCTATCATTTGCTTGCTTATTGTATCATTATCAATTCCTTTTTGCGGTAATTTAATGGTAAAGGTTGTACCTTCACCGAGTTTACTGTTTACAGAAATTTCCCCGTTCATTAAACGGATTAAATGTTTTGTAATACTCATACCAAGCCCCGTACCTTCTATAGTCCGGTTGGCTTCCATATGAAAACGGGAATATTCATTAAACATATCGTTCACTTGATCTTCTGACATTCCTTCGCCTGTATCGCTTATTTTAAAAGTTAAAATATAATTATTTCCATCTTCTGTTTTTTGAAGATGATTCGCATCAACAGAAAGTTTTACATTCCCTTCCGCTGTATATTTAAAAGCATTTGATAAAATATTATTTAAAATTTGTTTGATACGGACTTCATCGCCAAGCAATCTTGAAGGTATGTTTTCATTTATATTAAGTTTGAATTCTATTGGTTTATCGCTAATTCTGATCATATTCAAATGGACGGTATCATTTATTAAACTGGGAACATCATAAGTGTCAGATGAGATTTCCAATTTACCGGATTCTATTTTTGATAAATCTAAAATATCATTAATTATATGGAGTAACAAATCACCTGAATTATGTATTTTAATCAGCATCTCTTTTGTCTTTTGAGAAATTGTTTCATCCTGGATTTCAATATCGGTTATACCTATTATTGCGTTTAATGGCGTGCGTATTTCATGGCTCATTGTCGCTATAAACATCGACTTTGCTTTACTTATAGATTCCGCTTCCATTTGCTTTCGCGTTATTTCTTCAATTTGCGTTATCTCCTGCACAACTTCGATATAACCTGCTGTTTCACCGTTTATATCTTTTAGAATTTCTACATCAACTTTATACGATTCGTTGTTATGCGTAAAAAATGTTTGTTTAATACCTCGTTTGGCACAATCAATGCCGCAACTGGATGTATTACAAATCTGAGCGCCCCAATTACAGCATGGATAGCCTTGTATATCTTCAAATTTTACACCCAAGAATTCTTCAACACGGGTATTGATAAAGGTCCAACATGTATTTGCATCGGTAACTGATATCGGTATAGGTATGGCATCAAGTATTGATTTATACCAATGCGCGGTTTTTTGGAATTTTAAACGTTCTTCTTCAATTTGTTTTGACACTTTATTTTTATCTGATATGATTTTTAAAAGAAAGATACTTAAAATACCTGCAAATAGAATACCAAGTAAAATTAATATTCCGGCAATATTGTACAAACTTTTATAATAATTATCTTTTGGTATAAGTATAGCTATATACAAGCTGTTATTAAGTTCTTTGGAAAAAATTATTACTTTTTCGTTTTTATAATTAATTGTTTCACGCTCGGAAATTTTAAGCCCCATGTCAAAATCATTAATTATATCCCATCCTATACTCATTTCATGCAAACCTTTGCCTATGGATTTATCATCAGGATGGATAAGAATAATTTTTTTGTCATTAAATAAAACACCATAACCGCCGTCAGCGGCGCTTGCAGAAAGAATATATGGTGCAATATTTGCAATCTTTTCATCTATACTCATTGTTTCCATTTTTAAAAATTCTGATTCAATTTGAGCTTGTGTTTTTTCCAGTAAATCTTCAACATGACGTTTTAAGTGCTTGGTTTCAATCTCGCTCAAAAAATAATAACTTGAAAAAACCATCAGTGCAAAAAACATCCATACCAAAAAAATTTGAATATAATAAATAATAAAAATTTTAGTTTTCTTAATAATTTTTTGTAACATTTAAACCCTATTATTTTATATTTTTCTCTACCAATACGGACGCTTCATCAAATTCGCTGTGAAGTATGTGTTCCGCAATTAAGTCAAGAAATTCTTTTGTATCATGAGACCAAGTTTTTTCTCTTAATATGTTTAATGATTTTTTTACCGCTTTCTTGTCATAAGCGGTACAAGCATCTTTAATTATTTTTAACTGTTCGTTTAAAATAACAAGATCTTCTTTTGAATCCTCATTAACTTCATTGTCATGATTTTTTGATTTTATTTCTGAAACTACCTTTTTTAATTTATCAATAAAATCGTTTGATTCAGATAACAACACATTGATGTCTTTCTCTCTGCCTGCTTGTTCCAACCGCAGCGCTGTTGAAGAAAGTTCTTTTTCGCCGATATTAGCAAGTGCGCTTTTCATTGCATGAACATTGATAATATACATTTGAATGTCATTTTCATCATTTATATTATTATGCATACAATTTTCTAAAATTTTTATCGCTTTTTCTGCGTCACGCGCAAATATTTGCGCTAATTGTATATCAATTTGCTGTAATATTTGATCCGAACCTGACTTTTTTTCCATCTTGGTTTTTTCTTTCTGCGCGGCATCTAGCACTTCAATAGGTTGTTTATCACGGATTAACTTGTTAAGAACAATATTTAATTGACGTACATCTATCGGTTTGGAAATAAAATCATCAAAACCGTTTTTTAAAAACATTTCCGCCTGCCCTGCAAGAGCGTTTGCGGTTAGAGCGACTATCGGGTTTTTGTAATTCATGTTACGCAGTTGTTTTGTTGTTTCGATACCGTCCATTTTCGGCATCATGTGATCCATAAAAATAATATCATAAACATCGCCGGATTTAACTTTATCTATCGCTTCAAACCCGCTTGTTGCAAGATCAATTTTTAAAGAATAGGGCATCATAAGACCTTTTGCTACATAAAGGTTTGTTTCTACATCGTCTACAATTAAAATTCTGCCGTAAGGCATATATTCATGCGATATTTGAGTTTTCTTGTATTGTACGGAATTACTTTGCTTGAACAAGCGGAGATTATCCGCCACTTCTTTTCCTAAGAAGCTGCGGATACCAAACCCTTCGATTTTTTGCGGTAAGCGGACGGTAACATGCGTGCCTTCGCCTACAACGCTTTTTACATTTATTTTTCCGTACATTAAATTAACAAGATTTCGCGTAATGGTCATTCCAAGACCCGCGCCTTCCGTTGTACGGTTAGCTTCCATATTAAAACGGGTATACTCGTCAAATAATTTACTTATTTGTTCGGTTGACATACCCTGCCCTGTATCCTTTACCTGGAAAACGAGCGTTACAAAAACCATCCCGCCTCCGCGCCCTACAACTTCCGCGTTTATTATAAGTTCAACTACTCCCTGGGAAGTATATTTAAAAGCGTTTGAAAGCAAATTATTTAATATTTGTTTAATACGAAGTTCGTCCCCTACCAATACCGAGGGAATATTCGGATCGATATCTATTTTAAATTCAATCGGTTTGCTTTCATAACGGATATAATTTAATTGAATAATATCGTTTATAAGACTTGATACCTCGTATTTCACAGGCACTAATTCCAGTTTTCCGGCTTCAATTTTTGAAAGATCCAATATATCATTGATAATATTTAAAAGTAAATTACCGGAATTATTAATTTTCATAAATGCTTCACTGGTAGCCGGAGGATGAGAATTGTTTTGCATTTGAATTTCTGTCATACCTAAAATAGCATTTAAAGGAGTCCGTATTTCATGACTCATCGTTGCAAGGAAGTTACTTTTCTGCTGCGTTCTTAAATCTGATTTTATTCTAGCTTGAGAAATATAATATAACATTGTGCATAACGCAGTCGCCAATAATGAACCGATTACAATCAGGAATACCGCCATATTGCGTACGCTCTTATAATATTCATGCGAAGGTATTACAATACCAAGATACCAATCATATTTTACTTTTTTAAAGTATACGATAGTGTCTTCGTACATATAATTTTTAATTTTTTGCTTACTAATTAATTCTCCTATTCTTAATGCTTCTAATTCATACGAAAGAGCCGATAAACCGCTTGATACGCTATATATATTACTGCCGATAAAATATGCTTCAGGATGAGCAATCGCTTCTAGATTGTTATTTAATAATATTCCGTAACTTCCTTCTGTAAGATTGATAGAAATTGCATGATTGTAAATTCTGCTAAGATCGATATCAAGACAAATAACTGCTAACCGCTCTCCGTTATTATTAAAAATAGAACGTGATAGTGTCAGTATGTTATTTCCTATTAGAGTATCTTTATACGGTTTTGAAATAACAATTTTTCCTTTTGCATCGATTGCAGGCTGATACCACGGAGTATCTTCTGGTTTAATATCTACAGACGCAAGAAGTAAAGATGATGTTTCCTGTGCAGGTGTTAAAATTCTACTGGTTATATGTTTTCCGCCCCAACTAAAAAAATAGCCGTGAGTGGTATATAAACCTGTCATACGTTCTCTGTCCATAACAAGAAATTGAGTTATCTCTCTCATATATGAAGAAATCATCATTTCTGAGTCACCGTTTATCAGCATACCGCGAATTGTTTCCGAATAACTGCTGAGAAATGTTTCAGGTTCAAGCAAGTAGGAAATTATTCTTGATTCTGTTAATTCCAAGGCATGCTCTGCGTCTTGAATTAAATGATTTTCTTCGATACGGCTGACAAAAAGGAAACTGGATATACCCATAATTACAAAAGCAACAATAATTATAAGCATTTGTGCATGTATAGTATTTAAAGCCTGGCCTTTTTCAAATATAGACCGCACAATTATCCTCCATATTTTACCTGTTTACCATTAATTAATATCCATAACTATATAAATTATAGACTATTTCAAGTAAAAAATGCTATATATGAGAATTTATCGATTCTACTAAAGTGGATGGAGAAAAAGGTTTTTTGATTATGCCGACAGCTCCTAATTTATAACATTGTTGTTCGATTGAAGCGTCAACAGTGCCGGTTAGAAAAATAACAGGGATTTTTGCCCGCGAACTATCGGCTTTTAACCTTTCAATCGCCTCATATCCGTTCATTTCAGGCATTTCTATGTCTAGTAAAATCAAATCCGGGGTTACTTTTTCCAATAATGAGAACATTTTAGCTGCAGACGGTATCGTCATGACACGAAAATCGTTTTCCAAAGCGTCTTCCGCCATAGCTAGGTTTGTATCGCTGTCATCTACAATATAAATCGTTTTCAAAATCTCTGAATAACCTCTCAATAATAGTAGAATAATTTATATTTTATGTAAAGGGAATATTAAAAAAATGTGATTGACAAAATCTCGAAATATGTCAATAATCTTATACAGTAAATAATGAACAATTTAACGAACATAATAGTTGCATCAAAGTATGAAAAAGATCAGAAATTGATTATATCGGCATTGCCGGAAACTATGGGTTTTAATATAGTCGGGGTTGAAAATGATGAAAGTGAAACGATCATCAGATCGCAACGATTACAACCCGATGTCCTTATCCTTGATTTTAATATAACAATTATTACAAGCACTGAATTACTGTCTATAATTAGGAGGCTTTCCCCGTCAACATCCATTATTATATTATGCGAAAATAATGAAGATGATCGTGTAATGCTTGCAATAAGGGCAGGCATTTCCGGGTATTTAATAAAAGAAGATGATTTTGAGAAACTTGCGTATGTTATAAAATTAGCCGTTTTGGGCGGTTGTTATATTAATGCTTCAATAATAAGAAGGATTGTAAATAAAACAAAGATATTAAACCAATTATCTGAACATTTATTTGCAGATAAATTGGTGGAGATAGCCGGTAATAATGAAAATACAAATGATATTTACTCATTCTTTTCCCCTTTAGAAAAAATCGTAATAACAAAGATGGCGCAAGGATATTCGGACAATCAAATTGCAAAACATACCGGTTATAATGTAGGAACGATAAGAAATTCGCTTTTAGAGGTAAAGCGTAATATAAATTTTAATACACGTATAGAAATTGTTTTGTTTTCGTTATTTTACGGGATAATCCGTTTAGAAAATTTAACATCTTGGTTTAAAAAAGCGGAGTTAATCTTTAAAAACCTTGTAAGCAAGGGGAATAATTCGGAGAAAAAAAGAAGAAGAAAAAGTGAAAAAACTTGATGGGACAGTTATTTTTTTATATTTTTAATGTTATGGAGTTTATATGAAAATAAAATTTTATTCATTATTTGCAGTATTTGTTGTGTTTTTGTTATTTGGATGCGCATCTACATCAACAATTTTATCTAAAACAAGAGAAATAAATGTTCCGGAACTTGATGGGAAAATTTATATTTCTGCCATTCAATACGCCGGAAAATCTGTTCAATTAACACAAAATAAATTTGTTAAAGTTAATGAAGATACAAAAAGACTTGCTATTTTATCTTTTCAAATTCAAAATGTTAAAAGAAAGAAAATATATGATTTTTCATCTATTGTATTATTAGATGATGATACAAGAATATCACCGGATGCTATTAAATATTTTAGAGGAAATACTTCTATTGGAATGGATTGGGGTGTTGGAACAAAATCGCTTTTTTCGAATTCATTAACGATGGTCAGAAATAGAAAAGGAAAATATACAGTAAATTTAATCTACGCTGTAGACACAGATAAGTTAATAAATAAAGCAGATTTTTTTGGGCAGATAATAGAATTTGAAAAAGAAACGGTAAGGATGAATGTTATTGATAAATTTCATTAGTTTTAATAATTAATATAAACAATCTGGTAGAGGATTACCCTCTACCAGAAATAAATTTATTGACCTAAAAGCGCTCTTGGAAAATCTTCATTATCAGGAAGTTCACTTATTTTTACATAATTTCTATTTAAAACTAATAAATCTAGAATCCCTTCTTCATCATCAGGTAAAGTAAATAACGGAGTAAGAAGAATTTGATTATTACTACTTACAACAAGCTTTAGATTCCCGTCAGGAAAAGATGATACAGTTTCAAAGGTTTTATTATCTATTTGTTTTAAAAGATAAGTGCCTCTGCGAACCCCCCAATAGGGGATTTCACTATCAATTTCCATATAGTATACACATCCTGTAGGATCAATAAGACGGTATTCTGTAAGATTCACCATATGCTCCCAAATTCCTACAAGAGGGTGTTCAAAATCTTCTTGTAAACCGATTCGATTCTGCCTCGAGTATAGTTTATTACCTAAGTATAAACCTAAACTGGTATAATCATTATTAAATATTACATCTAAAATATTATTTATTGAGAAAGAATTTTCAATTATATATAATTTATCTATTTCTTCTGTTTTATAAATTAATGTAAATTTTTCTTTTCTAAGACGTTCTTGATACATATATTTAATAGGTAAATTTTTAATTTTATAAAAAATAATACGCGGGGTCATAGAACCAACCCAATCAATGGTAGGAACCGGCGGTTTAAGCAAATATCTGCCATCTGAAACAGACCAATAATAATCGGTAAGCAAATCATAGTTTTTTCCTACCAAATATAAAACTGAAGAAAAATCTTTAGTATCAGAAACATTCTCTTGTTCTATGGTCTTTTTTTCTTCATTTAAGAAAGTAGTTGTTGAATCATTTTCATATAAAGCATTATAATTACTTTCATTAACAGTTTTCTGTTCATTTACGTTGTATGTATTTCTATTGCATGAAATAAATAAAGTAAAAACTAAAAGAAACAGAATAATTTTATTAATTATTTTCATTTTTTCTCCTATTATAAATTTTTAATAAAAAGTAATGAAAAAAAGGCACACAAAGGAAATCTTTTATGTGCCTTGACGGTTTTAGAATGAACTTTATTATTTAATTAGTAATGCTCCATCGTTTGTTGTTATAAATATATGTCCCTGCTCTTTTATTGTTTCCATAATAAAAATCATCAAAATTATTTGGAAATATTAATATATCATGCGTAAATTCTAAGATTACATTACCGCCGATAATAATTTGTGTAATCGGGTTATTTAAAAACGCGCCCCATTGGATAATAACATTATTAGGAACGGTAACATTCCTGAGTTGATTATTAGTAAAAGCGTCTGTACCTATTTCAGTAACACTAGGAGGTATTATAACGCTTGTTAATTTATTATTCATAAAAGATGATGATTGTATGGTAATAACACTGTTTGGTATAATAATATTAGTCAATTGATTATTATAAAAAGCGGCTGAACCTATAGAAACAACGCTATCAGGTATATTAACAGAAATTAATTGATTATTACTAAATGCACTATCTCCGATAGAAGTAACACCTCTCCCAATTTCAACAGAGATCAGTTGATTCCTAGAAAAGGCAAGATCGCTAATAATTTTAATACTGTCAGGAATTGTAATGGATTTAAGCAGGTTTCCGTAGAATGAAAAATCGCCTATTGTTTTTATACTATCCGGTATAGTTACACTTATTAAATTTTTATTTCTGAATGCTTGATAACCGATAGCCGTAACCGGTATACCATTAATCTCAGATGGAATGGAAATTGATGTTTCAGAACCTTTATAACCTGTAATAGTTCCATTTCCATTAAAGATAAAATCGTTCTCGTTTTGTGCAAAAATTGTTGCGTTAAAAATTAAGATAAATATTAACGAAATTAAAACTGTTTTCATGGCGTACTCCTTCCTTGAATTAATTTTTGAGCTTGAATGAATTGGTAAAAATTATTACTTTTTGCTCCAATATTAAATAAATTATTCCAAGCTGTTGCACTGTTTTCTTTATAAAGATAATCATATATTCCAGATATTTGAGAATAAGTTAAACTAAGATTTTCTCTTTTCGGATCGAGGCTTAACCCGCTCATAGATGTAGAATAATCTGTACTGGGAAAAGAAAAAGTATTTCCATTTTGATTAAAGAACAGTACCGGATTTTGTGTTATACCATTAATTTTATAAATTAAATCAACGTGTGCTGATTGTGATAAATTTCCAGTATTACCCATAATCCCAATAACCATGTTTTGTAGAATACCTGTCAACTGACCATTCTCATTCATAGAAACTCCGTTATATGAAAATAAGTCTACAAAATTTCTTAATGATAATGCGTTTGAATGAGAATAGATAATAGATTCATTATTTCCGCCACTTGTAGTTATTTGAATTCCATGACTTTGAGTAAAACCAAAAGTAATTATTCCATCCATAGGAGCTACTAGTCTTGAATCACCTCTGGCTCCTAAATCCCAAGCATTATGCCATTGAAAATTTCCATTAATTACCCTCCATCCATAATCACTGGTCAGAGCGCCGCCGCCATTGGCAAAAACATTCTGACCTCCTTCAAGAGGTAATACAACAGCCGCTTTTTCCGCTAGTAATCCAGATGATCCTACAGCTCGCAAAGCACTTAGAAAAGATTTTTTATAATCATTAAATATATCATTAGACATTGTAAGTTTTGGATCAACATTTAACGCTGTTTCAAACGCCTGCATTATATTATTCAAGGTATAGAATTTTTCAATATTATCTCTGAAAACTTCAGGTGTTGCATTGTATTGACTTAAATAATAAATAAGTTGTAATGCATCTTCATCTAAACTATTTACTCTCCCCTCTATTCCAATTGCACTCAAATCAAAAGTATATTGCCCGTCCCATTCAAATCCAACACTATTATCGCTTATCACAAGCTTCCAAAAATCCGCGCTGGAATCATAATTACCATCAACATAAGAATAGAAAAGATTAAAATCATTTTTCATATCAGCATTTAAATAAGCAAGAATATCTTTTGCCATATTCTCATCATAAGCGACTTTTTCTCCACTTTGAAGCATTTGTATCGTCATCTTTGTGTGAGACAATGTTGCGGTTCTTGTTTCAAGATAATTATTATTTGTTAAATACCCATCCCTATAAGCTTCATGCCCTAGAATTGCCGCTAATCGGAATTGATCTTCAACACTCATACCTTGTTTATAATTTGCTAAATTTATCACTTTCTTCCCGTCTTGTCTGCTTGTTTGTGCATAATAATCGCCATCAGCGCCGGTGTTTATTATTACATTGCCGTTAAGTATATCCCATAATTGATTTCTTTGTACATTATTACCGTAACCGTATTGAGCGCGTAATGCGACAGCGGCATCAAAACCATTTGCTTCATTGCTTGTATAACTATTTATCCGGTTATTTGTATGCCAAACCTTTGCACCTTGAATAGATGATATTAAATTATCTATACTGAAATTTGCACCTCCTGTTCCTAAATTCATTGATATACCGTCTCTGCCGAAATTTAGTTCAAGTAAACCGCTTTGATATGTTCCTCCGCTAAATAAGCTCAGATTGAGTAAATTTAGAGAGAAATTATTTCCAAGTGCATAGTTTACACCTTGTCCTGCAACCGAACCTAAAAGATTATTAAGCGACAATAGATTTTTTTTGTTTGAATTATTAAACCCTATTAATATATCATTGCTGCTGTTAATGGCTTTTAAACTAGAAGATGTAAAAGTGCTAACCATAGACGTAAGTGTATTTGTAAACATGCTTTTCATTCCTGATGCAAAAATTTCACTTGAGTAACCTAATCCGTTTTTACTATCATATGTAATTCCGTTTATCAGACTTGTTGCAAAACCTGTTGTGAATGTTTGCGCTCCTGCCAGCATTGTTTGAGTAAGAAGAGTATTAAATGTACCGTTTACGCCGTTCATTATTGTTTCAGAAATACTACTAAATCCTCCTCCTATTGCACCGGAAACAGTACTTGTTAAAATCGTTTTACCTATACTAAACGCAACTTCGTCAATTTTTTTATATCCCATTGCTACATCAAGAGTTCCAAACAATAATTCTGCTGATACATTTATAGCGACACTAATCGCTAATCCTACTGCGAAACCTGAACCGAAAGTGCAAGCTCCCGCTATTATTGAGGCTGCAAGCGTACCGAGAAAACGAAGACTGGGAGCTTTAAACCAGCTTCCTTCATCATTCCACATTCGTTTATCCCATAATGCTAAAGAAAGTTCGTTGCTTCCTTTTGTATTTACAACATGCCAATAAATGTATTCTGACATTAGACGGCCTAATTCTCCCGCACCAAAGTCAAAAAACATTTCATTTTTTGTTTTTCCCATTTCATCAAACGGTTTATTAGCAGGGACATAACCTATATACGCGCCGAATTTACCGGGAGATTGTTCCCGTTCTTTATTGTTTTTATTTATTTTTATTTTATTATTTTCATCACCAAAGATTTCAAAGGAAATTGCTTCTACTTCCTGTATTATATTTTCTAATAATCCTCTTATAGCGACAGAATCCAAATTTGCAAGAAAGTTTTCATCTAAATTTGTTTTTAATGTTACTGGTTCTAAAACATAATTTACATAACTGCCTATGTATGCAGTTTCATTAATTACAGGTGTAAAGAGCGTAGAGCCTCTTACAATTTCTTTAACATAGTTATTTCCGCTTTTTTTCCATAACCCATTAAAAATAAAATGATTATCCATATTTTCTCTGAAATTATCATTTGATCTTTCAACCTTGGTAGATAAACTTTTTACAATTTCTTCTGCGTTTAAACGGGCATTATAAGCGAGTATTCTTGATTCGTTATCTGCAATTTCTTTATTTGTTTGTCTGGCAAGATCGGCAGCTGCTGTTTTAATCAAGTTAGAATCCCATGTTGTACCTTTCATACCTCTCTTTACATTAATAGAAATGGTAGAGGAAATATTATTTATAGAACCGAATGCATTTGACATATTTACAATACCAGAAGATTGTAAAAGTTCAGATATAATATTTTGCGCTTCCGGAACTTCATTTCGGATACTGAATGGTTCTCTTGTATCCGCAAAACGCGACAAACGTTCACCTTCTGTTCCTATTAATGATAAAAAAGCGCTTTCTGATGCCTGATTAGCGGCATTAGACACTTGTTCTAACCACATTTCTTTATCTTCAAGCCCTGCAAGATACGCTTCATTCCATTCTGCGCTTACACGATCATATTCATTTTGGAAATTTTTAATCCATTGCTGATACGATATTTCCATTTTATGAAAACCTAAAGTCCAATCCATTCTGCCGTTTTCTAATATCAGAGATGCTGATATTTGCCATTCATTGAACTTATCTGAAATTTCTTTAATAATTTGCTGCCACTCAACTTCTCTTGCTGAATATTCTGAATAATATCTTTTTTCTAAAGTATCTGCGGTTACTAAAATAAGTTCATTACCGATAGGATTAAATTCTGCAAGCATGTTTGTATTTAAATCTAAATAAGCAGACAAATTATTAAACATAATTGTATACATATTATTAAAATGATTTTTCCATGCTGAAGCATTATTTCCATACGTTTTATTTGCTTCTTTTTTCAATTCTTCTATATTTGCTTCTCCATTAATGTACGCATTTACAACTGATAAAAAATTCTTTTCATTTTGCTGTTGTTCATACATATTTTCATTCCAATGAGTTTCTAACGCGGATTTTGTATATCTTTCTGTATCTTTTGCCCAATAAAGCATTGCTGTAAGCGCCTGAGATACGCTATCAAATGAATAATTTGATTTTTTATGCATTTCATCCCAATAATTTTTTAATTCATTGATTTGATCTGTACTTATTTTTTGAGTAATTGATAATGAATTATTTATATCATCCCATGTGATATATTGTTTATTGCTATTTTTTCCTTCTAATGTATCTATTTTTTTACACGATTCAATATATGCAGAATAATAACTATTTATCGATATCAAATTTTCACTTAATCCATTTATCCAATTATTAACCTCACTGCGTATAACAGATAACGGTGCATTAATATTTTTTATGGCAATCTTATTAACATCCCTCATTTCCCACCAAGCCCATTGCCATAAAAAGTTGTACCATTTTTCTGATTCAGATACTGCGTGATTATATTTTCTTTCTACGTAATTAAAAGCTAAATTATAAACATCAAGTGTATACATTTTTGAAAACCCATTCAGGTAATCATTACCATAACCAGACAATGTTAAAATAACATAATATTCAAGATCAGCTTTTTCTTCATCACTTAAAATATTCCATGCGTTAAAAAATATATTTTCTTTATTAATTAATAAGCTATCATTACCAAGAACTTCATAAATTTTCTTATTTCTGTAAAAAACACCTTCTCTTGAATACAATAAACCTATAGCCCCTTCTTCTTCCATCTGTCCTTGACCTAAAAAATATTTTTCTATAAATTCTAAATCACCGTTTGCATTTATCAGAGATGTAATAAGATAATCTCTGGCAAGACTCCATTGTTTAAATTTTTCCCAATTATTTAGATAGCTATTCATTCTTTCGCTTAATGTTCTTAAAGAATCTTCAAATAAGCTGATATCATGATATAAACCTGATTTAGTTATATTTGTATTAAAATAATTCTTCAGCGCGTCTGCTTTAGAAGCATCTATTCCTGAGAGTCTCATAGAATCATCTCTGGAAAAAGCAAGACGTCCGTCTTTAACAGTAATAATATCTTTAATACTCCAAAGTGAAATATTATCTCCGGAAATGTAATTATAATCCTGATCAATATATCCTAACTTATAAAGCGAATTCTGATATGCGGAAAATATTTTTTCATTATTTTTATATTCTTGAGCAGAAACAGAAGATACTGTATTAATTGTTTCATTCAACAAGAGTATTCTATTAAAACTTTGTTCATATGCAGAATATAAAACAGAATATTCAGAATTTTTATAAGAACGGCTGTTTTCATCATTATAGAGATTGGAAAGCACATCTAAAACCGTTTTTGCTTTTTCTAATTTTACTTTGTTATTTTCTAAATTATTAATATCTGTATTTAAATAAGCAGTACTTGCCCATCTTTTTATAGCATCTTGTTTTTCGTATTCAAATCGTTTTTCATTACTGGTTTCATGCACTTTTTTTAAAATACTATACTGATCATCATAAAAAGAACCGTAAGTTATAAAACGTTCAACTTCAATAAAATACTTGTTTCTTAAATCATTATTTATTTTTTGTTGATTATTTAATTCTTGCTCACAAATTTTTAACTTTTCAGCCGCTTCTTCAGAATTTAATTTTGAAATTTCATAAGCTTTTACTAATTTAATAAGATCGTTAGATATATACCCTATTGAATTAAAATACATATCAACTGAAGTTGACTCATTTTCATATAAATTTAAATAATAATCTGCATTTCCATAAGAAATATATTTATTATATTTTGCATCTTTTATCGTATTTAAAAACAATTCAAGCGATTCATTCATTCTATTTGAAATGTAATCAGCTTTAAATAAAATATCTTCCAGTATACCTTCTTGCCATGTATTAGCGGATGCAATTATTAAATCTTCATTCTTAATATTTTTACTGGTTAAATACTGACGCCAATGAAGTTCGTTACCTGATAAATTTTCATTTATTTTAATATTTTCCAAAGTCCTTGTAATTGTTATTAAATAATCAAGATAATATTTTTTATTAAAAAGATTTTTAAAATTATTATTTATTATTTCTGCTTCTTTTTCATCAATAAAATATAATGAACTTGAATAATTTACTAATGCATCATATTGTGTTTGAATTTTTTCATATTCATTATAAATATAATTTATATTATGTTTAGGTTGAATTTTATAATATAGCGCATAAGCTGACACAGACTCTATTAATACATTTTTCCATCTATCAATTTCAATTTCCAGCCATTTTGGAATCATTGAAAAACAATCATCTAAATTAATTAAAAATTGCGCTGTATTTTCAGCATAATTTCCTGACATTTTAAATAGAGATGTACTGATTGTAAAAATATCAGGTAAAATATCCGATTCATTTATTTCAATTCCGTAATTATCAAATAATAATGTTAATGAATTACACGATTCCTTCCATATTTCTTTTTGATAGAATGAACTATACAAAGCGTAATCACTGAAAAAATTAAGTAAGCCTAAACAAAAATTATTATCGTCAAAATACTGTGTAAGATATTGATTTGAACCTGTAAAAAAAGAATCACCGGATACAAAGTAATTAATAATATTGTTCTCATTAAAATCATTGGTATAATATGATTCACCTAATGCGACTCTTTTATTTAAATTTTGCAGTATTTCATAAATATAAAAAGCTGTCTCAACATCTATTAAACAATTTATAATCAAATTCTGATAAGAAGATATTTTTAAATCCTTACAAAAATTAATATACTCCTGTAAAAGAATGAGTTCAAAATCAATTCGCTCCTCAAGCAATTGTTTAGAACTTTCTTTATAATCATTGATAAGCCTGTCTAATAATTTTTCTCCGTATAACTCTGTTTTTTCATAATCTGTTAATTTTATCCCTTTTGCTTTTTCATACCAATCAGCTCCGCTGAAATTAGAGTCCGATGATCTTAATTTTCCGTCAAGATTATCAGAAAATAAATTTATTGCAGCAAGACGCAGAATATCTATCTTTGAATCAAATTCTTTTAATTGTTCTATCGATAAAATATCTCCTTCGCCGTTTATCAGATTATTTAAAATATTTTGCGCATTTTCTTTTTGTTCTAAAATTGCCCATGCAGATCCGTAATCAATTGCTGTTTTATATACAGCATTTATACCTGTTTTATAAAATTTTTTATATTCATCAACAAGAATATCATATTTATTATTAAGTTCCAAATAAAAGAAATTCCCGCGATCTACTATTGAAACTGCTAAAAGTGCAGAATATTCTGATTGCAAATTATTTAATTTATCTTCTTCAACTTTCATTTTCTGAGCCAGATTATCAAGCACTTCCTGTTGTTTACTGATATCTATTCCGATTTCATTCAATTTTTTTAATTCTTTTTCATAAACTATAAGAGATTCATTGTAGGTTCTCTTTGAATCTTCCCATGCGCGAATTGTTTCTGCTTCTGTCATTCTGCCTGCAGTTAATTCCTCAGCATAAGATATTACAGCTTCTGCAATCTCAGTCTTTCTTTCCCAATACAAAACAAGAGTCTTTGCTCTAATAAGAGCAATTTGATATTCATCGAGACAGAAATCTTCACTTGATGCATTTGGAGAAAGAATATCTTTTAACATTCCTGTTCCCAATAATTCTGTGTAATTTTTAAGAATCAGATCACGGGTTTCAATTGCTTTATCAATATACGAAAGATAATAAGAAAATAATTTATCCATTTCGACGAGTAAATCAAATTTATTTTTTGATAAGTAATTATATTCTATATTATTTGCAATTTCCTTTTGTTCTTTTATAGTAAAATCATTATTAATAACATTTTGTATTTGAAATAAATGTTCCATATTCAATGTATCTGTTTCTTTCTTTGAAGAATCATTATTAATATCATTTTGTTTTAGAAAAATACTATCCATATTAGATTTATTTCTTCTTTGCTTCCTAATATTTTTTTCTGCTATCTTAAAATTCTCCTCCGCTTCTATCCATAAGTTTTTCATCTCTTGTTTAATCCAATTTAAAAAATCAAAACTTAACGGATCTGTATTTTCTTCGCCATATTGCTGTAACCAGAAAACAATATTCTCTTTTGTGGAAATAGCAGCAGAGGCACTAATTAAATACATGTCTATTAACGCTTTTGCTCTTGTCGTTCCTTCTCCTATCCTCATTGCCATATTAAGTTCAAATTCTTTCTTTGCATCATTAATGCTTTTATTAAATTCTTCAGAAAGATTGATAAATAATGTTTCACCTATATTAAATAATTCTTTTGCATTTAACTCCCATTTTTGCCGTTGTTCTTCCAATTGTCTAAAAGAAGTAAGCCATATTTCTTCGCCTTCAGAAAACATTTTAAATGATTCTTGTTCCCATTCAATACGCCTTATAAAAAACCTTTCTTCCGCTTCTTCCCAAGCTTTTAAACCTCTGTCAAATTGTTCTTTATATAAACTTAGCCATTCTTCACCTAACAAAGAAAGATCACCTGTACCTGCAATAGCCTGTTCTATTCTGACATTTATACTATCTATTCCGATCTTACATGCTTCTTCGGTCTCTGAAATTAATTTTTCTGTAAACAAACGCGCTGATTCTTCATCGCTCTTTTTACGTAAACTCCAAATATCCCTTGTTCTTCTGTTTGTAAATATTCTTTCTTCTCTCGCGGCTATATCTTCAAATTCGCGTTTAATAACACCTTTCATTGAAGCAGATGATTCATTGATTATACTTCTCATAGATTCACGTAATTCAAAAGGGATATATGCTAAAAGTTCCGGAAATAAGTTAATTAAATCTTTTTCAAAAGAAAAACTGACAATATAAATATTTTCTTTTGTATCGTTACGCCAACTTAATAAATCAATGGAAAATTCTCTGCCGTCATCATCAGGGCGAATAATCATGGGATCGCCTGTTTTAGAATCGAACAAAATATTACCTTCATCATCAAGATGCCATGAATAACTTGTTTGAGTTTTTTCCAGCATTTGAGATAAATTATTAATAGCATTTTCTGATATATCACCGAAAAAACGCCCTATGAGCCATTGAGAAAAACGTTTTTCCAGTTCTTCGTTACTCCAATTTACTATTTGATTTTTTGCATTTTCAAGAAACAAAGGATCATCGTAAATACTTATAGCCATTAATTCCCATGCATTAATTGCCTGACTTATTCCATGTTTCGCTTCAATAAGCCAACGATCAGGATTTATTTCCCTGTCTGCTTTGCTAAAGTGGCTGTCAAAAACAGCTCTATTAAATCCTTTTACATCTCCGGGAAACGGCTGCGATATTGAATTATTCGACGATACTGATGTATCAAAGGCAAATATACTTGATGGAAATAAACTATAAATAAAAATAAGTGTTAAAGTAATAGAAATTGTTTTATTAAAAATTTTTTTAATCATTTTTTACTCCGATATTTTGATTTAGATCCCGCACAAGCGGGATTTTTTATTTATTTGGTAATAAAGAATTTTTAAATAAAAATAAAAGCGATGGTATAATAGTAATTGAACAAAAAAACGAACTTGTAATCCCTAATGCGCTAACAAGAGACAAAGTCCTTATCAGTGTATTCACTCCTTCTGTAAGGAAAAGAAATGGAAGCGCTCCTACAACTGTGCTTGCAGTTGTTGCAAGAAGCGCAGGCAATTTTCTGCGGAGAGCTAAATAAACACTTAATACTGTCTTTTTCTTTCTTTTCTGAATCGTTGAACGTATGCTGTCAACACAAAGAACAGCGGCGTTAACTGTCATTCCGCTGACTGCAATAAAAGCGCAGGCAATAGCGGAATTATACATACTGCCGGATAAACTTAAACAAATAGCAGGAATTGCCAAAGACGGAGGGATTGAAGATAAAATTATCAAAGGGATTGAAAACGATTCATTTATTGAAGCTATTATCATATAACAAAAAATTACCGCCATTATAAGTGAAAGAAAGGTAGCAGATAAACTTTCACTTTGTTTTATGGCTTCTGGATCAAATTCGATAGAATAACCCGGAGGTAAATCTATTTTTTTAAATAAAGGAAAAATTTCTTTCTTTACATGCCGTGCATCCATCGGCTTTGTAGAAATTGTAATTGAAGCAAATCTGCGCCGGTTATCTCTTCTAATACTTGAAGGCTCCCTCTCTTCTTTTGTTTCAATAAGCGAATTAATCTGTATTGATGAAGTACTTTCTTCATTTTTAGAGGAAACAAGAATATTTAATAATTCTTCTCTTGATTGACGCATAACGGCGGCATCATTTATATTTCCTGTTTTAATTCTTACATCGATTTCACCGTTTTCTTCTATTCTTTTATAAGCGACAGGTCCGTATACCCCAAGACGTACATTTGAGGCCGCGGCAGAAAAATTAGTTTTTGTATTTACAAAATTTTCTCTTTTCGGTGTTAAAACAAGTTTTTTACTGCCTTGTTTAAAATTTAAAACTCTGTCTTTAATAAGCGAGTGATCTGAGCAAATATATGCTAATTCTTCGGCAAGTTCCCTGCATTTTTTATCTTCGTCACCGTAAATAAATATTTGCCAATAACGTTCTTTTATTGAATTTTCATGAAAGAAAATAAAACCTCCCGGAATAAATATTTGCTTAGCCATATTACGCACTAAATGCGCTTTAGTTTTTTTAGTATCAAAAGAAATAAGCAAAGAACCTGAACCTGTCCGTGCGCCTGTTTCTACATTAATAATTTCTTCATTTTTTAAAAGTTGCCCGCTGTAAACAGCAAGAAGCCTATCCGCTTCTTCTGCAAGTAACCCGCCGTCAAATTCAACTTGCCCGTAAACAGAGTCTTCTGAACCATAATTGCTTGTATCTACGCCTTTTGCGGAAAATAAAATAATTGCGGAACTTGAAATTAAAAAACCGATAATTAAAAATAAAATTGGATAAGTAAAACAATTTTTAATTGTTAATGCAAGATACCTGCAAATAAAATTAATAAATTTTAATTTTATCTTTTTAATAAATTGAAAACATTGAGAAAAAGCATTTTTAAATATTTTTTTACTAAAAATGTTATTAAACATACTTTTGCTTCTTTCACTATTCTTTCTCCAAAGAAGAAGAGGCGGTAAAAGAGTGAGGCTTAAAATAAATGCGGTAATTGTAACGATTGCAACAGCGCTTGCAATAATTTTTATACTATTATCATCAATCATTGTTAAGGGGATAAGGGCGGCTACGGTTGTTGCAGCGCCCGCTAATAAAGGGCCTGCCAGCGAAAATAAAGCCGCCGATGAATCAATATAATTTAAACATTTGCGTAATTTTTCCGAACAAAGAATAACAGCGTCAACAGCCGTACCTATTCCGGCGGCAATCCCTGCCAGCAAAAGCCTGTCAATCGAAAAACCTGCAATAACAAGGACTGCCGCCGATATCAAACAAATTAACGGAATGGCTAACGCGCAGAAAAAACCGGAATAATTTTTATTTTTACCTCTGTTTAATAAAAAACTTATTATTGCAACCATAATTGCACCTAACAATGCCGCATTAAATACAGAATTAAAAGCCGAAGTTTCTTCCGCTCCAAGATCGGATAACACTGTATATTCAAGAGGTAATGGAAGCTTGGAAAGTTCTTTTTTTACTTCAGCAGATAATTTTCGTAAATCTGAATCATGTTTTCCCATGATGGCGATACTGGCAGTTTTTTTTCCGTTCAAACGCGAAAGTATATCAGGTTCACGCTCTTTTTCGGTTATTACAGCGATATCAGATAATTCAATTAATTTTCCGTTATCTAAAGGAACAAGTACACTATTAAGCGAATCATATCTTCCGTCTACTGAAATAACAATTTCTTTATTTTGTTGTTTAATTGATCCGCCGGGATAAATCGAATCATTCATTGCCATAACAGAAGCGACATGAGAAGGCTCTATCCCAAGTAAATTTATTTTTTCTTGATCAAGAATTATATAAATTTCTTTTATCCCGACTCCGGAGACAAGTACTTCTCCTGCGCCTTCCAAACTTTCAAGTTTCGGTTTTACAACTTTTTCAAGTATCTGTAAATTATCTGCATTAAATGAAGCTGACCAAACAGGAACCATTGAATTATTAGAACTTAATATTTCCGGTCTTTGCACAGACGAAGGAAGAGTTTCATAAACTCTTTGAGCCGCATCACGTACAGCTTCATAACGTCCTTGAGAAGTGCGCTGTTTCAAATTTTTACTTTTGAATCGTATAAAAACAGTTGAAAGGCTGTTTTCACTGGAACTTAAAACTGACATGACGCCGGGAATGGAAGAAAATACATCTTCCATTGGGATAGTTACGCTTCTTTCCATTTCCGCAGCGTCAATGCCGTAATGTTTTATTTTTACTACATAAGTACCTCCTATATTTGTTTTAATTTTTTCATCAGAATTGATAATGACGAATAACGATACAGCGCAAATTCCAATAAGAATGCAAAGAGACGCTTTTTTTCTTTCAAGCCATGTAACAAAATATTTCATTTAACGCACCTTGTTATTATTTTTCCATTTAAAATAACTGGCAAGTATTACAGGAATTATAAATAAACTAAGCAAGGTTGATATTGTAAGCCCTCCGAGCATTGCTGCAGCCATTGATTTTTGAGAGTTTCCCATCGGATTTAAAATTAAAGGAAAAAGAGCGAAAACAGTTGTCGCCATTGTGATCAATATCGCTTGCAAACGTTCACATGCTCCGCGCAAAACAGCTTCAGCAGGGGGAAAACCTGCTCTTATTTTTTGTTCGCTTATTTCATAAAGAATAAGGCTGTTATTCACAACAAGACCGAAAAGAGCCGTTAATCCAAGAATAGCCCCCGAATCAATTTTTGAGCCTGCAATTAAAAGAGCGGGACCCGCGCCTGCAAGAGAGAAAGGAATAGTCATCATAAGGATGACAGGAAGTAAAAATGATTCGAATTGAGCGCCTATGGTCATGTAAAGCAAAATTAAAACAAGGAAAATATAAAGAATTAAAGAATTACGATAACGGCTAAAAACCGATTCATCTGCTTGTACGGCAATTTTCTTGATTGAATCCGGAATTTCTTTTACAGATGAAATATCTGCGTAAATAACATCAGCCCTGTCAAGACGTGCAAGGGCAGATTCCGCTTCCATCCGTTCTATCCTGCCAAGCGATCCTAAAAACACTGTTTTACCCTGAGAAGTTCTTAATGGTATTTGTTCAAGATAAGAATTTGAGAAGTTTTTATCAGAAAAATTTTTCCCCGTTACGCGCACATCAAGCGGTCTGCCTTCAATCTCAAGTCTTGCCGCAACTATCCCTTCATTAAGGATATATAAAGTTTCAGCGATCTGTGTCGCTGATATCGAAAGAAATGCGGCAGCTTCCCTGTTAGGATAAAACCGAATTTCAGGTCTCTGCCCGCGAGGTCTAAAATTTGCTGAAACAGAATTAGAATTAAATTCTTCTTGCGCAAATTCAATCAATTCAATAAGTTCATTTCTATCTTTACCTTTGATAACAAATGTACGCGCGGAAGATAAACCCAATAAAACTTCTGTTTTATCTTTAGGAAAATACACAGAAAATGATCCTGCCTGATCTATAAGAAATTCATCTTTCCGTAATATATTTTCGATTTCACCTAAAACTTTTTCAGCTTTAAATCCTTTTTCAAGCACACAACGTAAAATTAATTCTTCTTTTCTGTAATCAATATCAGCCCTTCGCCCTGTATCATCTTCTTCCGCGCCCGCTCTTCCATAGACAGTTTTGACAGACGGCAGCCCTGAAAGAAGTATAGAGATTTTTTTTGAGGTTTTTTCTACATTTTCTAACAAGGTTCCAGGGGGGAAAATCACTGAAACCCTAATTTCTTCCACATCATCAGGATTTATAAAAACAACCTGCCGCATTATCAACGTTAAGAAACCGATAATACTCAACAAAGCGGCAAAGGCAAAAATTTTTCCGGGACGACGAAGAAACGATATCAGAAATTGAGAATACTTCTTAACAAGACTGCCATCTGTAAAAACTGATTGAAGCTTTATTAATTTTTTAAAATAGTTGATCTTTTTTTTATTTAGAAAAAAAAGATACAAAGACGGAAGGCAAAATTGCGCATAAAACCATCCTGCGGCAACCGATGTCACAAGAGCGGTTGCCAAATCACCGAAGAGGCTTCCCAATGCGCCGGGTAACATCATAATAGGGACAAAAACAAGCGCGGTTGTTAATGTTGATGCAATGCTGGAACCTGCAATGGAAAAAGTTTTATTTCCTATTTCCTCCGGGTTTACTTCCTGCGTCTTTTTATTTTTTTCAAAAGCGCGGTAAAGCAAATCTAAAACAACAACGCTTATATCGGATACAAGCCCGATACCCAATGCAAGACCGCTGAGACTCATACTGTTAAGAGATTTTCCCGTAACAAAAAGCATGCAAATCCCCGCTGCGATTGAAAAAGGAATTGATATTGATGCAAGAAGACTGTGTTTAATACGGCGGATAAAAAGTAAAAGGACAATTACTACCGCTCCTGCGCCGAGAGCGGCAGAAATTATCAGGCTTGTTATACCTCTTATCAAAGACGGGCTTGAATCTGTTACGATCTCAATTTGCGCATCACGGGAAAAAAGCGATACAGCTTCATCTACAGTTTTTTTAATGTCACGTGACAACCGCAATGGATCAGAGCCAGGTCTGCGGTAAATTTCCAAAGCGGCAGCTTCTTTCCCATTGTAAACAAATACGCTTTCACGCCGCGCGACAGATGAATGTAACTCGCCTGCATCTTCAACTTTTAAAGAGCCCTTACTTATAGGAAGAATAATTTGCGAAAGAGCTGAAGTTGAATCAGGCCTTCCAGATCCTATAACAACAAGTTCCATATTCCCTTCACGGGCGTTTCCGGCTGGAATATCAGCGGTTTCCTGCGCAAGAATCCCAGAAAATTCAGAAGGGGTGATACCGAGAGCGGAAAGGCGTTGTACATCAAGAGAAAGCTTTTCTTCTATTATTTCACCGCCCGCGATAATGACAGATCCGACCCCTTCAATTCTCCGTAACCGCGCTGTCATTTCGTATTCCGCAAGTTTACGCGCCTCAGCTTGCAAACTATGTTTGTGCGAAGAAGCTCTTTCATCATTGTTATGTGCAAATCGAGGGCTAACTGCAATCACAGCGTGAGCTTCGTTTACCGAATCGCCTGATGTTACGGACGGCTTTTTTACACCTTCCGGAAGACCCGGATAAACAGCGTCAACCGCTTCACGCACTAGGACTGATGCCGCCATAATGTCAGTACCCCAACGAAAATCCAAACTTATAAAAGATCGGTTATCACGTGATATACTTCTCATTTTTTCCAGCCCTTTGATTGCAGAAAGACCGTCTTCTAAAGGAATTGTTACCATACTCCGAATTTCTTCCGCCGCCATTCCCGGATACTGCGTTTCTACCGTCACTCTTGGAACCGATAATTCCGGCAATTTATTAATGGGAATATTTATTAGAGAAAATACCGCTGCAATAAACACCGCCGCTATAATCATGATCACGCTTACATGACGGCGTATAAAAAAGTTAATTAATCCTTTCATAGCTTCCTACTTTACAAGTGATATAACGAATGTGTTTTCATTTTTGTTTCCTAAATTATCTCTAAGCCCTTTTGCAATTTGAAAATTAATTATTCCGTTATTGGTTGAATTTGTCAGATTCCCGATAATTTCTATTCTTTGATAATTTTCAAAACTATTTTCAGGTTCTGTAATAATAAAATCATTTGTTTTAATCTGCCGCGGAGAAAAACTTATTACATTGTTACTTGTATCAAGACGGAAAAGTTCCATCAATGAAAATAAATCGACAGACGCTCCTTCTGCCGTCTCAAAATATAATTCTATCCATGTATTTACGCTTACACCTGAAGGATAATATTCGTCAGATATGGGAATAATTTCATATACAGTTTCTAATGAATATGTTTTAAAATTAGGATTATCTTTATTGTTAGGCGACATCGGAATTCTAAGCCCTGCAAGAACAGGAGGTTTTGAATATTTTCCATCTGCAAATATTCTGTAAATATATTCTTCTTTAGTTTCATTACCTGTTTTATCTTTAATTCCTGGCTTTATCCTAATTGTGAATCGGCTTTTATAAACAGGTATACTTTCAAATTTAAAAATAAACTCCGATTTAAAACCTGAAGAATTTTCTGGCATAAGATTAGGGCCGTCTTCGATATTTATATAATTCTTAACTGATATACTATCTACAGGTTTAGAAAAAATAAATAAAAGATGATCATCTTTTTCTAAATCACAATTTTCAATCGGTAACTCCGCTACGCTTGAAAATCCCTTATCCGGAATCAAATCTATAAATTCACCGTTTTTTGTAAAACGCTGAACATTCAAAAGAACAGGAATTTCTTTATCTGTCCCTATTGTAAAAAAACTTTTAAATTCATTTCTTATACTCATTCCATTCTTATCTGTCAATGAAGAGGATATCCGTATCTCATAACGATTATTTTGCGTCCAAGGTTCTGCAGGTGTAAAAACAGCTCTTTTGTCATTATTTTCCAAAGACCAAAAACCGGTAATAGACGGATTAAAAGAAACATTCTCATATAAAGTTTTTAACGTTAAAGGCAAAGAAAATTCCAGCCTTACCTCGCTTCTTTGGTTATCAAGTTCTGCAAACATTGGAGGAAAACATGAAATTAATTCAGGGCGCTCTGTTTCCGATCTTGTAGTAAATTTACAATTAAACGCTTCATCTAACGATAAGCCTTCGGTATTACGCGCATCTGCTGTTATACTTAAAATGTAATCGCAATTTTTTTCTAAGGGTGTCAAAGGTAAAAAAGACATTTTTTTCCCTTCCCACAAAAAATTACCCCTTATGCGGTTTCCTTCCCCTGTCAGCGAAAAGTTCCGCTCTACGCTCGCTTTATGCGGATTATGCGAAAAAGTTAACGAAACTATAATTTTTTCAGGTTCTGCATGATAAGCATCACCGGGTGTCCATGAAATTACTTCAAATCGTGAAAATCTTAAAATATCGCAAGCGTTAAACACAATTAAGTTAATCAAAAATAAAAAATATAAAATTAATTTCATTTAACCGCCTCCAGATAAAGAGTGATGTTATCTTTCATATATACTCCTGTATCAGAGATTATCCCGCTCTTTCCGCCGGGAATTGTAAGAGTATAATAATTTGAAATTTCCCCGCTTCCGGGCGACAATCCTTCCCAGCTCATTTTTAAGCGATCGTTTGAAATCCAATCAACGTATTCAACGGCAACAGGAGGCAAACTTTTAGGAAAAAACGGATTGAGTGATATTCTTAACGGTGTATTTTTCTTTTCTTCATTATTAAAAGGCAGAGAAAAACGTAATATTATGTAAAAATTTCCTGTTGCAGGATCTGCTTTAATCGGTATAGAGCTGTTATGTAAATCAAAATTTTCAATAATAGCGCCGTCATTAAAAAGTATTGAATTAATTTTTAAAAAAGGAATATCAGAAATAAAAGAGATTCTATAATCTGAGCCGATTTTGATCCCTTCGCTGTCTCTTGTATCACCTGCAACAATCAATGTGTAAGAAGTTTCCGCTTCAAGGTCTCTGGAAAAAATATAAACAATACTGTTATTCGAAAGTAATTCTGTTCTTCCTGCAAGAGAAGGTTCAAAACGCAAAGAACGAATTACATTTTCACCCATCGTTTTATTAAACGATACCGCTATCCCCTGTCCCTGTTGTAAACCTGTTTTAATATCAACGCCTGTCGGATACCAACTGCCGTCAGCAAAAATAACAGGGTAAACATTTTTAACCTGCGGGAAAGTTTTATCAAGGTCTGTAATAAAATAACCGTTATATGTTTTACCTAATTGAATTCCGTCTTTGCTTTTTGCAGAATCTTTCAAAGTCCACCGGTAATAAAGCCAGGGAGAAAGAGATTTTTCTATATTTACTTTTAATTTTTTATCTTCATCTAACCACTCAAAATTTTTATTTCCAATCCCTTCAAGCGTTAACGCTGTTTCAACCGAAAGCCTATCCATTGATTCAGAAAAATGAAATTCAACTACTGCATTGTTTGTATTTATAGAAGCGCCGTCAGAAGGGCTGTACGATTCCAATAAAGGCAGATTTCTTTTGTTTATTGCATAAAAAGAAATAAAATGTTCAACACGCATATCCCTTCTATCAACAGAACGTATCGTCCCTATTAAACTTAAGGTATAACGAATACCGGCTGTCCATCCAGAAACAGGCACAAAATAAAGATTATTGCCTTTCCAAAACTTATCACCTCTTACAGCTCCCAAATCAGAATTAACTTGCAAATTCGCTTCGGTATCATTTTTTATCATCTCTGTATCAAATTTGATAATTATCGGGGTATACATATCCGGTAAGAAATAATTTTTTTCATTTGATTCCGGTGCGGAACGAAAAAATGAAAAGGGCTGCACATCGTTGCTTAACTCTAAAATTTCACCGGAAAAATCCGCACTAATACCGATTTGCCTAAGATCGATAAATCCGCACGAGAATGATAAAATGACACATAACACAAGCATGATATTATTCCAAAAGCGCAACATTCGTTCCCTCCCTTAAATCAATATTCGGGCGTAAAACAATTATTTCCCCTTCTTTCAAGCCCGCTTTTATTTCACGTTCTTCCCCATGAGAAACGCCTAAAGCTACATTGCGTTCTGAAAGCAGACTGCCGTTTATTACAAAAACATTACCTTCGTTATTTTTTAGATTAAAAATCGCTGATTCGGGAATAAATACAGTAGGTTTCGGAGGCCCTAAAATTACAGTGATACGCGAAAACATACCCGGTTTTAATTTATTGTAATCTTCTCTATTTTGATTTTTATCATTGAGCAATACCCGCACTAAAAAACTTAAACTTTGACTGTCAGCTTGCGGATAAATTAAATCGACAATACCGTTTCTTGTGTCGCCTGTCCCGTCAATTAATACAGACGCTTTCATTCCTTTTTCAATACGCAATGCGTCTTTTTCACGTATCGGAAATATTGCGTATAACGATGTAGTATCAATTATACTAAGAATTTTATCCTGTTGACGGACACGCTCCCCTTCCTCAAGATAACGCGCGCCGATAACGCCTGAAGATGGGCTTCTTATTGTTAATTCATTAAAAGCTATATTGATAGATTCCAATTCTTTTTCAGCGGCTTCCAATCTTGCATGAGACGCTTCTAATTCCGCTCTTAAAGTTGCAGTTAACAAAGTAATGAAAGCTTCATTTCTTTCTGTCTCATCTAAGGGAATTAATAATCCCGCTTTTGTAAGGTCTTGATCTCTGTAACCAATCCGCCGTATTTCCAGTTCTCTTTCCATCAGTTGTATTTGCTCCCATTCTGTATCTATGCTGAAACGGCTGGAAAGTATCGCTTCTGTGTGAATACCTCCTGCAAGAAATAAAGTTTCCTGATTTTGATGTTTGCGGTTATTTTCTTCCCATTTTCTTTTTGCAAGAGAAAGTTCGATAAACGCTTTATCAAGAGAGAGAAGCTGCGCTTCCGCTTGAAAAACCCCTTCAAGCAGTTTTGAGTTTGCCAAATTACAAGCGGCAAGAGCCTGTGTATAACTATTTTTCGCTCTTTCAACCGCAATATTTATCTGCGGATTTTCAAGTTGAATTAAAATATTTCCCTGATTTACATAATCGCCTTCGCGAAAAAACAATCTGCTAATAACAGCTTCCTGTGAAGATGTAATATCAACTTTACTTAAAAAAGATAAACTGCCGAAACCGGAGGCTTCATCCGGGAGTTCTTTTTTATATACAGCGACGGCTTTCACATTTATTGCATCATTGTTGATATTCACTTCTTGTTTAACACAAGAGATAAACAAAAAAACTGTTAAGTAAAAAATAATTAAATATTTTATTTTCATTAATTTCTCCTTTGATTTATATATCTTATGTTTTCAAACATTGTTTGAAAAAAATTGTCCAGCTCTCCGGGCTTTAAATCAAGAAATTTTTCTAATTCCCGTTCAGCCTCTAAAAGCGCTGTCGCCGCTTGAATTGCGCTAATTTCTCTTTGAGTTTGTTCAATTAATACTTCCATTAAATCCAATCTTGTAATTTGCCCAAGCTCTAACCTTGTTTCTTCTATGCGGCATTGATCAATTCCCAGAACAATAGATTCAAGAGACAAGATTCTTTTTTGTTCGGCAAGATTACATTTTTCTAAGGCGTTAGATGCAATTCTTGCGATCTGTTCAACCGTTGTATTATATTTTTCCTGTTCTAAGGCAAGAGCCAGTCTTGTTTGCTTTACCCCGTATATTGAAGCAGGTTCAGGAAGAGGGGTAAAACTGTTTTGAATCAACGCTGTTTTATCTAAAGGAGGCTCCCACCCTGCTTGTGCGGCAAACTTGTTTTGAAACCAAGGGGTAGAAATATCAATGCTTAAACCTACAGACCAGTTAAACTTTGTCAACGGATAACGCTGTCCGCTAAATCCAAAGTTTCCCGTTAAACGCAAAGTCGGTATCCATGAATTAGCGGCGTATTTTAATTCCGCTTTTCTTTTTGTAATCGAATAACGCGCTTCAATAAGATCAGGATTCTGTTCTTTTGCAAGCTCGGCAATGACTATTATAAAGTTTTTCTGTATTAAAGGGATAACAGATGAACGGTTAATATCAACTTTTTCTGATAATACAGGCAAAGACTCAAGCCCTAAAATCTCTGCAAATTGTTTTTCCATTTCTATTAAATCAAGCTGAAGTAAAAAAATATCAATTTTTGCATCTGATAAATTTAAATCTGCGTTAGCTAAATCTACAGGCAGCGCGAGCCCGATCCGTACTTCTTCTTTTAATATATTCCGTTGTTCTTCAATAACATTTAAAGCAAGCTTTTTTATTTCCAATATCGCTCTTGAAGAAAGCACATTACGGTATACAACAATCGCTGACTCTGCAACTTCATGCGCCATTCTGTCCAATTTTGATGAAGCAAGATCCAATTCCATCCTTTCAAGTTTTCTGGACATTGATGTCCTGCCTCCGTCAAAAATTAATTGCTCTAAACTAATTCCGTAACTTTTCATAAACGAATCCGCACCGAGTTGCTGCAGCCTGTCGTTTTCTGAAACATTAATTCCGATTTTCGGAAAGTATTCTCGTATCCCCCATTTCCATGCCCCTTCCATTAAATTTTGTGAAGAACGCGAATATCTAAGATCGATAGAAGCGGCAACCGCCAGATCTGCCGCTTGCGCAAACGTCAATGTTTGATTGTTTTCCTGATTATTTGCGTATAACACAGAAGAAATCAGTAAACATAAAAAAATAGTAAATAAATTTTTACACACTTTTATTTCACCTCTCTAATAATTTTTTCTAAATTTGAAATCGACCTTAACAAGGGCGTATCCCAGGGAAGCATCGCTTTTGCACGGTTTAAATCTTCTAATGCGGCTTGCCGCGTAACATCATTTGCTCTTCCTGATGTCCATCTCAATCTTGCCCTGTCCAGCAAAACCATCGCGCTTTCCGCAGAATATTCAGCCGCTCTATCCAGTAAAATGACAGCTTCGTCAAACTTACCTATTTCCATAGCAAGCCCTGCTGCAAGACGTAATACACGAATATCCTGCGGATTGTCGGCTAACATTGTTTCTGTAACCTCCGCCGCTCCTGTAAGATTTCCCTTTTCGCGGAGTATTCTCGCTAAATAAAGATTAGCTTCTGATAAAGACGGTCTTATTTTCAAAGCCCTGCGGCATGATTTTTCCGCGCTGTCAATATCTCCGGAAAAATACTCCGCTTTAGCGCGTAACAGCAATGCAGGAGGGAAATTATTCTGTGTACCTAAAATTTCTTTAACATCGCCGAACTTTCCAAGTGAATACGCTTCCCCTGCACGGACATAAAGACGAATCGTTTCTGAATCAGTAGTTTTGTTACAAGAAACAATGAATAATACAAAAATGTTAAAAAATAACGTTATGTGCAAAAGTTTAATCATCTTAACCCCGGCAAATATAAGCAAGCCGTTCCGCCAGACGCCTTAAAGAAATATCTTTTGCACCGTTTACTTGCTTTGCCTGTAAATTAAAATACTCTCTATACTTCGGAACCGATGTTAAAGCCCTCAACGCGCCGACAGCATAAACCGTATAAGGATTATCAGGCAGACTGATTAAAGGAAGTAAAGAATCCAAAGTATTAGGATTACCGGAACTTACAGACTGAGAAATAACCGCTTCTATTTCCTTTTTTGTTTTAATTGATAAACCTTCATCGCTTTTTAAACCGGTATAAGCGGCAAGTATTCGGCGGCACTCTTCCGCATAAGGACCCTGAGGCGCAGTATTGATGCAATTTTCCGCAAACTCAGCGGCGATTACGCCTGAAAAAGCCCTCGCCCCGCGATACCAATATTCAGGAAATTGCACATAACGCGCACGGATCGATCTGTACGCTAAACCCGCTTTTCTGTCTTCAGCCTCTAAAGAAGATTTATTCTTCTCAAGAGTACAGACAAGCATCATCCATCTACTGAAACTGTCAGGTTCATCGTTAACAAAATGATACGGATTTTTAGAAAAAACAGATTCAAAATTATCAGCCGCATCAACCCATTGTTCATTTAAAAATGAAATAATCGCATTAGCCGTAACACGTACAATGTTAGCCGAAACTGTCTCTTCGTTTTTTACAGTAATTACGTTTAACAGCCCCTGCTCGATTTCATTTTTTTGAATCAGCCCCATACCGTAAGCCATTGCTAACTCTTTAAAAGCCGCCGCAATAGCCCCCGCAAAATCACCTGCGTTTTCTCTAAGCCCAGATTCAGTCAGCGCTAAACCCTGAAACCAGGTACCCGCCCTTTCAAGTTCGGCAAGTTCATCAAGTGAACGTAAAAGCGAGGAATAATCGATCTCTTGCGTTTCTAACGAACCGTGCGTTTCTATTGAACCGCGTGTTTCTACCGAACCGTGCGTTTCTAACGAATCGCGCGGAATTTTTTCCGCCCCGCTTGATCCCTGAAGCGCCATACTTTGTTTGTACAGAGCTTCCCCGTTCTTTGCCTGTTGTCTGGAAGGTTTTACCTGATCGTTTTCCCTGCACATAATTAAGCATGCACAGCAGACAAACATCAGAAGCAACAAAGACATAAGATTCAATTTAGTTTTCATAAGCAACTCCAAAAAATTTATTTACTATATATGGGTTGCACATGCGTGGCGCTTGACCGAAAATGAAAAAAAAATGAAAAATTTTGAATTTTTTTAGTTCAGATAATCTTATTTTACTTTTCTTATCTTTTTACCCAAAGATACCGATAACCACCGCTACATATAGTGTTATTTTTTCTGTTATACGCTATATATGCTGTAGGTGACTGTCACCTTTTCCACTCTTCGGCAAACAGCAGAATATTAGTATCACAAAGATTTTCCTGAAAATACTATTGGAAATGCCGGAAGCGGAGTACGACAGCTTCACCGTCGTTAATTTAAATCTGGGGATGTTGATATTACAGGAAAAAAATTATTCTTCACCAATCAGGATATTATAATAACCTTCAAGATCATCCATTGAGTAATATTCGATATATATGCGCCCTTTGTTTAGGTTTCCTTCTATCGCGACTTTAGTTCCTAATTTACTGATAAGCCTCTCTACCATCGCATCAACTTCAGGCGGTCTGTTTTTTTCTTTGCCGCTTGCCGCTTTGGTTTTTTTCTTGTCACCGCTTTCACTTTCGTTTAACGCAGAGGCTTTTTTTTCCGCTTCCCTGACAGAAACATCATTATTTAAGATTTCTCTGTAAAGTTTGTCCCTCGCTTTTGTATCTGCTACAGAAAGCAAAGCCCTTGCATGCCCCGAACTCACTTTTCCATCTTCGACGCTTTTTTGCATCTCGACAGGTAATTTAAGAAGACGCAGCGCGTTGGCGACTGTGGAACGGTTTTTCCCCATTCGTGCGGCAAGTTCGTCTTGAGAAATACCGGAAAAATCCATCAAATTTTTATAAGCGGCGGCTTCTTCAATCGGGTTTAAATCAGTGCGTTGAATGTTCTCTATTAAAGAAACTTCCAACCGCTTTTGATCGGTATAGTCGCGGATGATTACAGGGACTTCAGTAAGACCGGCAATTCTTGCGGCGCGTGTTCTGCGCTCGCCTGCAATAATAATGTAAGTTCCGTCGCCTGCGTTAGCCGCAATTATCGGCTGGATTATACCGAATGTTTTTATGGAGTCTGCCAATTCCTGCAATTCGGTTTCATCAAAATTTTTACGCGGCTGTCCCGGATTGGGGACAAGTTTATCTACAGATAACAACGATTCATTAAAACGAGAACCTTCGCGCTTTGCGCTCGGTTGAGGTTCAAGACGGGAACCTTCACTCTGTTGAGTTTCGTTCCCTTTAGCAAACTCCGTTTGTGTATCGTTATTAACTATTTGAGAATCAAGTTGAGAAGATTGCTGATCGTTATTATCAAGAAGAGCGTCAATCCCCTTTCCGCCGAGGCCGATTCTACGAGGCATTTGTCCCCCCGCATCGTTTCAGCATTTCCTGCGCGAGCGCGTGATACGCTCTTGCGCCGGGGCATTGCGGATCGTAAAGCGAAATCGGCATCCCGCAGGAAGGCGCTTCTGATAAACGTATATTTCTTGGAATGATAGTGTTAAAAATTGTTTCTTTATAAATCGCGCTGATGTGTTTTACAACATCGTTTGCAAGACGTGTCCGGGAGTCATACATCGTAAAAAAAATACCGCCTATCTTTAAAGAGGGGTTAAGGTTTTTTTGAATAAGTTTTGTTGTATGCAAAAGCTGTTTAAGCCCTTCCATTGCAAAATATTCGCATTGAATAGGGATTAAAACATTATCTGCGGCGGCAAGCCCGTTCATTGTAAGCTGTCCCAAACTGGGCGGACAGTCAATCAAAATAAAATTATAATTTTCCTTGATTGGGGCAAGGGCTTTTTTTAAAAAGTAATTTCTTTCTTCCTGATCAATTAACTCAACTGCCGCACCTGAAAGATCAATACTTGCCGGAATAACATCAAGGTTGTTAACAGCAGTCTTTTTTATTGCTTCGTCCGCGGTTGCAGTGCAGGAAAGCAATTCATAAATACCCGGCTTCAAGGGTTTAGCGTCAATACCGCTGGAAAGGTTTGCCTGAGCGTCAAAATCAACCAAAAGCGTTTTTTTTCCGGCTTCCGCCAGATACGCGCCAATATTGATAGCAGAGGTAGTTTTCCCGACACCGCCTTTTTGATTAACAAAGACACTTATCAATCCCATGGATATAATGTAGCAAATAAATATATATCTAGGCAAGCGCGGACGCTCTGCCTTATAATAAAGCAAAACAAGGAGAAAAAAATGAAACTTTCCTTCGAAGCGCTTAAAAACACCGCCTTTTGGGAGAAAGCAGGCATCACCCTGCCGCGTTTTGACCGCGAAAAAATGATCACTGCAACAAAAGCAGCGCCGAAGTGGGTGCATTTCGGAGCGGGTAATATTTTCCGCGCTTTTCCCGCGGCGATGATGCAGCAGCTTCTAGATGACGGGCTTGAATCAACAGGTATTGTTGTCGCCGAAGGTTATGACGGGGAAATCATCGATAAAAGTTTTAAAGACTTTGATAACCTGACCATCCTTGTCACGCTCAAGTCTGACGGAAGCACAGAAAAAAAAGTTATCGCGTCGTTTGCGGAATCTTTGCGCATGGACAGGGAACTTGCACGCCTAAAAGAAATTTTTAAAGCCCCTTCCTTGCAGATGGCGAGTTTTACAATCACCGAAAAAGGTTATAGTTTGACAGGACGTGACGGGAAACTTTTTCCTGATCTTGCAGACGATCTTAAAACAGGCCCCGGTTCGTCAGAAACGCACGGTTCGTTAGAAACGCCCGGTTCTTCAGAAACGCCGAAAAGTTATTTAGGGCGCATCGCTTGTCTTTTGCATGAACGGTATATTAACGGCGCGCTTCCTATCGCCATGGTAAGCATGGACAATTGTTCTCATAACGGGGATATTCTTTTTGCCGCAATGGAGGCAATCGCAAAAGCTTGGGCGGAAAACAAAACCGCCGATGCGGGTTTTTTAAATTATATCCGCGATAAAAGCAAAGTCTCCTTCCCCTGGTCAATGATCGATAAAATCACCCCGCGCCCCGATGACAGCGTGCGCGATATGCTCTCATCATCAGGGCTTGAAGATATGCAGGGGTTTGTCACAGCAAAGAACACTTATATCGCCCCCTTTGTAAATGCCGAGGAAACCCAATACCTCGTCATTGAAGATGTATTCCCAAACGGGAAACCGGCTCTGGAAAAAGCCGGCGTGCTTTTTACAAACAAAGAAACCGTAGACAGGGTTGAAAAAATGAAAGTCTGCACCTGCCTTAACCCCTTGCACACAAGCCTCGCTGTTTTCGGCTGTCTGTTAGGGTACACGCGCATCAGCGAAGAAATGAAAGATGAAGACCTTGTCAAACTAATAAAAGGTGTAGGCTATACCGAAGGGCTGCCTGTCGTAACAGATCCTGGCATCATCAAACCGCGTGACTTTATCGATCAGGTGATAAACGTGCGCCTCCCCAATCCCTTCATGCCTGACGCCCCCCAACGCATAGCTATGGACACGTCGTTAAAAATCCCTATCCGTTTCGGAGAAACTTTAAAAGCCTATAAAGAAACCGGAAAAAATTTACAAGACTTAAAATTGATCCCTCTGGTTTTCGCAGGCTGGCTGCGCTACCTTCTGGGTATCAACGACAAAGGCGAACCTTTCGAAGTAAGCCCCGACCCAAACTATGAAACCTTATCCGCCGCTCTTTCCGGTATAAGTCTGGGTAATACAGAAACAAACCTCTCTGCGAAATTAAAACCCATTCTGTCAAACCCCGCCTATTTCGGTATAAACCTCTATGAAGCAGGGTTGGGCGGCAGGATAGAAGACCTGTTCAAGCAAATGCTGGCGGGTCCCGGCGCGGTACGAAAAGTGTTAAACCAGGCTGTTAACAGTTAAAAACGATAAAAATAATATACTTTAAGTGTTTATTTATAGAAGAAAAGGAGGCATTTTCCGCCTATAGACCTCAAAGCAGTTTAAACATACATTTTTCTTGAAATTTCAAAGGTTATCAATTATTATTAATAATCTGGAGGTCATTTATGAAAAATCTCATAATCGTATTAATTTTCTTGGCGGTATTAAGCCCTGTTTTTGCCCAGAGCAACTCTAATGAACATCCTAATGTCTATTATCAGAATGTTACAATAGAAAGAATAGTCCCAACCAGCCAAGGTTATGTCATTCAATACCGCGCTCAGGAAGGGATAAAAGTTATCGGTATCCCCAATGCATGGTTTACAGAAACCACAAAAAAAAGAGCGGATATAGTAAAATTACCGACAGCAAGTGATTGGCCCTCAATGTCCGTTTTTTATTCCGACGGGGAATTTTCTCATGTAAGGATCTATGTCAGCCGTTATAAAAGCCATCATACATGGGGTAACATTTTGCAAGGAACAGACGTAAGCCGATTTTTCTCACAAGAGGATACATTAAATTTCCAATACTAATGGAAAGCGAAATTGAATTAAAAGACCCTCCAGAAGAACTTGTTCAATTTATAATAAATTGTCCAAGCTTTATTATAGCCGGTCACAAAGAACCGGACGGAGACTGCGTAGGAAGTCAGCTTGCCCTGCGCAGCGCTTTATTGCGGCTTGGCAAGGAAGCGGTAGTTTGCTCGGCGGGTCCTTTTACACGCACTGAATTACGGGAATATACACAGCAATTTATAACAGTTTCTAAATCAGAAGATGATATAAATACAAAAGTAATCGTTATTGATTGCTCAGGTACAGACAGAACAGGAGACATTCAAAGTTTCCTGGAAAAATTTCCTTGCGCAATTATCGATCACCATGCAGCGATTTATCATCCGCCTTCCACCGAAAAAGAACCTGTTTATGTTGACTCTAACTCACCTTCTTCTACATTACTTGTTTATAAATTAATTAAAACACTCGGACTTGAATTAACTGAAGAAGAAGCAACCTTGCTCTTTTTCGGTCTTTGTACCGATACCGGTTTTTTCCGTTATCTGACAAATAACAGCGCATTTGTTTTTGAAGCGGCGGCTGTTATGGTACGTCACGGCGCAAACCCTAAAAAAACTTTTCAATTAATCAGCGGCGGGAAAAGCATGCATTCTCGTTTACAAATGGGAAATATTCTTTCCAGAACAGAAAGTTTTTTTAACGGGAAACTTTTAATAACTTACGAAACATTGGAAGAGTTTCAAGCTTATGGTTTTGAAAGCAGAGATTCTGAAAGTTTAAATCAATTACTTTTATCAATCGAAGGAATAGAAGCGATTATTATTATCCGCCAGGAGTGTGCCGAAAACTGTACCGTGAGTTTAAGATCGACAGATAAAGTAAATGTCGCGCAAATAGCGTCTTCATTCGGAGGAGGCGGTCACAAGAATGCGGCAGGTCTCACGATGAAAGGAGACATTTCAAATGTAAAAAAAATTCTTTTAAATACATTTCAAAAAATTTTATTTTCATAAGTTAAATTTTACTAATATGACAATTATCATTTATTTATTCTCTGTTTAAACAAATTCTGTATCTGTTTTTTTTAAAACCGATATCAGATAACAGAGGTAAAAAATGCTTAATATAAATAATTTATTTAATAAATATCTTTTAGGAGAAATTTCGCGGAATGATTTTGAAGGTTATATTTACAGCTTTCTAATTAAAAATCAGGAAAAAACATGTCTCAGTCATTGGAAACGTTATGAATACGATGATTTTCTTTCATGGTTTTATCCGCGTCTTCAACAAGCTATAGATATGTACAAGGATATAGGAGCGTCATTTGAAGCTTTTTTATCAAAGTATATATTGGTTTCATCAAAAGAATATCGTAATCACATAACATCAAATGAAATAATTGAATATTCAACATGGAGTTCGCAAGTTCCTGAGTTATATGCTCATGAAGAACCTACTGTTTATTTAGAAAGAAATGTAGAAAAAGTTATAAAGGATTTAATTATTGACAAACAAGGAAGAAAAAACACAAGACGTATTTTATCGCTTATTATAAAATGTTATTACTTTATATCAGAAGATTTTGCGGAAAAAATCGCTCCAAAGATTGGAATGAAAAGCGAAGAATTGCTGGAGATGATAAAAAAGATTCGCGATATAAGACAGAAAAAAGACGATGATATTTACTACATGAAAGAAAGAATTTACAGTCAATTCTTCAGATGTCTTATTTATGAACGAAGTCTCTTATATGCAAAAGAAAATGAAAATTTATACAGAAAGAAAATCCTGCAGCTTAAAAAAGCTAAAGAAAGACTTGATAATATGCGTAAACGCCTGGCAAGCGTCCGTAAAGAAGCGACAAATAATCAGGTTGCGGAAATTATCGGTGTAACAAAAGGAACTGTCGATGCAAGCCTTCACAGATTAAAAGCAAAATGGAAATTGATGGCAATGAAAGCGCATTTAAATTGATTTATGTTATTCATCATCTTCCATGGGTAAAGGAGCGCTAATTTGACCGTAATGTATTTCTTTTGGATATATTTTTATTTTAAGTTTTTTTTCCATTGTGGCAAGAAGGCGCATCTGCGTTTCATCACCGATAGTCACCATTACGCCCTTCTTGCCTGCGCGCCCTGTTCTGCCGCAACGGTGAATGTAAAATTCACTGTCGGATGGAACATCAAGAGCGATGACATGGGTGATATCAGGTATATCAAGACCGCGCGCCGCAAGATCGGTAGAAACAAGCACATTTACACTTCCATCGCGGAATGAATCGAGTGCTTCTTTTCTTGCTGTAATAGAAATCGGCTTTTTACTAATCTTGCTAAAAAGACCTTCCGCCGCTACCTTATGATGCTTAAGGCGCGAAAGAACGAAAAGCGCTTCATCGTTGCGGCTTGTGAAAATTAAAACTTTAACGCCGGATTTTTTGCTTTTAGCAGCATTTAACGCAGATAAAAATGAGCGCAGTGTTTGATCTTTTTTTCTCTTCTCGCTGAATACCGCCCAGTGTTCAATACGGTCTTGAAGAATTTCATGATCATCGCTCTCAATTATTTCCGCATCTTTAAATAAAGGCCCTAATTGCATTCCGGTTTTCTTACTTACTGTCGCAGAGCAAGCGGCAAAACAAATACCTTGAAGCTGCGCAGCTTTATTATAGCGTTTAATTAATTCCAGCAATTCCGTTGTTTCTTCAATGCACTCCTGCACTGTTAACCTGTCAGCTTCATCAAGAATTAAAAAACGTAAATTGTTTAATTTTAATTTTCCCATCTTTGCCAAAGAAAGCAATCTTCCGGGATTTCCGATTATAATAGCAGGTTTGCTTTTTCTTAGTGTTTCAACTTGTTTATCTATATTTACAGAACCGACAAGCTGGATGACAGGCATTTTTGTTAGAAACTCAACCTCTTTTTTTATCTGCGCACAAAGTTCAAAAGTAGGGGCGCATATCAGCATAACAGCCCCTTGTTGAAAATCGCCGCCTTCGTCAGCAAGAAGCTGTAGAGACGGTAATAAATAAGCAAAGGTTTTACCTGTCCCTGTCGCAGAGCGGAAAATGATATTTTTTTTCGCTAACAAGTTTGGGATAACAAGATTTTGAATGGAGGTTGGGTTAATAATTGAACGCTCTTTAAGTTTTTCCAAGAAATTTGAGTTTACACCAAGCTCGGTAAATGTTTTCATTCTATTTTTCCAACTGAACAGGGTTAGATGATCCCAAACTGTTTTTTTTCTTTGGTTTAAAAAAATTGACAAATCTATGCAACCATAATTCACGCCTTTCGTTACGGCTTAAATACGCATCAAGTTCGCTGATTAAATGTGCATATTCATTAATTTGCGGGCGAAGTTGTCTGGTATCAACTTTTTTATTCATTTTCTTTTTTAACACAGAATCTTTATTAAAGATTCTATAACCGTTTTCGATTTTTAGAAGCTGTTGTTCTATCTTGTCAAGAAAATTAGAATCTAATTCATTGCCGTTTTTATCAAAGGCGCCGAACTCATATTTTACAACTTTATCATTTCGTATTTCACCTCTGAATGCACGGTACATATTTAATTTTATCCCTTTCTTCATGTACGCAAAACGCCCTTCTTTTTCAAAACGGCGGATACTTACTAAAATGTAGGCTGAAGTAAGATAACGTAATGTTCTGTGAACAGAAGCGCGTTTTACAAAATCATTATCTTCTGCAACATAAATCGTTTCATCAAAACCGCCTGTTCTGAAAAACAAACGTTTTGTTACAAAAATACAAAAACCGAACGCTTTTGGATCTATCCATAAATTAAGAAGGATTGCAAGATTTATCATACGGTGAATAACTCTGTCAAGACGATAATCGGAAAGCGGTTTTATTTCGCAAGTTGCCAAATCAATATACCTGTCCTGCATTTCATTATAAACATTGCGGATAAAACCGAGAGGTAAAACCACATCTGCATCAAGAAAAAATAAAAAATCCCCGCTAGCGGCTCTTGCGCCGGCATTTCTGCCTACAGCAGGCAATCCTCCGTCTACAATGCGGCAACCATAACTTTGAGCAATCTCTCTTGTATTATCAGTTGAATGAGCGTCAGCAATTATTATTTCATAATCGTCAAAATCCTGGGCTTTAATACTTTTTAAAAGATTAGGTAAAATTTTTTCTTCGTTTAATGCCGGAATTATAATACTGACTTTCATAATTATTTATCATTATAATCTATTAAACATTACTGGGCAAGATGGATATCGGCGGCTAAATAGTAGTTTTATCCGAATAATGAATATTTTTTTTCAAGTTTTCGGAAAAAAAATTCAAAAATTGCTGTAATGAACAAATAAAGAATCATTGCGGGGATGTAAACAAGAACCGAACCTGTAGAATTTTCAATATTTCTCATAACCCTGGTAATATCCACTAATGCGATCATTGAAACAAGAGAAACGTCTTTTAACATCATTATAAATTCATTTCCGACAGGCGGTATAATTCGCCTGATTGTTTGAGGGATAATCACAAAGCGTATTGTTTGCAGATAAGTTAAACCTAAAGCTCGGGACGCTTCATATTGCCCTTTATCGATACTCTGGATCGCCGCCCTGATAATTTCCGCACAATAAGCGGCGCAGTTCAGCGAGAAAGCGATAAATGCGGCAAGAAAACGGTTATTAATTGTAAGAAAAGGTATAATTTTCGGTAAGGCATAATAAATAAAAAACAACTGCATTAATAAGGGCGTACCTCGGAAAAAGAAAATATAGAAACTTGATAATTTGTTTAAAAACGGATTTTTAGAAATTTTTCCTAATGCAAGAAAGAGGCCGAAAACCAAACCTGCAAAAACAGATGTTACAGTTAACCCTACAGTAATTTTTGCGCCTTCTAAAAGCAAGGGTATCCAAGAAAAAATAACTTTTAATGTGTCCATAATCTATTTTTATACTATTAAATTTTCAAAAAATAATCAAACAGACAGAAACAGACTCTGCAACTACCGGTTGGAAAATAAAAAAAAATAAAAGAATTTATACTAATTAAAAAAACCGTAAAATTCGTAAAAATAATATAATTTTTTCTTGACAGCATTAAATTTGATAGATAGGATTTTAATTATAAAGAGAGGAGTAGCTTATAAAATAAAAAATGCAAAATATTGAGAAATTGTGCCAAAATTACGACGCCGGTAAAAATTCAACCAATACCGGCGATTATTATTTTAAACGTACCCGGTTAAACGAGTTATTTTCAGAAGCTATGAAATATCCGTTAATCATAGTATGCGCCGGTGCGGGTTACGGAAAAACTACCGCCGTTTATGATTTTGTACAGGAATATCAAACCTCTGTTGTTTGGGTGCAGCTTTCAGAACGCGATAATATAGGCGGGCGTTTTTGGGAGAATTTTACTTTTAGTATGATGCAGATAAACCCTGCATTCGGTGAATCAATAAAAAAACTTGGATTTCCTGATACAACTGAAAAAATAAATCAATTTCTAAATTATTTACAGGTTCATGCAGACAAGAAAAGGCGTATCATTGTCTTTGATGACTGTCATTATATAGAAAATCCCGCTGTTATGAAGTTTGTAGAAGAAGCGATACGTAATTTACCGATAGGCATTACACTCTTTTTGATCTCACGTTCTACTCCCCGTCTTAATACCGCAGGTTTAATTTCCAACGATTTAATTTATAATATCAGCGAAGATGAATTAAAATTTACATCTAACGAGATTTCACAATATTTTAAAATGCAGAATATTTCACTTCAACCGGACAGCCTTCACCGGCTTATGAAAGATACAGAAGGATGGGCGTTTGCGATTAATTATATTGCACGGACTTATAAAAAAGCCCCCGGTTACGAAGGATATTTGCGTAACGCGATGAAATCAAATATCTTTCGTTTTATGGAAACAGAAATTTGGAATTTTTTATCCGAAGCTTTGCAAATCTTTTTGGTACGCCTTTCGCTGATTGATCATCTTTCTGTTGATCTTATCTCGCAGCTTGCAGGAACAGACACAAATTTAGTTGACGAACTTGAACGTCAAAGCGCATATATACGCCGTGATACTTTTATAAATACATTTTTAATTCATCCATTGTTTTTAGAATTTCTTGCAACAAAACAAAACATTTTAAAACCGGAACAAATACGCGAGACTTACACGATTGCAGGCGTTTGGTGCAATCAAAACGGATTTAAAATCGATGCATTATCATATTATGAAAAAATAAAGGATTATACTTCAATAGTATACATATTCATAGGCTCTCCTCCGCAAATACCTTATGATATTTCTTGTTATACGGCAGAAATTCTTGAACGCGCTCCGCAAGAAACGTTTGATACAATTCTTTTTCTTGCTTCAACGCATTTACGTACTATTATTTGCAAAGGCTTGTTAGAAGAAGCAGAGAAAAAAGCGGCTGAATATGAAAAAAGATTTAAAGCCTTTCAGGACAGTGAATTTAAAAGAAGATCGTTAAGCAGTATATATTATTGCTGGGCGATAATACGCACATCAATGTGCATATCACAGGATGTTTACGATTTTGATCTATATTATGAAAAACTTTCCAAGTGTTATAACAATCCGATTGATCCCGGAAATTTAATTGTTCAAACTTCCGGTCCTTGGATTTGCACTGTCGGTACATCAAGAAAAGGCGCTCTGGAAGATTATATAAATGCGGTACAGCGCGGAATAAATTATTTATCGAAATGTTTTATTGATTTTAATTCGGGAGAAGATGATTTAGGCAGAGGAGAAGTAAAATTTTATCAAGGAGATATGCAGGCGGCAGAAGCCTTGATAGCGCACGGCATGAATCTTGCATACTCAATGAAACGCTACGGTTTAATACACAGAGGGTTATTCTATCTGTTAAGAATCAATGTTTTACATGGAAATTTTGAAAAAGCGGAAAAAAACTTGCAGGAAATGAAAACAAATGCTGATTTAAATCATCCTAAATATTTCAGCCGTTTTATAGATTACGATATATCTCTCTGCTGGTATTACTGCATACTTGGTATACCTGAAAAAGTACCGGACTGGTTAAAAGATAACTTTTCGCTTTATGCTTATGCCGGTTATTTAGAAAATTACGCTAACCAGATGAAAGGGCGTTATTGTTACGCGACAAGAGATTTTTCACCGTTACTGTCTTATATAAATGACATGAAACAACGCGAATCGTATTTATTCGGCAGAATAGAAATGCTTGCGATAGAAGCATGTACTTATTATAAATTAAAAGACAAAGAAAAAGCATTATCTTCGCTCGAAGAAGCGTATGAAAACGCATTACCTAACAATATCATCATGCCGTTCATCGAACTTGGGAAAGATATGCGGACCCTTACATCTTATGCGATGAAAGAACAAGGAAAAATCCCTAAATCCTGGCTGGAAGAAATTAATCGAAAATCCGCATCATATTCAAAAAGACTTGCCCATGTTATTACAGAATACAAACAAGCAAACGGAATATCGGATAATGTAATTATTTCTACAAGGGAGAACGAAATTCTTTCTGACCTTTCGCACGGGCTTTCCCGTTTCGAAATAGCTTCAAGCCGCAATCTTTCAATTAATACAGTAAAAATGTTGATAAATAATATTTATATGAAACTGGGAGCGGAAAATCTTGCCGATGCAATTCGAATTGCTACAGAAAAAAAAATAATTTAATAATGTTACATTAAAGGAGCGAAAATACGCAGCACATCTTGCACAACCTGTTGAAAAAGATTGCGCGCGCAATCTTTTAATGTTATTTCTTGTGAGTTAGGCAGTATTGTTAAAAAATCTTCTTTTACATCCGCTATTGTTTTGCTTTTATAAATTAACACACCGCATTCATAATGAAGATACAAACTGCGGAAATCAAGATTGGTAGTGCCTACTGTCGCTATCTTGTCATCAGATACAAAGGTTTTGCCGTGGTTAAAACCGGATGTGTATTCATAAACCTTAACCCCTGCTTGAATTAGTCTGCGGTAATAAGAGCGTGATGTAATCGCTACTATCCATTTATCCCAACGGTGCGGTGTTATAATACGCACATCGACACCGCTTTTTGCCGCAAGCGTTAATGCAGAAAGAAGATTATCATCAACTATTAAATATGGGGTGCTGATATAAACATATTTTTTTGCCTGATTAATAATTTGTATATAAACATGTTCACCTACATTTTCTTTGTTGATAGGACTGTCAGCATAAGGCTGAACATATCCCCATGATTCAAAACCTTCTTCTACACCTTTTGCCGTATGATCAATAATATTGTCTTTCCACGGGTAAAACGAAGCATAATCATCTTTTTCTTGAAAACCTAAATTCCACATTTGCAGGAAAATTAATGTGAGCGACCAAGCGGCGTCCCCTTCAATCATAATTGCCGCATCTTTCCAGTGGCCGAAACGTTTAACAACATTGATGTACTCATCTGCAAGATTGAGCCCTCCTGTAAACGCAACCTTTCCGTCTATTGAAATTAATTTTCTGTGATCGCGGTTATTCTGCAATGACGAAACAATCGGTCTAAATCTGTTAAAAACATAACTTTTAATTCCTTTTTGTTTCAGAATTTTTTGAAAATCGGCGGGTAAATTAAAAAAGCAGCCTAAATCATCATACATGATTCTGACATCAAGACCTTCGGCGGCTTTTTTTTCAAGGATCGCCAAAGTAAAATCAAGCATATGCCCTTCTTTAATTATAAAAAATTCCAAGAAAATATATCTTTTCGCTTTTTCAAGTTCTTCAAGCATATTATAAAAAAACGATTCGCCTGAAGGAAAATAAACCTGCCTTGTGTTTCCGTATACAGGAAAACCCGCACATTCTTGAAGATAATGAGCGTTTGTTTTAAATTCCGGGTAAATATCGATAAGTTCATTCAGCCTGTTGCCGGAAAGAAAAAACGCTTCCCTGCTGTCTTCAATATTACGGCTAAGAGATTTTCTGATTTTTTTCGGGTTAGACCAAATATTTAAAACGATATATAGAATCCCTCCGAACAAAGGAAACAATAGAATCAAAAAAATCCAAGTAAGTTTATAACCCGCTTTTCCGTGTTTATTTATCAGATATATACAAACTATAATACTTAAAACGGAAAGAACCCAATAAGAATATTTTAAATAAACGCCTGTCCCCGCAATTAAAGCAAAAAATAAAAATATTTGCGCCAAGAGGGATAATAATACTAAAACCCTTCTTCGGAATACTAATAGTAAAGTGTTTTTAATTTTCTTCTTTAACATGTATTACAAATATATAGAGAAATCGAAGAAATCACAAGAATAAGTTTTGTATTACAATTTATCAGGGCCATTTGCCTGCGCCTTGACGCAGTACAATAATATCTTCCGTACATAAATCAAGAATTGTAGAAAAAATCCTTTCGCGCTCTTCCCCGCTGTCCAATATTAAATCCAACCCGTCTATATCTTCAAGTTCCCAACCGCTTTCAAAAAGCTCTTCTTCAGGGATCGGAGGCAGTTCATGCCCGTCTTCATTTTCATGTTGAACGATATTGTCCCATTCGCCGTTACCTGTCATGCTTTTTTTTGCAGTTATCGAGTAAAGCGGATGATTCAATGTTTCAATTAAACGTATTGGCACCTGGTAGTCAGGGATACGCACTCCAAGCTCGCGGCGGCGGATATCAAGAAATTTTTCTGTTCTGGGTAAGGTCTTTAAAATAAACACATAAGGACCTGGACACAGGCTATTAATCAATCTGAAGCGAGTATTGTCTAAACTGCAAACCTCTCCGAATTGAGAGATGCTTGAACACAGAAGAGTAAAATGCCGCTCATCCCTTTCTCCGGAAAGTTTACGGAGTTTTTTAATCGCGGCAGGTGATTTAATTGAACAGACTATGCTCCAGCTTGTATCAGTAGGAAGGGCGATTAAAGCTCCGTTTTCAAGCATCTTCGCCGCTCTTACAAGTATTCTATCATCAATATTTGAGGGTACTATATATTCGATCATAATTATTTTAAGGAACCCAGATCAATTTATCGGGGGCGGATTCTTTCAAGAAAATATTTTGATAACGCCCCGAATGAGAAACAGAGTTATTATCAGGAAAATATGTCTGCATAAAAAACCAATTAACATCCGCCATTATATTTGATGAATCTGTAGGTGAATACCTATACCAGACTTCTTTTTCTTCAAGGATTTTCCGCACTTTTTCATCGTTTTTGCATAACTCAGGATCGGTAATCCGCCGCAGTTCGCTGCGAAGACCTCCGTAATCTGTTTTTCCTACAACAAATAAACGCAGACAATTTCTCTCATCCATCCAATATACTTCAAAAATTCCGGCAAGTGCCGGCACTTTTGTGATAATTTCGTATCGATCCGCTTTGGAAAGAGGAGACCACTGCACATAATAGTAAGCGTCGCCGTTTTTTTCCGACACGGTAATCCCGTAAGCCATACTCAAACTTTATCATAAAAAGGTGACTGACACCACCCCCACACCGTATATAAAAAAGTATAAATAGTATGATAAATGATACACTTTTAATAAAAGAGGAAAGCCATCAATTACATTGCATTACCTAATTCCTTATATAGCAAAGACTTACAATTATTTATTTTTTATAAAGACGCTTGGCACAGATATTGCTATATAAAAGGAGGAGGTTTAATATGCGAAAGAAAGTATCAAAAACAAGTGATGATCTGCTTGAAGCATACTTTAAGCAGATTAAAGTATTTCCTCTTTTATCTTTTGAAGAAGAATTGGAATTATCCAAGCAAATTCAAAACGGAAATACAACCGCCTTACACAAACTGGTAAATTCCAATTTAAGATTGGTTGTAAAAATCGCAGGAATTTTTAATATAGCAGCGATTTCAATAATGGATATAATTCAAGAAGGAAATATCGGTCTGCTTCAAGCGGCGCAAAAATACGATCATCGTAAAAATGTACGTTTCTGCACTTATGCAAGCTGGTGGATACGGCAATATATATGCAGATACATTTCCAACAAAAGGCGCATCGTCCGTCTTCCTCAGCGAAAAGAAGAAACTCTGCGTAAAATCCAACGTACATATAATGTTTTATGTCAAACATTGATGCATCAACCGCAAAATATTGATATCGCTAAAGAACTCGGTATCTCTGTTCAAGATGTTGATTCATACATCAACATGGCGGCTGATTCAGTTCCCTTCGATCAATCCAGCGATGATGAAACCATCAGTGCAATGGAAATACATGAGGACTATACCTACTGCCCCGAAAGAAACCTGATGAAACAAATTTCACGTGACGGCACAATGAATATTCTAAACAAACTAAAAGAAAACGAAAGAAATATCCTCAGTTACCGTTACCAACTAAACGGCTGCGAGCGCTATACGCTAAGGGAAATCGGCGATAAGCTTGATCTTTCCCCTGAAACTGTACGCCAGATTGAATTACGCGCATTGCGGAAAATACGCGTTCATGCTGACGAGTTGCGGGACTGTGTTTATGTTGAAGCGATATAGAAACTGTTTTATTTAACTCTTTTGTGAGTTTTAAATTTAACTACTCTTAATATTATTGGGTATGATATTACTTCCTTGATAATCTTAACATATAAACATATAATTACCCTATGTGGCATCCCAGAATGAATGATTTTGACGATCAGTTAAAAAAACTTTTCGACGAAGTTGATTCCTATATTGAAGACCTCTATGGCGACAAATATCCATTGCATCCTGTGCGACCAAACCGCGGCGAAACGGCTAACCCGGAAGCGGACGGGCTCTTTAATATAGGCGCTAACTTTACACCGGGTTTTACCTCAGAGCTGGGGCGCGGTTATCTGATCGATCTATCAATATCAACTCTGGAAAAAGTAGATGAAGATTTACGCCATGAAATTTACGAAGCCGCGATAGAAAAAGTTAAAGAACTTCTCCCTGTTTACTTTCCGGATCGTGAACTTTCAGTTAACCGCGATGGAAATACTTTTAAAATACAAGGCGATTTTAGTTTAGGCAATATTTAAAACAAGTGAATTAAATCAAAATATAATTTACAGATAATTATAAAAAAGTTGTTTAGATCAAAAGGTAATAATATAAATAATAATATACTATTACCATATGCAATACTAAATAACTTATATTTAAATACAAGGAGATTTTATGGCAGTAAATGAAAAATTTGAAAGTTTCGAAAAAATGGAAACTTTCATGAAAGATGTTTTTATCAAAGTCGGTGTCCCGCCGCAAGACGCGGCGATTTGCGCTGATGTACTTATCGAATCTGATAAACGCGGAATCGATTCTCACGGAATCGGAAGATTCAAACCGATTTATATCGATAGAATTAATGACGGTATCCAAAATCCTGTTACACAATTTGAAATTCTTAAAAATCATCTTGCAACCGCGGTGGTTGACGGTCACGACGGGATGGGGCAGGTGATCGGAAAAAAATCAATGCAGATGGCGATTGACAAAGCAAAACAACACGGGCTTGGCATGGTAGTTGTTCGCAATTCAACTCATTACGGTATCGCGGGATATTATGCGTCAATGGCAGTTAAAAACGGAATGATTGGAATCACCGGCACAAATGCACGCCCTTCCATTGCGCCTACTTTCGGAATCGAAAATATGTTAGGCACAAACCCTCTAACAGTAGGGATGCCGACAGACGAAGATTTTCCGTTTATGTTGGACTGCGCCACCTCTGTTTCACAGCGGGGAAAAATCGAACACTATGATAGAATTAACAAGACTATGCCTGAAGGATGGGTAATCAATGATGACGGAAGCAGCGAAACCGATCCTTCCAAAGCTTTAACAGGGCTTACAAAAGGGACTTCCGCTCTTGCACCGCTTGGAGGCTTAGGTGAAGAAACGGCGGGTTACAAAGGCTATGGTTATGCGACAGTTGTTGAGATACTTTCCGCCGCACTCCAGCAGGGGATGTTTTTAAAAGCTTTAAACGGCTTTGATGCTGACGGAAAAAAAATCCCCTATCATCTTGGGCATTTCTTTATTGCGATTGATATAAGTGCTTTTGTTGAGTTGGATCGATTTAAAAAAACAACAGGTGATATTTTAAGAGAACTACGCGCATCAAAAAAAGCGCCTGGCGAACAGCGGATTTACACTGCGGGGGAAAAAGAATATCTTGCCTGGCTTTCACGCAAAGATAAGGGCGTTCCTTTGAATGACAGTTTAATAAAAACAATTAAAACACTAAAGGAAGAATACAAACTGGATTCTTATCAGTTTGATTTTTAAGGATTGCAAATATGGATATTGAGAAAAAAGAGAAACTTAGCGCTTCGCGCCCGGTTGAGGTTCTGCAGTTAAAAAATTTAGACGGTTTATTTCCCGCCGGTTTCAGCGAAGAACAAAAAGCAAAAGCAAAAACTTTATTCCTGAAAAATCTTTCTGAAGAAGCACACCGTTTTTACGGCGGAAAAATGCAAACCATACCTAAGTGCGGCATCTACGGGTTTAACTGGTTTAATGTTTGGTATACGCCGGGTGTTTCAAAAATTTCAACAACGATCAGGGATAACAACGACGCATCCTTCGCGCTGTCCAACCGCGGAAATCTTGTTGCAATAGTTTCAGACTCAACAAGAGTTTTAGGCGACGGTGACTGCACTCCTTCCGGCGGGCTTGGCGTAATGGAAGGGAAAGCGATGCTCATGAAATATTTGGGCGGCGTTGACGCGGTTGCTTTATGCGTGGACTCAAAAGGAACTGACGGAAAAAATGATCCTGAAAAAATCATTGAATTTGTAAAAATGATTCAACATAGTTTTGGGGCGGTTAATCTTGAAGATATAAGCCAGCCAAACTGCTTCAAAGTGTTAGACGATCTGCGTGAAGCCTGCGACATTCCGGTTTGGCATGATGACGCGCAGGGAACAGCTTGCGTTACGCTTGCTGGGCTTATTAATGCTTTAAAACTTGCAGGAAAAAAGATCGGCGATGCGAAAATCGTGTTGTTAGGCGCGGGCTCTTCCAACACAACAGTGGCGCGATTAATTCATGCTGACGGCGGCGATCCTTCAAAGATGATAATTTTTGATACAAAGGGGGGCTTACATTCAGACAGGGAGGACATAAGGAACGATAAGCGCAATTACCGCAAATGGGAACTTTGCGAAAAAACAAATCCCGACAAAGTAAACACGATTGAAGAAGCTTTAAAAGGCGCGGATGTACTCATCGCTCTTTCAAGCCCCGGACCTGATAAGGTAAAACGCGAATGGATTCGCGGTATGGCGGACAAAGCGATAGTATTTGCATGCGCCAATCCTGTCCCTGAAATTTGGCCCTATGCCGCAAAAGAAGAAGGTGCTTTTATTGTTGCGACAGGCAGGGGCGATTTTCCCAATCAAGTGAACAACTCAATCTGTTTTCCCGGCTTGCTCAAAGGCGCACTTCTTGTACGTGCAAAAAAAATTACTGACGGCATGGCAATACGCTGCGCTCATTCCATTGCGGATTTTTCTGAGCAGAGAGGGATAAGCCCTGATAATATCATCGCTAATATGGAAGAAACAGAAGTGTTCGCAAGAGAAGCCGCGGATGTTGCACAGCAAGCGATTAGCGAAGGGGTAGCGCGTATCAATTTTTCATGGGACGAGGTGTACAATCAGGCGAAAGCGGATATTAACGCAACCCGCGCTCTTGTTGAAGATTTAAAATCATTAGGGTACATCAAAGAACCCCCTGCGGAATTATTGAAAACAGCTCTTGATAAAGCGATCAATACGGTGTTAGGTGAATAAAAAAGGAGGTGGCAAGAAAAAAACATAATATGAAAAGGAGGTTAAATATATTTAACACTGGTATCAGTGTTTTATAATATCAGGTTTTAAATCTGAAAAAATCTTTTCTATTCATGGAGGATTCTATGTCCAAAGAAAATTTAAGTAAAAAAAATCATGTTTTGAATGTTTTTATTATTTCAATAATTCTGCTGCTGATTGGTGGATTAATCGGAATGATTGTTCATACCAGCGGGGGAAAAGTAAAAATTCATGACATCAAATTCGTTACAGTAGACGGGGCTGAAATGAGGGCGCTCCTTTATGTACCGAAAAGCGCTTCCCCTTCAAACCCGTCTCCGGTGATCATTTCTTGTCATGGTTATAACAATACGGCAGAGGTGCAAGACCTTAACTGTGTCGAACTTTCAAAACGCGGTTTTATCGTAATGGCGATTGACGCTTACGGTCACGGCAATTCAAATTTTTCTGATGAGCGGATCAATCCTGTAGTCGGCGATATGGGGACTTATGCAGCGCTTCAATACATCGGAACGCTTCCTTACGCGGATAAGGGAAGAGTCGGCATGGTGGGACATTCATTAGGAGGGACAACAATTCAAATGGGAGCGGCTCGTGCATGGAATGAACGCGCAAATAATCCGTCAATTGTAGTACCGACCGCAATTCTTCCAACCGCGCAATCATTTGTTCTTAACGCTGATGGTGTTTCTATACTTGCAGCGTTTCCCGTCAACCTAGGATCGGTTTACGGTCAGTTTGATGAATGGGCATTGGGTATGTGGGGGACTGTCAAAGGAAGCGATTTAAATACAACAGCGATAGCAAAAGCCGGCTTTGGTTTTAACGGTTTTAAATATGATACCTACTACGCTTATAATTCCGCGTCGCCTATCGACAGGAACAGCGCAATCAATGTTGCGAGGCAAGGCGATTTAAGAATTGTATATCAGCCGCCGCACACCCACCCTGTGATTCATTTTAATGCAAGAGCGGTTGGTAATGTTGTCGATTTTTTTGACATCACATTAACAGAAGGAAAGTTAGCGTCTCAGACTCAGCAAAGCTGGTTCGGCAAACAAATCGGGACAGGAATTTCACTGATTGCGTTTTTCATCTTTATCACCTCTTTCGGTTTATTACTGCTTAAAACAAATTATTTCGGTGCGATAAAACAATCTGAACCTTTAGGGCTTACGACTATTACTGATAAGCAAAGCGTTATACGTTACTGGATCATTTACATCATCGGTTTACTGCCCGCCCCCTTATTGTATAACTGGCTGGTCGGTTATCCTATCGACATTACTTCTATGGGAAGAACAGTTCCGATAGTAATGCCTGCAAGCATTGCTTTCCCTCTGCCGGCTGTAAATGGAATTTTCCTTTTAAACTTTGTTCTTGGAATCATTGTTACTGTTCTTTATCTTTTAGTATTCCATCTGTTTGCGAAAAAAGCCGGTTGCACTTTTGATAACATGGGGTTAAAACTTTCTGGAAACAAAATTGTCCGTTCCGCAATTCTTGCAATAACGGTTTTTGCGGCAGGTTATCTCTTGCTTTGTATGTGCGATTATTTCTTCAAGACCGATTTCCGTTTCTTCACTTTAAGCATAAAAACAATAACTCCTGCAAAATGGGCGATCTATTTACGCTATCTTCCAAGCTTCTTATTCCTGTTCATTGTAATGGGTGTCAGTCAAAATACTTTTACAAGAATCAATAATCAGAAAGAATGGATAAATATGATTCTGATTATCATTTCAAGTTTCGGAGGTCTGCTTGCGCTTCACATGATTGATTATATTTCACTCAAGAACACAGGCGTAAAAGTATTCCAGTTCGTTCCCTACCCTGCAAAAACAACAGCCGCACTTGCAGGCGTTCTCTTGTGGGGCTTGCTCTTTATCCTTCCTGTCGCAGCGGCAATCTCACGGGTTTTCTTTAAAGCCACAGGTTCCGTATGGACAGGTGCTTTTGTAAACTCGCTGATTGTTACTTTGTATGCAATGTCAAATACGGTTATTGCCGCACGGGGTGTTATTTAAATTAATGGGGAAGCCTGGTGACGGGCTTCCCCGATTTTTATTAGGCCGAAATTCGAGTTTTAAGTCGGAAGACTAGAAAAAGAAGCAGATAACTTTAGCGAACAAACATTAAGAAAAGGTTGCAGCATATGACTGAGTAAACTATAGCCATAATGTCTAAAAAGTCCG
>Ga0209755_10000380_pt1 | contig 83311 bp, 49 predicted proteins | sample TergutCo191P1_FD_187301 | JGI IMG/M metagenome (GOLD analysis project Ga0209755, IMG submission 187301) | Cornitermes sp. P1 segment gut microbial communities from Petit-Saut dam, French Guiana - Co191P1 (SPAdes) (version 2) | ecosystem: Host-associated > Arthropoda: Insects > Digestive system...
GCATCCGCTGCCACCCCCCGCAGCGCCGCCCCCCGCATCCGCCGCCACCCCCCGCAGCGCCGCCCCCCGCATCCGCCGACTCTCCCCGCAGCGCCGCCCTCCGCATCCGCCGCCACCCCTCGCAGCGCCGCCCCCGCATTCGCCGCCAGCCCCCGCAGCGCCGCTTTCCGACCCCCGCGCCGTAAAAATCGGCGCGCTTTCCCCGCGGGCCCTGGCGAAACGGGCGGCGGCGCGCGGGCTGAGGGGCGGCGCTGCGCGAAATTTGGCGGGCTTGGGGGCGCGGGGGCGCTTTTTTTGCCTTCGCCGGGTTGAAAATCGCGCGGTTTTTTGCGGCGCCGGGCGGTTTTTCGCGCCGGGCTTGCCAAACTGGCGGTTTGACTAGGTTTCGCTAGCACTTTTCCGGCTGGTTTTAGCGCTTTTTTGCTCATTCCTCCGCGAAAGCGGCCGGCGCGATAAAAAAACTTGACAACAGCCGGCGATATCTTAAAATTATAGCACGGACACATGGGCTTCTTGGATGTTTGCAAAGGGGGATGTGTGCGCCCAGGCTCGCGCGGGCGCTGCTTATGGCCCATGCGCTGCGTTTTACGCAAGGAGGCGGGTATGTTGTCTCGCAGGTGTTTCGGGAAGATGTCGGTTTTGTCTCTTGGCGCGCTGGCTTTGGCCATTGCGCTTATGGGGCTTTTTGGCGCCTGCAACAATCCTTTTACTCCTGGCCAGGGGCCCAGGGTTACAATTGGAGACGCTCGGGTTTTCTACATCGAGCCTGTCACTGCCGGCATCCTTAGCGGCACGGTTGAGATTACTGGTGTGGCCCGAGCTCATCGCCAGCTGCCCCGCATTGAGGTGCAAATCGCTGGCGAGGGCCTTGGCGCGAGGGCTATAGGTCCCGAGCAATGGCTACCCATAGACCATCCCTATTTAGGCGGAGGCATTACAGGCTATACCTTTGTGCCGGGCGCGGATGCTACTGCCGGCTATAACGCGCGCTGGAGTTTTTTCCTTGACACCTTGAACTTCAGGGGAGAGTCGATAAGGGATGGCCGGATAACCATGCGGTTCAGGGCGGTTGACAACATTGGCCCTTCCGAACCGGAAGAGGTGTTTTACACCGTCAAAAACGAGCCCTCCACGGTGCGGCTTTCGGTTCCCGCCGATGGCAGGCGATACCTTGCCAGCGGCCGCGACATTCGCATTCGCGGCACCGTGATCGACATTATGGGTCTTGCGCCTGGCTACCCGATGATTCGCATATGGAGAGGGAACGAGGAGCCATTCAGCGAAGGAGATGATCCGCGCGACTGGCCAGTTGGCAGCGGTCAAGCCGGCTGGGTAAGCATGTTTCTCGATTCCCCTGCATCGCAGCCGCCCATAGTGGATAGCGTGCCTACATACGCATGGCGCCTGCGCGGCGATGAGGCTAGCCATGATCCCGAAAACCCCGAAGATCCCATAGCAGTCAGGTTCGGCACATTCACTTTTGAGCTGTACGAGTTTGGCGCCGGTGCCGAGCGGGCCGACGGCGTGGTGCCGGCGACATTTCCCTTTGGCTCCGTTGGGCTTGCACCTGGACTGTACAATTTCCGCATAATCACCAGGGACCTAGCTGGAACCGTGGGGCACTATCCTCCTTTTGTCGTGGATAACACGGATCCGGACAATCCTATTCTGGATCCGGCAAGGCCGGCGGAAAATCCTGCCAATTTTAACATAATCGACAACGACGACGCCCCTTCCATTTCGATAAACAACGACGATTTGCGCGCGAATCCCGCAGATCCAGGCAGCGATTGGAGCCTAAACCCGTACCTGCTGCCTAGCAGGCACGTAACAGGCGCCACTTCCCTGTTTATTGCCATTGACGACGAGCCCGGCGCAGATGCTCGAGATGACAGAGAGCTTTTCCGCCTGCGGGTCAGGGCGTTCCACCATGAGGGAATAGGAACGGCGCGGCTGCGCTGGGAGCACCCCAACACGGGCCGCAGCGGAATTCTCGGGCTGGTGGACGAAGGCGGCGCGTACGTGCCTGATCCTGACGGCGGGGCGCCCATATTCAGCAGGGCAAACGTCAATTTTGCCTTCTCTGCTGGCGGGCCTAGCTGCACGGGCGTCTATGAATATGACGGGACGGTGAGCGCGCGTACGGACACCCAGGGGCATCGCTACGAGCCTGTTTTGTCTGGCGGCTCTCAAGTGTACCGTCGGCACGTGCGGCGCCCAGCTAGGGAGGTCTTTACCTCCCATTCCGGGCAGTACGAGCTTACCTTTTCGGCTTCCACGACTTTCCTCGTTGCCTTCGACGCCGACGGGGCGCCAGCGGGGAGGTCCGGGGAGCGGATGTTCAGCGTAGTCATGGATAGGGAAGGTCCGTCGGTGGATATTCGCCCGTCCATCAGGGGGGCTTCCGGCTTTGTGAGCGGGGCTGCTCAGAGCAGGCACGGCGGCCGCGTCAACGAAAATGCCATAACGGTGAACGACAACATACAGGTCTCGATCGATCGCGGCGGGAATTTCGGCATCCTGCGCCACTCTGATGACATGCTTGGGATTGCCACGCTTGCCAATTCGGCGGCGGCGGGGGACGCGCCTCCGGCGCCTGCGCATCAGATGGTAAAGTGGTTTGCCGAGCCCCTGGACGGCCTTTGGTCTGGCGCCGGCATTGACGACCCTCCGCAGGGCAGCATTCTTTACAGGCTTGTTCAGTTCCGCAGCGATCCAAATTTCGACGGGCATGAATTTTTCCGCAGCCTCGGGAGCGGCAGCGATGGCGGCAGATGGGGGTGGGTAAGCCCCTCCGGGACTCCGCCGCCGGAAACTTTTGCGCATCCGGCATATGGCGGGAACTTCTTCAAGTTCGATGCCTCCCCCTTTGATGGGCAGGATCTGTGGCTGTATGCGATAGCCATGGACGGGATTGGCAACCTCGGCTTTGCCATGCAGAAAATCCACGTAGACGAGAGCCTGGACGTGCCCGGAATAGAGCTGCCGGCCCTTTCCCAGCTCAACGCGAGCGAGGGCGAAATCGCGGGTCCGGACGATCTCAAGGTGACCGCGGTTAAGAGGGTGGACGCGGCAGGCGATTACATTTTTGACGCGAACGGGAACCCCATTTTTGATTTGGCATTTGGGACAAACTGGGCGGAGGGAAGCCCCAGGCTCAACGTTTTGGCCAGGAACCAGGGCATAGAGATATCCCTGCGCGACGACGATGGCATTCGAAGAGAAGCGCTCGTGCTGGACGGGGACGAGAGGGTTAGCGGCTACATCCAGATAACCCTGACCGATCTTACCGCCGCCAGCCAGCCTTTCGCGACCCTTACCACCGCCCATCTGCTCGAAGCGCTGACCGTTGGCAGCGAAAGGGAGCGAATGGGAACGCTGAGCCAGGCGATAATGGCGGCAGCGTTTAACCAGGGCCGCCAGCCAGGCCATCACTACTTTCACTCAGGCAACCATCTGCGCGACGGGTTCTATCGGCTCGACATAAGGGTATACGACAGCGCGTACTACAAAGTGCTGATGCCGGGGGAAACTGTGGGCAATGCGGTTCCGCAGTCCGCGCGCGCCACCTATTTTTTTGCCGTGCACACCGCGCTTCCCGAGATAACCGTAACCAGCCCGGCCAACGACACCCTCCAGAGGGAGCTAGTTACTGTGAGGGGCACGGTGAGAAGCCGATTCCCAATGCGGAACCTGTGGATTACGTTTGCCCCCGATGTTTTGCGCGATAAAGTGGGCGAGGGGCCGGTTAGCAGGGAAATTGCTCTGGTCACTACCCCTGCCAATACTGCCGATTTGGAAACCCACCACTGGGGATTGGCAGTAGCCGCCGACGGCACGCGCACGTATTACTGGGAAAAGCCTGACGTGGAGCTGAACCCTGACCCCATTGTGGATTCGGCAGGAGACCCGACTGACGGCGCCGAGCTGCGGCCGTTTACGCTGAGGGCTTTTAACAAAATCGGTCATGGCTCGAACATGCCGCACAGGGTGCAGGTTGACGCGATGGCCCCGACGGTAACCCTGTTTAGCTTTAATCAGGGGCGCTATCCCGGCACGCGCGAGGTGTGGGGCAACGTGCATTTCAGGGTAAACGTGGCTGACCTCCACGGGCTTCACATCGAGGATACCGGGGGGCGGCAGCGTCTGGGCGTTTGGTGGAGGCTGATTCCGCAGGAAGGCGAGCTTCCGCAGGACATCACCGGCGCCCCTCCCACTCCGGGGCTGGGCGGGCAGTTCTATTTTTTCCCGTATGCTCACGTTCAGCCGGCAGCGGCGCGGCATACGGATTTCAATGCGAACCTTGACGCGGTTTTTGACAGCAGCCTTCTCACCCCAAACAGGGAGTACAGGCTGTTTGTCATGGCCAGAGACGCTGCCGAGAACTGGTACTACAGCGCGCCCGGCCGCCTGATGGGCGGGAGAGTTCTGGCAGAGAACATCAGGCTCGCCCCGGAAGCTGATTTCCCAACGCTGGATGTTGGCGTGCTTTTCCCCGAAACGCCGCTGGGCGCGGAGCATGACAGCGTGCTGCGCCCGGAGCATGATGGCCGCCTGAGCATACGCGGCGTTGCGCGCGACGCGGATTTGTTTATCGAGGGCTTCGCCGGCGAGTATGTCGAAATACGGTTTTTGCTGGGCGAGGACAGCTCAAACGAAGCCGGCTGGAGCGCATGGCAGCCGGTTCCTGCCATCTTGCATCCCGGCGGGGCGCTGCGCTTTGCGCTTCCCTTCTTTGAGGATGACGATTTCACCGATAATGTCCCAGCGCCGCTTCGCCGCGACGGCCGCGTGCGCTACCAGATAAGGGTGAGCGACGAGGACAACGTCGCATTGCACTATGATGGCAGCCCCAGAACGCGGGATCCCAGGAACGCGCTGGATCACAGAAACAAAAACCCGCAGCTTGGCATTTTCTATCGCTTTGGCATTGGATCCCGCGACGCTCCGGGCGCCACTTTCTACCCGCATCCGGCTCTTGCGCTTGCGGAGCCGGCAACGCGGGTGTTCCCAAATGACGCGCCCGGCCCGGATGCCAGGGACTATTTTTCGTTTGTATTCGACAATTCGCCGCCCAGAATCGGGCTTGTTGGCGGCATTCCGGAGGTTCCGCCTGCCTTCAGCGATGTTCCGGCCCTGCTGGGCGCGCTTCAAGGCACGATCGCCGAGGCAAACCTTCTGACCTTCTCGATCAGCGTTGGGCTGTTTGAGGACGGCAGGGAGCGCCTGATCGACCTTGTCGAAGGCCTTGGCCTCGATCGGTACGATCCAGGCACTGTGGCTGTTCCCGATCCCGAAAACAATGGAGCCACCATAAGCGTGCCCGGGTTTTCCTGGGATTTGAGCGATCTTGTCGATCCGGGCCTTCTCGATGAAATCAGGGAGCTGTTTGGCGGCTTGCAGCAAGGGCACCAAAACGTCATGCTTGTGGCTGAGGACAGGGCCGGCAACATAGGGCGGACAAGCTGGAACTTTGTTTGGGACGAAACCGCCCCGACAATTACCTTTACGAACATAGCCGCGGTTGACGAAAGCAGCGGGCGGGCGCCCACCGTTATTACGGAGCCTTACATAAGGGGCAGCTTCGACGACCTGATTGGGTTTTTGTTTGACAGCTATGGCGGCGAGCTAAGTTTCAGCTACCGCTTCAACGCTTCCGACGGCTCGGGATTCCCGAATTCCGCCAGCGTGACCCATGCTGCGGGGCAAAGCCTTAGCTCAGCGCTCTGGACTATAAATCTTGGCGAAATGACGCCTGCCGTTCCCTGCTGCGACTCTAGCTGCGCCGACAGCGGCTGCCACGACTGCAACTGCGACGATTGCGACTGGGCGCCCCCGACTTTTGAAAGCCTGCGCGCCGGCATTCATGAGGGCGAGAACCGGCTATGCATACGCGTCCGCGACACTGCGGGCAACGAGCGGACCCTGACAGGAATGCGCTTTATCCTGGACATGAGCGATCCGGCGCTTGCCGATATGGGATGGGACAATGTTCTTGGCGGAATCATTGCTCCTCCCCTCACGCCGACGAATCACTTCCTGGCCAACTGGACCGCCGACGGGGCGGACTTTAGGCCGATGCTGGATTTCCAGCGGGTGTTCAGCGCCGACGCTGTTGCAGCGAGCAGCCATGACGCGGTTTTCTACTTGCGGGGCAGAGTGCACGATGCCAACCTGCGCGACCTTACCGCAAGAATCAGCTCGGAAGGGGAGGACTTGGTTGTCGCCAGGGCCTGGACGCCGGGCAACGAGCCAGCGGATGCTGAGGATAGGCGCGACAGGGAGGGCGCTGCTGCGTCTCCCGACCCTGACAGCAGGCTTTTGCTTTCGCGCAACAATGAAGCCGGCATCGAATTGCCTGCCGGCTACTGGATGTGGACGCTGCGCGTAAGCCAGAGGGACGTATACCGCCTCTCGGCGCAGGACGGCGCCAATGACGGCACGCGCAGGCTTGTGAGCCTGGTTGCCACGGACCGCGCAAACCGCAGATCCCCGACGGCGCAATGGCCCTTCTACCTTGACAGCGCCGAGCCGGAGGTTGACTTCCACAGCCTGCGCGACGAGGAAGACGAAGGCGAGCCCAACATTTTTAGGCCCGGAACCGCCTTGGCGGGAAGCGCCAGCGACGGCACCGGCATACGCGATGTAAGGTTTGTTATCGCCAGATGGAACTACGCGCATTTAAGGTGGGACTGGTTCAGGACGCAAGCCGGCGCGGCCGGCGCGTGGGATGGCCCAGCTTCATCGGGCGAGGGCGCGTTTGCTTCCGGCTTCTGCCTTAGCGCGCTGCCGCCTGAGTATGTTTCGGAAAACCGCGCGGAGCTTGCCGTGCCTTGGCGAATCGACGCCGGCAAATTTCCGCCAAACCTTGCCCCGGCAGACAATCCTTTTGCTCCCGGCGCCGAAGGTCAGTTCAAGGTTTACGTTCGCGCTGTTGACTGGTCCCTGGCCAGAGGCGCCGCAACCGCCGGCAATCCCTCTGATCCCAAAGGAGGGGAAAATTACCGGTTCTTCATGGACAACGGCCCTCCTGAAATTGAGTGGGTCAGGGGCTATGGGCGGCAGTTCCTCAACGCCGAGCGCTTTGCCGAGGGATTCGAGTTTATGGTGCGCGACGGGAACACCGTGCCGACTGTCCGCGCTGAAATCATCAGAAACGCAGACGATGAACGGATCTGGTCAACGGAGACTAATGGCGGCATTGGCATGGACTCCGCGCCTAACGAGCCTTCGGCGACCGAGCGCCTCATAACCCTTGTTATGCCTTCTGCGGCGGTCGCGGCAGCCGGCATGGCATCTGGCGGGACGTACACGCTGGTCTTGGCCGTGGAGGACGCTGCGGGGCGCGAAAACTACATGGACAACACTCTGGCGTTTGTCTTTGACAGCGTCAGCCCCGTGCCGGAAGCCGCTACAGTCATAACCCGGCCGGCGCAGCCGGCGCCGCCGGACGGCGCAAACAGCATAACGCTTGCAGGTCATGTGACCATTCGCGGCGAGACGCTGGAAGGCCCGCGTTTGAGCGCCGCCGCGCCGCCGCCTCATGCCAGCCCGGTCTCCAGAGTGCAGTTTGCGCTGGTGGGGAATCCCGTGCCGGGGAGCAGCATGACTCCTGCTGATTTTGAAGGGCTGAGTTGGGAATACAACGGCTACTTCCAGGGGACGCTGGGCGCAGGGGCGAATCCTCCTGCGGCTGAGCTGCGCGCAATCCGATTAGAGGACAACCCGGGCGTCAGCTGGACGATCAGCATTCCCAACACCCGCCACATAACCGGGAACGCCGCTTTTGCGGGAAGATACGCGCCGAGATTCGCCATTGACTCGGGCAGCCAAGCCGGCGGGGCTCCCCCTCTTCTGCCCGGCGCGGCCCCCTCTCTTTTTTGGGACGGCGAAGAGCTTGAGGAAGGCGTTGTGCATTTCATGCGCGTTGCCGTCCGAGCCGAGGATGCGGCAGGCAACCATTACTTTGCGCACAAAGACCTGTGGCTGTACCCCGAAGGCGACAGGCCCATGCTTGAGATCAGGACCCCTGATGCGGGCCTGAACATGGAAGAAAACCCGCTTAGCGGCAGGTTCACCATAAGCGGCATGGCGGAAGACAACGAGCATGTCTACGCCGTGTTCTTCAGAATACGCGAGGCGATCGAATACCCCGCCAACTCCGGCGAATTCATCGCGGGTTCCCGCATCTTTGATCTGCACGTTCCGCAATTCAACGCCGAGGGAATGCCGATAGCCGGCACCGAGCAGCAGCCCGCGGAATTCACCCTGGCCAGCGGGGAAGAGACCGCCGCGGCGGACCGCTGGTTCAGGGCCAGCGGCGGCGGGAGCAGATCGGCCTTCTGGTCCGCGCCCGTCAACGACCGCGGCGAGCTTAACGCGCCTGGCGCAAGGGGCATGAACAGGATAATAATCGAGGCCGTGGCCGTGGACGCGACTCGGGCCAGCCCTGTGGATCCTTGGGTTCGGGGCGAGCATTACATGGCCAGCGAGGTTGCGGCAAGCCAGGCCATCGTGGTAACCGGAGCGCCGGTGTTTGCGCCGGTGACGGATGCGGCCTCTGGTTTCAGGCCGGCCGACGGCACGCCGCGCGCGCTTGAGCAGGTCCACCTGGGCCGGCGCTCGGGCAACGTCAGCTTCTCGTTTCAGGTAAGGCATGAGTCGGGCATCTCGGCGATACGGTACCAAAGGACAAATCAGACGCCGACTTCGTATGGCGCTTTTTCCCCGGAGGGGAGTGTGATGAACCTTCTGGAGCTTGGTGAAAGGACGATTGGCGGGGTTCTTATTCCCGCCAGGACGGACATTTATCGCGGCGTGACAGTATCGGCCACGGCGCCGGCGCGCGCAGGCGGCTATTACGTCTCGACCGTAAACGTCAGCTTGAACATCGCTGGCGCTGAAAATGCCATCCCCCAGCTTGACAGGTTTAGGCTTGCCCACGATGCGGCCTTCGCAAACAACCTGCGGTTCCCGCTGTTTATAGGCGCGGCGGACGACTCCGCGCCGGTGCCGATCGCGGCGACAAACGGCGACCTGTGGCTGACAATCGACAACACTCCGCCGAGCGCTCGGCACGAGCACAACCCGAGCATAGCCGGCTCGTCGGCGCCCCTTGGCGGCAGCGCCGGGGACGCGGGCGAAGTGGATAGGGTAGTGGCCTGGTTCCAGACGCGCGGCACGGCTGCCGGCGCCGACAACTCCGGCGTCCCGTGGCATTGGACGGGCGATCTTGACACCGCGTCTGCCCCCGCTTTCCAATGGGGTGACAATGTAGAAGTGAGTGGCTCGCCTGGCACCATTCGGCTGCCGTTTATACCCACGGGCGCCGCCGCGGCGACAGCGCAGCCCACCAGCTTTGCCGTGGTGATAGACCGCAACGACGCCATGGCCGGCCAGATCCACCACGGCCACCGGGTCAACATGGGCTGGGCCGTTGGCGGGCTTGGGCAGCTGTGGAACTTCACGTTTGACAGCCATAGGCTGCCGTCCGGCCCGCTGACCATGCACTACGTCGTGTTCGACCGCGCCGGCAACGCCACGCATTTCACGCAGAACATCATCGTCATGAACGACGCGCCTATCATAGGCTCCGTCCAGCTTGCCACCGACTTGCGCGGCAGGCGCACGGTTGGCGGCGCGCAGCATGACGTGCTGGGCGATGTTGCTTTGGATGCCGTTCTTGGGCACAGCAATGTGTCAACTCACACCCATGCCGGCATTTTCTCCGCGATAAGGACGGCATTTGGCCATAACGCGGACAACGACGAGAACAACATCCGCAGCGGCATAACCCCGCCAAGGCGCCCCGCGAGCCAGGCCGGGCTGCTGACGCAGGCCGGTCAGGACAGCTTGGGGGCGAGGCTCAACGTCGAAAACTTCACCGCCCGCAACGACTTCCTTGGCGTGGGCGTGCAGATGCTTAGGCCTCCCGGCGCCGGCGTCAGCGACAGGCGCTTCATGGTGGATTTCGTCCACAGCGTGGGGCCGCGAATTGGCGTAGACGCAATAGTGGCGGGCGGGGTGTACGTAATCGACACTCCTAGCGACGTTGACTGGCGAATGCTGGGAACGCAGACCAGGGTTGCCGGCGGCTATGCCTTCCTTGCCGTAAGTAGCGGCAGCGCGGTTCCCGCTTCGGATGGCCGCAGCCTTGCATTTGTCAGGCAGCTTAACCCCAGTAACCCGCTCATGACCGACGCGAACCGCCCCAGGGTGAACATGCCCGTTCACCATTGGGGAAGCGGCTCCGGCAGCGAGGGTGGCCACAGTACCGCCGTTAGCAATACTCGGGCGGAATTCGCCTTTAGGCACGAGGCTTTCGGGGCCGGCAGGATTACGGACTACGCCCACGGCCCAACAGCCGGTGCTTGGCTGTATCGGCTGGAACAGTACAGGCTGTTCATCGTCCGGGTCTTTGACGGCCCTACGACCAACCACTTCGCCGACTTTACCCTGCTTGAGGTGCGGGTGAACAACGACGACCAGACCCAGCCCTTCGCGCAGCTTCACGACCTTAACCCCGCGGCCGAGGAGCTTGACTTTACCGGCGAAGACATTCCCGCTGGAATCGCGCCAGATGCCGTTGCGGACAGTCTTCACGGCCAGATAGCCGACAACCGCGCCCGCGGCGGCCTTTGGCGAAGCGAGTTCGGCGGAAACCTGTCCAGGCCCGGCAATATCGAGCCGCGCAGGATAGACCTCGGTGCCAATGCCCCGGTCGGCCCGTACACCAGGTACTTCCACAGCCTAAGCCCGGCCGAGATGGATCCGCACCAGGATCCGCGCACCACGGTAAACCCCAACGCGTTCTTCGAGGAGGACACCGTGTCCGGCAGGGTGGTGCTTAGGGGCTATGTCGAGGACGACCAGCGCATAGGAAGGGTTGACCTTGTGTTCGACTCCGTCCCGGCGGGGATTACGCAAACCGTTGCCATACTGGAATCCGCCGAATGGGCAAACGATCCGGACAGGCCGGCTTACCAGACCGGCTTGCTGAGCGTGCCTGAAAGTGGCGTTGCGCAGGGCAACGTGTTCTTCGCGGACACCATAGACCTGTATCGCCACCGGGTGGAATGGGCCTTTGTCTGGGATACGGCACAGGTTCCCGACAACTTTGTAGTGGGCAACCTTAACGTGCAGGTCAGGGCATACAACGCCGAAAATCTCGCAAGCCGAAGAATGAACTGGGGTGATCGTGTGGCGACTTCGGCCAACCGAATGGAAATCGGCGTGCCCACGCCCGCCCAAGGCGGCAGCGGAATAGGCAACCCAAGTGTCAGGAACCCCGGCTTCCCGGTTAACCTGTACAGGTACAACTCGATCGACATGCATGTGCGCCCGTACATAACCGGCTTTAGGCGTGACGATTCCGAGGGCTTCCACAGCCGCCGCACCCTACAGGGGCGCTATGCCTTCCATAGGGGCGAGAACGTTGTCGTTACGGGCTTTAACCTTGGCTCCGCGGCAGATGGCGTGATCACCCAGATCATCATGAACACGCGGGCCGCTGCCGGCACCGGCACGGAGGGGAACATAACCGCGGCCGTGGGCCGAACGACTCTCCCGAATACGACCGTGCTGACCGCCACGCAGGGTGGCAATTTCGCGGTGGCTGCCGGAAGGGCAAGGGACGCGGATCGCGCGCGGCATTTTGCCATTCCGGCTAATGCCGTGACCGGCGACAACCTGGCCGTGGCCGTTGGCGGCCTGGCCGGAACGGATATCAACAGCTTCCACGGCGGGGTCGTGGAACTGCGGGTAACGCGGGGCGGCCAAGCCTGGGGCGCGGTAAACACCGATGCCAGGGCCACTACAGTCGCGGCGAGGGGCGGAAGGCAAAGAAACGTGGAGATACCCGCGAACATGACCGTCGCCCCGCGCATGGTAAACAACGGCTGGTGGACGCAACCCTGGAACACGGAATGGTCCGCCGGCGCGGAAGGCTCGGATCTGTGGGACAACGTTACGGCGATACATGTCTGGCAGTCCGATAACGCCGGCATTGGGGCCAGCCCTGGTATTCCCGCTGGCGCGGGTGCCGCGGTTGACAGGGGCGGGTTTGCGGCTTCGCAGGCTGCTGCCGCCGGCTCGAATCCATGGGTGGTCTACGGTGCTTCCATGTCGATTGATCCCAGGGACGGCACGTTGCTTTCCAGCCACAACGAAAGTGGCGGTGGGGAAGGCGGTGTAGGTGGCACTGGCACCAATGCCTGGACTCGCATAAGCCGGAATGCCAGCCCCGATGGTGCCAGTAATAACGACGCTGGATGGCATCCTACTAGTGGAACATCCATTGGAGGCGGAATTCACTCCGGTGGCAGGGTAACCGCTTTCATCGATCCGATCGTGCATTCCAGCATTTTTGTCAACCCCACGGGCGAGGCTTGGGTTGCATCTAGCATCTTGGACAGAGCGTCCAATCATCAACCTTGGGACGCTCTTGGAGGCGTGTTTGTGCACGGGCCTGGCGGAAACAGATGGATTCCGCGATACCCTGGGCTTAACGCCAACACCAGTCTCTATCCAGTCCAAAGTACGTGGTACCAGGGATCGTGGCAGAACACCAACCTCACTGCAGGGCGGCCGACTGGAGTGACAGCCAGCGCGGCAAACAACTGGCTTGCCGGGCAAACGTCGCCTGTGGCAAGCAACCTTAGAAACCCGCGCGTGATAACCTCCGTCGTGGGTGGCGTGGAGCACATTCACGTTGCCTATTTCTGTAGCCTGACCGGTTCGATTAGATACCGGTACAATCGGCGGGGCCAGGTTACGGCTACGGGGGCGGCTTCGGCCGGCGGAATTGGTGGAGCCAACCCTGACCTTACTCCATGGGGGTTGGGAGGTATCAACAATGCTAATCCCGTTGCCGCCGGCGTAAACAGTCCCGAAAACGTAAGGCGACTCTGGACCAATCTGGACGGCGGCGTTGCCCCGGATGACGTTGCGGCAGCCAGGGGCGCGATAGGTACTACATGGTACAGCGGTACCCTTGCCGGGACCGGCGCAGGTGGGTTGAATGTCGGAGGGACGCTGAGTCCTCTTGTGGGAAGGCGGGTTGTTGACCACGGTCGCGCCGACATCGCCACCGCTCGTTCCAACAATGCCGGTGAGCACAACGACATTGCCGTCACCAGCAATGGCAATCCGGTTATAGTTTATTTCTGCGCCCAAAGCCAGGTTCTCAGGATTGCCGTTAGTTCCGTCAATAATGAAAATGCGGTGGCGGGATCCAGTTGGCGGATCTTCGAGGTGTTCTCCGGCGCCGGCGCGGGCAGCCCAAGGGCGCACGGCACCGGCCATTACGTCAGCATGAGGATTGACACGGTTGCCGGCACCACTCAGAACAGGGTTCACATATCGGCCTTCAACGCCGACACCAACAACCTGGTGTACATCCAAGGAACCATCGTAAACAACGCCTGGGTGTTCGGCCACTCGGTGGTGGTGGACAGCGTGGGCAGGAGCGTGGGGCGGCGCAGCGCGATATCGCTGGACAGGCACGGCAATCCATGGATCTCGTACTTCGACCAGGCCTTGGTCGGCGGCATGGACGCGGTAAAGGTCGCGTTCCATAATCCCGCCGTTTTCGGCACGAGGGCAGCGGGCAACCGCCTGCTGGAAGACGTTTACGGCCGCGACGGCGCCTGCGGGGATCTTACCGGCTGGGAAACCATGCACGTTCCCGCGCAGTTCCCCGTGGTGGACGTTAATCACGCGCTGTGGGGCTCGCGGCTGGGCATGGAGAACTTCCCGACAAGGAACGTTCTGCCGGCCGCTGCAACCGCGGCTAGATTCTGGAGCGCGGCGGTCGGCTTTCTTTCGAGCGACCGTTTCCGCATAGCGTACTGGGTAGAGTAAAGGGGGCGCGGCATGAAAGGCGCGGCTAGGAAGGCAAGCATGAGAAGTTTTGGCATGGGCATATTTGGCAGGTTTTTCCGGGGCTCTGCCCTTGGGCGCGGCGGCGCTCCCAGATGGGGCGGCGCCCCCGGCGCGGCGCTGGGCTTTGCGCTGGCGCTTGGAGCTTTGGCGCTTGCTGCCTGCGAGCAGCCTTTTAGAGCCGGGCTTGGCCAGCTTGTGGACATCGAGCTTCCCGGCATCAGGCTGGATAGGCCCAGAGACGGCGCCTTTATCCGCGGGGAAATGACTTTTACCGGCGAAAGCTGGGACGATCTGCGCGTGGCTGCGGCGCAGTTCAGGGTAACCAGCGATCCCGCGTATGCTGCCCGCGGCTGGGACAGTCTGACGGAAGCCGAGCGGGAAGAGCTTTACGCGCGCGTGTTTGACTGGCGGGACATGGACTACCTTAGCGCCGGCAGCCTGCGGGAGCGCCCCTGGCGCCATGCGCTGGACACCGGCTATTTCCGGGACGGCGAGCTGCGCATTCGGCTTAGGGTGAGCGACGGCGTGGAAAGGGAAGGCTCCGTCTGGGTGGAAACTGAGGAGTTCGCCTTTCGCGTGAGGAACATGCCGCCGGCCGTCAGCATGATCCTGCCGGATATTCAGACATGGGACGGCATCTCGGGGAACGGGCTGGGCATGCTTGGCGGGTCGAATCTCAACTTTTTTGGCACTGCTAACCTTTCCGTGGCAGGCTTTGAACGCATCGTGGACAGCTTTGCCCGCTCGATAACGGGCATAATCAGGGACGAGCGCGGCGTTTTCATGGACGCGCCGGCCGGCGGCCTTTCCCCCCCGCAGTTTCGCCTTTGGGAAATAATAGGGGATGACGATCCGCAGACTCCCGTCTACTGCCCCCTCGTGCAGCTTTGGGCATTTCCGCTTGGGGAGCCGCCGCTTGAAGGCGACTACAGGGCGCCGTGGCGCAGATTCGGATCTGCCGACACTTGGTCGCCGCCGCCGCCGGCTGCCTCGGATCTGCCGGATGGCAGCGCATGGGCGCCCTCGTATTCGTTTGTCGTGGATGCGGGCGAGTCGGACGCGCTGTTTGCATACATTTTCAACGACTTTGCAATGGGCCGAACTTTTGGCTTTCAAATCCGCGCGCAGAGCGTGGCAAGGGACGGCATCGAGTCTGACCCGTTCTATTTTCCAAGGGACGAATGGGGCGATTTTGACAGCCTTCCCCCCGAGCAGCAGGCAGAAAACAGCTTTGTGGCTTTCAGGGTTAGGGAGCTGGAAACCCCGCCCAGAGTGGGCCTTTTGCGGTTTGAAGACATTTCCAGACCCGGCGGCTTCCCTGAGAAGACGCTTCCTCCGGGCATGACGCCTGCGCAGGCGGGCGACATTCCGCACCCTTACATTACCGACATGGCGATTAACGCCCAGAGCGGGCCCTTTACCCTGCGGGTATGGGGGCATCACACTTCGGGGATAAGCGAGGCGATGGTCCTGTGGACAGGGCCGGACGGGCGGCGGGGCCGCTTTATATGGGATCCCGTGCATGATCTGGGCGCGGATCCTGAGAGCGCATACACCAGATGGGGCCTTGAGGATCACAGGGCTGGCTTTGAAAACTACCGCAATTTTGTCTTTACCTACCGGGGCGGCCATGCCGGCGACCGAGTGCCAGACGAAACGCGGTTTGCGAGCCTTCGCGGCCGCTACCGGATACAGTGGTTCGCCGGCACCGACTTTGACTGGCGCCTTCTTTACTATGGGCCGACAGCCGCCCCGCCGCTGCCGGGAGCGCCTTCGGCAGGCATCATGGGGCCTGCCGGCTTCACCCAGTTTATCGCCAGCGGTCACTGGCGGGATGCGACCGCTGAGGGCGGCTGGTCCTGGGCAGACGCCGAGGGCGACTTTAGCATCAGGGTGCATGTAAGGACTCCGGGGGGGACGCCCAGCGATTTTCCATTGGAAATCGGGCTTACCATGGACAGGCAGCCGCCGGAGCTGGAGCTTACCATCCTGGCTGGCGGCGCCGGGACTTCGCCCGGCGGCAGGCATGAGCTGGCGAATGGGAGCATTGATGGCGTTCCGGCCGGAGCCGGCATCGTAAGCGGCGTTATCCGCCCCAGGTTTTTTGCGACCGATTCCCGCCCGGAGGATTCAAACTTCCGAGTTTCGCGGGGCTGGTTTGCCAGGCCCGCCGGCGGGGTTGCTCCTGAGATACTGTTCGCGCTGGTGCATGACGGCGATATGGCGAGCATGGAAGCCTACATGGCCGCCGCGGAAGCCGCGCAGGAGCGCGGGCGCGGCTTCTGGCCCCTGCCGCCGGCAGCCAGCGCTTACGGCCACCCGGCTGCCGGCGCAGCAGGCGCCGCGATTCCCGATTTTGGCCCCGGCGTAAGCGTGGTCAGGCACGGCGTTATCCACGACAACGAAGTGTACATACAAACGACGCGCAGCCACGGCGGCAACCGGTATGACCCCTTGGATGACGGCCTTTACTGGCTGCATGTCTTTGCCCGCGACAGGGCGTTCAACGTGAGGCGAGAGAGCTTCCCGCTGGTTGTGGACGCGAATGCGGATCTTCCGGTAATTGATTTTTCCGTCGGCCTAGTGAGCCCCGCCGTAGGGGATCCGAACCTTCCTGACTGGAACTCCGCCTTTGGCGCTGCCAATCCAGGCGCGGAGCATCCCGGCGGCTTTGTGGGGCCGGGCTATGAGGTGCGCGGAATGCTGCGCTCGAACCACGACATAGTGTTCAGGGTTCGGGACTACGACAGCCTCGATATTGGAGCTGCTCGGATATACTTTGAAGGCTCGCTTATCCGGCGGGAGGGAGAGCGCGACATGGTTCGGCCGCTTTCTTCGGAGGACTCCGGATATAGCCTGCCGCTTCACCAGCTTTTGGCGGTCGACGGAGGGCAGATTTTCAGCCCCGCTTCCGGCGGCGGCTCGCCTCTGCGGGAAAGCATCGGAACGATACTGCAGGCCGATCTTCTGCGGCTGCTCAGGGAAAGCCCGCTTTACAGCGCGCGCTTTGATCTTGACGGCCTTAACAGCCTTCCCGACGGAAAGTACAGAATAGTCATGTACATCTTCGACGACACCGGCCCAAGGCTCGGCGCCGCAGGCCCCCACGCTTTCAAGCTGTCAATGCCTGAGGCCTCCGGGGGAGGAGCCTACGAGGACGTGAGCCCGGCGCATAGGCGCCTGGAATTCTGGCTCGCCGTTGACAACCAGCCGCCGGAGGTGGATCGCTACTTCATATTGCCGGTCAACGAGGCCTTTATTCCCTTGGAAGTGCCAACTGACATAACCGGAACCGTTTGGGATGACAACGGGCCGATTACCGTTAGGAGCTTCACGGTTACCAGAACCCATCCGACGGTGGCGAGCGATGTGTCCGGCCCCCATGATATTTTTCGCCTGTATCCTCCTGCCGCCCTTCCAAATCCTCCTGCCGGCGGCTGGGTTGAGCTGATCCGCGAAGAAAGCTCCGAGAATTCCTGGGAGTACGGCTTTACGGCGTGGGTGGACATGGAGCGGCTTACGGCGGAGTTCTTTGCTGGTTACGATCTCGACGGCATTTTTGATTTTGAGCTTGTCTTTGCGGATCGCTTCGGCAATCCCGAGACGGTTCGCCGCCGGCACATGATGGACTATGTCTCGCCGACAGTGAGCTTTACGCGCCCCATCGAAACCTTTTCCAGGCCCTCCGCGGCCGGGCGCCATGGCATTAGCGCGGAAAACGCGGATCGCCTGGCAAACAGCGTTGTCAGCTTTGTAGCCCATGCCCACGACAACTTTATCGTTACCGGGATGCGCTGGTGGCTGCTGCCTTATGACATGAGCGCCACTCCTGCCGGCCTTGAAGCGGCCGCAGGCGGCGGCGCCGTCACTAACTTCGGCTCTTTTCCCGCAGGGGAGACGGGAGCGCTGGAAAGCCAATACGGGCGGGCGTTTCCCATTGAGCACAACGGCAGTGTTGTCGGCGCTTTTGGTCGAATACGCGCTCCAGGCGGGTCTGTTTACATCAACACCGGAGAGCTGGGGCTGGACAGCGGCCTGTTCCGCCTGCACATAGTCGCCGAGGATGTTTGGCGCAACCACTCGTCCCCGGACAGCCACTCTGAAAGGATGATGCAGGAGATTTTCATCCTTCAGGTCGAGGACAGGCCTTATTTCTCCGGAATCAGCCCCAGCAGCGCCGGGGCAGAGCGCGAGGCGCGCGGCGAGCACGGCCTTTTGATAACCGGAACCATCATGGAGGATGACGGCTTTGGCAGCCTTCCCTCAGGTTCGGTGCGGATATGGGTGTCCCGCAGCCCGATTCCCCCAGGGGACCCGCTGCACGCGGCTCTTAGCTCCGGCGATTTCGGGAGCCTTGACATAACCGGCGCGCTTGAAGCGCTTTATGGCTGGGCGGGCCTTGACCTGAACGCAGGGAACGGCCTTCTTTTGAGCGGCAGGGACATTATTCTCAACAACATCGGCTTTCTTGACCTGTTCCCGCATGTTGATGGTTCCCAGAGCCTTTTCAGGGACGCGGCGGGCAACATGCGCGACGGCAGCGTCTACTACGTGCTGCGCGCGCGGGACTACGTAGGCAGCAAGGTGCAGGGCCCCTACCATTTGGACGATGTGTACAGCTATCAGCTTTTCTACTTCGTGCTGGATTCGCTGCCGCCGGAAATAGCCGTGGAAATGCACAGCTCGCAAAGCGCTGCCGATGCGGAGGAGCCTGCGGAACCGAGGATTTTCCGCGAGAACTTCTATCTCCGCGGCCATATTGCGGACGTGAACCTGGCCAGGTACAGGTATTCTGATTATGCCTTTATCGACTGGCGGCTTACCGGCGCCGCCTCGCGCTCGGGCACGCTTGAGCTGAGGGGCTCAGGCCGCGAGATCGAGCCGCATGTCTGCGGCGCCGGCTGCGCCGCAGGCTGCCCGCACGACGGGCTTGAAATGTCGCGCTTTACTGTAAGCGCGGACGAGATATTTGCCGGCGCCGGCGGTTTTGGCGGCCTTGCTGACGGGCATTACACGCTTGAGCTTCTGGTCGTGGACATGATCGGCATGGCGAACCTGGTGCTGCTGAGCTTTACGGTTGACACCGAGCCGCCCGCAGTCAGCGCAAACTTCCCCGGCGGCGCGAATCCGGCAATGACCCAGGCCGAATTTGAGCTGTGGCATGGCATTGGCGCCAGCTGGACCGACGAGCAAAGGCGCGTCTGGGCAGCCGAAAGCGCCCTGCCGGTGATTTACGGCGGCGATGGGCCGGCGCTCGCGGGCAGCATCGTGGACGGCTTTTCCGACATAGCTTTGGAAGATGTCAGGTTCCGGCTTAATAACGAACCGGACGGAGTCCAGGTTTACTGGGACGGCGGCGGCAGGAACCGGCTGTGGGAAATATCCCTCGCCGGCCTGGACGACGGCGCGCACACCCTGATTATAGAAAACGTGAGAGACCAAACGGGCAACGCCGCGGATCCGGCGATCTTTGCCTTTAGGCTGGACTCTGAGCAAACGGCGCTTGGCCTAGATCCGCAGCCGCAAAATTACCGCGTGCTGGGGGCCCGCGGCGACTTTGATGGCGACGTGGCCTTCACTGTCACGGGCGCGGCCACTGGCGCGAACCTGCGCGGCGTGAGCCTGCGGTTTATGCGCCTTGCCCAGGCGGGCCGGGAGCTTGTGCGCGAGGCCACGGTTTATGGAGAGGCCGCCGATTGGGCTTGGAGCCCCACAGCCTCCACCCTGAACTGGCGCTATGAATTTGCGCTCGAGGATTTTGGCGATGACTTCGCGCCCGGCGGAATCTACGAGATCGAAGTCGAAGCGCTAAGCTGGAGGGCCGGCGGCAACTCGGAGCCGGACTTCTGGGCTTTCGCTAAAGACACCGAGGAGCCTGAAATTGGCTTCACTGGCGATGGCTTGCGATATGATGCGGCGAATGTTGGCTCCGGTTATGGGCCCGGGGAGCTGGCGCCTGATCATCACGCGCGGAACATTTTTGTCGGTCAGACCCTGGTGATACAGGGCACGGCCGCGGACTATCACAGCGACATCATGCGCGTGGAAACGCGGCTGGAGCAGTGGAGCTTCGCCGCCGGGGCCTGGCAGCCCGTGCCGGCTAGGGGCAGCGCCGGGGAAGGCCACTGGGTGCAGGCAGCGGGGGCAAACCTTACCGGCAGCGCCAGAAATCGCAACTGGCGCACGGAGAACCTTGCCGGCTATCCTGTAAATCTGGGCAGCGGCCTTTACCGCCTGCATGTGCGGGCGATGGATTCCTCATGGTTCTATGGCCATGCCGCTGACAACTTTGCCTACCGCTCCAGGGGCAACCCGGCTGAGTCAATCCTGTATTTCTATTACGACCGCGGCCCGCGCCCGCTTGGCTTCCACGCGGAGCCGCCGCAGGCCATGTCCGCGCTCATCGGCGCCGGCACCGGAACGCCCGAGAGACGGGAGCGCTTGGGCTTCCAGGTGAACGCCGGCGGCGCGATAGGGGTTAGGCATCTGAGGGCCAGGTTTGCCGGCGATTCCGAAGGCGTCTTCCGCGTCAGCATTCCTGTCTTTGCGCTGGGCATGAGGGACATTGCTCCTGTCGATGCTTTGGCCACTGCCAATATCGGCGGCAGGGAGTATAGGCGCGAAAACAGGCTGATCTCCGTGACGGAGAACGACGTGAGCGCTTACCTTGGCAGATGGGAAGCGGCGAACAGGTTTACCCTGTTTGTCCCGGCGGGCGATCTTGGCGAGAGCCGCCACACCGTGAGCATAGAGGCCGAAGGCCTTTCCGGCATGGTCGCTGAGCTGTCCAGGAGCGTGGACGTTGACAATACTCCGCCGTCAGGCTCGTTTGCAAGCCCCGAACTGGCTGCCGCAGCCGGCGGCTTTGAATTTAGCGAGCCGCACCTGGCCGCCGCCGGCGCCGCGATAAGCGGCGAAACCTTCGATGGCGTGGGCAGCATGGACAGCGGCATAGTCAGGGTGGACTTCCGCCTTGGCCTTATATCCGAAAATGCCGGCTCTAGTATCCTTGTCATGCCCACGGCAGAGCGCTTGATAGCGAGTTACGGCGACAGCGCTGCCGGCAATGACGCCGTTGATGGCGCCAGCGGGTGGCACAGGCTGGGGGCCGGCCTGCCGCTGCCCGCCGGCTTCGCGTTTAGCCGGAACCTGTATAGCTGGGAGCTTTCCGTTGGCCCGGGATACCTTTTGGCCATGGCCAGAAGCTCCGGCATGAGCCAGCCTAATGCGGGGCTTCTTGAAATGCCGATGTGGCTGCGCGCCGTGGACGGCGCTGGCAACGCCGGCTATTTCCATCGCGTGATTCGGATCAATCCGGAGGCAGACAGGCCCAGAAACACGATTCGCAACCCGGCGGCGAACACCGGCACTGACGCGCTGAGGGGCGGCAACATCTTCTTCGAGGGCGTTGCCACGATCGACAACCACGACGTTGACGTAAACAGCGTTCTCTACCGCGTGTGGGTGAACAGGACGGGCCTCCCAGGCGATGGCAGGGTGGTTAGGGACGGATACACCCTCCTAACCGCGGCCGAAATGCCCATGGCCGCCCCGGCAAGCGCCGACGACACGGCCGTCATTGGCAGGTACATAGCGCTGCCGACAAGCGGCGCGCATTTTACTGGCGGCAACTGGTTCAGCGCCTCGGTGGAGGAAGCGTTCGTCGCGCCATGGAACTTCAACCTGAACGGTGATGGCAGGATCACCGCGCTGATACCTGACGGCGCCGATTACATGCGCGTGAGGGTGGAAGTGGTGGCGATTAACGATAGGCTGCTACAGGCCGACAGGGAAATAAGCGTGGGCGCTTATCCGGGCAATCCCGGGGATCCGCAGCCGGACAGCAGGACTTTCTACATCACCTCTGTTGCCCCCAGGATACTGAACCCCAGGGTGGAAGCCGGAACGCTGACAGGCGCTCCGCTGCCGCCGCCGGCTGGGCAGGATTGGGTTATCGACAACCCCCTGAGCGGCACGTTCACCATAAGGGCGACGCTTGACGCCGGCTCCGCCGTCAGCAGGATCAGCGCCGTGCGGATACTTCGCCCGCACGAGACAGCGCATAATGGCAGCCTTGCCCATTCCAACATCGATGTTTGGGAAACCGTTCACGGCACGGCCCCCAATCCGGGGCATAATCCCGAAGATCCGAATAGCCCTGACACCGTTCCCAATATGACTTTTAGAGCGGTGCCCTGGGCCGGCGTTGCCATAGCGGAACAGCCCGGCAGGCCCGATCTCCTTGACCTGGCCTTTACGCTGAACACCACCTTGGGTGCTCTTCCTGCCGCCAGCGCCGGCGCCGACTGGGTGCGGGGCGGCGCGTGGGGGCACTACGGCGGCGAGTACCATGTTGAAATCCGCGTGTACGACACCAGCACCCCGCCGTCGTTTGCCACGCTCACCCTGCCGATAGTAATCGACAACTTTGCGCCGGTGACCGATCCCAGGCTGCGGGCGAACCCGCTGCAGTCGGGAACGGGCGTGTTCCAGGGCAGGGTACTTGACGGCGCCTTCGGCGAGGCAAGGATAGACAGGATCTACGCTTGGTTTGAAAGGAGCGGCGCAGTTCATCCCGCCGGCACGGTCAGCATAGGCGCCGCTCGCCCGCTCAGCGTGCTGGCGGGCAGGGTGGCAGGCTTTGACCCCGCCAGCGCGGATCGCTCGGCCTTTACCGTCGCATCCGGCGACAGGGGCGCGCCGCCATCGGGAAGCTTTGTTATCCCCGCCGAGGCGATGGAAATCTCCGGCGGCACTTGGGGAACGATTGACGGCAGGGCGAACGGGCAGATATGGGCGGACAGCCATAGCGGCAGGGTCGTTCAGTGGCAGTTCACCAGGCAGACGGCCGGGGAAGGCGGGCTGCCGGACGGCCCGATTGCGCTTAGGTACGTGGTCGTGGACACTGCCGGCAACGCCAGCCTTTTCGAGCAGGCCATCGTCATAAGAAACAACACGCCGGAGATTGTCCGCGTGGTTATGCACACCGCCCTTGCCGACACGCCGCCGAGCATAGCCGTGGACGCGCCGGTCAACCCCAACACCTCCATGGTTTTGCCATTTAGCCAGACTGCGGAGCAAAGGGCGCGCGGCTACATTGATGCGGGCGACTTCCTGGTCAGGAACCGCTGGCTGGGCTTTACCGTGGACGCCGGCAGAGGCAACGCCCCGCTGAACTTCAGGGCGCAGCACGTCACTAGGGAGGAGGTTGAGCTAACCGCGGCGAATGTCAGGGGGATGATAGCAAACAGGAACTCGATGCCGGCTGCCCCCGCCGCCGCCCTCGCCGGATCTGTAGCCAACGTTTACACAATTTCGCGCATCACTGGCGCTGTTACGCCGGCTACCTGGGGCATTCTTGGGGTTGCAGATCCCAGCGTCGGCGCGCACTTTGCCTTCATGCCAACCAGGATGAGCGAGCTGTGGGAAGACGCGCTGGACGCGCTGCCGCCCGCGGCTGCCGATGACGATGTTGGCAACAACGGCGATCCGCCGCCGCCGCCACCTGACCCGGATGACGGCCTTGCGGATCTTCCCATTTGGGTCTGGCGGTACACCATCCGGAACGAGGTTCCCGCAGCCGCGCTTGCCTCCTCCGGCGCCAGCGCTCGCCTGAACTTTGGGACTGGGGCCTTCGCCCCCGCGGCAAGCCCGGTCCAGGCAGGCATGATACCGCATTTCATCTTGAGCCGCGATGCCGTAGGCAATCCTGCGCCGGGAACGGGCGCGAATCAGGCCGGCAATCCCAACAGGCCCTTCTTCCTGATACGTGTGTGGGACAGCGCAATTCCCGCCGGCCACCCGGGGCAGTTGGGCTATCCGCCGCGCTCCTGGAACGTGAACGACCAGCTTCATGCCGCGCTTGTGGTGTCCACGGACATCCGCTTGGTTGACGACGAGCGCCCCACCGCAGGGCTTCACCCCTTGAACACCGGCTTCCTGACTGCGGTAACCGGCAACAACATAAGCGCCGCTAACAGGGGCACTACCATCAGGAACGCGCTTAACCCGATGACGATGGGCGGCAACGCCACCAGGGGCAGCCTGTTCAACGTGGGCAACCCAAGGGAGCAGGTCAGATCCGGGTATATCGATCCGAATGGAATTGCGGTTAGCTCTGGCGTTTACAGGGACGCGGTAAGCGGCAGGATCATCCTGCGCGGACGTGCCCACGACAACGAGCGCATCCAGTCCGTACAACTGCGGATAGGCTATGGCTTTGGCACTGCAGCGAGGGACACCGACTGGTTTACCATCCTTCAATGGAACGGCACCGCCGACGGCCAAGGCCGCCTGATGCGTGTACCTGCCGGGGCCGACATAAGCGCAACCGCCGCCGTGCAAGCCTTGGTAAGCGCCGACACCGTCAACTTCATGGAGACCATGCACCTGCGCGACGGTCACAGCGTGGAGTGGGCCTTCCTCTGGGACACCGAGGACTTTGACAACGCCGCCCACGCGGCCAATGTCCGCGTAAGCGTCCGCGCCAGGGATGCCTCCGGGGCTGCCGCCACGGAATTTAGCTTTACGGCCGAGAGCGGAGAAAACGCCAATGCCGCCGCCAACAACCGCGTGGACATCGTTCCGTACATCACCGGCTTTAGGCGGCAGGAGCGCTACGCCACCATCCGCTCCATGCAGGGCTGGCACAGCTTCTACCAGGGCGAGACGGGAATAAGGGCGCTGGGCTGGAATCTTAGGGGTACGCCGGTGTCAACGGGTATTGGGCTTGCCGGGCTGACAAACCCGCTAACGCCAACACACGCACTGGCGACCAATGCAGCCCACCGCGCCAACCCCGTCAACGGGTTCCACATTGGCGGACGGCACATGATTCAGTTTGGCGTGGCCGCGCCGACTGTGGCGGATGCGACGCTAACAGCAGGCACCCATAGTGGCAGAATAAACTTCACCGTGGGCGGCCAGCCGATATACAACCACGTCCCCGGCAGCATTCGCCCCTGGGATTTAGAAAACCTGATGCCGCCGAACGACACGGGCAACAGGCCATCCGCCCTGTGGACCAACAGGCCCTACGCCCACGTCTGGCGCACCGATGATGTGGCCGCAACGGATACCGGCGCCGGCGCGCATATACCGCGCACCTTCATGGGGCCCTTTGACAACAGCCACTTGCTGGATCATCCCGGCATGGCGCTGGAGTACGTTGGCGGCGACGCTGGCCGCCTGCACGGAGCATGGTCGGTCTACGGAACCGCGATGGTCCACTACGGGACAAACCAGCTTGGTGTTGTCACTGGAACTTCTACCAGGCTGACAGCGGGAACCCCCAACGATCCATTCGTAATGCCGGACATCAGCATGCACAGGGGGACAGGCATACCAAATATCGCGTTTGTCCACATGAATGACGGGAACACGTCTGTTCGCTTCAGGTCGCTTCTGAATGCCCATGGAACAATAAATGCCGCGGCTACCGACGCCGCATCGCTCACCTCATTTCCCAATCTTGTCGCTCCCACTACAGCCACGCCGACACAGCGCTGGCAAAACATCCGCACCGCGAAGGCTGGCGCTAACACTGCCGAGGCTAATCCAGGCGTGCTTTACACCAGCATCTACGACGCTTTCAACAGGAGCATGGTGTTTATCGCGAGAGTTGGCACCGCCAGCACAGCTTGGAACATCGACGGCCGCACTACAGGCCATGCGGTTGTCGGAAACGCCCTTCCCGCTACGGCTTTCCAGGGTGGCATTTCCCGTTCAACTGACGCAGGCCTGTTCAGCGCCGTTGGCTTTGACGGTGGCATGACTGGAGCCACTGCCACTGCCAGCAATAACCCGGTTGTCGCTTACTTCGACTCCGCAAACGACACCCTGAGGATAGCGTTTGGGACAGGCACGGGCGCGGCAGGCACGACATGGGCTGTGCATAACGTGCTGCCCGCCGGGCACAGGCTGCACGGCGGCTCGGGCAGGTACGTGAGCATGGTGGTCGGCAGGGACGGCGTTATACATCTTGCCTTCTTCAACACAAGGTTCGGCGCATTGGTCCACACTTCCGGCACCAGGGACAACCCTGCTTCGTTCGGCACAAACGCCAGAATCGTGGACACCATGGACGGCGTGGGCACCTGGACGGACATCTCGCTGGATCACTATGGCAACCCCTGGATCGTCTACGGCTACCAGGGTCGCCAGGGCAACTTCGACGGCGTGCGCGTTGCGTACCGCAGCGACAGCCGAATCCTGGTTCAGCATGGCGGTGCTGCTGGCGTTGTCGCTGGCACTGCCAGCACACAGTTCAGCACGCCGTTGTCCTGCCAGATTACTGGGGACATTACCGGATGGGAAGCCGTGCAGATGGCTGCACCCTTTAGGGTGGCATACGATCGCCTCAACATCGAGGCCTGGCCGCCCAACAGGCGCGATGATGCCTCTACCACCGTCCAGAGAATGGCGGACGCGCACCGGGAAGGCGGCGCCGCGGCCGGAAGGGCCTGGAGCGCGGCGATAGGCTACGTCAGCGGGGCCGGCGACAACAGGTTCCGCATCGGGTATTTCTTCCTGCCCACGGGGGGCTTCTCGGGGAACCGCTAGCAACCCGTGGAGTTTTAGGCTGGCAGCGCGCCAGCGCGGTGATGTAGTACGAGTTCGGAGGGTTTGCCCGGCGCCTGCTGGCTTGCGGCTTTGCCGCGGGCTGCGGCGCCGGGTTTTTTGCTTCTGGGGGCAAGGCCTGGGGGTGCTGCTTGACCGCCATGCCGCCCGCGCGTATATTTTACAGTAAGAGGTAGCGCCATGGCCGCATTGCAGCAGCAGGAAGCCCCGTCAAGACTCTCCCTGGAAATCGAAAAATTCTGGGAAACCTTCCGCGCCCGAAACGAGCGCGTCGACCGGGAAATGGTCGAAAGCCAGCGCGAAATGGCCGAGATCAGGGCGGCCTTTAGGGAAACCGATCGCATCGTAAAAGAAACGGCCGAGAGCCTGAAGGAAACCGATCGAATCGTGAAAGAGACCGCCGCGCAGCAGAAGGAAACCGATCGCATCGTAAAAGAAACGACCGCGCAGCAGAGGGAAACCGATCGCATCGTGAAGGAAGTGACCGCGCAGCAGAGGGAAACCGATCGCATCGTGAAGGAAACGGCCGAGAGCCTGAAGAAAACCGACAGGCTGCTGAAAAAAGTGACCAAAAACCTTGGCGGCCTGGGCGGCTCCCTGGGCGAGCTCGTGGAAACCCTAATCGCCGCGCGCCTTTGGGAAAAGTTTTCCGCCTACCCGTACGGCTTCAGCAGCGCCTGCCGTCGCCTGGCCGTGCTCGGCGAAAGCGGCAAAGAGCTAACGGACATAGACATCCTCCTTGTCGGCGGCGAATGGGCAATGGCTGTGGAGGTGAAGGTCAATGCGGACAGAAGGGCCGAAGTCGATCGCCACCTGAAGCGCATGGAGCTAATCCGCAAGCACCCTCCGCCTGAAGCCGCTGGCAAAAAGCTTCTGGGCGCGATCGCCGCCGGCGCGGTTACCGAGGACGTGCGCTCGCTGGCCCACGCCTCCGGCTTTTTCGTTCTTGAGCTCAAAGGCGAAGCCGTGGCCCTCGCCCCCCCGCCCGAGGGCTTTGCCCCGGGGGAGTGGTAGCGCCGCGGGCCGGCATTAAAGGGCCTTTTGGGAAAGGCTGGTGATGGTCGCCGTGTCAAGCCCGGTGATTTTCTGGATTACCCCCATTGGCAGCCCCTCCGCCAGGGCATTCAGAGCAATAGTTTCCCTGCCCCTTTCCATACCCCTCTCCATGCCTTCCATTCTGCCTCTCTCCATGCCCCTCTCCATGCCTCTCTCCAGGCCTTCCATCCTGCCCCTCTGCACGCCCCTCTCAAAGCCCTCTTCCTCGCGGACTTCCAGCGCTGTCTCCATGTCCCACTCGTTTGCAAGCATGTTTATCTCCTCCTGGCTCAGTTTTTCCCAGAACTCCCTCAGCAGCCCGGCGTCTTTGCAGTCGCGGATCGCCAGCCTGACGGCCTTCAGCGTTATGTCCCTGCGGCTCAGCCCGTCACTCGCCGAGCCCGGCGCGGCTAGCTCCTTCTCGTGGCGCCTTGCCCGCGAGACGAAATACGCGTAGCCCTTCAGCTCCCCGCACGCTTCCAGTATACTACGGTTTCGTCCTTCGTTCACGTTGTACACGTCGATTTCCAGCTCAAGCGACGCGCCGTCAAAGCCCTCAACCGGCTCGAACGCGTCCGAGAGGCGCATTTTTTTGTGGTCGGGAAACTCCGCGGCGCCGTTGAAAAAGACGATGAACCGCGGTCGGGGGTGTTTGACCAGCGCCTGCCTGTACACGGCCTTTTTGTCCGCAACGCCGTTCTCGAACAGCCGGCACACGTATTGCAGCATTCGGTAGGGCATGTTTTCGTTAATCGTCGACTGGTGCTCGGCTATGACGACGAGGCTGCCGTTCACCGTGAAGGAAAGGTCGTTTTTCCGGGGCGTCCACAGGGTTTCATTCAATGTGGTCATGACAACCTCGGCGCTCTTCGAGCTTAGGCTTTCCCCGTTTGCGGCGCTCGCCGAGCCGAGGCTGCCGCCGCAAACGGCGCTGTACAGCGCGAGGGCCGATTTTTCGTTGTTGAAGATTGAGCGGAACAGGCTGTCTTTGTAGACCATAGGTCTGCATGGTAGCGGTTTTGGCGCTGAATGGGAAGGGGGCGCTGGGTGTTGGGCGCGGAGGGCTGCCCGGCGCCGGCGCCGCAAAAAAAAGCCCGTCCTGCAAGGACGGGCAAAAGCCGAAAAGCCAGGCGCTGCTACATTTCGAAGCGCATCCCCACCGGTATTCGCCAATGGATGTCAGGGGTGTTGTCGCGGCGGCTGGCGGTGCTCGGGTTGGGCTCGCGCGTCCAGCGCACGCCGTTTGACTCGGCGTGGAAGCCGGCGAACAGCCAGGCGTTGGCGATGGGCATGGCGACGTAGGGCGTGGCGTGCCAGCCAAAGGCGCCGCTCCAGCCGCTGCTCTCGTAGTTGCCGCCGACTCTGCGGAAATTGTTGGCAGGGTCGCGGCTGTTGAAATGCTCCCAGAGAATATGCACGCCGGCATTCATCTGCAGGCGCAGCATTCCGAGATTGTACACGGGGGAAATGCTGAAGCCGGTCATGGGCGGGTGGCGCAGCCTGCGGGTGTCTGAGCTGCCCGCGTAGTGCGGCCTGTCGGTAAAGCCAAAGGCAGTCTGCGCAAAGCGCGCGCGGATTACAAAGTCGCCGGCAGTGTACTGCAGGCCGAGCCCGAACTCCACAGGGAAGTGGTATGTAGTCCCGGGCAAAAAGCCGGGGTTTGGGTTGGCGGCGAAGCTGGTGGTTGAGTCGCCGGGGATGGAAAAAGGCACGGTGTACGCCACGCCTACGTTGAACTGCAGGTTCGGCACAAAGCCGTGGGCAGACAGGAACGACAGGTAGAGCTTGGGCGAGTTGGTGAAGTTGAAGCCGCTGAGCGCCCCGGACGAAAAGCCCTGGTTCAAGGCCCCATGGTCGATATGCGTGTTCCAGGCAGGATGGCTGATGGGCTGGGTGGGCCCCGCGCTGTTGCGGTTGCCCCAGTAGCCGGCCCCGCCGACCACGGAAAAGAAGGCGGTGCCGACATCGGCGATTGTGTAGCGAATGCTTATATGGGTGCGGAGCATTGCCGCCAGCCAGCTCTCATCCTGAAGAAAGTTTGTCTGGGGAGTAGCCGGGTAAGTCCCGATTGGGATGGCGACTATGACCTGCAGCTCGGGCAGGGCCATGGGGCGGAATTCCCACGAAAGCCCTGGATTTGTAAAGCCGCCGTAGAAGCCGGTGGTTCTGTGAAGTCGGTCGCCGCCGCCCAAGCCCGGAATCCGAGCGCCGGCATAGCCCCCGGTGCCGGACTCCAGCACCCCGTTTCTGCCGCGCATAAACCCGGTGCCGTAATGGTTTCCGCCCGCCGTGCCAAAGCCTACGAGGGAGTCCTCGGAGCCGTTGGCGTTGAAGCCCCAGCCAACTATCGAGGCCGCTTCGCCGAAGTGGCCCCAGGACTGCGAGCCTATCATCACCCTCATGCTGGGCCTTGGCCGCCACCATGCCCAGCCGTGGAAGTGCGATGTGCCGCCTCCCCACGCGCCGGCTTGATGCCCCCACTGGCCCAAGTCCGTGCCCGGAAACACCCAGGCGGCAACAGTGGCGCCGAAAGTGGCGTCCAGATTCTGCGCCGTGACGCCAATGCGCGCCTGCTGCGAGAAGCCCCTTCTCAGCCCCTCGTCCAGCAGGTTGTTCCTCAGCGCCCCGCCTTCCATGCGGACAAACGCCCTGCCCGGCGCCATGTCCTCCGAGTTTGAGGCAAGGTTCGCCCTGCCCTCAAACATCCCCGATATGGAAAACTGCTGCGCAAAGGCAGTCCCCGCGGCAATTGCAAAAAGCGCCAGAAGCGCTGCTGTTTTTTTCATCCTTCATGCCTCCTTGCCGCTACCACTGGAAGCGAAGGCCCACTGGAATTCTCCAGCGAATGGCAGTGGAATCAGGGGGGGTGTTGCGGCCGTACCTTTCAGCGCCGCAGCTCTCAACGTGAAAGCCCGCAAACACCGTGGCGTTCGACACCGGCACCGTGATGTAGGGGGTGACGTGCCACCCAAAGATGGGCTCCGGATCGGGCTGCCCCGGAAGCGGATCGTTCGTGTCAACGAAGATTTGAAAGCCGGCATTCAGGTTTGCGACAAACATGCCAAGGTTGAAGGTGGGGTGGATGTTGAGCCCAACCGCAAGCGGCATGTTTTCAGTGGAAGCCGCAGCCGCAGCGGTGGCGGGGCGCTCAATGCTTCCGGCGAACAGCGCCGCGACCCGCGCCCGAATGGCAAAATCGCTGGCGCCAAACTGGAACCCAAGCCCCATCTCAATCGGGAAGTTAAATGTGACCCCCCTGAGAGCTTCCGGGAGGTCAGAGCCATTGGCGATGCTGAACGGCGCTGTGTATGCCAGGCCGAAATTGACCTGCATGTTCTCAATCGCGGTAAGCAGGAAGGACAGGTAGAACTTGGGCGAATTGGCGAAGCGGCCGGTGCCGGCGCCGGTGGCAAGCCCAAACTCGTCAAAGATGCCGGCATTGTGAGGGCCGCCAAACAAGGGCACCTGGGGCCCGGGGCTCGACATTCCGCCCCAGTAGCCGGCGCCGCCTGCCACGGTAAAGGCCGCCGTGCCGATGCCGTCGATTTCGTACCTTACCCCAATGTGGGAGCGCAGCATGCCTGCCGCCCAGCCTTCGCTGGTAACAAAAAAGTTGGGGGCGCCATCTGCAACCGGGCCTGCGCCATGGGCATTGCCCATCGCAAACGGAATGCCGAGCAGCACGGTGAGCCCCTCGATGGGCTCGAAAGCCGCCGAAATGCCGGGATGTATGAAGCCGCCGTAGAAGCCGGTGTTTCTGTGCAGGTTGTAGAAGCCATACGCGGTTGCCCCGTAGTGAAAGGCGCCGGCCGATCCGATGCCAAGGAGCGAGTTTTCCGCCTCATTGGCAGTGAAGCCGGGGCCGACTATCTGGTGAGTGGTAAAGAACCCCCATGGATTTTCGCCGATCTGCACCAGCAGGTTCTCCATCGGCCGCCACCAGGCCCACGCGTGAAAGAGGTTTGAGGCGTTGTTCCAGCCCATGTGGCCCTGCCAGCCCATGTTCCAGAACCTCGCCGTGGCGCCGGCAGTGCCGTCGGCGTTTACCATGTTGAGGAAGAGGCGCGCCTCCTGCGCGAAGGCCCTTCGAGCCTCCCCCGCATTTTCAGGGATTTCACTCCAGTCCCCCGGCCCGCCGTCGGCGCCATGGTTTGTAATGAAGTTGTTGGCAAGGTCCGCCCTTCCCATTACCATGCCTTCGAATGAAATCTGGGCCCATGCAGCCGTTGTTACAATGGCGAAAACCGCCAAAACCGCAACCATTTTTTTCATCATTGACCATCCTCCACGATATCCAGATAAGGGAAGGCGCCTAACAGGAACCCTTTGCCCCTTTACCTCCAAAATCACACAGGCCGCTAACCGCCCGCTCCAGCGCAGCCCAAAAAAAACGGTCGTTTTATGACCGCGGCGAAAATCTTAAGCCAGCGCAAGCCCGCCGCCCCCTTCCCACGCCGAGCCAAAACCGCTACCATGCAGCCCATGGCATACAAAGACAGCCTGTTCAGGTCGATCTTCAACAACGAGAAGTCGGCGCTTGCCCTCTACAGCGCCGTGAGCGGCGAAAGCCTCAGCGCGGATAAAACCGAGGTCGTCATGACCACCCTCAGCGAAACCCTGTGGACGCCGCGGAAAAACGACCTTTCCTTCACGGTGAACGGCAGCCTCGTTGTGATTGCGGAGCACCAGTCCACAATCAACGAGAACATGCCGTACCGAATGCTGCAGTACGTGTGCCGGCTTTTCGAAAGCGGCGTAACGGACAAAAAAGCCGTGTACAGAAAGGCGCTGGTCAGGCATCCGCGGCCGCGCTTCATCGTCTTTTTCAACGGCGCCGAGCCTTGCGGTGACCACGAGCAAATGCTGCTGTCAGATTCTTACGAAGCGCCGCTCCCCGGCGGCTATGACGGTAAGGCGCTGGAGCTGGCGGTTGACGTGTACAACGTGAACGAAGGGCGAAATAGCGCTATAATGGGAGCGTGCGGGGAGCTGAAGGGGTATGCCTTTTTCGTTTCGCGCGCAAGGCATCACGAAAGGGAAATCGCGGCGCAAAGCGAAGGGCTAAGCCGCGACGGAATAGCGCTGAAAGCCATCCGCCAGGCGATCCGCGACTGCAAGGAAGCCGGGTTGCTGGAGGAGTTCTGGGAAAAGATGAGGCAGGAGGACGTAAACATGCTGGCAAGCGACTGGAATTTCGAGACCGCGCTGGAAGTCGAAAGGGAAGAGGGCTTCGAAAAGGGCATGGAGAGGGGCATGGAGAGGGGCATGGAAAGGGGCAGGGAAACCATTGCGCTGAATGCCCTGGCGGAGGGGCTGCCAATGGGGGTCATCCAGAAAATCACCGGGCTTGACACGGAAACCATCACCAGCCTTTCGCAAAGGGCCCTTTGATACGTGCTGAGGGGTTTAATACCCCGCCCCTTGGGGCGGTTAAAAAGGTATTAAACCCCGAATGCAATTCCACGGGAGAACGAACGATACCTCGCTGCTTGCGGCGGGGTTCGTTCATTTTGCTTGCGGGCCTGCGGGGCATGGAAACCGCGGGCGCTCGCTGAAACGCCAGGCAGGCGAGCCATTTCTGCGCCGCCAGCCCCTCGCGCCAAACCAGCGCCTGCTGCAGCCAGCGCCGCGCCGCCGCGCGCATTCGCAAGCGCCTCCCCGCAGCCGCAAGCCCGCCGCCCCCTTCCCACGCAGCGCCAAAACCGCTACCATGCAGCCCATGGCATACAAAGACAGCCTGTTCAGGTCGATCTTCAACAACGAGAAATCGGCGCTTGCCCTCTACAGCGCCGTCAGCGGCGAAAGCCTCAGCGCGGAAAGCGCCGAGGTCGTCATGACCACCCTCAGCGAAACCCTGTGGACGCCGCGGAAAAACGACCTCTCCTTCACGGTGAACGGCAGCCTGGTCGTCATAGCCGAGCACCAGTCGACGATTAACGAAAACATGCCCTACCGAATGCTGCAGTACGTGTGCCGGCTTTTCGAAAGCGGCGTAACGGACAAAAAAGCCGTGTACAGGAAAGCGCTGGTCAGGCATCCGCGGCCGCGCTTCATCGTCTTTTTCAACGGCGTCGAGCCGTGCGGCGACCACGAGCAAATGCTGCTGTCAGATTCGTACGAAGCGCCGCTTCCAGGCGGCTATGACGGTAAGGCGCTTGAGCTGGCGGTTGACGTGTACAACGTGAACGAAGGGCGAAATAGCGCTATAATGGGAGCGTGCGGGGAGCTGAAGGGGTATGCCTTTTTCGTTTCGCGCGCAAGGCATCACGAAAGGGAAATCGCGGCTCGGAACGAGGGGCTAAGCCGCGGGGAAATAGCGCTGAAAGCGATCCGCCAGGCGATCCGCGACTGCAAGGAAGCCGGGTTGCTGGAGGAGTTCTGGGAAAAGATGAGACAGGAGGACGTAAACATGCTTGCAAGCGACTGGAATTTCGAGACCGCGCTGGAAGTCGAAAGGGAAGAGGGCTTCGAAAAGGGCATGGAGAGGGGCATGGAAAGGGGGCGTGGAGAGGGGCGCGGGGAAAGGGATATGGAAATCGCGGCGAATGCCCTGGCAAAGGGGCTTCCCTTTGAGCTTATTCGCGAGCTCACCGGGCTTGACACGGAAACCATCACCAGCCTTTCGCAACGGGCCCTTTAAGGCCGGGGCTTGGCTTGAAAGCCATGGCAGGCTGGCCCGCCGCAAATGCCCGCAGCTCCCTCCCAGCAGCGCCGCAGGCTAAAACTCCGCGCCTCTCCGCAGCGCTGGCAAGCATAGGCTGAAAGCTACCGCCCTCCCCAAAAAAAACCCGTCCTTGCGGACGGGCAAAAGCCAAAAAAGCCTGTTTCTAAATGCCAGCGGCGCAAATGCTGGCAAGTGCCGCAGCGCAAGCGCTGCCGCGTTTGCGGCGCGAAACTCGGCCGGAGCCGGCTTCTTAGAACGAAACAACCAGTGCTACGGGAATCCTCCACGCGATGTCAGGCGCGTTGTCGATGGGGCGGTGGTGGGTTTCGGGGCGGATCTGGCGCACGCCGTTGGTCTCCATGTGGAAGCCGGCAAAAATATGGGCGTTGGCGATGGGCATGGAGATGTAGGGCGTTGCGTACCAGCCGATTGCGCCGTCAAAGCCGTCGCTGGCGGAATTGCCAGTGAGCCCTGCCCCGCCTCGGGCTGCCGTGGCGTTGAACTCAAAATGATCCCAGAGAATTTGCGTGCCTACGTTCAGGCTCGCCCGCAGAAAGCCAAAGTTGTAGCTGAGGTGAATGCCCGCGCCGGTTATCGGCGGCGCGTCGATTCGCCCTCGGGCAGCTTCGGTGGCGCCGAGATTGCCGCGGTCTATGCCGCCTAGGAACATCTGCGCAAACCGCAGCCGCGCAGAGAACGCGCCGGCAGCATACTGCACGCCCAGCCCGAGCTCTATCGGAAAGTGGTGCGTCCAGCCGCGCTGAGCCGTGTTGGTTTCGCTGTCGCCGGGAATGCTGAACGGCGCGGTGTACGCCACGCCAATGTTGAACTGCATGTTTTCCACCAGCCCAGGCGCGAAGAAGGACAGGTAGAACTTGGGAGAGTTAGCGCGGTTGCCGCCGTTCCCGCCGCCGTTGAGGCGCGCGTCGAAAACGTTGCCGCTGTGCAACGCGTTGCTGGGTCCTACGGTGTCGCGATTGCCCCAATAGCCGGGACCGCCCACCACGGTAAAGGCCACCGTGCCGATGCCATCAATCGCGTAGCGAACGCTGAGGGTTGAGTGAAGCATGCCGGACAGCCAGCCGCGGCGCTCAGCAGCCGCTCCCGTCAAATCTCCGGTGTCCTCTCCCTGCATCCAGCCATGCCCCGGGCGGGGGCTGTTGCCAAGACCGAAGGGAACGGTGGCTATCAACGTCAGCTCCGGAAGGGACAGAGGCGTGAACTGCGCGGAAATGCCCATAATGCCAAAGCCTGGGTAAAAGCCGGTCACGCGCCCCATGCGATCGTCCCATCCGCCTCCGCCGGAAGCCGAGCGGCGCCACGAGGTGCCGTAGTGGGCCTCGCCTGCGGCGCCCCAGTTGAGCAGCGCGTCGCCGGAGCCGTTGTTGAAGGCGGCGCCCACTATTTGCGCAGTGCCGCCGTACCTGCCCCATTGGTCTTCCCCAATTGTCACGCGCAGGCCGGGCCTTGGGCTCCACCAGACAAAACCGTGAAAGTGCGAGGAGCCGCCAAACGAGTAAGGCTGGTCCTGATCCCAGTGGGTGCGCTGGCCGTCCGGTCCCCGCATTGAGGGGAACCACATCCTGAACGAGCCGCCGAAAGTGGCGTCCATGTTCTGCGCGCTGACTATAAGGCGCGCGTGCTGCGAAAAGCGCCTTCTAAGCTCGCCTTCCGGAGTGGCGGCCACGCCGCCTTCAGCTTCGGGAGCAAACGCGCTGCCGCCGCCAAGGCCGCTGAAATTGGCGGCAAGGTCCGCCCTGCCCAAAACCTGCCCAGAGAAGCTGATATGCGCGAAGGCTGTCCCCGCCGCAATGGCGGAAAGCGCCAGAAGCGCCATGATTTTTTTCATATCCTTATACCTCCCGGCGCCTAGAAATTGAAGCGAAGCCCGACGGGTATTCTCCATCGGACGAGCGCGGAATCATTGTCGCTGCCAAAGATCTGAACCCCGCAACTTTCGAGGTGCACGCCCGCGAACACGGTGGCGTTCATGACCGGCACGGTGATGTACGGGTTGGCGTGCCATCCGACAATCGTGTCCGAGTCATTAACGGCAAAGATGCCGCCTTTGTCGTCGTTCATATTCATGGTGAGCTGCAGGCCCGCATTCAGATTCGCGGCAAGCATGCCCAGGCTGAAGGTTGGGTGGACGTTGAGGCCAACTATGAACGGAGCGTTGTTGGTCAGCCCTGTGGCACCATCCTCGATGCTGCCGGCAAAAAGCGCCGCGAGCCGAGCGCGAATGGCAAAGTCGCCGCTTTCAAACTGGAAGCCCAGCCCCAGCTCTATCGGGTAGTTGTACGTGTTTCCTGTGGCGGTGTCGACGTTGAACGGCAAGGTGTATGCCACGCCAAAGTTGATCTGCATGTCAGCGATGGCGGCGAGCAGGAAAGACAGGTAGAACTTGGAGGAGTTGGCAAAGCGGCCAGTGCCGGCGCCGGTGGCGGCCCAGCCAAAACCGGCGCTGTGGCTGCGCTCAACGGCGCTGCCAACCATGCCAAACAGCGGTCCGGTCGGCCCCGGGCTGTCGCGGTTGCCCGTTGCCGGGGCGTTGTCCCACCAGCCGGGACCGCCGGCCCAAGTAAGGGCGACCGTGCCGAGGTCTTCGATTTCGTACCTTATCCCAACGTGCGAGCGCAGCATTCCAGCCGTCCAGCCCTCGTTGCTGGAGATGAAGTTGGCTCCGGCTGCGTCGCCGGGGCCGGGCGTTTGCGCATGCCAGTTCCCTATCGCGAAGGGAATGCCGAGCAGGATCGTCAGCCCGTCGATCGCCTCGAAAGCCGCGGAAATGCCCGGGTGGACAAAGCCGCCGTAAAAGCCCGTGTTCCTGTGCAAGCTGGGCCTAAGCGCCCCCAGAATGGCCGCCATGTCAGCCGGCAAGCCATGAGGGGTGGCAGTTGCCGATCCGTAGTGGAAAGCGCCGGCCGAGCCGAAGCCGAGAAGCGAGTTTTCCGCCTCGTTGCCGGTAAAGCCCGTGCCGACTATCTGGTTGGCCAGAAAGTGGCCCCAGGGGTTTTCGCCGATCTGAACCAGCAGGCTTTCAATAGGCCGCCACCACGCCCACGCATGGAAAGCCGGCGGCGCGTTGTTCCAGCCGTGGTGAGCGTGCCAGCCGGTGTGCCAGAACCTCGCCGTGGCGCCCGCCGTGCCGTCAGCGTTCGCCATGTTCATGAAGAGGCGCGCTTCCTGCGTAAAATTCCTTCTCGCGTGAACGCTGCCGTCAAGATTCGGGTTGATCTCACCCACGTTCCCCATGTTGCCGCCCGGACCATGGTTTGTCTCGAAGTTGTTGGCAAGGTCAGCCCTTCCCATTACCATGCCTTCGAATGAAATCTGGGCCCATGCCGCCGTTGCTGCAATGACGGAAACCGCCAAGACCGCTGCCATTTTTTTCATCATTGACCATCCTCCACGATATCCAGACAAGAGAAGGCGCCTCACAGGAGCCTTTTGCCTCTTTATCTCCAACACGCCGACCGCTGATTCTCCGCATACGCGCGGCTCGTAAAAAAACGGTCGTTTAATGCCCGCATCAAAAACCCTGAGCCGCGCCCCTGAACCGGCTTCCCAAGCCCGCCGCCCCCTTCCCACGCCGAGCCAAAACCGCTACCATGCAGCCCATGGCATACAAAGACAGCCTGTTCAGGTCGATTTTCAACAACGAGAAGTCGGCGCTTGCCCTCTACTGCGCCGTGAGCGGCGAAAGCCTCAGCGCCAATGAAACCGAGGTCGTCATGACCACCCTCGCCGAAACCCTGTGGACGCCGCGGAAAAACGACCTTTCCTTCACGGTGAACGGCAGCCTCGTTGTGATTGCAGAGCACCAGTCCACAATCAACGAAAACATGCCCTATCGAATGCTGCAGTACGTCTGCCGCCTGTTCGAAAGCGGCGTAACGGACAAAAAAGCCGTGTACAGGAAAGCGCTGGTCAGGCATCCGCGGCCGCGCTTCATCGTCTTTTTCAACGGCGCCGAGCCTTGCGGCGACCACGAGCAAATGCTGCTGTCAGACTCGTACGAAGCGCCGCTTCCAGGCGGCTATGACGGTAAGGCGCTGGAGCTGGCGGTTGACGTGTACAACGTGAACGAAGGCCGAAATAGCGCTATAATGGGAGCGTGCGGGGAGCTGAAGGGGTATGCCTTTTTCGTTTCGCGCGCAAGGCATCACGAAAGGGAAATCGCGGCGCAAAGCGAAGGGCTAAGCCGCGATGGAATAGCGCTGAAAGCCATCCGCCAGACGATCCGCGACTGCAAAGGCGCTGGGTTGCTGGCTGAGTTCTGGGAAAAGATGAGTCAGGAGGACATAAACATGCTGGCAAGCGACTGGAATTTCGAGACCGCGCTGGAAGTCGAAAGGGAAGAGGGCTTCGAGAAGGGCATGAAAAGAGGCATGGAGAAGGGCATGGAGAGGGGCATGGAGAAGGGCATGGAGAGGGGCAGGGAAACCATTGCGCTGAATGCCCTGGCGGAGGGGCTGCCAATGGGGGTCATCCAGAAAATCACCGGGCTTGACACGGAAACCATCACCAGCCTTTCGCAAAGGGCCCTTTGATTTGATGCCTGCGGGGCATGGAAACCGCGGGCGCTCGCTGAAACGCCAGGCAGGCGAGCCATTTCTGCGCCGCCAGCGCCGCGTCCCGCAAGCCCGAAACCCCGTCAGCGCCGCGCCCCCACAGCCCTGAAACCCCGCCAGTGCCGCGTCCTACAGCCCAGCGCCGCGCCCCGCAAGGCGCAGCCGGCGCCCGCCTGCCGGCGCGCGGGAACCCCCGGCCAGGCTGGCAGTATGATTCTCTGAATGCCAAAAAAAAACAACCTTAGCCTTGACAGGTGGGAAAAGTCCGGTATGATCTATTTCATGGGTCCCGTGGGCCGGGAGGGCCGATTGGCGCAAAACGCCCTCGGGCGCTCAAATTAAACGACCGTTTTTTTTGAGCTGCGCTGGAGCGGGCGAATAGCGGCCTGTGTGATTTTGGAGGTAAAGGGGCAAAGGGTTCCTGTTAGGCGCCTTCCCTTATCTGGATATCGTGGAGGATGGTCAATGATGAAAAAAATGGTTGCGGTTTTGGCGGCTTTCGCCATTGTAACAACGGCTGCATGGGCCCAGATTTCATTCGAAGGCATGGTAATGGGAAGGGCGGATCTCGCCAACAACTTCATTACAAACCATGGAGCGCCCTATATAGCTGATATGGTTGGGGGGTCATGGGTTTTTGGGATTCCCGTGCCGCCTTGGGAGGAAATTCGGTACTGGGAGCCCTACAACGAGGGGCGGGTGAGGAGGGCCTTTGCGCAGGAGGCGCGACTCTTCCTCAACATGGTGAACGCCGACGGCACGGCCGGCGCCACGGCGCGCTTCTGGAACATGGGCTGGATGGGCCACATGGGCTGGAACAACGCCTCAAACCTCTTCCACGCGTGGGGATGGTGGCGGCCGATGGAAAGCCTGCTGGTGCAGGTCGGCGAAAATCCCTGGGGGTTCTTTGGCGCCACCGACATAGTCGGCACGGGCTTTACCGGAAACGAGTCTGAAAACTCGCTCCTTGGCTTTGGCTCGGCCGGCGCCCACCACTACGGGTCTCTCGTGCATGGCGCCGGCCTGCACAGAAACATCGGCTTCTACGGCGGCTTCATCCACCCCGGCATTTCGGCGGCTTTCGAGCCCATGGAAGGCCTGTCGGTATTTCTTGCCATTCCCTTCGCGATTGGGAATGCCCATGCCACCAGCACGCAAAGGGGCGCAAACAACTTTATCGGCATCAACGAAGGCTGGCTGCCCGGAATGCTGCGCTCGCACATCGGCGTGAGGTATGAAATCGAGGACATCGGCACTGTTGCCTTTACCCTGGCCGGCGCTCCCGGCTACTGGGGGGACAACGACAGCCCTGGCCCCAGGCTTCCCATGTTTGATCCCTTTGGCACAGGCGGCATTCCCGCCCCCCCTTATCCTGCTGCCACGCCCGTTCCAAATGTTGACGGGACTAGCGCAGGGTTTGGCCTTGGCACCGCAGCCTTCGCCGGCACCTCTCTCTTCGCCAACTCCCCGAAGTTCTACCTGTCCTTCCTGCTTACCGCGGTTGAGAATATTCAGGTAAACTTTGGTCTGGCATACACCCTGCCGTTCAGCATCCCCGACAACGCCTATGCTCCTGCTGCGTATCGCGGGGTCACTTTCAATTTCCCGGTGGAGATGGGGCTTGGGTTCCAGTTTGACGCCGGCGACTTTGTCGTTCGAGCGCGGCTTGCGACGCTGTTTGCGGGAAGCATCGAGCGCCCCGTCATTGGCACCGAGAACACGCCTTTCATGCTGGGCTTCAACGTTCACCCCAGCTTCAGCCTTGGCTTCCTGGTGGCGCACCTGAATGCCGGCGTGCAGGTTTCCATGAACACGAACGACGGCCGCGCTCCCGACTCCACCTTCTATGCCAACAGCTCGGACACGGTTTTCGGGTGGCACGTCAATCCCTACATCACCGTGCCGATTTCCCACGCCACCGTGTTTGCCGGCTTTCACGCCGAAACCTGCGGGGTGCAGTGGTTTGGCGAAAACGGGGATTCCTCGCTTATCCGCTGGAGAGTTCCGGTGGGCCTTCGCTTCCAGTGGTAGCGGCAAGGAGGCATGAAGGATGAAAAAAACAGTAGCGCTTCTGGCGCTTTTCGCCTTTGCGGCGGGGGCTGCCTTTGCGCAGCAGGTTTCAATTTCGGGAATGTTTGAGGGCAGGGCAAACTTTGCCTCGAATTCAATCCACATGGCGCCCGGCGGCGCGTTCATAGGCGCAGCCAGCGATGGCACCAACACGTGGGCGGTTGACAGGATACTGGACGAAGGGCTCAGAAGGGGCTTCGCGCAGCAGGCTCGCATCGGCCTTACGGCGCAAAACCTGGATGCAACTTTCGGCGCCTCGGTGGCGGCATGGGTGTTCCCTGCCACGAATTTGGGGCAGTGGGGATATCAGAGCGGCGCCTGGGGGGGCGGCACCTCGCACTTCCACGGCTGGGCGTGGTGGCGGCCCAGGCCCTCCACGCGGATAATGATAGGCTCGCAGTCATGGGGGCACTTCGGCGAGGCGACCGCGATAGTCGGCTGGGGCTTCAACGCCAACGGCTCCGAGGACACGCTGGTGGGACACGGCACGGCGGGCGGAAACCATTACGGCACCGGGTTTATGCGGGGAAGAGGCCAAGCCCTGGCGACCGGCGGCTACGCCAATGCCTCGGTGGTGGGCCTGGGCGGCGGGGATCGCCTGCACAGAATCACCGGCTTCTACGGCGGCTTTGCCAACCCGGGCATTTCGCTTGACATTAGGCCCATGGCCCTGCCTGAGCTGCATGTCGTATTCGCTCTTCCGCTCGGAACGTATCCGCCTACTCCAAACACGCTCTTTCTTCAGAACGAAAGCTGGCTGGCCTCGCTTATGCGCGCCCACTTGAGCGTTCGGTATACCTTGACCGATGTCGGCACCGTCTTCTTTTCCGTGATAGGCGGGCCCGGCTACTGGGGCAACCGCGACATGCCGGGGCCGACCCAGCCTATTGCCCAGCCTAGCTGGAACGCGAACATCGACCACGGGGCCTTGATCCAGGGCTTTTCCTCCGGGGCCCTTACCGGCCCCAACGCGACCAACTCGCCCAAGTTTTACCTGTCGTTCCTGACTGCCCACGGCTTGCTGCCGAACTTGCAGCTCAACGTGGGCGTGGCCTACACGCTGCCCTTTGCCATCCCCGACGACTCGACCAATAGGCTTCCAGGTCCTGGGGCAGGCACTGATCTTGGGCCTGGGATGACGTTCCACTTTCCGGTGGAGTTTGGGCTTGCGGCGCAGTACACCTCCGGCGACTTCGCCATTCGCGTGCGCTTTGCGCAGACCGCCTTTGGCTTCACCTGCGTCAGCGGCCCGTCTGTCCAGCGGCTTGGTTGGGATGCCGACCGCAGGCTGCGCCACCCGCCCATGACCGGCTTTAACATCTCCCCCAGCTACAACCTGGGCCTTTTGCGCCTGCACCTGAATGCCGGCGTGCAAATTCTGTGGGAGCATTTCAACAGCCGCAATCCTGGCAACAACTACGCGAACGTTGGCCAAAACGACGGCGGCAACTACGGGAGCAGCGGCTGGAGCGGCGCCCTTGGCTGGCATGCCACGCCCTACGTCGCCATGCCCATTTCAAACGCCTGGCTGTTCGCTGGCTTCCACATCGAGACAAACGGCGTGCGCCTGGATCGCCCCGCGAACCCCAGCACCGCCAGCCGCTCAGACAACACCATTGACATTCACTGGAGGATTCCGGTGGGCATGCGCATCGAGTTCTAGAGCGCGATTGGCTTTTTCGGCTTTTGGCCCGTCCGCGAGGACGGGCTTTTTTTTGCGGCGCAGCGAAGCTTGCGGCGCTGCGGGGGAGGCGTTGGGGGATGGGCTTTGGTTTGCGGTGCTGCGGGGAGGCGGGGGCTGCGGTGCTGCGGTGGAGGCGCGGAGTTTTAGCCTGCGGCGCTGCTGGGCTGGGCTGCGAGGCTTTAGCCTGCGGCGCTGCGGGTTAGGCGCTGGGAGAGGGGCTTTGGCTTGCGGCGCTGCGAAGCTTGACTGGCAGGCGGCGGGCGAGCATATTCAGCGGGGAAAGGCGTGGAAGAAGATGGAATGGCGGCTCAGCGTCGGCAGCGCCCGCGTTTCCAGCTTTTCACGCCTGAGCTGAAAAGCGAGGCCGTAGATTTGGCCGAGCCGCCCGAGGGCTTCGCCTCGCGCGAGTGGCGGCATTGCGTCGCCGGAATGGCCGGCGCCGGTCATTTGCCTTGAAGCTGCCACCTCGGGGAATTGAACCCCAGACACGCAGATTTTCAGTCTGCTGCTCTACCAACTGAGCTAAGGTGGCCGGTTCCGCGGGGCTTAGCCGTCCCAGGCGCTTCTGAAGCGGCCGGGGGCGCGTCGAGCGCAAGCCCTGCATGTCAAACTATGCCAAAATCCTCGGAAGTTGTCAATAGCGCCCCTGCGAAAAAAGCGCTATGCTGGCGCAATGCAGGGAGCGCCGATCAGGGCCAGAATCGAGGAAATCGCCGCGGGCGGGGCGGGCTTGGCGAGAGTCGGCGGGAAAAGCGTCTTTGTCGAGGGAAGCGCCCCCGGCGAAACGGTGATTTGCCGCATAACCGAGGAGCGCCGCTCGTGGGCGCTGGCGGAGCTGCTGGAAGTCGCCGACGCCTCGCCGGAGCGCGTCCGCCCGGCCTGCGCCTTTTACGGCGCCTGCGGCGGGTGCAGCCTGCAGCACCTGAGCTATCCAGCCCAGCTTGCGGCAAAAACGGCCATCCTGAAAAGCGCTTTCGCCCGAATTGGCGGCTTCAGCCCGCCCGAGCCCGCGGTCCTGCCTTCCGAGCCATGGGAATACCGAAACCGAATGCAGTTTCACGCCGTCAGGCAGACTGGCAGGCGCAGCCCGGGCGCCCTTTTCGGGCTGAAGGCGCGAAAATCCTCCGAAATCGTCCCGGTCTCCGACTGCCCCGTGGCCGATCCTGGAATCCGAAGCCTCCTGGGCAGCCGGCAGGCCTCTGCGCCGGGCTCGCTTTTCGTGTCGCCCGCGAAGGATCGCGTCGCCGTGTACGCCCGGCGCGGGCTGCTCCTCAGCGAAAGCGGGCCCTCGCGCGGAAAGACCAGGATATTGGGCAAGGATCTGGCGCTGGACGCCGGGGTGTTTTTCCAAAGCAACGGAGCAATGCTGGAAAGGCTCGCCGCGGATCTGCGGGAAATCGCCGCCCGCCTGGCCGGCGCCGACCGGGGCCCGCGCGCCGCGGATTTGGCGCCGGGGGAGCTGGCGGATGAGGAGGCGCCGCTGGCGGGCATGCCCATGGCGGACCTTTACTGCGGGGTTGGCACTTTCGCCGCCTTTCTGGGCGAGTTTTTCCCCCGCGCCGATCTAGTGGAAGAAAGCAGGCCCGCCCTGGCGCTGGCGCGGGAAAACCTTGCCCGGCTTGGCTCGGCCTCGTTTTTCGCCGGGCGCATCGAGGACTGGGCAAAAACCGCCGACCTGCGCGGCTACGGGCTTGCCGTCGCCGATCCGCCGCGCCAGGGGCTCGCTCAGGGCCTGGCGCGGCGGCTTGCCCAAAGCGGCCCGGCGGCGCTGGCCTACGTTTCCTGCGACCCCGCGACGCTTGCGCGGGACAGCAAGGCGCTTCTTGCGTCCTACGAGCTGGCGCAGCTCCGCCTGTACGATTTCTACCCCCAAACCGCCCACATCGAGGCCCTGGCGCTGTTCGTCAGGCGAGGCCAGCCCGCGCGGCATTGACCATCGCCCCCGAATGTGCTACTTTCAAGCCACGGCTTTTTGCGCTGCGAAGCGGGAAGCGCCGCCATAGCCATGCCGTTCCCCGGAGCGTGTTTCGGCCGCCCGCAGGTTGCGCCTGGCATTTTTCCCTTTTTTGACCCGGGCTTGCCCGGGCGGGCGAGGCTCGCCCTTTTTGATTTGCGCTGAGGGGTTTTGCGCCCCGCCTTCAGGGCGGGGCCGTTGTTTCGGCGCCTTGCCAAAGGGATCCTCCAATGCGGCCAGTCGGCCTGCCGCGGCTGCCCGCCAAGCCGGCGCTTTGGCGCGCCAAATCCGGCCGCTGGGCCCTGCGGGCTTCAGCGCCCCCTAGGAGACCATTTTGAACAGACCATTGCTGCTGCTGGCGCTTTTTTTGCCGGCGGCGCTTCCGCTTTTTTCGCAGGAACTCGCGCTGGAAAACGGCTATGTGGCGGAGGCGGGGCTCGAGTACCCGCTGGCCAACGGCGAGCCGGAGGAGCAGGAAGCGCAGGAAGCCCCCCCCCCTTACGCCGCCGAGGCTCAGGAAGCCGAAGCCGCCGATGACAGGGTGTTCGTCATTGCCGCTTTTGATCTGGACATAAGGGGCCGCACGCGCCCCTACGCCCTCAAGCACAACGCGCGGCTCAGGGTGGGCGACGAGCTGCGCGGGCGGGCCGCCCTTGATGCCTACGTTCGCGACAGGACCCAGGTAATCACGAATATGCGCGTCCTGAGGGACAACGTTGAAATGAGCTATTCGATCGGCGAAAGGCTCGAAGACGGCCGCTACCCCGTGACCTTCATGATCAGCGTCGAGGACACTTGGGCCATTATCGCGCTGCCCATTCCCGAGTACAACAGCAACACGGGCTTTGAGCTTGACGTCAGGGCGAGAGACTACAACTTCTTCGGGACGATGAACCCGCTGAGGGTAGACTTTGGCTACCGCTTCAATCAGTACAGGCGCAGCTCGTTCGAGATCATGATCGACAGCAGCATCCCATTCACGGCGCATGGCTATCGCTGGAATTTCAGGTTTGTAAACACCTTCCGGTACCGCCCCGGCGTTGAGGAGCCTTTCTTTTTCAGGAACCTCACTGGGATCTCGGTGGAAATCCCCTGGGGAGACACCAGGTTTACAGTCGGCTTCGAGGAATCGTTCATCCTCAACGAGGAAAACCCAAGGCGGCAGCGGGAAGAGCACGGCTATTTCCAGAGAGGCCTGTACATGTCCAGCAGGGCGTTCGCCAACTGGAGAATACCAACCGGGTTCACCACCGCCAACTTCGGGGAAGTGACGTACAACATAAACCCCTCGGTGACTTTCAACCACGAGCTGCCGGGCATGCCCTTGGACGGCTTTCGCAGAGGGCCTTTCGCGACCATCGGCCATTCGCTGGGCTTTGGAAGGGCGAACTGGCACGGCAATTTCCGCAGGGGGCTTTCCTTCTGGCTGAGCAATGCCTTCAACTACGACTTTGCCCGCTACGATCGCCTCCAGGATCCCTTTTCCGTCACCCTGTCCCTGGAGGGAACGGGCCATTTTATCCTGACCGATTTCCTTGGCATTTCCGCCAGGGTTATGTCCAGGCGCTGGTTTTTCTTCGACGGCCGCGGCTACCACGAGCATGGCGGCGACGTCCTGCGCGGCATCCCGGACACCAGGATACAGGCCGATTACATGTTTTCGCTTAACCTGAACATGCCTTTCCGCGCGATGAGGTTTGCGCCTTCGCAGTGGTTTGGCATCAGCAGGATGCGCCTTTTCGATTTTGATCTTCACATCTCCCCGATGCTCGACATTGCCCTCTTCGACGATCCTAGGCCCGGGCAGGGGCGAGACGTTGCCGCGTCAGGCGGGCTTGAATTTGTGGTGTTCCCCGCGTTCATGCGGGCGCTGTTCCTGCGCGCCTCCGTCGGGATTGACGCGCTGCACTTTCTTTCCAACATGGGCATCCCGAGCGGAAACTACCGCGAAATAAGCATCACCATAGGGCATTTCTTCTAGGCATGAAAGCAAGCGTCCTTTTTCCCACCGCGCGCAAGCTGTACGGGCTTCTTTCCCGAAGGCACAGGATGTATTGGGTTTTTCTGATACTGCTCAGCATCGGGTTTTCGCTCGTGGAAACAATCGGCATTTCCGCGATAATGCCGTTCATCTCGGTGGCCTCAAATCCCGAGCTTCTTGAATCAGGCATATACGAAAGGCTGTTTGGCTTTTTCGGGATGCAGCAAAGGGAAACGTTTGTCATCTACTTTGGCATTGCCATCATTGCGTTTTACATGCTCCGCGCCGCTTACAGCCTCGTTCACACGTATTTTATCACCAGGTTTTCGCAGGCATTGTCGCGGCATTTTTCCACGGCGCTGTTCGGCGTGACGCTTTCCATGCCGTACACCGATTTTGCCCAGAAAAATTCAGGCGAATTAATGGGGATAATTGGCGGCGAAACGACGCAAATCAGCAGCATCTCGATGAATATTCTAAGGCTGTTCACCGAGTCCTTCACTATTGCCATGGTGTACTCGGTGCTGCTGTTCGTCAACTGGCGAATGACCTTGATACTGACGGTTGCGCTTGCCTTTCTGGCCTTTGTTTTTCTGAAGGTGCTGGTCAAAAAAAACAGGGCGCTTGGCAAAAAGCGCGTTGAGGCCGACATTCAGGCCGGCCGCGCGCTGCTGGAAGCGCTGCGCAATTTCAAGTTTGTCAGGCTTAAGGGAAACAAGAGCGAGCTGATCAGCAGCTACAGCAAAACGCGGCTAAAATCCGCAAAGGCGCATGTAAAAAGCGGCACCCTAAACGCTACGCCAAAAAGCATACTGGAAAGCATCGGCTTTTCGCTCCTTATCGCTGCGGTCATTTTTGTCATAGCCCAGTACGGCGACAGCGCGATGGTTGTGCCGGTAATCTCGATGTATGCGCTTGCCCTTTACCGCATGCTCCCATGCATGTTCCGGCTGATGCAAAACGTCAACGGAATCGCCGGCGCTCAGTATTCCTTTGACAGGGTTTCCGAAATGCTTCGGCAGCCGACGGAGCGCGAGGGAGACGAGGCGATTGCGTTTGACGAATCCATAGCCCTGCGCAATGTCGCCTTTCAATACGCGACAGGGGGCGAGGTAATACGCGATGTTTCCCTGTCCATCCGCAAGGGCGAAAAAATCGCCGTGACCGGGGAAAGCGGCGGCGGAAAATCGACGCTCATCGATCTTATAATAGGAATTCTCAAGCCATGCTCAGGGGAGATAGCCATAGACGGCAAGCCGCTCTGCGAGCAGAACATATGCTCATGGCGGCGGAAAATCGGCTACATCCCGCAGAGCATTTTTCTTTTTGACGGAACCATAGCCGAAAACGTGGCTTACGGCTCCGAAAGGGACGACGAAAAAATAAAGGCCGCCCTGCAAAAGGCAAATATTTGGGATTTTCTTTTGACAAAAGAGGGGCTCGACACAAAAGTGGGGGAGGGCGGCATACAGCTTTCAGGCGGCCAGCAGCAGCGCGTCGGCATTGCCCGCGCTATGTACAGCGACCCGGAAATTTTGGTGCTGGACGAGGCTACTTCGGCGCTTGACAGCGAAACCGAGAAAAAAATAATGAACGAAATATACCATGCGAGCAAAAGCAAAACGCTTATCGTAATCGCCCACCGCCTAAGCACTGTTGAGCGCTGCGACCGTGCAATCAAAATAGAGCATGGCAAAATAGCGGGATAAGAAAATGGCATTGCCGGAAAAAACTGGAAGAATTGAGGCGCGCAGAGCAGGAATAATGTTCGGGCTTCCTGACCAAACTATAGGCTTAATTAACGAGATATTTGCGCGGTACGCGGAAATCGAAAAAGTGCTTATTTACGGTTCCCGTGCAAGAGGCGATTGCCGCCATGGCTCGGATATCGATTTAACGATTGTGGGCAATATTTCCTTCAGCAGCAAATCCCGCATTGCTGGGCTCATTGACGATTTGCCCATTCCGTACATGTGCGACTTGTCAATTCACAAAGATATAAAAAATGAAAATTTGATTGAGCATATCGAGCGGGTTGGCAAGGTTTTTTACGAAAAGAGCCCCAATTGCAGCACGGTCACAGTAATAGAGGATAAAAGCGCCAAATGATGCCGCATATATCTCAAAAAACAAAGCGCCCTGTCCGTTTCTTCAACACGACGGGTCCGTGCAATCCATTCGACCACTACATGCTCCCCCCGGCGGATCGCCTTGTCGGCGCGCAGTTGCATCGGTACATAAGGGACAGCCTGTACTGGGTGCTCCACGCGCCAAGGCAAACCGGCAAAACCACTTTCCTGCAAAGCTGGGCGAACGAGATAAACGCGGGAGGCGAGGCGGCGGCGTGCTACGTCAGCGTTGAAGCCTGCCAGGGAATTGCCGATCCCGCATCGTCAATGATCACCATTTACAAATCCATTTGCGCGTCTTCCAAGAACCAAGGGCTTCCTATACCGGAGCTGCCGCTTGATCAAACGGAATTTCTTCGGCGTCCTGTAGCAAAGGAAAAGCCATGGAACGAAAGGCTTTCTTGGAATAGCGAAGGCAGTATAGCCATCATAGGATGCTAGAAAACTCTTAGCGCAAAAGGGCATATCAAATTGCGAATAACAGAATGTGAAAAAAATGCTATAGTCGAGGCTGTGAAAAACGTTGACCCAGAAGCCAAAGTTTGGCTCTTTGGCTCGCGTGTTGATGACAGCAAAAAAGGCGGGGATATTGATATTGCGATTTTCTCCAGCAAAATCAATAGCGATGTTATGAAAAAAATAAAGGTAAACCAGCTTATTTGCGATAAAATTGGCGAGCAAAAAATAGACATTGTCACAACAAGCGATGGAAAGGAAGCTATTTTTAGGTTGGCTGTTGCAGAAGGGATACAGTTGCAATGAACCAACTGCATGTTGATTTGCTGCGAGAAAACCTTGCTGCCCTTAATTTAAGCGTTGGCTGGGTGGAGCGTTCATATAAGCAAACAAGTAAAATAGAACCAAAGGAAACATATACAGCCGATGAATTCGACAAACTTGAAAACTTGGCTTCGCGTTACGCAAGAACCACAGATATGTTAGTGAATAAAGTTTTGCGAAACATAGATACCGTCGAATTCGAAGACAGTGGCACGATTATCGACATTATGAACCGTGCGGAAAAGCGAGGAATAGTGCCATCTGCCGAGTTGTTGCGAACGATAAAGGATTTACGGGACAATATTGTTCATGAGTATAAAATTGCTGAAATAACACGATTTTTTGATGATATAAGGAGATATACTCCCATGTTGCTTGAGGTGATCAAACATGTAAACAGGTATTGTGAAAGATATTTGGCATGTAGTGAAAGGAGAATGTCATGAAAAAGGCACTGAAGAATGTCGTTAATTTTTTGTTCCAAAGAAGGGAGAAAAACAAAAATGGGTATTGTTGATCCATATTTTCCAGCTTCAATTTGTTTGAAGTTGGCTGCTGTTGCTAGTGCAAATACTTTTATTGAAACAGGAACTTATTATGGCCGCACGGCAAAATGGGCTGCCAGTCATTTTGAACAAGTGCATACAATTGAATTATCAGAATTATTGTATAACCAGACAAAAAACGAACTCATTTCAATGAGAATAGTACCACATTGCGGTGATTCAAGGTCTATTTTGCCCAAATTAATTAATGGGGGTATTGTTTTTTGGCTTGATGGGCATTATTCGGGTGGTGAAACAGCCGGAGAGGAGGATCCATGCCCTCTGTTAAATGAGTTAGATGTTATTTTGCATAGAAGCCATGATGATATAATAATAAATGATGCTCGATTGTATGGCGTAGAAAAGGGATATCCTTCGATAATTGAAATATGCAGGAAAATAGAGGTCGCTTCAAAAATCAAAAGATGCGTACAAATTTGTGATGATCAAATATATATTATTTCTTTTAAATGTGAATATGTAGAAATACTTCTTGATTATATTTTAGAGCGATCCATGCTATTGTGGAATTTGCCTAGGACTAAAATCGTTTGCGCAAATCCAATACGTGATTTTATGCAATTTTTTCTTAAGAAAAATAAAGCTTGGATAAAAATCATTTTAGAGAAAGACACATGAGAGCAATAATAAAAAATATTTTGCCATATTTTATATTAAAATATTTACAGAGGAAAAATGTACGTATGAATGTTTTTTATAAGAAATTCCAAGAAAAGGCGGGAAAACTTGCAAACAAACGTTTTGTGTGCTTGAAGGAAGATATTATACCATGCTTTGATGAGCAAACGGCAACAACGGCATTTGATCATCACTACGTTTATCATACAGCTTGGGCAGCGTGAATTCTGGCAAAAACGATGCCAAAATTACATATAGATATAGCATCCAGTATAAATTTTAATAGCTGTGTTTCTGCTTTCATTTCTATTGAATTTTATGATTATCGCCCAGCCATGTTAAATTTGCCAAATATTAAAACAAAATTTGCTGATATAACAAAGCTGTCGTTTGATGACGATTCCGTTGAATCTTTGTCGTGCATGCATGTTGTTGAACATGTTGGACTTGAGCGATACGGAGATCCTTTTGATCCCGAAGGGGACGTGAAAGCAATGAGAGAGCTTCAACGTGTTTTGCAGCCAGGGGGGGGGGGGGGGGGGGGGGGGGGGCATCTGCTTTTTGTTGTTCCTGTAGGTGGGACCATGCGCATTCAGTACAATGCGCATAGGGATATATACGTTTGGAAATATTATTCAGATGTTTCCATCGTGCAAATTGCAGTCGTATGCATTAATAACGGATGATGGGCAGTACCTAGAAAATGCCGATGATAAAATCACTGCAACGCAAAAATATGGTTGTGGTTGCTTTTGGTTTAGAAAAATAATAACTTGATTTTCGTTGAAATGGACTTGCTGCGATGCGAGTAAAAATGCTGATGAAAAATTGTCTCAATTTGAAATATTTTCGAATGATAAAATGCATGCGTACTAAAGGAGTGTCTATGATACAAAAAATGAATCAAATCGAATTAACTGAGTTGAAGAAATATTAAAAACCATTTAGGGAACAAAATTCTTGATGCAGGTGCAGGAGAATTGCAATATAAAAATTTTGTTCACACTTGAATTATATTGTGCAAGACTTTAATTATGTATGATGGGAAAGGGGATGGTAAATTTCTTCTAAACATAGAAATGGGATCAGTCAAAAATAGATATTGTTTCTGATATTATAGATATTTCAGAGGTAGATAACTCTTTTGATGCTATAATGTGTGTTGAGGTTCTTGAGCATCTTTCTAATCCAGTTCTTGCTTTAAAAGAATTTTAGTGCTTGGTAAAAACATCTGGGGAACTTATTCTAACAACCCCATTTGCATGTCTAACCCATTTTTACCATTTTATTTCACAACAGGCTTTAACAAATATTAATATGAAAGAGTATTTGACGAATATGGGTTTAAAATAATTGAAATGCAATAAAACGGTAATTGTTTTGAATATATCGCACATGAATTAAGAAGAATTGAAAGTATTGCTAAAAAATATTATAGCAAAATATTTGGAAATTATGAACATAAGGCACCGTACAAAATTTTGGGACTTTTAAATGAATGCTCAGAAGTTGATACAAGTTCTGCAGATTTGCTTTGTTTTGGCTATCAAGTTCTTGCGAAGAAAAAATAATCATTCATGAAAATTATAATAAAAATAATGGGTGGTTTGGGCAATCAAATGTTTCAATACGCTTGCGGAAGGGCAGTAGCACATCGTCTTAATGCACGATTATATCTGGATTTGTCTTGGTTCAAAGATGGTGAGCGTATGTTTCTGCTCGATGCCTTCCCCAATGTTTCGCATTCTCTGTATGCACAAAAAACCAAATTCAAAAAAATTATGCAAAGAATGGGTTTGTGTACTCCAATTCCTACTGTTGCGGAACCATACTATTCATATTGGTCAGAAATAGAAAACATACGATCATCTGTTCGGTTATTAGGCTATTGGCAAAATGAAAGATATTTTTTCGATGTTTCTTCTGTCATTAAGCAAGATTTCATTTTTCCAAATTTTTCATGTTCTAAAGCTGAGAATATCGCTACAAAAATTAGAACTTGTGTTTCTTCAGTTGGTATTCATATTAGAAGGGGAGATTATGTTGAAAATCATATTACAAATTGTTTTCATGGAATATGTTCTATGGAATATTATGAAAAAGCATTACAAGTAATTGCTGGCAATAAAAAAGCAACCATGGAGCTCTATATTTTTTCCGATGACTTTGAATGGGTAAAGAATAATTTTGATACACATGGATACCCTTCTGTCTTTGTAGATATTTCACATCATAAAGATGCGGCATATCACGATATGCACTTGATGTCATTGTGCCAGCATCATATAATTGCGAACAGTAGTTTCTCTTGGTGGGGGGCTTGGCTTTCCGGTAAAAATGGAAGGGTTGTTGCGCCGAAGCTTTGGTTTGCCGATGAAGTGATGAAGAAATATAACCCTTCAGTAATGTCATGGGTAGCAATATGAATACCCCTAGTGTATTATTTTCGATAATAGTTCCAGCATATAATGTAGAAAAGTATATACACCGAGCTTTATCATCGATTCTGAATCAAAGCTTTCCTATGAGTTAATAATAGTCAATGATGGTTCTACTGATAATACAGCAAATGTTATAAGTGAATTTGCGAATAAAAATGCAAAAATAAATGTAATAAATCATTCAAAAAATGAATCGCTGCATATGGTTCGCTTAAATGGTGTTATTGCAGCAAAAGGAAAATATGTGATATTTCTGGATGGTGATGATTATTTTTTACCTATTGTTGGAGTTAATATTTTTCTTGAATGGGGAAGGAACGATTTTAGCCCAGGAAATCCGCTTATATACCCTTTTCGCTCTCGTGCATATACATTCGGGATGAGAAAAGCATTCACTTTTTCTAGTACACTTAATGGTGTTTTGTTATTTGAAATGACAACAATGGATGCAACACCAGATTCCATGATTCCAGGTGGTTGGCCTATGACTTTCTATGCTCATCATATAATTACCCAGGGGCATACCAATAGAGGGCAATGGCTTGGGGCTGGAATAGGAACAGGTGGAAACAGCCAGTATATTAGTTTTACTTTAATATATCCACGAGGGGCGGGGAGTATTTTTATTCAACGCCGTAATCCAGATCTTGACCATTTTTGGTTTCAAATCCAAAATGCACCAGGTGCAGCACAAAACACTTTTTTGGATATTGGGCTATCACAGTTGTTCTGGGTAACTCGTAATTTGTCGGTTTCTGGAGATTTAGTTTTTAGAAGGGAAGATTTTTTCCCTGGGAAAGATGGTTTCCACTCGCGGAGCAATATGCATTTTTCAGCGATGATACGATATCTGTTTTGATATTGCCATGTATCAGATTGATGGGCTATGGATATTATACAATATGTAGTTGATGTCTGCATATTGTATAAATTGGTGTCAATTTTTTGTGAGAACAAATAAAAAAGGCTTTGAAAATGAACATAAAAACTAACATTAAAAAATGCAAAAAAATTATAAAACATTTGCTTCCATATTGGATAGTCTCATTGCATGATAAATTTATAGAATATAACCGTATTGAAAACAAGATCAGAAGGTATTTTTGCCGCATTGATAAAGAGGAAAATGACGAAGAGGTGAAATTGGTTTGTGATTTCTTTAAAAAAAATCAACTCACTGTATCGCCATATCCTTATGCCTTCACTGAAAATTATAATGCAAGTGATATTATCGTATATCATGATGAAATATGCAAGATGAAGTACGTGATATATCGGAACAAAAAATGTTATTTTCCAAGAAATTGGGATTATTTTATGATACAAAAGTACTATAACTCACTTCGTATAGAACAAGACATAAATTCGCCGCATAAATATGAAACGGAAAGTTATACCGTGAAGAAGGGTGATGTAATTGCTGATGTTGGTGCAGCCGAAGGGATTTGGGCATTAACATACGCAGAAGAGGCTTCTGAGATATATATTTTTGAATGCGACAATTTATGGGAAGAACCTTTGTGCCAAACTTTTTTGCCGTGGAAAGATAAAGTTTTTTTAGTGAAAAAATTTGTTTCTGATAGGACAGAATCGAATATAATCTCTCTTGACGATTATTTTAAGTCTACAGTAGTTAATTTTATAAAAGCTGACATTGAAGGGGCAGAAGAATCTATGCTAATAGGAGCGGAAAAATTTCTATCAAGACAGGCCGACATAAAAATAGTAATATGTACATATCACAAACAAGATGATGGTAAAATATTAAAAACAGAGTTAGAAAATATTGGATTTGAAACAGAGTATTCGAAAGGATATATGTTTCCTATTCCGTATGGTGAGACAAGAGAACCATATATGAGGAGGGGGCTAATTCGAGGCATGAAGAGCCTAAATAAATAGCCCCAAGAACTTAGGTTACTACTATCACTTTCAGCTGTTGAGTATAATTTGGTAAGAAATGGATTCAAAAAAAATTTTATTAATTGAACCAAACCCATATCATACTGATGGGTTGCCTGGGATTGTTAAATATTTTTCTGATTTGCAGTATATGGTTGATATCTATATACAAGATAAATTGCTTGTTGATAATGGTTTTTTTTTGTACCCTAGGCCAATAAATTTGTATGGGTATAATTTTTCAGAAATACGATCACTATTAAGCTCAACCAGTGTTTCAGAATATGATTTTGTGTTTTTTTATAGTATGGAATTTACGGCTAATGGCAGTATATGTAATATTCTTCAGCATCTCGGATTTATGCCGGCTTCGAAATATGGTATTCTTGGGATATATCATACCACAACCCATATAGACTACTTTGCTGATCACAGCATCGCAAAAGAAGGAAGGCTCTTCTGCATTTCTGATTTTCAGATTAATAACTATCCTATAAACTCGTTAGCTCCTATTTTTTTTGGGAATAATTATACATCGGCACTGGATAATAAAAATACTATTATTTGCATCGGAGGTGCATTTGATGAGGAAATGCTTACTGATGCATTACGAAAAATTTCATATAAAAAAAAATTAGGCATACCTAGAGTACATCTATATGGTGGGCGATGGCAATACGGTAAGAAAACAATCAAGAGACGCATAATAGCAAAAGTAAAGTTAAGTATAGCATGGAGTATAATCTATAGCAAGATACTATATTTGCTAATAAATATGTTCATTTCAGATAAGAAAATAGATAGAATGATGAGATTTTATTATGCAGAAACGTATATTATAAAAAACGGTTATGTTTCATTCGGTAGGCTTTTTTCAGAACTTGAAAAGAGCAAATATATACTAGTGTTAATAAATCCGCATTCTGAAGATCACAAACACTATATGTCAATTACCACATCTGGAATAAGGCAGATTATTCTTGGGTTCAATAAAATTCCCATTATCCACACGTTGGTTGCTGAAAAATATGGATTTGATGAAAATAATTCTATAATATTTGATGATACGAATCTTAGTGAGGTGCTTTTGTCTATTAATAATGATGAGGAAAATTATAAAAATAAAATTTTGGCACTTCGTCATCTGTATGAAAGAATATATTCATCATCACTTCATAACCTGAAAATGGCGATAGATAATATTATTGTGAAATATTCATCTGTTTGATCTGGAAGAGCGTTTTTTGAGAAATTTTACTAAAAAAAATATACTCTTCATTTATGGTACACGCCCTGAGGCCATAAAAATGGCACCGCTTATAAAAGAATTCCAGAAGCATACAGAGTTTTTTAAAGTTAAAGTTTGCCTCACTGGCCAGCACCAGCAAATGACAGAACAGATAAATCAGTTTTTCAATATTAGAGCGGATTTCAATTTAAATATAATGACCCATAATCAAACCCTCTTTGACATAACCTCCCGTTGTTTACTGGGGCTAAAAAATATATTAGATGATTCTTTTGATCTTGTATTCGTGCAGGGCGATACAACCAGTGTTATGGCTGGAGCATTAGCTGCTTTTTACAAGAATATTTCTGTCGCTCATATTGAGGCTGGACTACGTACAGGGAATAAGCGTTCCCCGTTTCCAGAAGAAATGAACAGGATTATTGCTGGGCATATTGCGGATTATCATTTTGCACCAACTGATAGGGCAGTGGAGAATTTAAAAAATGAAGGGATAACAAGAAACGTATATATGGTTGGCAATACGGTTATTGATGCGCTGCATTTGGGTTTATCAATAATAAAGGCTGATAAAGAGCTAAAATATTATGATTTTTTTTCATATCTTGATTTTTCAAAAAAAATAATTCTAACCACAGGTCATAGACGTGAAAGTTTTGGCGATGGATTTGAGAATATATGTAGTGCTATTGCCAGTATTGCGGGTCAGTATAAAGATGTGCAGTTCGTATACCCCATGCATCTTAATCCAAATGTCAGGGAACCTGTCAACCGTATTCTAAAAAAAATAGAGAATGTATTTCTTATTGAGCCATTGGATTATCCTTTTTTGATATGGATAATGAATAAGGCATATTTTATTTTGACTGATTCTGGAGGTATTCAAGAAGAAGCCCCTGCACTGGCAAAACCGGTACTAGTATTGCGTAAGGTTACTGAAAGGCAGGAAGGCATTGATGCTGGTACATCAAAATTAGTTGGAACTGAATATGAAGACATCGTTGCAGGAATAAGAACACTTCTGGAAGATGAATTGGTATATAACAATATGGCAAGTGCTGTAAATCCTTATGGTGATGGAAATACGAGCTGTAAAATAATAGATATAGTTACAGAAAATTTCAAATAATAAAATAGTTGTCGATTGTAAAATGTGCTGATGGAAGACGAAGGGGATGAGCATGGAACGAAAAAGTCTTAATGATGAGTTTGATTATCTCTGGCATAAAATTCAGAGCAATGAAAATTTTGCTTTTATAAGGAATGGTGATGGCGAGCGTGCCATAATGATGGGTCAATCTGTTACTGCGCAGGAAGGTTGGAAATCGCCTAATTATATTACGATTCTTGGTAAAGCCATTTACAGTTCCATTCAGATCGACGACCCAAGCTATTACATTGGAATTTCTTGCCCCTGTTGTGATGAGCCTGCCTATAACTGGTATAGATCTAGGATTAAAAGTAGGAATATAACCTTTGCGAATATGTGGGCAAATAGTAATTATGTTAAATTCTTGAAATATTTTCCACAGCTAAAGAGGGATGCTGTGCTGATTGGCAATCACAGGGCCAGAGGAAAGAAGATAGGTAATTTAAATATTCTGGATTATTATTTAGTTTCAGATGACTGTATCTCGTTTTGGGATAATGATTCAGAAAATTTTATTGAAGAAATAAAGGCAAAGTATGGAAATAGGACAGGCCTGCTGTATGTTGTATCTGCGGGTCCTATGTCAGGGCCGATAATAGCGTCTCTGTTTAAGAACAACCCAGATAACTGTTATGTAGATTTCGGATCATCGACGGATTCGTTTTATTGGGATAAAGTTACAAGGCCGTACATGAACTCCATCAGTGTTTATGCTAAAAAAAACTGCTGGATGCATAAAATTCCAAATATTGAGCCTGACATATCTGTTATTTGCAATCTTTTCAAAAAACCAGAAGCTCTAGGTATGCAACTAAAAGCCTTGCAGGGGCAGACAATTAAACCCATGGAAGTACTGCTGTTTCAGGATCAGATTCCCAATGGTTACAGAATAACGTTGCAGGAATCCATTTTAAACCAGTTTGACGATGTATACGTTAGCAATGAAAATGTCGGTGTCTGGAAAAGATTCGATTTTGCCAGAAAAGCGAAGGGTAAATATGTCTGTCTGTTTGATGATGACACTATTCCTGGCCCGAGATGGTTGGAGCACTGTTTTAACAATATGGAAAAGCAGGAAGGAATTTACGGAACAATTGGCATTGTATTAACTGAAGGCAGCGATTATCCTTTCAGAAATTTTTTTAGGGTGGGTTGGCAATCGCCCTTTTCTAGGACAACGGAAGTTGATTTTGTAGGTCATTCTTGGTTCGTTAAAAAAGAATGGTTGAATTATATGTTTGAAGGAACCGAGGAATTTCAGAATTATAAGCATGTTGCCGAAGATATGTGCCTTTCTTTCCAGGCACAGAAATATAATATCAAAACCTTTGTTCCTTCTCATCCGCATTCCAGCAAGGATCTATGGGGGTCGATGCCAGATTCAGCGGTTCTTTTTGGAAATGTAGCTGGTTCAGTATCAAAGGGCAACGAAAATTACCAACTAATGAACAATGCCATAACTCGTTTTATCGAAACAGGTTGGATACCACTCTACAAATGTAACGCCAAATACGTGAAGAGCTTAATAAAAAAAATGAAATGTGAAAAAACATATGTTTTTATAAAAAATAAGATAAAAAAAATAAAGAAAAAAGTAAAACGTATTCTCTATCCTTGTATTTCTACTGCAAGATAGTTAGCGCTGCTGACACAATCTGGATAGGATAAAAACAAAACGCACCGTTTGTTTTTTTTAATGCGATGGGGGCTGTCAGATTACTGATGCATTCAGTACTAGATAGGTTTGCTAGTGCATAGTATCATATGCATTAGAAGACTAAGCATTATGGGACTTTAACTACTTTAAATAACCCTAAAGGTGAATTATATAAATGAATGCCCCGCATATATCAATAATTGTTCCCATATATAATGGTGAAAGATACATTCGTGAATGTATACACAGTATTCAAGCGCAAACATTCACTGATTTCGAATGTATTCTTGTCAATGATAATTCCTCAGACAAATGCCCAGAAATATGTGACGAGTATGCAAAGCAAGATATTAGGATAAAAATTATCCATAAAGCACAGAATGAAGGTGCATCACTAGCAAGAAGAATAGGGCTTGAAAAATCATTAGGGAGTTATGTGTTGTTTATTGATTGTGATGATTGGATAGAAAAAAATATGCTTAAAATTCTATATGCTAAGGCAATTTCTGGAGACTATGAAATAGTTGTGTGCGATTGTTTTTATCATAAAGAGAAGAATATAGAAACACTCAAGCAAAAGTTTTCTGGTTTTGATACAATAGCTATAATAAAAGATATACTTTCTCTTAGAGTAAGGACTTTTTTAGTTAACAAATTGGTCAGAAGGGATTTATATTTACAAGCACAATTTCCTATATATAGCCGTAGCGAAGATTACGTGATAACAATACAAAACATATACAATTCAAAGAAAACAGGATATGTTGATATGCCGTTGTATAATTACAGATATAATGCACAATCATTATCTAATAATATTGAGATAATGATACGTGGACGCATTGAAGAAAATAGGAATTGGTGTATCCTTCTTAATTTTCTAAAAGAAAAATATGGAGACCTGAAAATATTTGAACCAGAATTAAGTAACCGTATAAATTCATTCAGAAAAATATACATGCAAAATAATGAATTAAGAAATACAAGTGAGTTAAATGAACTTTTTGAGATTTACAGAGGGATGAATTTTTGGTATTGGAGCATTGTAAAACAAGTTAAAGCAAAAATAAAAAAAATATTACCAATAAAAACATTTGAAAAAATAAAAAAGCATAAAGATAAAACAAGTAATAGTCGCTTAGGGGAAAAGCATGAAGCTAAAAACTAGATTAAAAAACTGGATACAAAAAAAAATAAAAGCTATAAATGATCAACATGTAACAGATATAGCGAATCAATTTGCATGCATATACAAAGCAGAGCATCTACATAATCTCGCCCAAAACTATAATTTCCAAGGAACTTCTAGTGAGAATTATTGTGACAATGAAATCATTGTCTCATTAACCACATACGGAAGTCGATTGTACGATGTCTATCTTTCAATAGAATCAATAATGCAACAGACTTTGAAACCGAACAAGATTATTTTGTGGCTTTCCAATGAGTTCAAGAATATAGATTTACCAAGGGTTTTGCTGAAACAGCAAGAAAGAGGGCTAGAAATAAAATTTTGCAAGGATATAAAGTCATATAAAAAATTGATACCAACTTTGATCAATTTCCCTTCTGCGACGATAATAACAATTGACGATGATAATTTGTACTATCCTGATTTGATAGAAAACTTAGTGAACGCACACAGAAAAGAGCCAAATACTATCCTTTGTGCTAGAATGCATAGGATGAAACTTGTCGCTAAAAATAAATTGGAAAAATATGCCAAGTGGACGCAGCTGTATGATGGCTTTGATATTTCACCTCTAAATTTTCCGACAGGCGTAGGAGGAGTTCTATATCCACCACGGTGTTTCAATGAAGAGGTAGTTAACGAGGCTGTCTTTTTGGATATTTGTCAAACTGCGGATGATATATGGTTCAAAGCTATGGCTTTATTAAATGATACTATGTCAAAAAAAATATTTACCCATAACAAAAATGGTACGGATCATTTTACTCTTGATAATACTCAGAACACCTCGTTATTACAAATCAATGTCGAGAAGGGCATGAATGACATACAGTTGCAGGCCGTATTTGACAGATATAATTTGTATGGTAAGCTGAATAGCTTTTAATAAAGCTGAAGTGGACATATAAAAATGATAAATTACTCTATAATAATCCCACACAAAAATACAAGTGAATTATTAAAACGCTGTCTTGCGTCTATTCCATATAGGGAAGATGTACAAATAATTATAATTGATGATAATAGCGACCCTCAAAAAATAGATTTTGATAATTTTCCTGGGCTAAATACTCAAGGCGTAGAGGTAATTTTTTCTAGAGGGGGAAGGGGAGCAGGATATGCAAGAAACATTGGTTTGGGAAGAGCCGTTGGAAAATGGATCCTTTTTGCAGATGCGGATGATTTTTTTACCGATAATTTTTTTGAGCATATAGATATATACAGAGATTCTATGTATGATTTAATCTATTTTGGAATATGTAGAATAGGAAAAAACCTCAATAGATATCAAGAATATAGCAAGTTATTAAATGATGCTATCCATAAGAGAAAACACGATGCATATAAGTATGCTTCATATTTTCCATGGGGGAAAATGGTTAAATTATCCTTAATCAAAGAAAATAAAATTTTATTTGATGAAACATTAGTGGCGAATGACAGAATGTTTTCAATAAAAACCGCCTATCATGCTACGGTCACCCATTTTGATTCTTACAAGATATATACATATATGGCTGAAGATAGTTGCCTGACACAAATTAAAACAATGGAGGCCAAATACACAAGGTTCTGTGTATATGTACATGCAAACCGTTTTCTTGAAGATGTATCGAAAAAAAAATACAAAACAAACCTTATTCAACCACTAAAAAAACTTATAAGTATTCAAGATATGAAGTATTTCTATGAGGGAATTAAAATAATGAAAGAAAATAAGTTTAGTTTATTTGTAGAATTATTTCATTTCTGTTTATCATTACCCAAAAGAATAGGAATTAAAGTCATGAATACTTTCACCAAGGTCAAGGTCAAAAAAAATAACTATAGTGAAAGATGGGGTCATGATGTCAATATCTAAAGGCATACTAACATTATCCATAGGGAAGAAATACAACAGAATGGCAAAATATTTAGCATATTCCTGTATTTTACATTCCCCGTCATTGCCACGGGCAATCATTACAGACGATTGTAAATATTTTGACGGATTGTATGATATTTCAATAAAATACACAGAGGACATGGGAGACCCATTCAATGTTAAACTAAAACTAAATCATTACTCACCATTTTCGGAAACGCTGTTTCTTGATTCAGATACATTGGTATATAGTGATTTGATTTTTATGTGGGAGTACTTTAACGGGCAAAGTATAGTTTATAATGGGTCTTGCGAAAAAAAAGGGAAATGGTATGTAAAGGAAATTGCTGATGTCCTGGAAAAATACAACATTCCATGGATTGGAAAATTAAACAGCGGTATATTTTTGTTTAAAAAAGACGAGATAGGTACAAATGTATTAGAGTATGCCGCAGAATTGCATGAGGATCATACAGGTTTGGACATTTCCTTTTTCCGTAAGAAAATGCTTCCAGATGAACCATTTTTGGCTATAGCTTTTGGGAAATACAACCAATTGCCTGTAGAACAAGGGCAAGATTTTGGAAGATTAGGGCGAAGTCTGATACATGGAAAGAATATAAAACTTGATATAAGGAAAGGGATTTCATATTTTAGAAAGTATGGAATGCATGTTTTTCCTGCGGTGGTTCATTTCACGGGTACTACGGATTCCGGGCACTTAGAATGCTATTATTCTGCAGAAAAACTAAGGCTTCTGTTTTTTTATAAAAATATTCCAGGTGCTACAATAATAACTAGTTTTATTCTTATTATTGGGGCGATATCGGGAGCATGTTTAAGAGCCATAAAACCTCCTTTGAAGCGTTTGTTGCGACGCAAGAAGGATTGAAATTGCAATGGAACTGATTAAAAAATACTGGCATCTATTAAGAGGTTTTTTCCCGAAATGGAAGCTGTACGGTTTTTCCGTTGCTTTCTGGTCTGTTGCATTTCCATTACACCATTTGTTTCCTGCTCTTAGATCATTTCTTGGTGAAGAAAAACATGCGTCCATTTTTCGCTATTTGTTGGAACATTATTCCGATGTAGTTCACGGTTTCTCAAAGAAAAATAGTGATTACATATCCACAATTGAACCTCAGTCCACCATCTGGGTATGCTGGTGGGACGGCTGCGAGTCCATGCCCCCTCTTGTAAAAGCCTGCTATGCTAGTATCAAGCAACATGCGGGTACGCATCCTGTTCAGCTCATCACAAAACACAACTTTAAGGATTATATTTCCATCCCTGAATACATTCTTGAAAAAGTCGATGCGGGAATAATGACAGTTACCCATTTTTCCAACATCGTAAGGGCAAATCTCTTGTATGAACACGGTGGTATATGGATGGATGCCACAATATTGGTAACACAGGATATACGGCTTGAAGATATGTCGTTTTATACTTTGAAGGCACCCGCCCCAAAAAGTTCCAGTGTTACTCTCGCTCGTTTTGCGGGGCTTTCCAACCATGCGGCTCGTATTCTTGACAGCACGAATCCGCAAACAAGTCGTTGGTCTGGTTTTCTGCTGGCTGGAACCAAACATTCCATTGTATTTGAATATATGCGGGAAGTACTGTACGCTTATTGGAAAGATCACGATAACCAGATAGATTATGTTCTTTATGATTACACGATAGCTCTTGGCTATGAATATATCCCTATTTTCAAGGAACTGGTGGATAATGTTCCGTGCAGTGATGTGGAAAAATTTGCGCTGGAAAAAAATCTCAATAAAGAATATAGCGAGGAGAAGTTTTCGCAATATCGACTGACGCCATTTCACAAGCTGACGTGGAAGAGTAAATTTGCTACGCATACCAAAGATGGCAAGCTCACTATATATGGATATTTGCTGGAACAAAATAAATGAAATATGTCTATGTTCTGACCAGTTCGCAAAACGATCTGTACTATGAGCAATTTTTTCTTTCTGTTACTTCCTTGCGTTTGCATAACCCCAAAGCCTTTATAGTCATGCTTGTTGACTCCAAAACAAAAGAGGGGTTGGTTGGCAAGCGCTCAGGATATGAGGCGGTTGTATCGGAAACGGTGACGATAACCGCGCCGCAGGAATTATCGCAAAAGGAAGTTTCGCGATGGATAAAGACTTCCATGAAGAAATATGTTGCCGGGGATTTTCTTTACATTGATTGCGATACCATTGTTGCTGAAAGATTGGACTGCGATTTCCCGCCAGAAGTGAAACTTGGCGCAATTTTGGATACGCATGTTCCCCTCTCAGGTCATCATCTTGCCCCGCATTTTAAGCAGGAAGATATAAAGCTTAATTTTTCTTCCTCTTTTGAGATGGGGGTGCGCTACAACGGCGGAGTTCTTTTTTGCCGAGATGTTCCAGAGGTCGATGATTTTTTTTTGCGCTGGCATTCGCTTTGGCTCTTCAGCAGCAAAAACGGCAATTCCCAGGATATGCCTTCTTTAAATCAAGTGAATTATGAGATGGGTGGAATAATAAGCGAACTGGATGGGAGGTGGAATTGCCATATAACTTACAATGGCCTGCCTTTTTTGTCGAGCGCTAAAATAATTCATTATATTGCTACGGCTTTTGATTTCATTGACTGCCCTTTTTTGCTTGCCTCAAAAAGCATTCTTTTTTCCGTGAGAAAGACTGGTGCCGTTTCGCCGGAAACCATGAAGCTGCTTGAGAATCCCAAGAGTGCATTTGAATGCAAATCGCGAATAATTTCTGACGAAGCTGAGCTTGATGTAGTTAACAGCAAAATATTTTTGTTGCTGCTTATTTTGCGAAAGAAAAAACCCATGTTTTTTAAATCGCTCAATGTTCTTGCTATTCGTTTGCGGCATAATTTTTTCTTGAAAAAGCTGTATCGTCGCCCTGGCGTCGAAAATCTTAAAGGGCAATGATTTATGAAACTGCTTGTGACTGGAACGGCTGGTTTTATTGGGTATCACTTAACTAGGCGGCTTGCTCAAGAAAAGCATTCCGTTGTATGCATTGATAATATTAATGATTACTACGATGTTGAGCTCAAATATGCCCGCCTTAATGCTCTTGGTTTTGAGCGTTGCGCGCTTGAAACGGCAGATGTGGGCGATCTGGCAGCTTCATTGCTCTTTCCCTGTGTTCGTTTTGCGAAAATGGATTTGTGCGAAACGGAGCGCATTTCTGAGCTTTTTGCAAAGGAATCTTTTGATGTTGTTCTGCACCTTGCGGCGCAGGCAGGCGTTCGCTATTCGCTTGCCAACCCGCATGCATATATTTCCAGCAATGTGCAGGGCTTTTTGAATGTGCTGGAAACGGCGAGGCTGCATCCCCCAAGGCATCTTGTGTATGCGTCGTCTAGCTCGGTGTATGGGCTTAACGCAAAAATACCTTTTTCGGAAGACGATGCTGTCGATTGCCCTGCAAGTTTATACGCGGCGACTAAACGCGCCAATGAACTCATGGCGCATACGTACAGCCATCTGTACAAAATTCCCACGACAGGGCTGCGCTTTTTTACGGTGTACGGCCCTTGGGGAAGGCCAGATATGGCGCCGATTATTTTTGCAAAATCGATAATTGAAGGAGAGCCTATTGATGTGTTTAACAATGGGGACATGAAGCGCGATTTTACTTTTGTAGATGACATTGTTGAAGGGATTATTCGCGTTATGGATAAGATTCCAGATGGAGGCGGGAAGAATGCTGCGCCAGCAATGGTATACAATATTGGCAATGGCGCTCCTGTGCAGTTGATGGATTTTATCCAAACATTGGAAGGCGCGCTGGGCAGGAAAGCGACAATCCATTACGCGCCCATGCAGCCGGGGGACGTATGCGCGACATGGGCGGATTGTTCGGCCTTGGAGCGCGACACGGGGTTTCGCCCGCATACGGCGCTTGCTGATGGCATGCGCGCGTTTGCTGATTGGTATAAAAGTTATTATTGTTCATAGGGGAAGGGATTATGGCTTCTGTGGCGATTATTGGGACGGGGTACGTTGGGCTTGTTTCTGGAGCATGCTTGGCCGATTTTGGCAATGCTGTTGCCTGCGTTGACATTGATGAGAAAAAAATTGAGCGGCTGAAAAAAGGGGAAATCCCGATTTACGAGCCGGGGCTTGAGGCTGTTGTTGCGCGCAATGCGGCGGCGCAGCGCTTGAGATTTACGAATTCGCTGCCGGATGCAGTGGCGCAGAGCGAGGTGGTGTTTATCGCGGTGGGGACGCCGCCGGCGGAGGACGGCAGCGCGGATCTTTCGCATGTGGAAAAGGCTGCGCGCGATATTGGCAGGGTTATGACGGCTTACAAGGTTGTTGTTGACAAAAGCACTGTTCCCATAGGGACGGCGCGAAAGGTCAAGTGCTGGATTGGGGAGGAGCTTTCTGGGCGGGTGGAGCGCGGCGAGCTTGCGAAAGGCGATTTTGGGTTTGACGTTGTTTCCAATCCTGAGTTTTTGCGCGAGGGCGCGGCTGTGCATGATTTCACGCATCCTGATCGCATCGTTATCGGCGCTGAGACGGAGCGGGCGCGGTCGATAATGAAGGATGTTTATCGTTCGCTGTACTTGAATGAAACGCCATATATCGAGACGAATCTGGAATCCGCGGAAATGATAAAATACGCTTCCAATGCGTTTCTTGCGGTGAAGATTTCCTTTATCAACGAGATTGCGAATCTTTGCGAGAAAACCGGCGCTGATGTTAAGGAGGTTGCGAAAGCGGTGGGGCGCGACGGCAGGATCGGCGGGAAGTTTCTTCATCCCGGCCCTGGCTATGGCGGCAGTTGCTTTCCCAAGGATACGCTGGCGCTTGTTCGCACTGCGAGGGATGTCGATTCTGCGCTGTCGGTGATTGAGGCCGCGATACAGGCGAACGAAGAGCAGAAGAACATGATGGCTCGGAAAATTGAAGCGGCGCTGGGGAATTTGCAGGGCAGGAAAATCGCGGTTTTGGGGCTTGCGTTTAAGCCGAACACGGACGACATGCGCGAGGCGCCGGCGCTGGCGATTATCGGGGCGCTTGCGGCGAAGGGCGCTCGTGTCAGCGCCAGCGATCCGGCGGCGCTTGAGGAAGCGAAATGGCGGCTTGCGGATGTCGGCGATATGCTTGCGCTTTTTGAGGACGAGTACGAGGCGATGGCTGGCGCTGACGCGCTGGTGATTGTCACGGAGTGGAATCAGTATCGCAATCTTGATTTTGAGCGAGCGAAGAAACTGCTTGCGGCGCCCGTGCTTTTTGATTTGCGCAATATTTACAAGCGCTCGGACATGGAAAAAAAAGGGTTTCGATATTACGCGGTTGGGCAGTGAGGCAGAGGCATGTTTGACAATTGCCTAATCATGGCGGGGGGCTCGGGCACGCGGCTCTGGCCGGCGAGCAGCTCCCGTTTGCCAAAGCAGTTTTTGCCCGCATCGGGGAAAGCGAGCTTTTTTTCCATGGCGGCAGAACGGGCTCTTGCGGTTACCAAGAAAAATGGCAAGGTTATTGTCATTACGGGAAGGGCTCACATTTCCCACGTGGTTGCCGCTGTCGCCAAATTGAGCGCCGGCAAGAAAAAGCGCCTGCTGGTTATTGGCGAGCCTGCGGCGAAAAACACGGCGCCGGCGGTGGCGTGCGCGGTTTCCTATTCGCGCCTGAGCGGCGGCGGGAGCATGCTTGTTCTTACAAGCGATCATATTATAAAGCCGCCGGAAGTTTTTAAGGCCGATGCGGCGCTGGCTGCTTCTTTTGCTGGCCGGGGAAAGCTTGCCGTGTTTGGCGTTTCTCCGAGCCGCGCGGAAACTGGTTATGGCTACATAGAAACCAGCAAGAGCGCTGATGGCGGCGCATATGATGTGGCCGCTTTTCATGAAAAGCCGGATGCGCAGACGGCAAAAAAATATGCCGCAAGCAAGCGCTTTTTTTGGAATTCGGGAATGTTTGCTTTTTCCGCGGAATTCATGGCTGAGCAATTTCGGCGCCTTGCGCCGGATGTGTTTTTGCCATTTGAAAAACTGAAAGCCCCTAAGCCTGATTTCTTTGCCATTTCTGATGGCGTGCAAATATTGGACGGATGGCCTGAATTGGGCGGCGCTTATCGCAAAGCCGCGAGCATCTCGTTTGATTATGCGATTGCGGAAAAGTGCTCGGATGCTGTTATGGTTCGCGCGAATTTTGGCTGGATCGATATAGGCAACTGGGAGGAGTACGCCAAAGCGCGCGCGGGAAGCAAGTCGCTGGTGTTTGGCGCATCGAAAGATTCTTGCTATGTGGATTCCGACATTCCCGTTGCTCTCGCTGGAGTTGAAGGCCTTATCGTGGTGATTCGCTCTGGCAAAAACGGCGCTCCCGCCACCGCGCTTATAACAAAAAAAGGGGAGACGCAGAAGGTGCGCGATGTTGTTGCCGAGATAAAAAAAACTGGGCACGCGGAGTTGCTGTAATTCGCGCGCTCTGGGACCTTGAAAACAGCGTTGGCGGATGCTAAAGGCAAAAAGGACAGGCAATGTTGATACGGGCGAAAGCGCCGCTGCGCTTGGGATTTGCTGGCGGTGGGACTGATATTGCAAATTACTATAATAAATACGCTGGGTATGTGTTGAATGCCACAGTTGATATGTATGCCTATTGCACCATTGAGCCAAACGATTCTGGCAAAGTGGAATTTATTGCAGCCGATATAAGCAAGCAAGAATCGTTCGCCAGCGAAGAAAAACTTTCGATTTCCTCTCACCTTCACTTGCACACTGGCACTTATAATCGCATCGTTGCAGATTTTTGCCACAAGCCGCTCTCCTTTAAAATGACGACTTATTCTGATGCTCCCCCTGGCTCTGGTCTTGGGTCTTCTTCCACGCTGGTTGTCGCTCAAATCAAGGCATACGAGGAATGGCTTAACTTGCCTTTGGGCGAGTATGACATTGCGGCGCTCGCCTGCAAAATTGAGCGGGAAGATGTGGGGCTTGCGGGTGGCAAGCAGGATCAGTACGCGGCGACTTTTGGCGGCTTTAATTTTATGGAGTTTTATGATAATGAGCGCGTTATTGTCAACCCGCTTAGGCTGAAGCGCTGGATACGAAACGAGCTGGAGGCTTCTCTGGTGCTGTATTATACTGGTGTATCGCGGGAAAGCGCTAACATAATTAATGAGCAAATTGAACACGCGCAAAAGGGCAGCGCAAAAAATATCGAAAGCATGCATGAGCTAAAGAGGCAGGCGACTTTGATGAAGGAAGCTTTGCTCAAGGGGGATTTCAGGGGATTCTCTAGTTGCTTGCTGAATGGCTGGATGGCGAAAAAAAACGCCGCCGCTTCTATTTCGAATGCATTTTTGGATGAATTGTATCAATATGTTATAGACAACGGCGGAGAATCGGCGAAAATTTCTGGCGCGGGCGGCGGCGGTTTTATGATGATTTATTGCAATCCTTGTCGCAGGATTGCGCTTATCAATGCGCTGAAGGAAAGGCGAGGCGTGGTGCTAACGCCGAGTTTTACGGAAGTGGGAACGCAGGCATGGACCATTTACAACAACTGACAGGGCGCTATCCGCAATTGCTTCCTGTAGCCTGCGATATAAGCGCGGCTTTTAGAGTTATCGCGGAATCTTTTGCGAAGAGCGGGAAATTGCTGATAGCGGGGAACGGGGGGAGTGCTGCGGATGCCGAACACATTGTCGGGGAGTTGATGAAAAGTTTTGTCAAGAAGCGAAATTTACCCGATTCATTTGTTGCGGATATTGCGGGCATTGATTCGGAAATGGCTGAGTATCTTGTTCCGCGCTTGCAGCCTGGGCTGCCTGCAATTGCCTTGTCTGGCCATATCTCGCTTAGCACTGCCGCGATTAACGACATTGACGGCAACATTGTTTTTGCTCAGCAGTTGTATGGCTACGGGAAAGAGGGCGACGTGTTCTTGGGCATATCTACTTCGGGGAATGCAAAAAACGTTTTATATGCCGCCGCTACCGCGAGGGCAAAACGGATAAAGGTTGTCGCGCTTACTGGCGGGAAGGGGGGGAAGCTGCGGGATTTTGCGGATGTTTCCATTGCGGTTCCCGAGATTGACACCCATAGGATACAGGAACTGCACTTGCCAGTTTACCATTGCTTGTGCATGATGCTGGAGGATAGGTTTTTCTGATGAAAACTGTAATCATGGCTGGCGGGAAAGGCACTCGCGTTGCATCGATCGCCGACGATATTCCAAAGCCGATGATGCTGGTTTGCGGCAAACCGATTTTGGAGCATCAGATTGATTGCCTGAAAAAAAACGGCTTGACGGATATTGTCATTGCTGTGGGGCATCTTGGGCAGAGTATAAAAGACTATTTTGGCGACGGCGGCAATTTTGGCTGCGAAATTTCCTATTTTAGCGAGAGCAAGCCGCTGGGCACCGCGGGGGCGCTGCGCAAGATTAAAGGCCTGTCTGGCGATTTTATTTTGCTGAATGGCGACATTATTTTTGACATTGATTTTTCGCGCATGATCGCTTTTCACCATGAGAAGCAAGCCATGGCTACCCTTGCGGTTCATCCCAACAATCACCCTTTTGACAGTGTGCTTATTGCCAGCGATGCCGGTGCGCAGGTGACGGGCTGGCTGAACAAGGAAGACAAGAGGCTGTATTGCAAAAATCAGGTGAACGCTGGCATTCATATTTTGTCAGCCGAGTTTCTGGAAAAGTGCCCGCAGGCTAAGGGAAAAATTGATCTTGATCGCGATATGCTGCAGCCGATGATTCAAAGCGGCAGGATTTTTGCTTATCAGACTCCGGAGTACATTAAGGACATGGGTACGCCGGAGCGTTATTCGCAGGTTTCGGCGGATATTGAAAGCGGCGTTGTGGCGGGCAGGAATCTGAGGCTTGCGCAGAGGGCGGTTTTTCTTGATCGCGACGGCACGATAAATACGCTGAGCGGTTTTGTGACGAGGCTGGATGATTTTGTGCTGAACAGCGGCGCTGCGGAGGCGATAAGGACGATAAACGATCTTGGGTTTCTTGCTGTTGTTGTTACAAACCAGCCGATTATCGCCAGGGGCGATGCGGATTTTGACACGCTTGAGCTGATTCACAATAAGATGGAAACGGAGCTTGGCAGGCATGGCGCGTTTGTTGACGGCATTTTTTTCTGCCCGCATCATCCGGATAAGGGCTTTCCGGGGGAGCGCCCTGAGTACAAGGTCGAGTGCGAGTGCCGCAAGCCGAAGCCGGGAATGATTTTGCGGGCTGCTCAAAAGTACAACGTGGATCTTTCGCAGTCGTACATGGTCGGCGACGGTATGCGCGACGCGAGGGCTGGAATGGCCGCCGGCTGCGTTCCGATTTTGCTGTCGGACGAAGAGCTGCCGGAGGATTTGAAAGGCATAGAGACATTTGCAAATCTTTCCAGGTTTGCGAAATGGCTTGTTCGGCGGCACGGGAAGGAATCGTGAAAGTCGCTATCGTCCATTATTGGCTTGTGAATATGCGCGGCGGAGAGAAAATGCTTGAAGCCCTGCTGGAAATGTTTCCATGCGCGGATATTTACACTCATGTGCATAACCCGAAAGCCGTTTCGGATTTGATAAACAGGCATCGGATTGTGACTTCGCGTGTGGGCCGCCTGCCTTTTGCGAAAAAACTTTATCAGCTTTACATGCCGCTTATGCCGCGGGCGCTTGTGGACTTTGATTTGCAGAAGTACGACTTGGTTATTTCCAGCGAGGCGGGACCGGCGAAGGGTGTGGTTCCCAACCCAAATGCCTTTCATCTTTGCTACTGCCACAGCCCCATGCGCTACCTTTGGGATATGTATCACGAGTATTTCAGGGGGGCGGGTTTTTTCGCGCGGTTTTTCATGAGACGGCTGATTCCTTCGCTGCGCGTTTGGGACATGGCTTCGGCGAACATGGTTGACAAATTTGTTACCAATTCCAGCTATGTGGCGAAGAGGATTCGGCGGGTTTACAATCGCGGTGCGGAGATTGTGTATGGGCCTGTGCCAGTCGAGAAGTATTTTGCGATGGAGAGAAAGCCTGCGGATTTTTATTTGTTTTTTGGGCAGGTTACCGGGTACAAGCGCGCCGATCTTGCCATTGAGGCTTGCGTGAAACTGGGCAGGAAGCTGGTGATCGCGGGGGATGGCGCCAAGAAGAAAGATCGCAAAAAGCATTCGCGATCGGGCCTGGTTCGCTTTGCCGGGAGGGTTTCTGACGAGGAGGCGCTGGGGCTTTTTGCAGGGGCGCGGGCGCTGCTTTTTCCGGGAATCGAGGATCTTGGCCTTGTGCCGATAGAGGCCTGCGCGGCGGGGTGCCCTGTCATTGCTTTTCGGGAAGGGGGGGCGCTGGACACGGTGAAGGAGGGCGTTACCGGCGTTTTTTTTGACGAGCAGGCGCCGGAAGCGCTGGCCGCGGCGATTGAGCGCTTCGAGGAAAGCGAGGGGCGCTTCGGCGGGCGCGAGCCGTTCGAGAGTCATGCGCGGCAGTTTTCCAAGAGCGCTTTTGTCGAGCGGATGCGAAAGGCGCTTGAAAAAAAAGAGCGGGCGCAATAATCTGTGGCAATGACCCTTTCGGAATTTGATGCCTGGTTTCGCGAGCGCTTTCGGAAAACCAGCTCTGCCCCCACGGTTTTCGTGTTCATGTTTTCGGACTTGCTGGGGGTCATGCTTTCCTTTGGGTGGGGCTTTCTTCTGGTCGAGGCATACGGGTGGCTGATCGTTGGCTGCAGCGGCTTCATCGAGCTAAGGTCGTTTTTGACTTACTGGCCTTACCTGCCGGTGTTCATCATTATTTTCCAGGTGCTCGGGCTGTACCCGGGCATTTCGCTTGCGCCGTCCGAGGAGCTTCGGCGCTTCTGCATCGGCTCGGTTCTGGCGTATGGCGGCATCGTTCTTTCCAGGTTCGTTGAAACCCGGGAATGGGACGAGGTAAACATTGCCTTTACCGTTTGCATTTTTTTCTCGGCCCTTTTCCTGCTCAGCTCGAGGGGCATCACGCATTGGCTTTTGCGCAAAATTGGGTGGAGGAGCATTCCCGCCGTTGTTTACGGCAGCGGCAGCACCGCGAGGCTTGTCATCGACAGGATGCAGAGCAGCGCCAAGGTTGGCTACGTGCCGGCGCTTATTCTGGACGACGAGGAGGGCGGGCCGGAAGAGTGCAACGGCATTCCTATAATTCATGACACCGGGATAGGGTCGGAGATTGTGCGGCGCTACAATCTCAAGATGGCGATTGTGGCGCTGGACAAGCCGGAGCCGGAAAAGCTGAACCGGATGATCAGCCATTCTGTTTCCGCTTTTCGCTACCATGTCATTATCCCGGAATTTTTCAACAGCACCACCATCTGGATGTCGGTGCGCGACTTCGACGGGCTGCTTGGCTTTGTCACGAGCCACAAGCTCAACATGCCCTGGAATCTTGGCATAAAGCGCCTTATTGACATTTTTGCCGTGGCAATCGGGGGGCTGGCCATTTTGCCGGCGCTGCTGCTTGTCGCGCTGCTGATCAAGCTGACTTCGCGCGGGCCTGTCCTGTACGGGCACAAGCGCATGGGCAGAAACGGGAAGCCTTTCCTCGCGTGGAAGTTCCGCTCCATGGCGGCGGATGCCGACGAGCGCCTCCAGAAAATTCTCGAGTCGGATCCCGAGATGAAAAGGGAGTGGGAGGAGAACCGCAAGCTGAAAAACGACCCGCGCGTGACGAAATTCGGCAAATTTTTGCGCAGAACCAGTATCGATGAGTTCCCCCAGCTTGTTAATATACTGAGGGGCGAGATGAGCCTCGTGGGGCCGCGTCCGATTACCGAGGACGAGGTTGAAAAATACGGAGGGGACTTTGCCTGGATATTCTCGGTCAGGCCTGGACTGACCGGTCTGTGGCAGGTTTCCGGCCGCTCCGAAAAGGACTACGCCACCCGCGTATCGTACGACACGTACTATCTGCAAAGCTGGTCCGTGTGGCTGGATATCTGGGTGATCTACAAAACTTTCGGGGTGGTCATGCGCGGCAAGGGGGCGTATTAATGCCGGTTCGCTTGTTTTTTCTGGTTCTCAAGTGTCTCGTTCTGTTTCCGATTGCGGCGCAGGCTTCGCAGCCTGCCGGGCGCTCGTTTGACGAAATTTTTCCAAGGCTTTCCCCCGAGGCGCGCGCGGCGGCGTTTTCGCAGGAGGGCCATTTCAGTACCTTCGAAAGGCCCGGCGGCGGCGTGGACATTCTGGCTTCCCAAAGCGCGCTGAATCCCGGGATTGCCTATGCGGTTCTGGGGATGCGGCCCGTGGTTCTGGTGGAGTCGATAATGATTATTCCGGGCGAGGCGGGCGAGTTTTCCCTGCTGGATGTTTACAACGCGCTTAGCCGGATAAGGGACTTGCAGGGGCGGCTTTACCACTCGCACCGGCGCGACGCGTACATTCCCCTGTTCGAGGAGGCGACCCGCATTGACGCCGGGCGAAGGAATGCGCCGATTGCGGATCCGGCCCCCGCGGCGAGCGTTCCGCAGTCCGAGACCATTTATGTCAGGCTGCGCGACGCGAATTTTGGCAACACTTTTTACAGGGCGCAGATGACGCTTGACGGGCCCGGCCTGCGCTACACCCTTGTCAACAGCAGGAACATTACTTTCCTCATGTTCCCGGCGATAAGGGAGGGGCGGTTTATCGCGCAGATGTATTTCGAGCCGATTGCGGAGGGGATTTTGATTTACAGCATTGCCGGCGTTGACGTCTCGAATTTCGTGGCCTCGCAAATTCACATGCCCTCGGCGATCAGCACTCGGCTCGAGGTGATTATCGGCTGGGCCGCGGACGGGATTGCCTCGCGGTAAGGCCGCCGGCGCTTGCCGCGGGAGCCGCCAAGGGCGCCTCCGGCGCTGCGCGCTTGGGGGCGCGGCGCTTGACGGCGCGGCGCTTGACAGGGCAGGCGGGGTTTTGCTAGCCTGTTAAAAGGAAGCGCCGGCGGCGAGCTGCAGGCGGCGCTGAAAAAAGCGCGAGGGGCGCCGGGCGGCGCTTTTCGCGCCATGCGGCTGTCGTATAGTGGTTATTACCCCAGCCTTCCAAGCTGGAGATGACGGTTCGATTCCGTTCAGCCGCTTTGCTTTCAGGGCAGCGCCGAGTCGGCAGTTCCGCCCTTCGGGGTTGGGCTGCGCTTCGGCGCTGCTTGGATCGCGTTTGCGCTTCTTGGCCGCCAAGAAGCCGCCGGGCTTTTGCCCGCGGGGATCGCCTGAATTGCTCGGCGGCTCCCCTGGGGCTTTCCTATTTAATTTTTTCCGCTGCCTCGATTATGATTTCCGCTATCTTCTGCGGGTCCAAGCAGTCCGTGTCGATTATGATGTCGGCAAATGCGCAGTCGTCGTTGTCGATGCTGTAGATGCGCAAGTATCTGTCGTGGTCCTGCCTGTCGCGCTCGGCGGTGAATGACGCCGCCGATTCTATGCTCTCCCCCTCACGGTTCAAAATTCTCGCGGCCCTGGTTCTGGCGTTGGCGCGCAGGTACACCTTCAGGTCCGCCTCCTCCAGCATCCAAATCGCCAGCCGCGAGCCCAGCACGCATCCGCCGCCTGAGCGGGCCAGCTCAAGCTGGCGCTTGTCGACTTCCTTGTCCCAGGTGTCGTCCTTCGAGGCCATGTCCAGCACGTCCCGCAGGCTGATGCCCGTTTCCTTTGCGAGCGAGCGGAAAGTGAAGTTCACGAACCTGAGGCCCAGGCGATCCGCGACAATTTTGCTGACCGTTGTGTTTCCGCACCCGCTTTTCCCGGACACGGCAATCTTGATGTCTTTTTTCATCTCCTTCCCGTCATCTCCCGCCTTCACTCGACATTCCTAAGCTGCTCCCTCGCGTTCTCGAGGGCTTCCTTCATTTCCACCACGGCGCGGGTCACTTCGGCGATAGGGCTTTTCGAGCCGATGGTGTTTATTTCCCGGTTTATTTCCTGGCACAGAAAATCGAGCTTTTTCCCGGGGCTGCCGTTCCTTGCCGCCTCCGCCCGGAATTCGAGGAGGTGCGAGGAAAGCCTGGAGATTTCCTCGGAAACGGTGTGCTTTGTCAGCAGCACTGCGGTTTCAGCGAGCACGCGGTTTTCGTCGATGCTGCCGCCGGCGAGTTCCCTGAAGCGCGCGCCGATGCTTTCTTTTATCGCCGCCTCCAGCGCGGGGACGTGGCTGGCGACGGCTTGAAGCGCGGCCTCGATGCGCGCCACTGACGCGAGTATGTGCTCCTGCGTGTGCAGCCCTTCCCGCGCGCGCTCCTCGGCGAAGGCGGCGACGGCCTCGCGCAGGGCGGGCTCGAGCGCGGCCCAGCAGCGCTCGGCGCTTCGCTCCTTTTCGGCCTCCAGCACGCCGTCCATGCCTATCAGCTCGGATATGCTTATCTTGCCGGGAAGGCCCAGGGCTGCGCCAAGGCCGGAGATGGCTTCCATGTAGGCCTTGGCGGCGGCGGCGTTGATGCTGACGGACACGGGGGCGCCGTCGTCCCTGACGCGAATCGAAACGTCGATCCTGCCCCTGCGGCAGGCGCCGGAAACGGCTTCGCGGATTTTCGCCTCCAGGCAGGAAAGCCAGGGGGGGGCGCTCACGGACACTTCAAGGAAGCGGCTGTTGCAGCCTTTTATCTCGACTGAGACGGACATGCCGTCTCCGGCCCGCTCGCGCCAGGCGAATCCCGTCATGCTGTTCACTGGCGGCCTCCCTCGGCGGCGCTTGCGCTGCTGCTGCTGCTGCTGTTATTGCCATGGCGCTCGGCGCCGCGGAAATGCTCGAAAAGCCGGATGCCGAGCGGCCAGTTGCTGCCGGCGCCGAGGGTGAGGAAGAGGTCGCCGGGGCGCAGGTATTCTTTCAGCGGCTCAAGCGCGTCGAGCGGCTCGTCGGCGTAGTGCAGGAACGGGGCGCCGCCGTCGCCGCGGAGGCTTGCGGCTTTGTCGCAAAGGGCCATTCCGTCGATGCTGCCGTCGAAGCGCTCCCGCGCGGACGCGTAAATTTTGTGAAGGAAAAGCGCGTCGGCGCCGGAAAGCGCCTCGGCAAACTCGCCCAGCAGCGCCGCCGTTCTTGAGAAGGTGTGCGGCATGAAGCTGGCGACGATGCGCCGCGCCGGGTAAAACTCGCGCAGGCCTTCGAGCGTCGCGCGGATCGCGGTGGGGTGGTGCCCGTAGTCGTCCATGAAAATTATCCCGCCGGCTGAGCCGACGATTTCCGAGCGCCTTTTTGTCCCGGCGAATTCCTCGAGCGCCTTTTGCGCCGCGGCCTGCCTTTCGGCGCTCCAGCCCTCGCCGAATTCCTCTTTCAGCAAGGCGCCGATCAGCGCCAGCGCCGCGGCCGCGTTCTGCGCCTGGTGGCGGCCGGGAACGCGCAGGCGCAGCTCGCCGGAAAAGGCGCCGGCGCTGAATGCCGCCGTGCCTTCGGCCTCTGCGCAAACGCGGTAGCCGCCGATGCGGTAATCGCCCTGTGCCGAAAAGCCGTAGGGGATTAGCTCGATGCCGCGCCCTTCCTGACTGACCGCGCCGGCGACGCTGCTTGCGCCGGGATCGTCGGCGCAGTAGATGAGCTGCCCGCCGGGGGGAAGCAGGCGGCAGTAGTCGATGAAGGCCTCGCGGATGGATTCGCAGGTTGGGAAGCAGTCCTGGTGGTCGCTTTCCACGGACGTGAGCGCGATCCGGCGCGGGCGGAATTCGAGAAAGTGCCTGCGGTATTCGCAGGTTTCGGCGATGAAGTACTTGCCGCCGAGATTGAGGGTCGCTCTCCCGCCGAAGCCTGCCGCGGCGCTGCCGACCAGGATTTGCGCTGGCAGCCCAAGCGCCTGCGCCAGGCTGCCGCACATTGCCGTTGTTGTGGTCTTGCCGTGCACGCCGGCGACGCCCGCGGAGTTCATGCCGGCGGAATACGCGCCGAGGGCCCGGGGGTAGGGCGCGACGGGGATGCCCCTGCTCCGCGCCTCGGCTATTTCCTCGTTTTCCTCGCCGTAAGCGGCGGAGTGGACGACGAGGCCTATGCCGCCGCCGATGCGGGCGCGGTCGAAGCCCTCGTAAACAGGGATGCCAAGCTCGCGGAGGATGGCGTCGGTGTAAAAGGCCTCAGGAACGTCGGAGCCGGCGATCTTTGCCCCGGCGCCATGCAGCAGCTCGGCAAGGGCGCAAGCGCCGCTCCCCTTTATGCCGACGAAATAGACAGAGGCGCCCTGGCTGATCAAGCCCTGGCTTAACAAGCCCTGGCTTAACAAGCCCTGGCTTAGCAAGCCCTGGCTGAGCAGGTCATGGCCGAGCTTGCCTTGGCCAAGGGCGCCGGTGCCGGAAATAAAGCCCATATCTATTTTTACATCGAAATCGCCCGCAATTCAAGCGGAGGGACGCGATATTTGCGCCGCTCGCCGCTTTCCGGGTCGTCAAAGGCCAGCCCGTCGGCGCTCAGGGCGAGAAATCCCGCCGCGCTTTCCCGATCCTGCTCCGCGCAGACATTCGCGCCGCAGCTCTGCGCGCCGCAGCTTCCGTACAGGGGGTCGTTGAGGATGGGCCAGCCGGCCCACGCGAGGTGGCAGCGCGCCTGGTGGCGAAAGCCGCGCCTGAGCCTGAGCGCCAGCCTGAGAACCCGGCGCAGGCCGTCTTGGCCGCGGCCGCCCTCGCCGATGCCTTGCGCCCAAACGCCGAGTATCTCCGTGCGGTAGCGCCCGCCCCGGTCCCGCGCCGTTTCCCCCCGCGGCTTGCCGCCCGCGCCGCCGGCCACGGGGCGCACCTGCTTCCTGCCTGGGCCGAAGGGGCGGAAATAGCTTTCGATGGCGAAGGCCTCGCCGAGGAGGCTTTGCCAGCCGGGGGCGCTAAGGCTCGGCGGCTCCGGCTCGGCTGCGCGGAGGCTTGGGAGCTCAGGCGCCGGGGGGAAGCCCGGGAGCTCAGGCGCCGCTGTTTGGCAGATGGCGCTGTAGTCTTTGGCAAAAAATCCCTCGGCCTGCTGCGCCAGCAGGAGATCCAGCGCGGGCTGGGTTTTCGCGAAAAGCACGAGCCCGCGGGTCTCGAAGTCCAGGCGGTGCAGGAGCCCGCCCTCGCCGGCTGCCCTGCCGCGAAGGCCCAGCACCGGCGGGAAGCGCTCGGCGTACCAGCCTAGCAGGGTGCCGCTGTCTTCGTGGTTTGGCGGCGCTTCCGGGCGCGGTCGGGCTTCGTGGCTCGGCGGCGCTTCCGGATGCGGCTGGCTTTCGGGGCTTGATGGCGCTTCTAGGCTCGGCGCGCTTTTTGCCTGCTGGCTTTTCCCGGCGGGCAAGGGGGCGCAGTGCATTCGCGGCGGCTTGAAAACCACGGCGAAGCTCGCGGTTTCGGCGAGGATGCAGGGGGCGGGCGTTCTGGGCATCGGTTCGTCAGGCAATCTTTGAAATTATAGGGCGAGTCGGCGCCTTGTTCAAGCCGCGCCGGCGCCGCGCTTTCGGGCCGGGGCTCTGGCCCGGGCGAGCTGGGCTTGCTGGGCCTTTTCGAGGTTCCACTCGGGCAGTTTAAGCATTTGGCGCGGGAATTCAAGCGGCGGGAATGGGGGTTTGGCTGCGTATGGCGGCGCCGGAAAATTGCGCTGATCGAAGGATTATCGCGCTAAAATTCGGTTTGTTTTGCGTCTGGCTTGCGCGCGAGGGTGGATTTTTTGCGGGGATGCGCCAGAATGTGTAAATAAGATTTCGCGGGGCGCCGGCTTGATTGGCGGCAGCCGCGCGGCCGCCGAGGCGCTGGTTAGCCGGCGCTTTTCGGCAAGCGGGAAGGTATGCGCGCGAACAATACGCTGGACAGGCTGGCTTCGCAAATCAGCGCCGAGGAGAGGCGCTGGCTGCTTGAAAAAATCAAGAACGGCGCGGCGATTTCCATGGAGCCGCTGTACGCGCAGAGGGAAAAGGAAAAGGCGCCGCCGGCGCTGCCTTTCGAGGAGCAGTACAAACGGCTGCTTTGGCTCGCGCGGCTGTTTTATTTTGTCAACGGTTTTTTCACCGGCAGGAGCGCGGCGAAGGCCTTCGAGGACAGGCGAATGCTTTTGATGGCGCGGGGCATAGAGGCCGACTCGCCCGGCGTTTTCGACTATCGCAAAAACCGCCTGCGCCACGGCTTTTACGCGTCGCTCGTCGAGCTGAGGGACGCGGCCAGGTTTTTTCACGGAGCGCTTGGCAAAAGCATCAGCAAAGATCGCGGCGCCTTTTACGCCACGCTGGGCTCGCTGGAAATGGAGGACGTTCACCGAAAGCTGCAAAGCGAGTGCAGCCCGCAGGCAATTCTTGCAATGAATCCGCACATTCCGCCGTCGAGCCTCAGGCACGCCGTCATGGAGGCGATGGATGAGACGCTCAGGCTCGCGCCCGACTCGGCGCGGGGCGCTATGTACCGCCACGCGCGCTCGCTGGGTTTTTTGCGGGATTTGTCGTGCTTTTTTTTCGACAGGTTCATTATGGCCTTTTCGGATATGCCGAACGGGCGCGCCTGCTCGATTAGCCCCTCGGTCAAGGAAATGATGATCGCCCTTGACAGGATTCTTTTCTCGCTTCGCGATCCGCCGCTGCCTTCGCTGATCGACGCGTTTTTCGTCCGCGAGCTTGAGGAAAGGGCGGAGGAGCCGGGCTTCGACGTGGAGGAGGAAATGTCGGCGCTGCTGGCCCATGCCGGAAAAGCGATTTCGGCCATTCGCCGCTTCAACGCGCGGGTGCCGCTTACGCGCATGATTCGCTGCGCGACCGGGAACATGGCGTATTCGCCGTCGCAGACGAGCGGGGGCGAGGACTGGTTCCAGGTGTACCGCGGGCACTGGAAGCGCCGGCTCGAGGAGGCGCTGGCGAGGCACTTTTCCGAAAGGAGGCGCAGCGACATTGTCGAGTCGCTCGAGGATTTTTTCGAGACGCGCATGGAGCCACTTGCGCACGCCGCCTCCGACTCAAACCCGAACGGCTTTCCGCTGCCTGAGGCCTTTGCGCTTTCGTTTTTGAGCGCGTATCATCGCGGCATTCTGAACGGCAAAATCAAGGACGTCCTGCGGCTGGTGGTGATGGAGGGCGAGTTCGCGAAGCGCGAGGACAGGATCGCCATGACGGAAGCCTACAACGACGTGATGGCGATCGCGGAGCGCGTCCGCGCGCTGGACGGGAAAATCTCCGTCTCGGGCGAGCACGGAAAGCGCCACGCGCAGGCGCGGCACGACACGGACGCGCTGCACGCGAGGCGCCGGAAAATGCAGATCGTCCAAAACGAGGCGTCCAGGGAGGCCTGGGAAATCATCGCCGCGTCGCGCGCCGGCATGAAAAAAATCGGCGCCATGCTCGAGGGAATCCTGGGGCGCGAGCTGAACCTCGACTACGGCGGCATTTCCAACTTCGACAGGCTCGCCGGCAAAAAGCCGGCGCTGTTTGTCAAGGGCGTCAAAGACGCGATCCGCAGCCTGAAGCAGGCGCTGAAAGTGCTTAACGATCTGGGCGAGCTGCTGGGCGAGTCGCAGTAGCGCCGCCGGGCGAGTTCGCGCGGCGCAAACGGCGCTTGCGCGATCGTTCGCGCTTTCCTTGCGGCTTTTGCCCGTTTCCGATAAAATCAAGGCGACATGGGCAAAAACGCGCCGCCCGCGCCGCCGGGCCTGATTCTCCTTCGAAAGGAGCCTGGAGTCACGTCCTTCGAGTCGCTGGGCGCCGTCAAGCGCGCGATCGGCTCGGGCAAGGCGGGGCACACCGGCACGCTGGACAAATTCGCGGAAGGGCTTTTGATCGCTCTGACGGGAAAGGCGCTGAAGCTGGGGCGCTGGTTCACGCATTGCGACAAGCGCTACGAGGGGACGATTCGCTTCGGCGCCGAGACCGACACGCTCGACCCGGAGGGCGCCGTCGTCGCGGAGGCGCCGCCGCCCTCGCGCGCGGGCGTGGAGCGGGCGCTGGGGCGCTTCCGCGGGAAAATCGAGCAGGCGCCGCCCGAGTACTCGGCGCTGCGCATCGGCGGGGAGCGCGCGTCGGCGCTTGCGCGGCGGGGCGAGGCGCCGGAGATGAAAAAGCGCCCCGTGGAAATTTACGCGCTGGAGCTGTCCTCGTGGGATCCGCCCTTCGCGGGGATTTCCGTTCACTGCTCAAGCGGGACGTACATTCGATCGCTGGCGCGGGACATAGCGCTGGCCGCCGGCAGCCGCGCCAGCCTTTCCGCGCTTCTGCGGACGCGCGTCGCGGGCTTCCGGCTCGAGGACGCCTTCGCGCCGGGCGGGGGCGAGCCGTTTCCGCCGCCGCGCCCCCCGGATCGCGCCGCCTTCGAGGCGCTTGGCTTGCCCTGCCTGGAAGCCGGCGCCGATCGCGCGCGGAAGATCGCCGGCGGCAAGCCCCTGCGCGAGGCGATGGACGCGCCCGCCCTTGACGGCCTCGACGCAAGCGCCGCCGCGATTTTTTGCGGCGACGCCCTTCTGGCGGTCGTCGAGCGCGCGGAAAAAGGCGCCCCGTGGAAATACGGGCACGTTTACGCGTGCGATTAGGCGCGCCGCGAGTCAAGGCGCGCCCTCGCCCCCGTCCGCGTAAAGCATGACCGCGACTGAAAAAACGTTCCCCTCGTGCGCGATGTCCCGGCGCGTCAGCGGCTTTGTCAGGAAATCCATCGGGCGAACCTCGAAAAACTCCCTCATGCGCCTTTCCTGCCACGAAATGAAAACGATGGAGGCCGCGTTGTCGCGGCAGGCCTTTCGGACGATCCGCCCCGCCTCCATCCCGTCCATTTCGCCCCGCCCAAACTCGATGTCAAGGAAAATCAGGTGGTAGCGCTCGCCGGCTTCCATGGCGGCGCGCATCTGCCCCGCGAGGGAAAAACGCGTCGATTCGGCACGCCGCGCCCCGCCCGCCGAACTCGTCCGCCAGCACTCCTTCGAGCCAGCCGCGCACGTCCGCCTCGTCGTCGCAGACCGCTATTTTCAGCATGACCGCATTTTACCCCTTTTTCGTTCGAATGGCAACGACGCGCAAACGCTCCTCGGGCGCAGGTTGCTTATTTGGAAGCGGCGGTAGATGCCGAAAAAACTGGCGAACTAGGGCGCTGGCAAGCGAACGGCAGGGAAACAATGCGGGGGAAGGGCATGGCAGCGAAGCTTTCGAGGGCGCCCGCAAGCCGCGCCGCGCAATTGCACTCTCGCGGGAGGCTCTAAGGCTTTTGGCGCAGCCTAAGCCTGGGGCCTCGCTTGCGAAGCGCTTGCCGGCGAGCCCATAAATAATTGAACCTGTTGACAAAGCAATAAATTTGCCCCAAAGGATGTTATAATAAATCCCAGAGGCAAAGCCAATGATGGGAAGAAAAAGCGGGCAATTATGCATGGTCATGATAGACATGGAAGATCTGATACCGAAAGGCCACCTGCTGAGAAAGATAAAGGCGGGAATCGACTTCGGCTTCGTCTACAACGTAGCGAAGGAATATTACT
>Ga0209755_10000381_pt1 | contig 83052 bp, 70 predicted proteins | sample TergutCo191P1_FD_187301 | JGI IMG/M metagenome (GOLD analysis project Ga0209755, IMG submission 187301) | Cornitermes sp. P1 segment gut microbial communities from Petit-Saut dam, French Guiana - Co191P1 (SPAdes) (version 2) | ecosystem: Host-associated > Arthropoda: Insects > Digestive system...
GTGCCATTCGGGCGGGACGCCGAGGGCGTCGTCCCCTACAGGTGCTGTGCGTGACCTTCGTTTCACACCTACCCCGTCTTGCGACAAGGGCAGTCGCAATCCACCCCTTCCCAAGGAAGGGGATTTACAGAATCGTGCTGTATAAATTTGTTCGTACATTTTCGTGTATTTCGTGGTTGAACGCCCTTGACCTTATTCCCCTCCCGTGGAGGGGTCGCCGTAGGCGGGGGTGGTTCAGCGGTATGTTGCGGGCGGGCATGGAAACCCGCCCCTACAGCAATGATGTGGGGTGTCGGTTGTGCCATTCGGGCGGGACGCCGAGGGCGTCGTCCCCTACAGGTGCTGTGCGTGACCTTCGTTTCACACCTACCCCGTCTTGCGACAAGGGCAGTCGCAATCCACCCCTTCCGCCTGCGTAAGGGGATTTACAGAAATGTGCGGTGCGATGCGCCCTTGCGCCCTTAACTCCACTCTTCACACTCCACCCTTCCCTACAGTCTCCGAATATGAAACCCGCCGTCCACATCCACCGCGTTGCCGGTTGTGTACAGGAATGTGTCCCCGGCAAAGACGGCGACGGCGTTCGCCACATCCTCCGGCTTGCCCCAACGGGGGATTGGGAACACGCCTGCCTCAATCATGGCATCATATTTCCCCTGCACCCCGCTGGTCATGTCGGTAGCAATAATTCCCGGGCGCACTTCATGGACGAAAATGCCCTCGTCTGCCAAGCGAGCGGCGAAAAGCTGGGTGGTCATGGCGATTCCTGCCTTGGAAATGCAGTATTCTCCACGATTCACCGAAGCTGTCACCGCCGAGCAGGAAGAAATATTGATAATCGTGCCGCGCTTTGCACCGCTAACCTCTTGCTTTAGCATTTGGTTGGCGATAAGTTGGCTTAAAAAGAAAGTTCCTTTGGTGTTAATGCCAACAACGCGGTCGAAACTTTCTTCGGTCATGTCGAGCAGGTCGGCGCGTGTGGATGGAGCAACCCCTGCGTTGTTCACAAGAACATGAACCCCGCCGAAACGGGCGACAGTTTGCGCAAGACACGCCTGTCTGTCGCTGTCTTTGTCGATAGAGCCGTCGTAATACAGCCAGTCAGCGGGCTTGCTTTCCATCTTGCCAAGAGAGAGAATGGAGATGTTAAAGCCGTCTGCGGCAAGTTTTTCTGCGATTGCAAGTCCGATTCCTCGACTGCCACCTGTGATTAGCGCGGTTTTTTTCATGATGTGTTTTCCATTGCTTATGGTGAGTTTTGTTTTGGTGTGGTTGCGTTGCCCTGTAGGGGCGACCGTCTTCGGTCGCCCGTGTATTTGGGTGCAGATGAACATTATGTAGGAGCGAACTGTGTTCGCCCGTTTGTACGGTGAAAATTTTGTGTTTCGGGCGGGTGAACCCCGCCCCTACGGCAAAGATGTGGGGTGTCGGTTGTCTTGTAGGGGTGGGTTTCCATGCTCGCCCGAAAACACCCGTCACTCACTTCGTTCGTGCCACCCTCTTTGAAAAAGAGGGCTTGGGTGCGGTGCAAATTTTTCGTGCATTTTCGTGTCTGTTCGTGGTTAAATGCCCTTGACCTTCTTCCCCTCCCGTGGAGGGGTCGCCGTAGGCGGGGGTGGTTCAGCGTGTATTTCAACGACAGCAACCACCCCGTCTTGCCACCAATGTACAGTTATTGCCAACAGTCATTTTGTGGCAATCCACCCCTCCACAGAGGGGAATTTTGTACAGGCTGTGCCGTTTGGCGGATCGCCAAGGGCGGTCGTCCCTACGGGTGCGGTTGGTGTCATTCGCTTCACACCTACCCCGTCAGTCGCAAGAACAGCGACTGCCACCCCTTCCGCCTACGGAAGGGGATTTACAGAACCATACGGTCTGATTTTCGTATATTTTCGTGTATTTCGTGGTGAAATGCCCCCCGCCTTTTCCATTAAAATAATTTGCGTAGCAAATTTTCCGCAATTCTTCATTCTTCATTCTTCATTTTTAATTCTTCATTGCCCTCATTGCTCTTTTCTCCGCATCCTCCCTCGCCTCTTTCAGCAGGGGAGCGTACACCCCCGAATCACGTATCACACAGCCAGTCCGCCCGTGGTCACGCATGATTTGGGTGCATTTAGAGCAAGCGATACACACCTTTCCAGGGTTCATCTCGCCATTCCTGATAATATCACGAGGAGCGTCAGGATAGGCGAAAGCCTGTCGCCCAAAGCCCACGAAAGCACAGTCCCCCGCCGCAAGATTCGCCGCCCCGGTGTGCGCCATGTACTGACGAAGCCAGCTGTAGCCACCGCCAACCACAGGAATGCTCACCGCCGACTGAATATCACGGGCATAGCCGAAGATTGCCCCTGTGCTCACAAGGGGATGCTCATCTGCTGTTGGCGTACCCATGGCAGGTTGGCAGTAGGGTCGCCCGCGATGAACTTGAATGTAATAGGGGTTACTGGCAGACGCACCCATAAGGCCCACCCCCTCGGCTTCAAGAAGTTTCGCCAACTTCACAGGCTCGGTAGGGTCATAATCCATGCTACCCTCCACCGCCACCGTGCCGAAAGCGTAGGGGTAGGGGTGCATATCGTGGACATTCATGCGGCTGGCAATAATAAAATCGGGGCGAACCGCCGCCCTCACGGCACGGACAATATCAAGAAACAGGTGGGTGCGATTCTCGAAACTACCGCCATATTTCCCCGGTCGGGTGTGACTTGCCAGCAGTTCGCTTAGCAGATAGCGGTGGCATGCCTTAATGTCCACTCCGTCAAAGCCCGCCTGTTGCGCAAGCAGGGCAGACTTCACATAACAATCCACAAGGCTGTCAAGATACTCGTCTGTCGCAACCGCGTGGCTTGTGTCAATGCCAACACGAGGGTCAAGAAGAGGGTCGTGCTGGGGGATAATCGGGGCGTAGCTATGCCCCACAGGGCGGCTGTATCGCCCGGAATGGGTCAGCTGAAGGATGTTCACCGGGGTTGCCCCGTTCGCTTTTACAGCGGCGGCGTTGCAGTCCGCAAGAACGGCGGCGTAATCGGCAGCGTTGTCCTCGGTCATCCACATTTGCAGGGGATTGGCTCGCCCCTCAGGGACGACAGCACAAGCCTCCCACCACAGCAAGCCCGCCCCACCCTCGGCGAAGCGGTGATAGCGGCGGGTGAACAGCTCGCTTGGGCCGCCGTCAGGGCGACAGTCGCACCCCTCCATAGGCAGAACCGCCATGGCATTGGGGGAAGTTTTGTTGCCTATGGGGGTAGGCTTTAGCAGGGGAGCGAAATCTTCGGTCACAGTGACTTCTGCCCCTGTTTCGGCGATTTTCGCCTTGAATTCGGCAAGACTGCCGATGTTAAATTTTTCGTGTTTAATGATTTACCTCGTTTTTTATCTTGCTTGATATATAACTTCGCCTGTTTTCATAATGAGTGTGCCTTCTATCTCGGCGGATAAGCGGTGATTTTCCGCAGGTCGCTCACGCAGCTTCGGTTGCCTGCCGTGCGGGTGAACCGCCCGTACCGCAACCTTCGGCGCTTACTAAAAACGCTTGTAGCGAATTTTTTTGGTTTTTCAAAAACGCACTTCGTTGCGTAGCAACGCTCCATCATGCTTTTTGCCTGACGGGGAAGTGAATTCCCCTCACGGCAAAACAGCTATCAAAAGTGCGTTTTTGAAAACGCCAAAAAAACGAGATTGAAACGCCTCTGTGAGCGCTGAAGGCGACGGCATTGGCGGCTTGCGTTTTTGTGCTCCCTGAGCGGTGTCGGTGGCTTTGCCGCCGAGCAGGCTCAGGATAATTCCACAGCCGTCAAACAGGTCGCCGAAATGCGTGAGCGAGGACATGATTGACCACAAACCCTATTTTTCAACACTTCATAAATATGTTCCAAAAATCCGCTCTCGCACAATTTCAGCGTATCGGGTTGCTATTTCTCTAACCTTTGTTTTATCCAACATAAAAATTCCTCCGTTTCGATGATTCATATTCGTAAGTTCCACAAAAACATTATACCACATTCCCCATTTACTTTTCAAGCCTTTTCTGCTATAATAGAAAAAAACACAAAAAACAGGAGCAAACATGCTAAAAATAAAATCAAAAGAACGCTGCACATTTGACCAGTTATCCCTTGGGGAGGTGATGTTACGCCTTGACCCGGGCGAGGGGCGTGTTCGCACTACCCGCCAATTTCAGGCGTGGGAGGGGGGCGGCGAGTACAACGTTGCCCGCGGACTTCGCCGCTGTTTCGGGCTGAACACCGCCATTGTCACCGCCTTTGCGGACAATGACGTGGGCTATCTTCTCGAGGATTTCATCCTGCAAGGCGGGGTGGACACCCGCTTTATTAAGTGGCAAGCCTTTGACGGCATTGGGCGCAGCTCCCGCAACGGACTAAACTTCACCGAACGTGGACACGGCGCGCGGGGTGCCCTTGGTATCAGCGACCGTGCGGGCACCGCCGCCAGCCAGCTAAAGCCGGGAGATGTTGACTGGGAGTACATCTTCGGCACTCTTAGGGTTCGCTGGTTTCACACAGGGGGGATTTTCGCCGCGTTGTCCGAAACAACCGCCGCCATCACTCTCGAGGCTTGCAAAGCCGCACAAAAGCACGGCACGGTGGTCAGCTATGACCTGAACTATCGCCCCTCTTTGTGGAAAGACATTGGGGGCAAGGCAAAAGCACAGGAAGTCAACCGCGAAATTGCCAAATATGTTGACGTGATGATTGGCAACGAAGAGGATTTCATCGCCTGTCTTGGACTTTCGGTGGAGGGTGCGGACGAGCATTTGTCCGAGCTTGACCTTGACGGCTACATCAAAATGGTCGAGTCCGCCTCCAAAGCCTACCCGAACTTCAAGGCCATCGGCACAACTCTCCGCACTGTGAAAACCGCCAGTATCAACGATTGGTCGGCGATTTGCTGGGTGGACGGCAAGGTGTACACCGGCATGAACCTTGAGGGGCTTGAGATTCTTGACCGAGTTGGCGGTGGGGATAGCTTTGCCTCCGGATTGATTTACGGATTTTTAAGCGGCAGTGAACCGCAAACCGCACTAAACTACGGCATTTGCCACGGTGCGCTTGCCATGATGACCCCCGGGGACACCTCCATGGCTCGCCTGTCCGAGGTTGAGGGGCTGATGAAAGGCGCAGGAGCGAGGGTACAGAGGTAACAGCAATGACAGACAAAATGTTTCTTCCCCACATAGACGACCTTGCCGCCACCGGGGCAAAACGAGGATATTCTGCAAGCAAATTCCTCACCGCCGCCCAAGTGGAATTGGTATGTGCGCGTTATCAAAATCGAAAAGACGTGCTCTTTTCTACCTGCGGAGGGTTTGAGAACGCCGAGCGGCAAATCGCAATCTTTCGCCGAGATGGGGAAGAGAATTTTTCCCATGGCTCGCCCATTGCCGCCTTAAAGCTAACTTACCGCCGACAGGATACCCTTTCGCACCGCGACGTGCTGGGTGCGGTGCTTGCTCTTGGCATTGAGAGGGATACAATTGGGGACATTTTGGTGCAAAATGGATGTGCATATCTCGTGTGCCTGTCCACTATGGCAGGATATATTATGGAAAACCTGCAAACCGCAGGGAGAGTAGGGCTGACTGTGTCTGAAATGGCTGTGGAAGACCTTCCGCCGCGAGAAGAAAAATACGAGGAAACCAGCGGCACGGTGTCCTCTTTGCGATTAGATTCGCTTGTGGCGTTTGCATTTCGCTTGTCAAGAGAAGGCGCGCAAGAAGCCATTGCCGCAGGACTGGTGCAACTTCGCCATCAAACTTGCACTCAGTCAACAAAAACTGTTGAAGAAGGAAGTGTGATTTCTTTGCGTGGCAGCGGACGAGTGCGTCTTCTTGAAGTAGGTGGACTTTCCGGCAAAGGCAGACAACGGATAGTAGTTGGGAGATATTTGTGATGACCACACGCCCCATTTACCCCGGCGGCAAACGCTATTTCACCTACGACCAATATTTGAAGCAAACTTTTGGCGGCAAGGTGGCTCGTGTCACGCTTGACGCAGGGTTTACCTGCCCAAACATTGACGGTACTCGCGGAGTGGGGGGGTGTGCCTTTTGCTCCGGGCGGGGAAGCGGAGATTTTTGCGCACCCTCTTTCCTGTCAATCCCCGACCAGTTCGCCCGTGGGCGGGAAATGATGCGGCGTAAATGGCCTGCCGAGATGTTCATTGCCTATTTTCAAGCTCACAGCAACACTTACGCACCACTCAATGTGCTGAAACAGCACTACGAAACCGCCCTTGTCCAAAAGGGGGTGGTGGGGTTGTCCATATCCACCCGCCCGGACGTGCTGGCAGATGACGTGGTGGAATATCTGCACGAGCTTGACACTCGTACCCACCTTACAGTAGAACTTGGACTGCAAACCGTTCACGACGCCACCGCCGCCGCCATGAACCGCTGTCATACCTATGCAGAATTTTGCGAGGGGTACGAAAAACTGCGGGGATTGCGTGTAGGGGTGCACATTATCAACGGGTTGCCCGGAGAAAGTCGTGACATGATGCTGGAAACTGCCCGCCATGTCGCCGTGTTGCGTCCCCATATGGTGAAAATTCACCTGCTCCATGTACTTCGTGACACTCCTCTTGCAGAAATGTACGCTAAAGGCGAATTTGCCACTCTTGAATTGGAGGAATACGTGGGAATTGTCTGTGACCAGCTGGAGATATTGCCTGCCGAAACTGTTATCGGACGACTAACAGGCGATGGCGCACCAGACCAACTTATTGCCCCTAACTGGAGCTTGAAAAAGTTTGTTGTCATGAACGAAATTGACAAAGAAATGCGACGGAGATGAAACTTCATGGGGCGTTGCCCCATACCCCACTTAGGAACTTTTTGCAAAAAGTTCCTAAGAACCTCAAAAACTTTGGTGCAAAAGCATTTCATGCTTTTGTGAAAAAAGTTTTTAGTAAAGTTTTTTTCAAAAAACTTGTGCGGTGTGGGCGCATAGCCCACGACTTTGACCTTTTTCTTCAGATTGACCTTATTCCCCTCCCGTGGAGGGGTCGCCGTAGGCGGGGGTGGTTCAGCGGTATGTTGCGGGCGGGCATGGAAACCCGCCCCTACGGCAAGGATGTGAGGTGTCAGTTGTGCCATTTGGGCGGGACGCCGAGGGCGTCGTCCCCTACACAACATTCACCTTTTTTTCGTGCATTTCGTGGTTAAATGCCCCCCGCCTTTTCAATAAAATAATTTGCGTAGCAAATTTACCTTAATTCTTCATTTTTCATTTTTAATTCTTCATTGCCCTTTCGGCCAGTCGGCGTTTTTGAAATAATCGTCCGCTTCTTTCTGCATCTTCTCCCCAAGAGTGCGGTCAAGTGGGAAAATTGGCGACTCCAACACCCGCTGACTAAACGCAAGGGATACATCTGACGCCATTTGCAGGTAATATTCAGATAGCGGAGCGACGGTGTCATGTCGATTATGCCCCCCGGCGTGACCGCTTCGGCATACATTCAAAGAGGGTATGCCAAATTTACCAAACGCCATAGAATCGCTGGTCCATTTACCATGACGAACGTCCGCAATATGCCCAACCTCGCGAGCAAACCCCTTAACATAGCCATGAAAACCCTCGTTTCCAAAGCAAATAAGCATATTATGCCCCAAAATATTCCCTGTCATATCAATGTTTATATTCAGTTTCATCTTTTCCACTTCGTCACGATTGGCGTCGATAAATGCCTTAGTACCAAGCAGTCCCTGCTCCTCTGACCCGGACCAAACAAAGCGAATGCTCCGCTTAGGCTGATACTGAATAAAATGGCGATATAAATACAGCAAATTCGCCACCCCGGAAGCATTATCCCACGCACCAAAGCCGTATGGCGTGCTGTCATGGTGGGCTGACATCACCACAATTTCCTCCGGGTACTCCGACCCCTTGATAAAGGCAGTTACATTGTACGAATCATTCTCGCAGGCTTCTTGCTCAAGTTCCATGCGAACACGAGTCGCACCATCTTTCACCAAGTCAATGGCATCACGAAGACGCACACAAACACCTGGCAGACTGCCGATTTCGCGCATATTATTGCGAAAAAGCTGCTGTTCAATGTCCTCGTTGGCGGTGTCCTCATTATAGCTACCCGAAAATCTGATGAACCCCAGCGCACCACTTTCGCACAGACGGCGATAAGTGTCGGTGGCGATGTTGTTCACCAAGACAATCTTCCCTGCCACATCCTTTAGCATTTGTTCGCACCCACGCTCGGCGTAAACAAGAGGGGCTTCCACCCCGCCTGACGGCAAGCTACCAGAGCATCCAACAGCCTGTACCGGCAAGATTTTTTCGTATGGTGCAGTCGCCGCAAGGCTGACTTTTTCGACTTTGGCGACAGGAATTTGATATGTTTGTATCTCCCCTTCTCCGCCGTAAGAGCGTATGTACTCAAGGATAATTTCCGCCGAGCGATGCTCTTCTTTTGTGCCGCCGTAACGGTTAAAGTGCAGCTTTTGCACTATGTCCATGTGAAATTGTGTCATGGTTTTCTCCTGTTTGGTTGTGTGTTTTTGTTGTATGAGTGTGCTTTCTATCTCGGTGGAAAGCGGCGTATAGCCGCGCTTCGCTCACGCATTACGGCAACCTGCTGGACGGGTGAACCGCCCATACTGTTGCCTCCAGCGCTTACTAAAAACGCTTGGAGCGAATTATTTTGGCTTTTTCAAAAACGTACTTCGTTGCGTAGCAACGATTTTTGAAAAATCAAAATAACGAGATTGAAACATGATTGACCACAATGCGGGTTTAGAAGGCACTCCCTGTATCTAAAGAGTGTGTTGAATATCTCGGCGGATAAGCGGTGATTTTCCGCTTGGAGCGAATTTTTTTGGTTTTTCAAAAACGCACTTCGTTGCGTAGCAACGGTTTTTGAAAACGCCAAAAAAACGAGATTGAAACATGATTGACCACAAACCCTTTTTTTCAACACTCCCCTAAAACGGCTGTGAATATTCGCTATCACCGAATGCAAGAATTGGATAAAAAATAAATGCAAGGAACAGCAGCCCAAATGTGAACCCTAATCCTTTTCCAAATGCCGTTGACAACCTGCTGGTTTGGATTATAGCGAAAATAAAATTAACAAAAGGTATCGCCATTAAAAGAAACAGCCATCCATTTCCAAAAGTGATTTTCGCCAAAACATAACTGCCGTAAAAGGGCACAAGGCACGCCCAGCCCGGCTCGCCTGCTTTGGCAAAAATTCTCCATTGAGCGACTACCATAAAAACAGCAAAAGCTAATGATAGCAATAGAAAAGGTAGTAAAACAATCCCTGTTTCAAAGCCATAGGTATACATAATAATTTCCCCTTTCAAAGGAATGGTTTTTGTAGAATAAGTCAAGCTCCTGTTTCCCTTCGGCGGGCTACCGAGGACGGTCGCCCCTACGGGTGTGGTTTGTCATGTAGGGGCGACCCTTGCGCGTCCGAAAACACCCGTCACTCACTTCGTTCGTGCCACCCTCTTTGAAAAAGAGGGCTTGGGTGCGGTGCAAATTTGTTCGTGCATTTTCGTGTCTGTTCGTGGTTAAATGCCCTTGACCTTATTCCCCTCCCGTGGAGGGGACGCCGTAGGCGGGGGTGGTTCAGCGTGTATGTTGCGGGCGAACACAGTTCGCCCCTACGGGGATTTCGCCGTACTTGTTCGGACGGCAGGTTGCTGTCCCTACAGATTTGCAAAGCTACACCCCCACTAACCGCCGAACGGTTGCAGTTATCCCGCTTTCCTCAAGGATTTCGCGTAACACGCCCTCCTCAAGGTTCTCGCCGACATCAATCTGCCCACCGGGAATTTCCCACCCCCTGTGATGAGTTTTCACAAGCAGGATATTGCCGTCTTTGTCCTCAACGCAGCCTGCCGCCGCAACGATATGTGTTGGGAATTTCATGTTAGAACTCCACCCTAATGTTTTCTCTGATGGCCTCTGCACTCTCAAACAGAACCCCACGCTTAAATCCATACATTCCCGCAATTATGGATGACGGAAATATTTCAATTGCCGTGTTCATGTTATTGACTGCCAAGTTATATGCTCGCCTTGCCGCCTGAAGTTGATTTTCCATCTTGGACAGCTCGTGTTGCAATTGCAAAAATTGCTCGCTCGCTTTAAGGTCAGGATTAGACTCGGCTACTGCGAACATTTCTGTCATCTTAGCATTTAATGCGTTTGCCGCTTTCATGTCAGTCATGGCAGTTGTGCGCAATTGTGCAATTTCGTTCAACACTTCGCGCTCATGCTTCATATAGCCCTTGACAACATTGATTAAATTAGGTATCAAGTCGAAACGCTGTTGCAAATACACACATATTCCACTTTGCGACTTTTCCATAATATTACGAAGACGCACCAGTCTGTTATACATTCCAATAAAGATAAGTATGCTAAGCAAAACAAAGCCACCAATTCCAATTACTATCCACATATTTTCTTCCTCATAAATCGGCTATACCGATGTACTTTCTATTGTTTTTGTTATAATGCGGTTAAATTCATTAGCAAATGCCAACGTTGACACGCAACAAGCCAGCGAATCTTTACACATAGGATTACGCAAAGTAGGTTCAAACATTTTTTTATTACCAAGGCGCATAAACACTTCATCACCTCGCCAATAAATGTCCAAACTAATGCGCTTTGGGTTTTGTGGCAATAAATTTCTGTTGAAGCGGGTTTGTACGTCTATCAATTCATTTTTGTAGTTAAGTATAAGTTCCATTACATCGTGAGTTAAATATCTAAAAGGAGTGATAGGGTCGTTACTACCAACATAAAAATCCTTATCAAATTCCGAAACATCCACTTTGGTTCGCTCTTTTTCTGAAATAAAGTGTTGCCATTCGTCAAATCTTGTAAGTCCCTTGATTTTACGTGATATTTTAACATATCCTTGCAAACTCTTGCTTACTTGCATCTTGACGAACATTCCTTTGAAAGTGGTTTTTTGGTGAGCGCTGTACATATACAAACAACATAATTCAAAGGCTCGCCCCTCGATTTGACCGACTATGTGATTGCTCATACCAGGTGAACCGCCAAAAGTATCAATTGCATTCATAGTTGCCCCACGAAGACCGCCGTCGAAAAGTGGCGTTCGATACATTTCTAAAACAGCATCTTTGTCCTGCGGTACAATGGAATATGACAAACTTTCGTTTACTAACGCAATAAACGCCACCGCCACATTTTTTCTAAAATACTCTACATAAGGTTGCTTTGATGCTATTATCATTACTACAAAACAGCCAATCAGAAAAAATTGTATCATTAAAGTGAACAATTCATCCTTCAAAAAGTGTATTGAAGCGAATGACAAAGCCACAACGATAACAAAAGCTACAATCAATTTGAATATAGTTTTGTTGCGAAGTTTAATCAGCTTTGACCTGTGTATGCGCGAAAGTTCTTTGTATATTTCCTCAAATGACATGATTAAACCCCGCTATACGCCGAGAACCCGCCATCCACGGGAATCACAACCCCGTTCACGAAAGCCGATTGCTTGCTGTCGCACAGGTACAACAGCGTGCCAAGCAGTTCCTCCGGCTCGCCAAAGCGACCCATAGGAGTGGCGGCGATAATCTTCTCTGCGCGGGGGGTAAAACTGCCGTCCGAGTTGGTGAGCAGGGTGCGATTTTGCTCCGAAATGAAGAATCCGGGAGCGATGGCGTTTACACGAATGCCCACCATGGAAAAATGCACCGCCAGCCACTGAGTAAAGTTGTTCACCGCCGCTTTCGCCCCACTGTACGCAGGAATTTTCGTCAGCGGCGCAAAGGCTGACATGGACGAAATGTTGATAATGCACGCATCCGACTTGCCAATCATGTCACGGGCGAACGCCTGCGTAGGCAGAAGTGTGCCGAGCAGGTTCAAGTTGAACACAAACTCCACCCCCTGCTGGTCAAGGTCGAAGAATGTTGACACGTCGCTGTTTTCCAGGTCGACGGGAGTGAGATATTCATTCCCGGTCGTGCCTTTGGGGTTGTTGCCCCCTGCTCCGTTGACGAGAATGTCGCATGTGCCAAGCTGCTCGGTCACTTGTTGGCGTGCCGCCTCAAGGCTGGTTTTGTCAAGCACGTTGGCTTGCACCGCAATGCCGCCGATTTTGTCGGCGACCGCCTGTGCGCCCTCCAAGTTTAGGTCAAGGACAGCGACTTTCGCCCCTGCTTCTGCGAGAGCTTTCGCGAACGCACCGCACAGCACTCCTGCACCGCCTGTAACAACAGCTACTTTGTTTTTTAATGTCATGGTTTTTCTCCTGTTTTGTGTTTTATGTCAAGTTCAAGGTAGTGGGCTATGCGCCCACGCCGCACAAGTTTTTTGGAAAAAACTTGACTAAAAACTTTAGCAAGTGCGTATAGTTTGGCGGGCGAACTGCGTTCGCCTCTACGGGTTTCGACTGCTCCGCTCAAGCGGGCGACCGAGGACGGTCGCCCCTACAATAGCGTTTAGGTTTTGCCCTTCAACTCCACACCCCCCTACACCATCTCGCTATATGTTCCCAAATACCTAAATTCCTCGCCAGAGTTGGACAGGTCGGCGAGCAATTGCACGAACTGTGGCGAATAGATAGACGCCGCAAGGTCGAAGTAGAACATAAACTCGAACTCACGCTCGGCGATTGGGCGGGATTCTAATTTCACAAGGTTGATACCCAACGCATAGAAGCGGGAGAGCAAGTTGTACAGCGAGCCGGGCTTGTGCGCCACCGACATCATCAGGCTGGTTTTGTCCGCCCCTGGGTACACCTCAAGGTCACGGGAAATGCAGATAAAGCGGGTGTAATTGTTCCCCCTGTCCTGCACAGAGGGGTTCAGCACCTCCAGCCCGTACAGCTTGGCGCATCTGCGACTGGCAATGGCGGCAAAATCTTTTCTGCCCGATTCATGCACCATCTTCGCCGCCTCGGCTGTGTTGCCGCAGGTGGTAATGCGAACGTTGGGCAGGCTGGCAAGGAACTCGGCACTTTGCTGAATGGCTTGCTCGTGTGACACAATCTCACGAATGTCCTCCAACTTCACGCCGGGATTCGCCACCAAACAGTGGTCGATTTTCACTCGCGTACTGCGGATAATCTTGAAATTGTGCTTCATCATCAGGCTGTAGACCGAGGTCACGCTACCCGCCGTGCTGTTCTCAAGTGGCAACACGCCATACTTGCACAAACCGCTTTGCACCGCTGAAAACACCCGCTCAAATGTGTTGAAATACATGATTTCCGGGCGGTCAAACAGCTTTTCTGTCGCCTGTTGGCTGAACGCACCCTCCACCCCTTGGCAAGCCACAAGAGCCTGCTCCGGGAACAGCTGGGGAGTGTTTTCCATGGCGGTCTGCACCTGCTCCACAAGGGGGGAGGTGGGCTGCATAATCCGCTGTTGATGCACGCGGGATAGCTCCATGATAAGATTGTACAGCGCCATCACTGCTGGCTGATTTTGCTCCTCGGCAAGGGAGGAAATGCGCGAGAGTAGCTCACGCTCACGCTCCGAATCGTAGATTGGGAGCGCGTTTTTTGTCTTGAAGTCAGCGACATTTGCCGCCGCCGCCATGCGTTTGTTGAACAATTGCACCAATTCGGTGTCGATGCTGTCGATTTGTTCACGAAGTTTGTTTAGATCCATTTTTTGTTTCTCCTATTGGGGGGTTTTATTTAATTTTATGACTAACAAAGATAGTAAGACTGCACCAACTACACCACCGAGGACAATCCATAACGTCCAATTCGTGGTGGGTAGGTATGTGGTGGATATGTATGGATTGGGGCGTGTCGCAGTACAAATGCTGTTGCGGGGCGACGTGCCGTCAAGGGGGTGTAGGACGAAAGATAGGGTTTGGGCAAGTTCGATTGCGGATAGTTCGGAATCCTCGGAAGTCCAAAGATTTATTGAAAAACCAATTGTGTCCGCGTGTATAAACCTTATACTTCTATGCCCATATACAGCAATTGTATAGTCTTGTTCGCCTATCTGAATTGTTTGTAGTTCAAATGATGGCGGTGGTGTAAACCATTCGCAATCAAAGCATAAACCAAATTCATCGCAATATCTGCAAACAGGGTCAAAAGGAAGAATATATTTTTCATTTGTCAGTCTAATTGTCATGCTACCGCTCGTGTCTTCTGTTTCAAATCTGAATGAGTAGCTATTATGGATAGTTATCCAAGCATTGTTCCAAATCGAGATATTGTCAAAATACCTTTCAATTGGCTCACCATTAAACATTACTTCCAATATGTATCCTTTTTGTCGCATACTTTCAATATTTCTACTATGGCTTCTTACAAACTCTCCTACCAGGTACTCAACGCTACGGTCAAGCCATTCATCTTCTTCAAGCTGACGTTCGGCTGACTCAAGAAACACATCTGCAAACCAGTCAAAATTAGGGTTAGTCATAAAGCTAACAAGCTCGTCAAAGTTATTGAATGTCATGGCTGGCACACCAAATTCTGGTGGTGTTAGCGCTCCGACACCAAATCCACCAACTAAGGCAATGCAAAGCAAAAATATAATCGGAATAGTGTATTTTTTCATGGGGGTTCTCCTTTCGTGTATGTTTTGCAGGCAGTCTGCCGTCCCTACAGCAGCGTTTGGTGCGCCCCCTTGCCCTTGACCTTCTTCCCCTCCATGGAGGGGTGGCAATGCGTAGCATTGACGGGGTGGCTTGCGTGGCGGGCGGGCATGGAAACCCGCCCCTACAACGAGGACGCGGGGTGCGGTGGGTGTCTTTCGTTTCGCACAACCCCGGGCGTTTTAATCTCGTTATTTTATTTTTTCTTAAAATTAGATTGACTTTGTGAAAAAAATGTTGTATAATAAATGAAAAATATTACGAGGAAAAAATCATGCCATTAACCCCAGCTATTTGCACTCAATGCAACTCCGCTATCCAAGTTGATTCTGACAAAGAAGCGGGTGTTTGTTCTTCGTGCGGTACCGCTTTTGTTGTTGAAAAAGCTATAAATAACTACATTGTCAACGGTCAGGATTTCGATGCTTTATTGACAAATGCAAATGTATTCTTAGACCTTAAAGATTTTGAAAAAGCGCAAAATATTTTTGACGATATAACAACAAGGTATCCCTCTAAAGCAATAGGTTGGTGGGGTTTGCTACAATGTCTTACTTTGAATTTTACTGAATGCGACAGCGATAATCAGGCTTCCGCCGCCCTTTACTACGAGCGAACAATAAAATTTGCCACCGATGAAGAAAGCGTGCAGTTTGCTGAAACCTTTGAAAACTTTTTATCACTACAAAGTGAGCAAGAAAAAGCCTTTGCAGCAGCGGAACAGGCAAAAATCAACGCAACAAATAATATTATTTTCAACATAAACGTATTAGAAAAGCAACGCATGGAAAAAAGGCTTGCTTACAGCAAAAAGTTACTTTCTCCAATTTTGCCAATAATATTATCAATTATTTTTGCACTAATAATCCATTATGTGATTTTAGTTGTGGGAGTGTTTTTCCTTGTTTTTTACATACACCAAAAAAGCGCAAAAAAGCGATTGTATACGCAAATTATGCAATTAGATACCGAAATATACAGCCTTAAAAAGCAACAGGAAAACTTGTAGCTTTATCATTTCCCAAGTCAAGACATTGTGTCTTGGCTTGTTTTTGTTTTAGACGGCAGATAGCCGTTTCTACAGCGTTTGGCTTGTATCGCTCGGCGGACGAACCGAGGGCGGTCGTTACTACATGATGTAGTGCGGATTTTGTTGTCCTGTAGGGGCGAACTGCGTTCGCCCGAAAACACCCGTCACTCACTTCGTTCGTGCCACCCTCTTTGAAAAAGAGGGCTTGGGTGCGGTGCGCCCTTGACCTTTGCCCTCTTTTGGGGAGAGGGTGGATTGCGACTGTCCTTGTCGCAAGACGGGTGTTTTGCCTGTTCCGCCCAAGCGGACGACCGAGGGCGGTCGTCCCTACATGATGTAGTGCGGATTTTGTTGTCTTTGTAGTGGCGAACTGAGGGAGTGTTTTTCCTAACTCCCTCCACCGCAAGCGGTCCCCCTCCCTCGACGAGGGAGGCTTGAGTGAGGTGCGTGTCGCTCGGCGGACGGCAGGTTGCCGCCCCTACACAGCATTTCGTCTGTTCCGTTCGAGCGGGGCAAACCACACCCTTACAACAAGGACGTGGGGTGCGGTGGTGTCATTCATCCCTCTGTCGCCCGAACCACCCTGTTGTGCAGGGCGGCGCTTGCCCCTGTGGGCAGGGCGATGTATATCACTTCCGCTCCCTCTCGGTCGAACTGTCGCAGGGTGCGGAAGAGAGATTCTTCCGTTGGCACAAAAAATCTTGCGTTTGGTTCGGCGAGGGTGGCGTTGTAGTGCCGTTCTGCCGCTACCGGGTCGCCCTCAAGCAGCACCAATCGCCCCCGTGGAGCATAGTGGCGGTACTTCATTCCGGGGGATAGCGGGGCTTCGCTTTCGCGCAGGTGACCCGACGACTTGTCCGTCACCTCCACATTCGGGCAAGCCGAACGCAACATTTCTGCTGTCACCCCGCCGGGGCGCAAGATGGTGATGTTGCCCTCCGCAAGGCTGACCACAGTGGACTCCAACCCAATATCACACCGCCCGCCGCAGACGATAACACTCACCCGCCCGCCGCAGTCCTCGATAACATGGTCGGGTGCGGTACAGCTGGGTCTGCCGGAGATGTTCGCACTTGGTGCGGCAACCGGCACGCCTGACCGGCGGATAATCTCCCGTGCAATCGGGTGCGAGGGCACACGAACAGCCACGGTGGGCTGACCTCCGGTGGTGATGTGAGGAATGCTCTCCCGTTTGGGTAGCACGGCGGTCAACGCACCCGGCATGAACGCCTCTGCCAGTTGCCAAAACAGGGGGCAAGTGTGGGCGATTTTGTCTGCCTGTGCCGCCTCTGCAAGGTGGACGATTAGGGGGTTGTCCGCAGGTCGCCCCTTGGCGCGGAAAATGCCAGCCACCGCTGCAGGATTGGTGGCGTCCGCCCCCATGCCGTACACCGTTTCGGTGGGAAAGACGGCGACACTTCCCTCTCGGATGGCTTGGGCGGCGTGGTCTATGGCGGCAGGGGTGGGGTGGGGGTGGATGGTGGTTTTCAATTTTCTACCGCCAACCTTGCCTCGGCAAATTAGTTGTGCTTCGTTCTGCCGAAGTTAAGTCAAGGTCAGCATATCGAAACCACTCTCGTACAAGAATTTTATCCATGTATAGTAACTCCTCTTTCTGCGATTGTTTTTTCAATAGTAGGTCCATTTTTACGGCGATTGAAAACACTTGACCGCACAACTAATAAGTCCATTGGCATTTTTTGCCTATATCTTGCATTTTTTCTTATACTTGCTCTTATATCGCTTAATTCCGCCGAATCGTCCGGCACAACAACATAAATATCAAGGTCGCTGTCCTCTCTTGGTGTGCCATAAGCGTGCGACCCAAAAAGATATATTGCCTCGGCAGGCACAGCGTCAAGCACGCTTTTTTTGATTAACTCTAATTCTTGTTGTATTCTTTCGTTCATGGTGTGCCCCTCTCAAAGTATAATATTTCCCCTACCCCTCGCTCTTCAGTTTCTCCGCTGTGTCTGCGTTAATCAGGGCGGTAATCATGGCGTCAATGTCCCCGTTCAGAAAATTCTCAAGGGAGTACAGGGTCAGTCCGATTCGGTGGTCGCTAACCCGCCCCTGGGAGTAGTTATACGTGCGAATCCGCTCGCTGCGGTCGCCTGTTCCCACTTGGCTTTTCCGCTCGCTGTCGATTTTGTTCTTCTGCTCCGCAAGTTTCAGGTCATACAGCTTTGTGCGTAGCAGTTTCATGGCTTTGTCACGATTTTTCGTCTGACTTCGCTCGTCTTGACAGTCCACCACAATGCCGGACGGCTTATGCACCAGCCGCACTGCGCTGTCCGTTTTGTTTACGTGTTGCCCCCCTGCCCCGCTGGAGCGGTGAGTGGACACCTCAACGTCCTCCATGTTAATGTCCACTTCCACGTCCTCCGCCTCCGGCAGGACAGCCACAGTGACGGTAGAGGTGTGTATCCGTCCGCTACTCTCGGTTTCGGGAACACGTTGAACACGATGCACCCCCGACTCGAACTTCAGTCGGGAGAATGCACCATCTCCGTTCACTTCAAAGGATATTTCACGATAACCGCCGATGCCTGTTTCGTTGGCGGACAGCACATCGTGCTTCCAGCCACGACTGTCGGCGTACATACTGTACATTCGGTACAGGGTGCCAACGAAAAGGGCAGCCTCTTCCCCTCCTGCCCCTGCACGAATTTCCACGATAACATTCTTGTCGTCGTTTTCGTCGCGGGGAAGAAGCAGAACAGTCAGTTCTTCGGCGATAACCCCCATTACTTCCCGCCCAGACAGCATTTCTTCCTCTGCAAGGTCGTGAAGTTCAAGGTCGGAGGAGGCGAGAATCTCCCGTGCCTCGGTGACTGCTTGCTCGCTGGTGCGATACTCCCGATATTTGTCCACAATCACCGACAAATATTTGCTTTCCCGCATCAGACGGCGATATTCTCCCTGATTGCTTGCAATATCAGGGTTGGCAAGCTGTTCCTGAATAGTGTCATACTTGGCAGACAGCTCCCCAAGTTTATTAAGCATGTTTTGCGAAATTTCCATTTGTGTAGTCCCTTATTGTTGTTATGCTGATATTATACCACAAAAATCCTCTGTTGTAAAGGGGCGAAAAAGCCTTTCTTTCGTGAATATACTCCTAGAGCAAAAAATTCTCTCATCTCTTCTCATATCATCTTCATCTTCATCTCATCGCAAGGCACTTTCATCTTGCTTTTTTCCCGAAAATGTGATATAATAAGTGTGCCTTCTATCTCGCAGAAATGCGTGAGCGGGATTAGAGCAACTAAAAACAATACGACTATCAAGTTAGAACATAATGTAAAGTTTCAGCTTCTCATTGTCATTAAACTTGTATCGAAATTATTGCTCCATCTTAAACCAAACAAACAGCCTCGTCATTGCAAAGCGGTGATTTTCCGCGTGCAATCCAGTTGTTGGACGAGAAATTTCATTGTTTTACGGGTTGATTTATGGCGATTTCTTGCCCTTTCACTGGATTGCACGGCACAAACCGCCTTTGCAATGACGTTTGGTGGAGTTGTTATGAGGAATTCGAGTATAACACGATAGTCACAAAAAACAAACAGGAGCGACAAATGGGCGGATTTTTTGGAGTAGTATCAAAGCAGGAGTGCGTGTACGACTTATTTTTCGGCACGGATTATCATTCTCACCTTGGCACACGGCGCGGGGGTATGGCAGTTTACAGCAAAGAGGGGGCGGGGTTCCAGCGGTCAATCCATAATATCGAAAACTCCCCTTTCCGTACTCGTTTCGAGAAAGAAGTGTCTATCATGCGTGGTACAAGTGGCATTGGCAGCATTTCGGATAACGAGCCACAGCCCCTGATTGTTCGGTCACGGCTGGGCAATTACGCCATCACCACAGTTGGGCGAATAAACAATGTTGAATCCTTGGTGGACGAGCTGTTTGCCGAGGGGCGGCATCATTTTCTTGAATTAACCGGGGGGGAGATTAACCCTACCGAGCTTGTGTCTGCGCTAATTGACCAAAAGTCTAACTTTGTCGAGGGGCTTTTGCATGTGCAGGAAAAAGTGGAGGGTTCGATGTCCATTTTGCTCCTTACTCCCGAAGGAATGTACGCCGCACGTGACAGATACGGGCGCACCCCCATTGTTATCGGCAAAAAAGACAGCGGATATTGTGCCGCATTCGAGGCTTTTTCATATCTAAACCTTGGTTACACCGACCACAAAGCCCTTGGCCCTGGGGAAATTGCATTCATCACTCCTGAAAGTTACACCAGTCTTTCCCCGCCACGGGAAGAGATGCGTATGTGTGCCTTTTTGTGGGTGTACTATGGCTATCCGGCCTCTTCGTACGAGGGGAAAAGCGTGGAGGAAATGCGATACGACAGCGGCAAAGCCAGCGCGGCGGCGGACAGGCTTTCCCCCGACAGCACCTATCCTCCTGTGGTAGAGGCTGACATTGTTGCAGGAATCCCGGACTCCGGCACAGCCCACGCAATTGGCTATGCCAACGCATCGGGAGTGCCATTTAACCGCCCGTTTATCAAATACACACCCACCTGGCCCCGCTCCTTTACTCCACCTGACCAAACAAGTCGCAGTCTGATTGCCCGCATGAAGCTGATTCCGGTGGATGCCCTTATCAGGGGCAAGCGGATTATCCTTACCGAGGATTCTATCGTTCGCGGCACACAGCTGAACGGAGTGACCAAACTGCTGTACCAGTGCGGTGCAAAGGAGATTCATATGCGGGTGTCTTGCCCGCCGAATATGTTCACCTGCCCCTATCTGAACTTTACTCGCAGTACGGCAGAAAGCAATCTTATTGCCCGCCGTAGCATTACCAAGCTGACCGAAGGTGGCGCGACTTGGACGATGGAGGACTACACCAACCCGGACAGCCCTGCCTACGCCGCCCTTTTGGAGGAAATTCGTGAGGAGCTGGGCTTCACCAGCCTTGGTTATAACCGCCTTGAGGACACTATTGGGGCGATTGGGCTGCCCAAGTGTCGGTTGTGTACTTATTGCTGGAATGGGAAAGGGTGAGGGCGAATGAAGAATGAAGGAAAAAATACAAAAAATCATGGAGAACAGACATGGAATGGAATAAACTTTTAACTGTTAAAACAATTACAGAACGTGAAAAATATCCTTATGGTCAAGGTTATAGAATTAGTCCTTTTGAGGAAGATTATCAAAATCTTGTTTCAAGTTTTGCTTTTCGCCGTCTACAAGACAAAACGCAAGTATTTCCGCTTGATAAAAGCGATTTTGTTAGGACAAGACTTACACACTCTATAGAAACTTCGTCAATTGCACATCAATTGGGGTATGCATTTTTTACAAAATTATCAGAAATAAAATATGACGAAAACGGGAACATAATAGAAAACAAATATGGCATAGACGAAGATATACGCAACAATACTAGGCAAATATTACGTTGTGCAGGGCTTTTACACGATTTGGGCAACCCACCATTTGGTCACTTTGGCGAAGTTGTCATTGGAGATTTTTTCAAAAAATTTTTTGATAAAAATAATCCCAAATATACAGAACAATTATCCGAAGAAGAACGTCTTGATTTTGAATATTTCAACGGAAATGCTCAAAACATTAGACTTATTGCTAAATATGAACAGGAAGAAGGGTTGAATTTCACTTTACCCACAATCCATACATTGCTGAAATATCCATATGGCTCTAAAGAAGCAAAAAACAAATCTAAACGTGATAAATTCGGCTTTTTTCAATCAGAAAAAGATTTTATCAATAATATTGCAAGTGAGTTAGGAACATTAGGCAACGATAAAATATCTCGCCATCCCTTAACGCTTATTCTCGAAGCTGCCGATGACATTGCATACCTAACTGCCGATCTTGAAGATGCATATGAAAAGTGTCTTTTCAGCAAAAGCGAACTAACAAATTTTTGTAAAAATGAGATTGAAAAATTGTATAAAGAACACAACTGTTCAAAACTAGACCAAAAAACTAAGCCGATAGAATTACTGGATTCACTTTTTGACCCGAGCGATCCAGACGAAACTCTCGAATTTGGAGCTTGGATAAAAAAAGCTCGTTATTGGTTGTCTTACGTAGTACAATATCAATTCGAAAAAAAATATCAAGAAATCATGGATGGCTCTTACAACGAAGATTTATTTTATTATACCAATCATTTTATTACAATAAAAGCGTTTAGAAACGCTATGAAAAAGTTTGTATATAGTCATCAATCAATTTTACGCACTGAACTTTCTGCTAAAACAATTTTAACTTCACTTCTTGAAAAATTTGCTAATGCCGTCTTAACTCACGATAAAGAAGGTTCTAGTGACTACGATAAAAAGCTATATAACTTAATGCCCGAAAACTGCAAAAACAATAGTGACAACAGTACATACAGCCGTTTACTTACAGTTACTGACTTTATTAGTGGAATGACAGATTCTTATGCCAAAAGTTTATACCAAGAACTAAACGGTATAATATGAATTGAACAAGGAGTAACCCCATGAAAATTCTAACCCTACATACAGGTGGCACGTTCGCCATGACCGACGGCGCGGTGCGCACCCTGTCCGCCCCTGCCCCCGCTGTTGATGTTATCGACAGATACAAGTCACAGAACCCGAACGTTGACCTGGACTTCGAGGTTCGCACTCACACCACCGCAATTGCCAGCGAAAATATGACCATCCCCCTGTGGAATGGGCTTATCGACACTTTGCGAGCGGTGAATTTTGCCGCCTACAACGGGGTAATCATCACCCACGGCACGGATACTCTTGCCTACACCGCCGCCTTGCTGTCTGTGGTGCTGGCTCATGTAAAGATTCCCGTGGTGCTGGTGTCCAGTAACGCACCCCTTACCTCTCCGAGAGCAAATGGATATACTAATTTCCGCGACGCAGTGGACTTTATCCGCACTTGCGAAGGGCGACGCGGAGTGTTTGCGACCTATTTCCGTGACGGAATAAGCAATGTGCTGTTAGGGGAAAAAATCACCCAACCACAGCCATTTTTGCACAATTTCAAACATTTTGACGGCAGCGGTTTTGGCATACTGAAAGATGGCAAGTTCGCAAGCTCGGTTCTTGAAGAAAGCTACCCCGCCGGGAAAAATATCTTTGATACTATGCCGCCCCTCACAAACAGCGTTCTCCTTGTGATGCCTTATGTTGGGCTGGATTATTCTCGCATTAACTTTGACGCAGGGGATAAGATTCGTGCGGTGCTTCACGGCACATATCACAGCTATACCATGTGCGTTGACCAAGAGCCAAGCGACACCCCCTCCCCATATTCGGCGGAGTATCTAATCGGTGAATGCAACCGCCGTGGAATACCCCTGTATTTCGCTTCATGCGAAGGGGGAGTGGGGTATGAATCCAATGCCAAGCTACGAGAAATGGGTGCGAAGTTTATGCTCAATACCAGCGTGGAGCTTGCATACGCACGACTGTTGGTGGGGGCGGAGAAGTGAAGAATGCGGAATACGGAAAAAAGGTCAAGACCTTGGGCTTCAGCCCAGGATTTTGACCTTTTTTGACTTTTGAACCCTCCACCCTGAATAGGGTAGTCAACCTGAAGAAAAAATCTTGGGGCGTTGCCCCAAACCCCACCAGAAAACTTTGGTACAAAAGCATTTCATGCTTTTGCGAGAAAAAGTTTTTAGTCAAGTTTTTTACAAAAAACTTGTGCAGTGTGGGCGCATAGCCCACGACCTTGTCCTTTTTCTTCAGTCTGCCCACCCTGAATAGGGTAATATCACGCTACTTCTTTACCAACAGTTTTTCTAATAATCTTTTCCACTTCACTAATGGCTACAAACAGCACCATTCCGCCGCCAAGAACCGCCCAATGTGTCCCTGAAAGGGGAGCAACATCAAAGATTTCGGCAATGGGGCGAATGATTGCAATTGCAAAAGTAATTCCCATAGAGCCAGCCACCGCAAGAATCATGCCCATGTTGTGTTTCCACACAGAAAGGTTAAAGATTGACTTGTTTGTGCGAATGTTAAACACATTAAATGCAGATGTCCAAGCAAGAATGATGAATGCCATGGAAATACCAACAGCAGTCAAATGACCATAGCTATCATAGCCGCTTACAGGAGCGATAACCCAACGACCAACGGCAAACGCACCAAGGGTCAGCACCGCATAGGTGATAGAACGAATACCAATCTTCAGACCAAGTCCTGCGGCGAATATTCCCGCCTTTTTAGGCAATGGCTTTCGTTTCATAATCCCATCTTCACTACGCTCGAAGCTAAGGAAGAAACCGGGGATACCATCGGCTATGACGTTAATCAGCAGAATTTGCAGAGGCAAAATCACCGGGAGCGGCCAACCGCCGTACCCACCGGGCAATATGGCAGAGGTGAGCATAATGGCGATTTGCGCAAAGTTCACTGCCAGCAGGAAGTACACGGTTTTACGAATGTTATCGTAGGCGGTGCGCCCCTCTTCGATAGCGTCAACAATAGTGGCAAAATTGTCGTCTGTGATAACCATGTCGGCGGCGGACTTGGTAACTTCCGTGCCGGTAATACCCATGGCAACGCCAACATCCGCTTGTTTCAGGGCGGGGGCGTCGTTCACTCCGTCACCTGTCATGGCGACAACTTCGTCATGGCGTTGCCACGCCTTAACGATACGCATTTTGTCCTCCGGGCTGACACGAGCGTAGACAGAAACTTTCTTCACGATTTGGAAAAGTTCCTCGTCGTCCATGTGGTTCAGGTCATTACCCGTAAGTGCCATATCCCCATCAACATAAATGCCAATTTCGCGGGAGATAGCCTTGGCGGTTTCGATATGGTCACCTGTAATCATCACAGTTTTGATGCCCGCAGACTTGGCACGAGCCACAGCCTCGGCGCTTTCGGGGCGGGGCGGGTCAATCATGCCCACAAGCCCAACAAGAGTTTGCCCGCACTCGAGAAATTCAGAGGTAAGTTGCTCCGGGGTTGGCTCGGAATCAAGGGTTTTGGTGGACAACGCAAGGACACGAAGGGCAAGACCTGCAAAGCCGTCGTGTACCTCGGCGGCTTTTCCCCGCTCGCCAGGCGCCCAGTCGACAGGGATACGGTCAAACGCACCCTTGGTAATGGCGATAAACTTGCCCTCCGAGGTGCGGTGGACGGTGGTCATCAGCTTGCGAGTCGAGTCGAAAGGCAACTCGTGTAAGCGGGGTAGCTCGTTGTCTAAACGGCAACGAAGCACATCATTTTCGATAGCGTAACGGACGATGGCAACCTCGGTAGGCGGTCCGATTGCTCTTTCTTCACCGTCTACTGTTTCAACAATGGCGTTACTGCACGCCTTTAAGTAAGATATAAGGCGAAGTTCCTTATCCCCGAATTGCTGGCAAGCACACTCGATTGCTTCTTTGTCAAAAGTTTCACAGCAAGTGTGACACACCTCGCCGCCAGACGCCCAAACTTCGGTGATGCTCATCTTGTTTTGGGTCAGTGTACCCGTCTTATCCGAGCAGATAACCGAGGTGTTACCGATTGTTTCAACAGCAGGGATTTTGCGGATAATTGTGTTGCGGCGAACCATTTTCCACACCCCATGTGACAGGGTCATGGTAACGATAATCGGCAAGGTTTCAGGCACTGCGGCAACCCCAAGGGACACCGCCGCAAGCAGCAGATGAGGAACGTCGTATCCGTCACGGAAAAAGCCCACAGCGAATATGGCAGCACCTGCAAGCAAAGCAAACGCACTCAACTTTGTAGCAAGCCCCTTTATACGCTTTTGCAGTGGTGTTTGCTGTTTGCCGCCGGAGTTTAGCATTCCTGCGATTTTGCCCATTTCGGTTTCCATTGCAGTTTCAACCACAACAGCAATGGCACGTCCGTTTGTCACGATACACCCGGAGTAAACCATGTTCAGGCGGTCGCCAAGAGGAACGTCCTCTTCGATAACCACGCTTGGGTCTTTTTCCACAGGCACACTTTCCCCGGTAAGGGCGGCCTCTTCAACGTTAAGGTTAAACGCCTCTATCAAACGGGCGTCAGCGGTGATAACATCACCAGCCACAAGTTCGACAATATCCCCGGGTACAATTTCCCGCGCAGGAACTTTAATCTTCACTCCGTCACGAATGACAGTAGTGGTGAAAGAGTTCATTTTTTTCAGTGCGGCAAGGGCATTTTCCGCCTTGTTTTCTTGATAAATAGAAAGGCAGGTGTTGATGACAACAATGGCAAGGATAACGATAACTTTTTCCCAGCCGCCATCGTCCTCGGTGATTGCCATCCACGCAGCAATTGCCGCCGCCGCAAGAAGGATAATTGATGTGATTTCGGTAAGTACGTGAAAAACTTTGCTAAACAGCGATTCTTTTTTTGCTTCCTCAAATTCATTAAAGCCGTACTTACCAAGGCGATTTTTCGCCTCTTCTGCAGAAAGCCCTTTGCGTTTGTCCGTTTGCTTTTCGGACAAAACTTGGTCGATAGATTGTTTAACCCATTGCATGATGATACCTCCAAAAGTTTTATTTTGAACGGTTGGACAGGGAAGTAGGATAATAAAATAAGGAAATCTCCAATGGAGACTTCCTTGAGGTTAACCAAATACCACTCCGTCCGCAGTCATTATATCATATACTTATGGCGATGTCAAGTGAAATGTTTGAAAAAAACCGCCCTGAATATTTATACAAATAAATGAATATTTTTTCACAAGCCTATTGACAAACTGAAAAAACCATGGTATACTAATAAAAAAGCTACATAGGAGCAATAAAAATGAACAGACGCAAAGTAATTATCATCGGTGCGGCAGGCCGTGATTTCCACAACTTCAACACCTTTTATCGTGACAACTCTGCCTACGACGTGGTTGCCTTTACCGCCGCACAAATCCCGGACATTGCTGGACGGTGCTACCCCCCCTCTCTTGCAGGAAGCCTGTATCCCCAGGGCATTCCAATCCATGACCAAAGCCAGCTTGAACAGCTAATCGTTGACCTTGACGCTGACGAGTGCGTGTTCTCATACAGCGACGTGCCGTATCAACACGTGATGAATATCGGCGCGCAAGTGAACGCCGCCGGGGCTGACTTCACCCTTATGGGACCAAAGCACACCCAAATCAAGTCCACCAAGCCTGTCATCGCTGTGGGGGCTATCCGCACAGGATGTGGCAAAAGCCAAACCTCCCGCCGTATCGTGGAGCTACTTATGGAGGCAGGGCTGAAAGTTATCGCCGTTCGCCATCCAATGCCATACGGCGACCTTGAAGAGCAAAAAGTTCAGCGTTTTGCCACAATTGACGACCTTGCCAAGCATAAATGCACCATTGAAGAAATGGAAGAGTACGAGCCGCATATCACTCGCGGCAACGTGATTTATGCGGGAGTGGACTACGAGGCGATTTTGCGTGCCGCCGAGTCTGACCCGAATGGCTGTGACGTGATTTTGTGGGACGGCGGAAACAACGACTTCTCATTCTTCAAGCCTGACTTGATGGTCACAGTTGTTGACCCGCACCGCCCGGGGCATGAGCTAAGCTACTACCCCGGCGAAGCCACCCTCCGTCTTGCTGATGTGGTCGTTATCAACAAGATTGACAGTGCGGACTTTGAGAAAATTCAAATCGTGCGTCAAAATATCGAGAAAGTTGCCCCGAACGCCATTGTTGTTGATGCGGCGTCCACTCTTACGGTGCATGATACCAGCCTTATCAAGGGCAAGCGTGTACTGGTTATCGAGGACGGACCTACCCTCACCCATGGTGAAATGAAAATCGGTGCAGGAGTGGTTGCCGCTCGTCGCTTTGGCGCGGCGGAAATTGTTGACCCACGGAAGTACGCGGTTGGCAAACTGGCAGAAACATTCAAAATCTACCCTGACATTGGCCCTGTACTGCCTGCAATGGGTTATGGTGAAGAGCAAATGGCTGACCTGCAAAAGACTATTGAGGCAACCGACTGCGACACCGTGCTTATCGCCACACCAATTGATCTTACACGGATTGTGAAGATTAACAAGCCTAACACCCGTGTGGACTACAGCCTGCAAGAAATCGGCAATCCGGATATGGCTGACGTACTTGCTGACTTTATTGCTAAGGCGAAGAAGTAGGGGAATAAACAAAGAAAGCAACCTTTCGGGGTTGCTCAATCTGAAGAAAAATGTCAAGACCATGGGCTATGCGCCCATACCGCACAAGTTTTTTGTAAAAAACTTGACTAAAAACTTATTCTCACAAAAGCATAAAATGCTTTTGTACCAAAGTTTTTGAGGTTCTTAGGAACTTTTTGAAAAAAGTTCCTAAGTGGGGTTTGGGGCAAAGCCCCAAGGTGTTTTATGGTTTTTTCAGTCTGAGCAACCTTTCGGGGTTGCTTTTGGTTTTAACCCGTGATATAATAAAGCCATGAAAAACATTAAATCACCGACTGCATTTATCTTGGCTTTGCTTGCTGTGCAACTTGTCGCAATAATAATCTCATTCTACTTTTCGTGGAATTCCTACATAGTTGGACACGGCGAAAGCATTGCATTCACCGCAGTTTTTTCTGTTATAACCATCGCACTATCTATTCCGTGCATTATCATCAAGGAAAACAGAACGAAGTTATACAAGGCTGTGGCACTTGTGATGCCGCTTGTCACTCTTGTGGGTTTTCTGCTGATATTAAGTGCCTGGGGTATGTATGGTATGTTTTTTCCAGTGATTTCTCTTGGACTTTTTATAGCAATGTTTTTTTCACTAAAACCACTTACAGACATTAAAATAATTATTGGAACGCTGTATTCAATTGCAACCGGATTTATAGTCATTATAGTATTTTTCTATGTAGTTTCAGGAGGACAATTTTTTGGGCATACAGAGATTATAACATCCTCGCTTTCTCCAAACGAGCTTTTTTATGTTGAAATTTCTCAACACTCTACAGGGGCGACAGGCGGCTCGAGCAGAATCGTTGTTCAATCATATCCTCTTGGGCGAAGTCGGATTGTATATAGCGGACGGTGGCATTCGCTAAAAAGCAGTTCTCAGGAAAACGGAACAGTTATCATTTGGGAGGGCGATTATATTTTTCGTGTTCGTGTTGCTGATGTCAGAAGCCTTACTTTTCGCTACATTGATGGTAAATGGCAAATGACCTTTCCTACCAGAACCCGAAATTAACCAACCCACACCCTTCGGAATATAATGCTGTATCACACTTCCCGGAGGCACATATGAACAACCACTACCCATTCCCCCTAATCCCGTTGCCCTACGACTACACCGCCCTTGAGCCGCACATTGACGGCTTGACCATGGACTTGCACCACGACCGCCACTTGAAAACCTATGTTGACAATCTGAACGCCGCTCTCGCCCCATATCCTCAATATCATTCCTGGACGTTGGAGCAATTGCTGTACTACGCCGACGAATTGCCCAAGGATTTGCAGACCCCTGTGCTACATAACGGCGGCGGTGTGTATAATCACAACTTCTACTTTGCGGGAATGTCCCCAACAAGCGCAAAAGCTCCTGTTGGTGCATTGGCGGACAGCATAAACGCCACTTTCGGCAGCTTTGACAAGTTCAAAGACGCTTTCAAGACGGCGGCACTATCTGTGTTCGGTTCGGGATATGCTTGGTTGGTGGCAGAGGCGGACAAAAGCCTGAAAATCATCACCACCGCCAACCAAGACACACCTCTGCCGCAAAATGTCTATCCCCTTGTCGCCATTGACGTATGGGAACACGCATATTACTTGATGCACTACAATCTACGTGCCGATTATATCGACGATTGGTTCGGCGTGGCGAATTGGGATGCCGCCTCAGCGCTATATGGGCAGATAGCGACCTCTTAGATTCATCACTACACAAAAACTCGCTAAGGTGGTCAACTTCGCCACCATAGCGAGTTTTTTGCGATATTTATTGCAGATGTCAGGCTAATATTAGAGGGTGTCTACACGAGATGAAACGAGCGAATTTTGAGATGTTTTTTCGCCAATCTAGGCGTGAGGAGGGCGAATATCGGGAATATTTAACCGACGAGCAACGACGAGTGGCGAAAAAACAGCCAAAATCTCGCCGTTCCCATCTTGTGTAGACACCCTCTAGCAGTTTTAAGCCGTGTTTTAGCCACCTCTCGCAATTTTATCACACCCTGCCACGCAGATATACTTTGGTGGTGGGGAGAAATTCACGGAGGTCACGGAGATTCGTTTGAAAATAACAAGTGAAAGGGCGCGTAAGGGAAAGCACAAATTTTATATTTTGGGTGCACAAATTCCCCTCGCGCATGGCGCGAATCATGATAGAAATCATCATTAGTTTTATCGCAGGAATCGGCGTGGAAGCATTAGTTATACTATTTATGAAGAAACGCCGTGGAAAAGATGGGAAAGATGTGGCATACTCCGACGTGGAGTGCGCCAAAACTTTCGTTTTTAGGCGTACTGCCAAGCGAAAACGAAAAGACGATACTCTTGAAGAGGGGTATCGTAACTTGATGAGGTATTAGAGGAAAAGAGCGAGCGACGGCTCGCTCTTTTCATATTGGAAGTGACTATCAAGATAAAACATAATGACAATGTTTTGGTTGTTTCATGAGCTAACACGATAGTCACATTTGCAAAAACCACAAACCAGACACAGATTTTTCCTTGACAACTTGCCCATAATAGGGTATACTATAACTACATAATCCAAGGAGTACACTCATGAAAGAATACCGCACAATACAAGAAGTCACAGGGCCACTAATGCTTGTCCGCCAGGTTGAGGGAGCAACATATAACGAGCTTGGGGAGATTAAGACCTCCACAGGGGAACGCCGCCGTTGCCGTGTGTTAGAAGTGGACGGCACGGATGTTGTCGTGCAACTATTCGAGAGTAGTGAGGGCATTATTCCCGATAGCTCCACCGTTCGTTTTTTCGGTGAGGGCATCACTTTCGGGGTGTCACCCGACATTCTTGGTCGGGTGTTCAACGGCATGGGAGAGGTCAGCGACGGCGGACCGGAGATTATCCCCACTGCACGCCTTGATATTAACGGCACACCAATGAACCCCACCGCCCGTATGTACCCGGAGGAGTTCATTCAAACAGGGATTTCCGCCATTGATGGGCTGAACACCCTTGTCCGTGGGCAAAAGTTGCCCATCTTTTCCGCAAGCGGACTGCCCCACGCCAATGTTGCCTCCCAAATCGCCCGCCAAGCCAAAGTGCGGGGGAGCGACGACAAGTTCGCCGTGGTTTTCGCCGCAATCGGCATCACTTTCGAGGAAGCCAACTTTTTCATCGAGGATTTCCGCAGTACAGGTGCGATTGAGCACAGCGTGCTGTTCATGAACCTTGCCAACCACCCCGCCATCGAGCGGATAGCCACCCCGCGCATGGCTCTCACCGCCGCTGAATACTTGGCGTTCGAGCTTGATATGCACGTGCTGGTTATCCTCACGGACATCACCAACTATGCGGACGCCCTGCGGGAGGTGTCCGCCGCCCGCCGTGAAGTGCCGGGACGGCGGGGCTACCCGGGGTATATGTACACCGACCTTGCCAGTATGTACGAGCGTGCCGGGCGGCTGAAAGGCAAGGAGGGCAGCATTACCATGGTGCCTATTCTCACCATGCCGGAGGACGACAAAACCCACCCAATCCCCGACCTGACAGGCTATATCACCGAGGGGCAGATTATCCTCTCCCGTGAACTTCACCGCCGTGGGATTACCCCGCCGATTGACGTTCTGCCCTCTCTTTCCCGCTTGAAAGACAAAGGCATCGGCGAGGGCAAGACCCGTGCCGACCATGCAGGCACAATGAATCAGCTGTTCGCCGCCTATGCCCGCGGCAAGGAGGCGAAGGAACTGATGGTCATCCTTGGGGAGGCGGCGTTGTCCGAGTTGGACAAGGTGTACGCCCGCTTTGCCGAAGCATTCGAGGAGGAGTACATCTCCCAAGGCTACTACACCGACCGCACTGTGGAAGAAACGCTGGACATAGGCTGGAAACTGCTGTCCATGTTGCCACGAAGCGAACTGCGGCGGGTGGATGATGAAATGTTGGATGAGTATTATGGAGGTGGGGAGTGATGAGCGTCAATATATTACAAGCAATTGCCAATATTGTAGCCAATCCAATTAGCGAACTTCGCAGTTTTTATACTGGAAACAATCGTGCAAACAGCATGGGCGATGCACTTGAAAAATATGTCAAAGATGTTTTTGCTGGTACTTTGTTGGAAACAAACGAACAAGCACGAAACAAACAATATTCAAAAGTGTTTTCATTTCTTGGCACGCAGAACCACCCGCCAGACTTTATCATAAAAAACGGCGATGCGGTAGAAGTCAAGAAAATCGAAAGCAAAGGTGCACCGTTATCACTAAACAGCTCCTATCCAAAAGCAAAGTTGTTTGCCGATAGTCCTATGATAACTACCCCCTGTCGCGATTGTGAAGATTGGACCGAGAAAGATATTTTGTATGCCGTTGGCGTAGCCAAAAACAACTCTCTATCACGACTATTTTTCGTTTATGGTGTGGACTATGCTGCAAGTGCAGAAACATACGAGAAAATTAGACAAGTGATTGTCCAAGGGGTAAACTTAGTTCCTGATGTTGAATTTTCCGAAACAACAGAATTGGGTAGGGTGAATAGAATTGACCCCCTTGGAATTACATACTTGCGTATTCGTGGAATGTGGGGAATTGAAAACCCTACAAAAGTGTTTTCGTATGCGTACACTCCCACGGACGCACAATTTGAGTTTGTTGCTGTTATAAACACAGAAAAATACAATTCGTTTCCAAAAGAAGATAGAGAAAGAATTGAAAAAATAACGAATGATAACTTCAAAATTTCAGATATTGAAATCAAATCACCCGATAACCCTGCAATTTTGAAACAAGCAAAACTTATCACATTTCACAGGTAGGAAAGTTATGAAAATAATTAGTTTATTTGCTGGTGCGGGCGGCATGGATTTAGGGTTTAAGAACGCTGGGTTTAATGTTGTTTGGGCAAACGAATTCGACAAAACAATATGGGCAACGTATGAGAAAAATCACAACACGCTATTAGACAGGCGTGATGTTAGAAAAATAGCATCATCTGAAATTCCCGATTGTGACGGAATAATTGGCGGACCACCTTGCCAAAGTTGGAGCGAGGCCGGGGCGTTGCGTGGTATTGATGATGCTCGTGGGCAGTTGTTCTATGATTTTATCCGTATATTGAGAGAAAAACAACCAAAATTTTTCGTTGCCGAAAATGTTTCGGGCATGATGGCAAATACTCATAAAGAGGCCGTTCACAACATTATAAACCACTTTGAAGAGGCGGGATATGAACTTGATATTCAGTTGCTTAACGCTGCCGACTATAATGTTCCACAAGACAGAAAGCGAGTGTTTTATGTTGGGTTTAGAAAAGATTTGAATGCCAGTTTCCGTTATCCTACCGAAAGCAAACACAAACCTACACTTAAAGAAAGAATATGGGATTTGAAAGACACCGCTCTTCCCGCAAAAGAAACGAACAAGACAAATAATGGTGACTGTGTTGTTCCAAATCATGAATATATGACAGGTGGATTTTCGACTATTTTCATGTCACGGAACAGGGTGAGAGGTTGGGATGAGCAGTCCTTTACCATTCAGGCCGGCGGTCGCCATGCACCAATACATCCTCAAGCCCCAAAAATGCTTTTTGTAGAGGTAAACAAGCGTATATTCGCACCTGGAAAAGAACATCTATACAGACGGTTAAGCGTTCGTGAATGTGCCAGAATACAAACTTTCCCGGATGAATTTGTATTTGAATACAACAATATTGCCGACGGCTATAAAATGATTGGAAACGCTGTTCCTGTAAACATGGCAATGGCTGTGGCACACTCTATTAAAAAAGTGTTAGGGTAAATCCACCCAAATAGGAGACCTCCATGTTTTATGACACCCACGCCCATTATGATGACAAACGCATAAAGCGCGCCGATGTTCTTATCCACAGCGCCTATCTAAATAATGTGACCCGCATTCTTAATGTTGGGCGTGATTTGCATAGTTCCCAATTCAGCGTTGACTTGGCAAAGGAATATAGCTTTATTTATGCTACTGTTGGCGTATGCCCTAATTCTGTTACTGATATTCGTAGTAGAGCAAACACATTGACCGCATTACAAAAAATGCTTTCTTACGAAAAAGTCGTTGCCGTAGGAGAGTGCGGACTTGATTATTCGCATAAATTCAACAAAATTGAAGCAAATTATTATCGTGGATGGACGGCAAAAGATTTACAAAAAGATTGGTTTAGGTTACAATTGGAACTTGGCATTCGTCATGCCCGTCCTATGATTGTCCATTGTCGCCAAGCCTACAAAGACTGCCTAAAAATTATTTCCGAATACCCGGAAGCGCGGGGAGTGTTTCACGGCTTTTCGGGGGACGCAGAAATAGCACAGCAACTTATCCACCTTGGGTGGTACATATCTTTTTGCGGGTCGATTACATATAAAAACAAGGACGCCGCAAAGCTCCGAGAAATTATGTGTGCATTGCCACAAGATAAAATCATGATTGAAACCGACTGCCCCTTTTATGCCCCCCACCCAATGCGTGGGCAGGCGAACCATTCCGGATTTTTGCATTACACCGCACAGGTTGGGGCAGATTTACTTGGTATGAGCTTGCAGGAATTCGCACAACTTACAACGAATAATGCACGCCTTTTGTTTGGTGTGTAACGGGAGAATCGTATGCACAAAATTTTAATTTTTACATTCATGCTATTTTCGCTTTTGCTTATAGGCTGTGACAACACCACAAACATTGCACCCCCATATTACCCACTGAACGGCAACGACGACCAACAGCAACCACTCGACCCTGCGCGTATCATTCGTGACAGCGTGCCGCAGTCTGCTCGTGTGGTTGATATTGCTATGCTTGGCGCACACAATTCGTTCAGCCACGCCATTGACAGAAGCTCTCCCATTGACCCGAACGATACCTCTTTCGTGGCGAGCAATCCGCTGTTGCTTGCTGTCGGGGGCGATATTATCGCCGGCTTTGCTCGCACCCAAGCCCATGGTGCGGGGGAAATGCTGGAGCGTGGTGTGCGATATTTTGACGTGCGGATAACCTATGCGGAGGGCTGGTACACCGAAAACACTCTGATTTCTGCTCCTCTGCGAGAGTATATAGCCGAAACTATCGCATTTCTGCAAGACAACCCGGGGGAACTGGTGATATTCGACATTTACGAAGTGCGGTTGGGCGGAAGTGCGAATTTCACTGCTTTGTGGAGCTATGTTGGCGAAATTATGGTGAACGGTCAGTCGCTGTTCGACTTTGTTCACATCACGCCGCAGGATACCCCACTGCACACCGTTACCCTTGCGGATGCAACAGTCGGCGGTACGGCAGGCGGGGTCATCATCTTTGCCCGCACCGCCGCTACACAGGGCGGACATCACTACCCCTGGAGCGGCAACCTTCGCCGAGTGTGGCACAATCAGCAAGAAACAGCGGGCATTATCGCCCGAATGAGCGGGGAGCATGAATATTTGGGCGGCGGACGGCACGATAATGTGTTGCGTGTCGGACAGGCACAGCTTTCCCCAATCTTGGAGGGGGAGGGGCTGGCGAGTGCCCTGCTTTCCGGTTCATATATCGCCATAAACTCCGCACACAATGCCGAAATTTTGCTGTACGAGGGGCTGTCCGATTGGCTGACTACCATGCCAATACTCATGTTCGGTGCAGTCACATATGACCAGGAATTTACCCGGCAAATACTTGAGATTATGAGCGAATTTAATCGAGGATTGGAGTAACCCATGCCAATACTAAACGTAAACCCCACCCGCATGGAGTTGTCACGGATGAAAGACCGTCTGTCAGTGGCACAAAAGGGACACCGCCTGCTCCGTGACAAGCGGGACGAGATGATGCGCCGCTTTTTGTTGTTGGTGCGGGAAGCAAGACAGCTGCGAGGGCAGGTAGAGGCAGACATCGCCGCCGCCATGCAGCAAATGGAGCTTGCGAGCTCGCGAATGCAGCCCCAGCGGTTGGATTCCGCGTTGCTGTTGTCCACAAAATCAGCCCGCCTGACTGTGTCCAGCCAGAACATCATGGGTGTGAACGTGCCGATATACGCCGCAGAGTATGCGGGCGAGGGGGCGTCCGCTCTCTCCTATGGCTATGCCTTTACCACCGAGGCACTTGATGAGGCTGTGACATCACTCTCCGACCTGCTACCGCATATGCTCCGTCTTGCAGAGCTTGAAAAAAGCGTGCAAATGCTGTCCGCCGAAATCGAGAAAACTCGCCGCCGTGTCAACGCCCTTGAACACGTGATGATACCCAATTATGTCGACACAGTGAAGCACATCACCATGCGCCTTGACGAGAATGAGCGGGGCAACCTGACCCGCCTGATGAAAGTGAAAGACATGATGGTGGAGAAGGAATATGAGGGACGAGAAAGTAGGGATTGACCACAATTCTCGCTTTCCGAGATAGATTTTCGGTCTGCGGGCTTTGATTTTCTCTGTCAATATAGTAGAATGTAGCTGTAGCATTTGCTACAACAAACAAACTACGAGGTGCTTAACTATGGAAAGAAAAACTATCGGCACATTTATCGCTGTGCTACGAAAAGCCGCCGGACTGACCCAACAGGAACTTGCCGACAGGCTGAATGTTTCAAATAAGGCAGTCAGCCGCTGGGAGCGGGACGAATGCGCCCCTGACATTTCACTTATACCTGTTATTGCAGAAATTTTCGATGTAACCTGCGACGAACTCTTAAAGGGCGGGCGAATACTTGCCGAACCGCCCGCCGAAAAGCCTGCACCGAAAATTGATAAGCAAATCAAACGCCTTTTAGGTAACAGTCTCTCGCGATTCAAATCGTCGATATGCATTTCAATCTCAGTAAGTTTAATCGGGTTTGTACTTCTATTCGCTATTTCATATGGATTTTTTCGCCCTGCTATTGGTGTTGCAGTTGTCGCTGTCTTTGCCATTGTTGCGGCGGCTATAACCCTTGTTGCATTGAACAGACTGAATGAAATTACACGAGATAACGAATTATTAGATTATCTGCCTCCTGAAGATATGAACCGACTTGTCTTAACCCGTTATCGCTGGTCGTTTGTGTCCCTAATGGTGTGTGCCGCCGCAATACTTTTTGCCCTGCCGCTAATTCCGCGGCAAGGATATTTTTTGAACATCGTGATTACTTTTGAAACATACGCAAGGCAAGCAGTAGATTTATTTGCAATTGCGTTAGTGTTTTTCCTTTGTCTTGACGCCATCGGAAAACGATTGTTTTTGCCTGAAACAAGCATTGTACGGCTACCAAAGCAAATAATTGCCCTGAACTGGTTGCACTTTGGTATACTTGCACTTACTACAGTTTTTGTAATTGTGCGCGAAGTTGCGTTAAATAACGAAAGAAGCCGATGGGACGGAACTTTCCCAATAGTTAGAGGTCAATTTTACACAATAACTTCGATTTTACAATGGGTAGTTTTAGCTACTTGGATATTCGGTCTGCTTGCTATCGTTTTTGTAGCAGTAAAAGAACGTAGAAACGCTGTGGTTACAGGAGTGCGAAACATTGCTTTCTTTTTGATATATTCCAATATTGGTGCTATGGCTACCTACTACTTCCGCCCGCATATACCCAACCTTCATCATATAAGAACTTATGGAACATATATGATAATCTCAATAATTGCGGTAGGAATGCTGACAATAAGCGGTTTGCTGAAAAAACATTGGGTGCAATAGGGGAATGAGTAAAGTGAGTATAAGACTCCGCAACCCACAGTTGACAAATTGCCAAGGCAGGTTGGTTGCAATTTCTGCTTGCATTGTGTAGAATAGAAGAGTCGAAAGGATGAAGATATGGACATTGGGCATCGCATACAATCACTGCGCACCAAGGCTGGAATGTCACAAGAAGCCCTCGCCGAAACTCTGGGAGTATCACGCCAATCGGTGTCAAAATGGGAACTTGGGCAAGCTCACCCGGACACCCACAAAACCGTGGCACTTGCGACATTGTTTGGTGTGACAACAGATATGCTTTTGCTTGGCAAACAGCCGACCATGAAAAACAGGCAAAAATTACACTTTGGTATGTATCTGATTGTAAGCGATTTTGCAAAGTCGGTTGACTTTTACGAAAAACTGCTCACCATGCGTGCCACAAGTATCACGCCAAACATTTTTGCACAATTTCAGTTCGAGGGCATTTGCTTTTCGCTTATGAACCAAACGAGCAAAGCATTATCAAAGGATAACCACGACGAAAAATTCGTGCTTAACTTTTGGATAAGAGATTTGGCACAAGAGCGTGAGCGGGTGTTAAGCCTTAACATTGGTACAACCAGCGAAATTATCCGTGTCCACGAGGGGTATTATTTCTTTAATCTTATTGACCCTGATGGAAACACCATCGAAATTACAGGAAATTATAAGGAGGATAGTTAAGATGACAACAGAAACATCAATTTGCCAAAGTTGTGCTATGCCAATGGTTGAACCAAAGGACTTTGGCACGCAAGCAGATGGCGGATTAAGCGAGGATTATTGCGTTCACTGCTGGCAGGGTGGGAGATTTACTGGTGATAGCACCCTTGAACAAGCGGTTGAAGCTAACATTCCGTGGTGGCGGGACGGCTGTAAGAACGACGACGAAGCCCGTGCGAAGATAATGGAAGTTTTCCCGAATTTGAAACGCTGGAAAAAGTAATACGAGATACAGGAAATACAACATACAGACGTAGATAGCCTATTAATGATAAAAATAGAAGAAAGGATTATTAGGAGAAACTAATAATCCTTTTTGTATTCACCTAACCACCCACTCCCTAAGCACACCCATCGCACGGGGCGATAAATTCGCCTCTACTCGGATGCCCTCGTCGGTGTAGTCGGTGGACAGCACGCTACCGTCACGATAGATTTGGTTCAGCAGGTGTTGCTTGTCGTTAGGGATAAGCAGGGTAGCGCGCCCTTTTCGCTCCTCGCTGTACCGGACAAGGCGGGCGATAAGCTCCTCCTCCCCCATGCCGGTTTTGGCGGAAATACGAAGGATTTCGCTGTTCGCTATGCCCTCCACGAACACATCCCCATGGGCGGCGTCGCACTTGTTCATCACGTACAAAATGCTCGCCTCGTCCCCTCCAAGCTCGGTTATCAGTTCCCGTGTCACCTCAAGTTGCGCCTGCACCTCCGGGTCGCTTGCGTCTGCAAGAATGATAATCAGGTCGGCAAGCGCCACCTCCTCAAGGGTGGAGCGGAACGCCTTGATTAGGTGGTGGGGCAGGTTGCGGATAAAGCCCACCGTGTCGGTCAGCAGGATGTCAATGCCGTTTGGCAGGGCGAATTTCCGCGTGGTCGGGTCAAGGGTGGCGAACAGCTTATCCTCCGCAAGCACCCCCGCCCCGGTCAGGCGATTAAGCAGGGTAGACTTGCCCGCATTGGTATAGCCCGCAATGGCAACCTGCATAATATCACTGCGGTCACGCTGTTTTCGCTGGGTGTCGCGGTTTTTTTGCAGTTCCACAATCTGCGCCTCGAGAATGGCGGCACGCTCCCGCAACTTTCGGCGGTCCATCTCTAATTTGCTTTCCCCCGGGCCTCGTGTGCCGATGCCGCCCGCAAGACGAGACATTTCCGTCCCCCGCCCGGTCAGGCGGGGTGCTGTGTACTTCAACTGGGCAAGCTCCACCTGTAGCTTCCCCTCACCGCTGTGGGCATGGAGGGCGAAGATGTCCAGAATCAGCATACTGCGGTCGATGACACGGACAGAGTGGGGTTCGCTTTCGCCGTCCTCTTCTCCCTCGCTTTTTGTCACTTCCGCAAGGATTTTCTCCAAATTGCGAATCTGGGAGGGTGCAAGCTCGCAGTCGAAGATGGCTAGCTGTATCTCTTCGTTGCGGCACAGGTCACGAAGTTCCTCCGCCTTTCCGCTGCCGATGTATGTGGCGCGGTCGGCAGAGTCCTTGTGCTGCACCATCTTGGCTTTCACTTGCCCCCCTGCGGTTTCCAGCAGTCGTTCAAGCTCTAACAGGGATGCCTCCCCCTCAGGCGAGCCGCCCTTGTCGAACAGGGCGACCAGCACCGCAGATGGATAGCCGGTTGTTTGTGTTTCGTGTAACATATGTCTTCCTCCTATTGGGGTTTGGATTTTGTAGGGACGGTCGGTAATCCGCCCATGTGTTTCAATGCGTATCGTTGGGTGGGCAGGCCGAGGGCGGTCGCCCCTACGGGTATGGTGGTTTTTCGTGCATTTCGTGGTAAATCGTCCCGCCTTTTTCAATTAAATCAATTTGCGAAGCAAATTTACCACAATTCTTCATTTTTCATTCTTAATTCTTCATTGCCATTCCGCCCTTGCCCTTCTTCCCCTCCGCGGAGGGGTGGATTGGCGGCGGTGTTCCGCCAAGACGGGGTGGCTGGGTGTAGGTTGTTCGTTGCGGATTTCGTTGCCCTGTAGGGGCGCATTGCGCGTCCGAAAACACCCATCACTCACTTCGTTCGTGCCACTCTCTCCCCAAAAGAGGGCTTGGGTGCGGTGCGGCGGTTGTTGTTCGGCGGGCAGACACAAGGTCTGCCCCTACAATAACGATTTTCTGTAGGGGAGGGTTTCCATGCCCGCCCGCAGTTTTATCTATACTCATTTGAGCAGGCGACCGCAGGGTCGTCCCTACAGAACAAGGTCATCCGCACCTCACTCGTCGTTCATTGGTGCGGTATCCGCTCACGCCTTTTTGCCTAATGGTCGGGTAAACCGCTCAAACGGCAAACTCGGCGCTTACATAACCAAAAAGGACAAGCACGGCAAAAGCCAGCTTGTCCTTGATAGAATTGAAAAAATATTTCTATTTCTTCGCCTCAAGACGCTTTTTGAATTTGTCGAGGCGGCCGCCGCTGTCAACAAATTTTTGACGCCCGGTAAAGAAAGGGTGACACTTAGAGCAAATCTCAACCTTCACTTCCTCGTTTTCCGAAGTAGACTTAATTGTCACTTCTTCGCCGCATGCGCACTTCATAGATATTTCTTTGTATGTTGGGTGAATACCTTTTTTCATGTTGGTTCTCCTGTTTCTAATTTTTTAGTCCTGCGGACTTACAGTTTTTCTTTAATCTTAGCCGCTTTACCCACACGATCGCGTAGATAATACAACTTGGCACGACGCACACGTCCGCGACGGACAATGGTCACGTCCTCGACGTTTGGCGAGTGAAGTGGGAATGTCTTTTCTGTTCCAACGCCGTAGGTAACACGACGTACAGTAAATGTTTCAGAAATGCCAGTACCGTGCTTTTTGATAACAGTACCCTCGTAAATTTGGGTTCTCTCGCGTGAACCCTCTTTGATTCTGTTGTGCACCTTCACAGTGTCTCCAACAGAAAATTGCGGTACAGTGGTTTTCAGTTGCTCATTAACAAAAGATTTAATTTTATCCATTTTCCTTCTCCTTTTGGTTCTTCAAGTGTTCATGTGAGCTACAGAGGACCACTTGGTAGTCAGCTTGTGCAAGACACAGCCAACAAGCATTATATCACAGCCCAGCCACATTTGCAAGTCTTTTCGGCAAATAATGCGGAGATAATTGTAAATATTGTGTGAACACCTACTTCGCGGGCAGTCGCATGGTAAACTCGCACCATTCCCCCTCACGGCTTCGCACAGAAAGAGTGCCTCCGTGTGCTTCCACAATGGTTTTTGCGATAAATAGCCCAAGCCCGGTGCCATCTTTGTTCAAGCCACGACTTTTGTCCGCCTTGTAAAAGCGGTCGAACACGCGGGGCAAATCCTCCGGAGCAATTCCTACGCCGTGGTTGAAAATGGATAAAGCCACTTCGTTGTCCTGTTTTGCGACCTTAATCCGCAACTCCCCATCTTCACGAGCAAACTTCACCGCGTTTTCCACAAGGTTTTGCAGGACTTGGTGAATTGCGTCCGAGTCGGCTGTCACAAAAATCCGCCCGCCGGGCATTTCAAATGCTACGTCAAGAGCCTTGCTTTCGATTTTTTCTTCAAAAGAAAGAAGAACACGGCTTGCCACGCCACAAATATCGTGTCGCTTCATGTTGAATTTGCGGTCGCCTGACTCAAGGCGCGAAATGTCCATCAAACTGGTGACAAGGCGAGAAAGACGCTTGATTTCCAGGGTCACAAGACCAAGATAGTGGGATTGCTTTTCCGGTGGGATAGCCCCGTTTAAGATGCCGTCGACAAATCCGGCAATAGACGTCATAGGGGTTCGCAGGTCGTGGGATACGTTGGCAACAAAGGAGCGGCGCATATCCTCAAGCTCGGAAAGAGATTGTGCCATGTTGTTAAACGCCATAGCAAGTTCGGCAATTTCATCTCGCCCGCTGACCGCAACACGAGTGTCGAACTTGCCGGTTGCAAAACTTTTTGCCGCACGACTCATGTCTTTTAGCGGGGTACTGAGCTTTTCGCTGATAAGCAGACACGCCACAAGCCCTGTCATCATTACGAAAACGCAAGCGGTGATAATCGTCCGCATCATACTGTCCACCATTACTGACATTGCAGCTAAATCGGCGGCGGCAACAACAGCGGCAATAACACTGCCGTCCTCACACAGTAAATTTTTTGCGGATATAACGTGGTCGACTTGAAAAAAATCACCAAGAGTGCCTCGGGTGATAAAATCGTGGTCGTCTAATATGCTTAGCATTATTTGTTCCGATATTGTTTCACCGCTATTTATAAACTCACCTTGATTAGCACCTACGACTAATGGAACACCGGTGCTGTCAACAATGAATATTCGCAAATCTTTGAAGTCAGAAATGACCAAAATAATGTCATGCAGGGCGTCGATACTTTGGCTTAGACATGAAAAAGTGGTGTCGTGCCTGCCAAAGTTAAAGCCCAGTTCTCGCTGAAGTCTGCCTTGTGTGTACCTTGCCGCACTTTCCACTCGGCGCTCAAGGTCCTCTAAATGGTCAATGCGCACAGCAGCGTTAAGAATAGCCGCCAAAAAGCTGAAACCAACAATAGTTATCACCAAAAAAGCTGTCAAGTATTTAATAAATACACTTTTGAACATGAAAATCGAACCTCCTGAAGTCGCAAGCGTTCAAGAGGTTCGCGTTATCATTTTTTACCCTTGAATCAGCTCAAATTTATACCCAACACCCCAAACGGTTTTAAGCACCCATTTGTCGGACACGCCCTCCAACTTTTCCCGAAGGCGTTTCACGTGTACGTCCACTGTGCGGGAGTCACCAAGGTAGTCAAAGCCCCACACCTTGTCCAAAAGCTGGTCACGGCTGAATACACGGTTGTAGTTAGAAGCAAGGAAGTAAATCAAGTCAAGCTCTTTAGGGGGAATATCAACACTTTTTCCGTTAAGTTTTAGCTCGTATTTGTCTTTGCTAATTTCGATATTCTCGAACTTCACCGCATCAGCGTCATTGTGAGTGTCCCGCATGCTATAGCGACGCAAAACAGCCTTCACACGGGCAGAAAGCTCTTTTGATTCAAAGGGTTTTACAATAAAGTCATCAGCACCAAGCTCAAGCCCAAGAACTTTGTCAAACACTTCGCCTTTTGCGGTAATCATTATTACCGGCTTGTGGGAAATTTCACGGATTTCACGGCAGACAGCCCATCCGTCCTTGCGAGGCATCATAATATCCAGCAGAACCAAGTCCGGCTCGTGCATTTTGAATGCGTTTATTGCTTCCATGCCGTCATTAACTGTAATAACTTCATATCCCTCGTTTTCAAGGTGAATCTTTAGAACTTCACAAATGTTAGAGTCATCATCAACAACCAAAATTTTTGTTAGCATCATAATTTTTTTCTCCTTGTATATGTATTGACGGTATTTGCTACAAATATACAATTCTTATTTTACACCATATTTCATATTTTGTCAATGATAAATTATGAACAGAAGTAGAATTTTTTCGATGAGAGATTATCTATCCCCTACACCACACTGCCAACATAAATATGCCCCGAGATTTCTTTAACATTTGACAGTTTTTCAAATGCGAAACTCTCGCTTGCCTGTGCAATATGACAAACAGCAATGCCCATATCAATCAAACGCATTTTGCCAAGAGCAAAGTTAGTCAGCGCACTGGCTTTCTTCACGTAGCAATGAATTTTGCCTTCTTCGGCAACAAAATACCACGCCTGTGCGTTCAGTCCGCTTGGGGCAAGGCGAGCGGACTGTAGTCGTTCATCTAACCCTTGGCTGATTTCAGACAGAGCTTTCCGCTTAAAATTTGCGTATTCGCGATGAAGTGGCTCGGCGGGCTTGCCGAAAGCAAGGCAAATCACATATGGCAACTCGGTTTTCTCTTCCTTTGGTTTGGACGCTCCCAGCCAGCATGAACCCAGCCCATTTGCCGAAAAAAACAAGTCCATCTGTTGCCCGACAAAGCCAATATTCTCTTCCGCGCCGGGGATTTCTTCGCTACCGAACAGCAGATAGTGGGGTGCTTTAATGTTAAACAGTCCCTTGGTTTTTTCGACTATAGTGGTGCAATATTTGATGTTGGGGAATAAAGGGATGAGCTTTTCCAGCTCTGCACGAACTTTGTCCATTGTAGCTGTGTCAAGAGGTGTCATGTCAAATTTTCGCACGGATTTTCGTTTTTGTATAAATTCTTTCATAGGGGTTTCCTTGTTGTGTTTGATGAGTGTGTTGAACATCTCGGTGGAAAGTTGCGAATAGCCGCTTGGAGCGAATTATTTTGATTTTTTCAAAAATGTATTTCGTTGCGTAGCAACGATTTTTGAAAAGTCAAAATAACGAGATTGAAACATGATTGACCTTGTTCCATCTTTAGAAGGCACTCCATTGATACGCCATTATATCACGGAAAACATATTTCGTCAATACGACTCGGATAGCGGTGCGGAAATTTAGGTACTCTGGGTGACACCCCACAACCAACCGCACCCGTAGGGGCGACCATTGGTTGTCCGTCAAACGGCACAGCCGAAACCCATGTAGGGGACGACGCCCTCGGCGTCCCGCCTTTGGATATAGCCGTTTGAGTTTTTCACATTCATCAATAAGTGAACAGTAAGTGAATACTGGGCGTTAAATCTTGACTTTTTGGAAATACTGTGATATAGTATGAGCATAGACTGAGAAAAATATTGAAACGGAGTGAAAAGGTATGAGTAAAAAATATGAAATTGTTGACAGTATCGAAACCCTTGAGGTAGCCTTTGGGCGGGTGCGAGCGGCACAGGAAAAGTACGCCGCCTATACCCAAGAGCAAGTGGACGAGATTTTTCGTGCTGCCGCCTCTGCTGCTGACAAGGCTCGCATATCCCTTGCGAAAATGGCGGTGGAAGAAACCGGCATGGGCATTATGGAAGACAAAGTTATCAAAAATCACTATGCGGCGGAGTTTGTATATAACGCCTATCGAAATACAAAGACTTGCGGGCTTATCGAGGATAACCCCTCGGCAGGATTTCGCAAATACGCCGAGCCGGTTGGTGTGGTTGCGGCGATTATTCCGACTACCAACCCCACATCTACTGCTATATTCAAAACCTTGCTTGCTCTGAAAACTCGTAACGGCATGATTCTTGCCCCTCACCCTCGTGCGAAAAATTGCACGGTAGCGGCGGCGAAGATTATCCTTGAGGCGGCTGTTGCCGCAGGCGCACCGGAGGGCATAATCAGCTGGGTGGACATTCCCTCCCTTGACCTGACCAACTACGTCATGCGTGAATCGGACACCATCCTTGCCACAGGAGGCCCCGGCATGGTGAAGTCGGCATATTCCAGCGGCAAGCCTGCCATTGGGGTGGGCGCGGGGAACGTACCTGCGGTCATTGACGACAGTGCGGACGTGCTGAAAGCAGTCAACTCTATCATTCACTCAAAAACCTTTGACAACGGGGTAATCTGCTCTTCCGAGCAGTCGGTTATCGTTCTGCCCAAAGTGTACGAAGCGGTGAAAAAAGAGTTTGCGAAGCGTGGTTGCTATTTCCTTAAAGGGGAAGAAGTGGACAAAGTTCGTAAGACTATTATCATCAACGGGTCGCTTAACTCGAAAATCGTTGGTCAATCTGCCTGCAAAATTGCCCAGCTTGCAGATGTTGCCGTTCCACAAAATACGAAAATCCTTATTGGCGAAGTGGAAAGCGTAGAGGTGAGCGAGGAATTCGCCCACGAAAAACTTTCCCCGGTGCTTGCCATGTACAAGGCGAAAGACTTCAATGATGCTATCGCCAAAGCGGAGCGGCTGATATTCGACGGCGGCATGGGTCACACCGCCTCCATCCACATTTGCACAGACGGAGCGGAGGAAAAGGCGAAGTTGGACAAGTTTGTGTCCCACATGAAGACCTGCCGTGTGGTGGTGAATACCCCCTCATCTCTTGGCGGGATTGGAGATATATATAACTTTATGCTTGCCCCCTCCCTCACCCTTGGTTGCGGTACATGGGGTGGTAATTCGGTAAGCGAAAACGTTGGCGTGAAACACCTAATTAACATTAAAACTGTTGCGGAGAGGAGAGAGAATATGCTGTGGTTCCGTGCCCCTGAGAAGATTTATATTAAAAAAGGCTGTCTGCCTGTGGCTCTTGATGAGCTTGGCGGGGTGCTGGGCAAAAAGCGCGCCTTTATCGTTACTGACAATTTCCTTTACGAAAACGGCTATACAAAGCAGGTTGTGGACAAACTGAACACCATGGGCATTTCTCACACCACTTTCTTTGATATTGAGCCTGACCCTACCCTTGCCAGTGCGAAAAAGGGCGCGGAACTGATGAGGTCTTTCCAGCCTGACGTGATTATCGCCCTTGGTGGTGGCTCTGCCATGGACGCGGCGAAGATTATGTGGGTGCTGTACGAGCATCCTGATGCAGACTTTATGGACATGGCAATGCGATTTATCGACATTCGCAAGCGGATTTACACTTTCCCGAAAATGGGAGAGAAAGCCTACTTTATCGCTGTTCCCACCACAGCGGGCACAGGGTCGGAGGTCACACCATTCGCGGTTATCACCGACGACACCACAGGTATCAAATACCCGCTGGCGGACTATGAGCTACTGCCCAACATGGCAATCGTTGACGTGGACTTGATGATGCACGCCCCTCCCGGGTTGACGGCTGCGTCAGGAATTGACGCTGTTACCCACGCATTAGAGGCATATGCGTCTATTGTTGCCACCGATTACACCGATTCCCTGGCGGTTGGAGCACTGAAAATTCTGTACGACTATCTGCCGCGGGCATACGAGCTTGGTGCAGCTGACCCTGTAGCACGTGAAAAGGTGGCAAACGCCGCCACCATGTCAGGCATGGCGTTCGCTAATGCCTTCCTTGGGGTGTGCCACTCGATGGCACATAAGCTGGGTAGCTTCCATCACCTGCCCCACGGAGTGGCGAATGCTTTGATGATTAACCAAGTCATTCGCTTTAACGCCACCGATGTTCCCACTCGTATGGGAACATTCTCCCAGTACGATTACCCGAAAGCTATCGCCCGCTACGCCGAAATTGCGGACGCTCTCGGTCTTTCCGGCAAAACTGACGAGGCGAAAGTGGAGGCTCTTGTAACTGCTACGTCGGGACTGATGACCAAACTTGGCATTAAAGGCAGTATCAAGGAATATGGTATCAAAGAAAAAGACTTCCTCGCCAGTCTTGATGACATGACCGAGCAAGCCTTTGACGACCAATGCACAGGAGCAAACCCACGAAATCCGCTGTTGTGTGAAATTAAGCAAATGTATCTAAATGCCTACTACGGCAAGGATTACAGCGACAAGGAGGGCAAATAGCCATGGATTTAAGCAAAGCTACTGTAATGGCGGTACGTCCTAACAAGACGGTGTACCGCTACGAGGATGTAACAATCAAGGTGATGACACCTGAATATTCCGCCTGTGATGTGCTGAACGAGGCAATGAACCTTGCCATTGTGCAGGAAACGGGCTTCCGTGTGCCTACACTTCGTGAAGTGCGAAAAATTGACGGCTGTTGGGCGATTATTTATGATTATATCCAGGGTGTTTCCCTTGATAAAATGATGACCGACGACCCAAAGAACACAAAGGCGTATTTCGAGCGGTTTGTTGACCTGCAAATCGAAATGCACTCCTACACCGCTGACCGCCTGAAGTATCATACTGATAAAATGAAGATGAAAATCAATCAGTCGGGGTTAGACGCCACTCAGCGATATGACCTGCATATGCGCCTTGATGGGTTGCCAAAGCATAAAAAGCTGTGCCATGGCGACTACACCCCGGGTAACGTGATTATCACCCCCGATGACGAGGCATATGTGATTGACTGGAGCCATGCCACCCAAGGGAACGCCTCGGCGGACGCTGCTCGCACATACCTACGCCATAAGCTGGCAGGGCGGGACGACTATGCAGAGATGTACATGGACTTGTTCTGCAAAAAAAGCGACACCGCACGGCAATACGTGCAAAAGTGGCTTGCTATTGTTGCCTCTTCGCAATTAGTGAAGAAAATCCCGGAACAGCGTGACTTTTTGCTTAGCTGGGTGAATTTCTTTGAGTTTGAGTAGGGTAGGTCAAGGTCATGGACTATGCGCCCACACCGCACAAGTTTTGCCCGCTCACGCATTACGGCGACCTACCAGACGGACGAACCGTCCATACTGTCGCCTTCAGCGCTTACAAGGGCTTTGAAAAAAACTTGACTAAAAACTTTTAATTAAAGTTTTTGAAGGTGTCGGAAACTTTTTGAAAAAAGTTTCTGACGCTTTTCAATAGGAATCCATATGGAAAACAATTTGGAAAATAAAATCACGCCCCTTTCTCCCGCCGAAGTTGCAGAACGGCGGGAGCGGGGGCAAGTCAACATTATCCCGGACAAGATAACCAAGTCCCACCTCGAAATACTGCGCACCCATACTTTCACCCTGTTCAACGGCATGAACTTCCTTGTTGCCGTTGCTCTTTTTGCGGTTGGGGCGTACCGCAATATGATATTTTTCCTTGCCATCTGCTTGAACATCTTTGTGGCGGTGGCACAAGAGTTTTACGCCAAGCACCTTGTGGAAAAGCTGTCCATTATCGGTCAAGCGAAAACTGTGGTTTTACGTGAAGAGGGCGAGCTTGAAATATCTATCGAGGAGCTTGTGCTGGACGATATTTCGGTGCTGACCGCAGGCAGTCAGATATGTGCCGACGCAGTATTGCTTGCAGGACAGCTTGAGGTGGACGAATCCTTACTTACCGGGGAAAGTGACGCGGTGGTCAAACTACCGGGGGACAAGCTGATGTCCGGGAGTTTTGTCATCAGCGGTCACGGACAGGCTCGTGTAACTGCCGTTGGTAACGACAACTATGCCGCAAAAATCGCCCGTGAAGCGAAAATTTACAAAAAGCTGAACTCGAAATTAGTGTTGTCCATGAGGAAAATTACCAGTATAACAGGGTGGCTGATTTTACCTCTCGGGGCATTATTGATGGCACAAGCGTTGCATATTCGTGGGGACAGCTTGCAAGATGCGGTTGTGTTTTCCTCGGCGGCGCTACTGGGCTTTCTGCCTAACGGCTTGGTGCTGATGATTTCCGCCGCACTTATTGCAGGAATAGCCAAGCTGGCACGAATGAAAGTGCTGGTGCAGGACCTGTACGCTATCGAATGTCTTGCACGGGTGGACGTGCTGTGCCTTGACAAAACAGGCACAATCACCGAAGGAAAAATGCAGGTGCAACAAGTTCTGCCCCTTGGGGAGCAACCATTTGCTCTTGAATCTGTCATGTGCAAACTGCTGTCCGCCTTACCGGACAATAACGCCACATTCACCGCACTACGAGGGTATTTTGCGGAAGTGGAGGGTGCAACCGCAGTTGCCAGCACCCCATTTTCCGCTCAGCGAAAATATTGTGCCGCCGCATTCGAAGATACGGGGGTTATTGTGCTTGGCGCGCCCGAAGTGCTGTACGGAGCTACCCCGTTGCCACGGGAAATCCTCGCGGCGCAGGGCGAGGGCTTGCGGGTGCTGTCCGTGGGATTTATTGCCGACCCTTTTGCACCGCAGGAAGAGTGGGTAAAATTACAGACCCCGTTTGCCTGCATAATTCTTTCTGACCCGATTCGCCCCGACACCCACCAGACCCTGGAATATTTCCGTGGTGAGGGGGTGCGAGTGAAGATTATCAGCGGGGACAACCCTGTCACCGTGTCCAATGTTGCACGGCTTGCGGGTTTTGCGGCGTATCAGTCTTATGTGGATATGTCCGCCGTTGCAGACAAAAATATTGCCATGGTGGCAACAAAATACGATATTTTCGGGCGGGTGTCCCCTGAACAGAAAAAAATGCTTGTCCGTGCCATGCGGGAGGCTGGCTCTACTGTTGCAATGACAGGGGACGGGGTGAACGATGTGCTTGCCCTGCGGGAAGCCGACTGTAGCATTGCCATGGCAAGCGGCAGCGATGCGGCGAAGCAAGCCTCACAGCTGGTACTGGTAAACTCGGACGTTGCCGCCCTGACAAAAGCCCTTGCAGAGGGACGGCGTGTGATTAACAACATGACCCGACTTGGCTGTGTTTTCCTGCTGAAAACAGGCTATATTATGCTACTGACTTTCTTTAACCTGATTTTCAATCGACTTCACCCCTTCGCACCAATACAAATGCTGTTCTACGACCTTGCTATACAAGGCTTCCCGGGGATTATGCTGGCACTTGAGCCGAACAGCAAGCGTGTCACCACCGAATTTTTGCCCTACGCAGTTAAGCGAGCCATACCGCACTCGATATACATCATGATGGTTATTGCATTTATGACATTTGCCCACGAGAGCTTGGGCATTACGGTTGAGGCGGCACAAACAATTATGTTTTTGATGACAGGGTTCGTTGCAGGAATTGCCATGGTGCGAATATGCCTGCCTATGAACAAATTTAGGGCGTTGATATGTGCTATGTCAGTTGGAGGATTCTTCACCGCAACCTTTTTGTTTCGCGGATTTCTTGAACTGGAGCAACCTGACTTGCTGGGCTGGGCAGTGTTTGCTGTGATGGCGTTGCTGTCAATCCCGGTGGTGTCACTGGGAGTGTGGGCGATGAGGAGGATATTTGAGCGCCCTCAACCAGCAGTTGCCAAGCGGAACGACTAAGAATTACGATGAAAACGAGCAGGGCTTGTTGCTTAAATTCATCAAAAACAACAAATGTTTCGCTCCACTACACGACCACCACGAATTCATCGCACTCCTCATGACGCGGTTGGAGGAGGCGAAAATAGCAAAAAAGAGCAGACTTTCGTCTGCTCTTTTGCACTTTGGCTTGCATTTTGAGCGGGAGTGTGGTATAATGTTTTTAGTAAACGCTGAAATCTATAAATTCCCCATATTGACAACCTTCGAAATATGTGGTATACTGTCACCTGATAGTGCCACTACATAGTTTGGCTATGACAGGCGGTTAAGTCTTACTCCCCGAAAGGGGGTGTTGCCGATGGAATATTTGATTGTTCTGATAATTATACTTACGTTAATTAACAAACTTGATGATAACAACGACAATAAAAAGAACTAACTGCCGTCCGTGGAAAGATGCAGTTAGTTCTTTTAACTTGTAATTTCACAGGGAGTTAGCCGCCTTTAGTGGCACTATCCCTTTTCTGTGATTATTATAGCATACTTAATGCAGTATGTCAACCCTAATTTTGAATTTTTTGAAAGGACGCCCCCCTTGCAACTAAAATCCCTTGAACTGCGTGGGTTCAAATCGTTTCCCCACAAGACACAACTGAATTTTGACCCCGGCATGACGGTTATCATTGGTCCGAACGGCAGCGGCAAGAGCAACATTTCTGACGCTATTCGCTGGGTTATGGGCGAGGCGTCCAGCAAAAGCCTGCGCGGCGTGAAGATGGAGGACATTATCTTTGGCGGCACGGACAGGCACAGCCCCATGGGCTACGCCGAGGTGTCCCTTGTTTTCGATAATCGTGACGGCGCGCTGCCTTATGAATATGACGAGGTGTCCCTGACACGGAAATATTACCGCTCTGGCGAAAGCGAATACATGATTAACCGCAAGCAGGTTCGCTTAAAAGACATTGTGGAGCTGCTTTTGAACACAGGGCTTGGGAAAAGTGGATATTCCATCGTGTCGCAGGGGCAAATTGCGGACATTATCTCCCGCAAAAGCGAGGACAGGCGTGGCATTTTCGAGGAAAGCGCCGGCATTGCTCGCTATCGCTACAAAAAGAACGAAGCGGAGCGAAAACTGATAGGCGTACAGGATAATCTTGCACGTGTGGACGACATTATCGGGGAGCTTGCAGGTCGGATTGAACCGTTAGAGGCAGAGGCGGCAAAGGCACGCCAGTATCTGGAGCTATACGAGGCACGGCGGGCGGCCGAGGTGTCCCTACTGCTGTACGAAGTTGACCATATAAAGCAAAATCGCGAGGGCTTGGAGCGGGATTATGGCATTGCCGCCCACGAACTGGAGCTGTGCGACGGGGATATTACCACCCTTGAGGGGCAGCAGGAAACCCTTGTGGCAGAAAGCCATGAGAACCATCGCCGCACCGAGGGTAACGCCAAACTTGCCACCGAACTCCGTGACCGCAAGCACGAAAACGCCAGCAGTATCATGCTTTTGGAGCGAGATGTGGAGTTTTGCGGACGGGAGCTTGAGCGTATTGCCGCCGAAAGCGAAACACTGTCTAAGCGACTTGCAAGCGGCGACCAAGAGGAAAAGCGGCTTGGAGAAGAGCGTTTGGGCGGAGAAGAAAAGCATAGCGAACTTAAAAGCCAGCTTGCGGCGGCAGAGGCGAACCTGGGCGAAATTCGGGAAAGCTTGTACACCCTTCAATCCCGCCGCAGTGAACTTGAAACCGAACGAACCGCCGCTCTTGAGAGGGTGATGTCGGCGAAACTGGAGCTTTCCACTGCGGAAAATGCACAAAGCAATCAGGCGGTGCGGTTAGAGGAAATACACGCTGAAATAGAGACATCCAACGAACGAATAAACTCTATACTGTCCGAATTATCTAATTCGCAAAATACTTTAGCGGACTATGATGCTCGTCTTGCTGTACTTGATGACAAGTTGACAAAGGGGGTATCAGAGCAACAATCCCTTGGTACAATGCAAACCAAGCTAAACAATGAAGCCAATGCACTCCGTGGCAAGCAAGCACAATTGCAGGAGCGAGCGGGCGCACTTTCTCGCATTCGTGAGCATTTCGAGGGCTTTGCGGGAAGTGTTAAGTCTGTCATGCAAAGTTCTTTACGCGGTGAACTACACGGCATTTGTGGTCCTGTGTCAGAGCTAATATCGGCGAAAGATGCGGCTATGAACACCGCCCTTGAAACCGCACTTGGCTCGTCTATTCAAAATATTATTGTAGAAAACGAAACTTCGGCGAAGTCGGCAATGGCTTTGTTGAAAGAACGTCGTGGGGGGCGGGCGACGTTTTACCCGCTGTCTACTATGTCATCATCTCCACTAAATGTTGACACATCACGGCTTTCTGCCAGTGTCGGCTTTGTGGGAATCGCAAGCGACATTGTTCACTACGACACAAAGTACGCCCCGGTGATAAAGTACTTGCTTGGTCGCACTGTAATTGCAGACAACATTGATAATGCAACAAATATGGCTCGTGAGTTCGGATATAAATTCAAAATCGTGACTACTGATGGGCAGGTTATCAACGCCGGTGGCTCCTTCACCGGGGGTAGCACCAAGACGGAAAGCGGGATTTTAAGCCGCAATTCAGAGATTTCCCGCCTTGAGCAGGAGGGGGCAGAGGTAAGTGCTTCCCTGTCCAATTTGACCGAAGAGCTTGCACAGCTTGATGCCAAGCTGAAAGCCGTGGAAACCGCCACCGCAGGATTGACCGAAGAGCGTGAACTTACTAACCTTATGCGAAACACGGCGGACACCCAGCACCGTGTGCTTCTTGCCCGCCACGAAAGCGAGGCGGCGGCTTTGCTTACCCAGACTCAGGCGAGAGATTCTCTCCTTGATACCAACGCCAAGTCTGACCTTGTGGCACTGCAATCAGCTATCACCGACGCCGAAAATCAGGCGGAAACCGCAAGTGCTAATCTTGCCGCTTTGGAAGTGGAAATCACCGCCACGTCAAGGGAGCTTGACATCTGCATTGACGAAAAAAACCGCCTTGCAATGGCTGTTGCGGCGGCTGAAAAAGATATTGCAATGCTTGCACGCGAGGTGGAGCGACTGGCGCAAAGCAAAAGCGAAGCCGCCGAACAAATCGCCAATTTCGCCCGTCAAACCGAGGGGCAAATTGCTCGCCGTAAGCGCGCGGTCGAGGAAATTGCCACCCTTACCACCGCCGCCCAGGGCATTGAAAATGAAATCGCCGCTCTTGAGCAGTCCGGCGAGAATTTGCGTAATAGCAACATGGAATTAGAGATTAAAATCGAGGCTGTGCGGGGGAAAATTCGTGAGAAAACCCGCACACGGGAAACCCTCTTCCGTGAGTTCACCCGCCTGTCCACCCGCCTTGAAACCATTGGGGGCGAACAGGATACCCACATGGCTCGCCTGTGGGATGAGTATAATCTCACCTACGCCACCGCGGTGGAACTGGGCTATCCTCCCGTCACCGCCGAGAGCAAACAATCGGTGAGCAGTGCCATGAATCGCGCAAGAACCAAGCTCCGCGAGCTTGGGAATGTGAACGTGGGGGCAATCGAGGAGTACGCCGAGGTGCGGGAGCGATATGACTTCCTCACCGCCCAAGCGGACGACCTGAAGTCCTCCCGTGACGAGCTGACCGAGATTATCGTGAAGTTGGAATACGAAATGCGTATGCGTTTCAAAGAAGCCTTTGAGCGGATAAACGAGCATTTCAAGGAAACTTTCGTCCAGCTTTTCGGGGGCGGTTCGGCGGAACTTGCTCTTCTTGACGAAGAGGACATTCTGAACTGCGGAATCGAGATTAACGTTGCCCCGCCGGGGAAAATCGTGAACAGCCTTTCCCTGCTGTCTGGGGGCGAGCAGGTTTTTGTCGCTATTGCCCTGCTTTTTGCGGTGCAAAAGGTTAACCCTGCCCCATTCTGCTTCCTTGACGAGATTGATGCCGCCCTTGACGAGGTGAATATCGGTCGTTTCGCCGCCTACGCCAAGCGGGCGTCAGAAAGCACCCAGTACATAATTATCTCCCACCGCCGCGGCACAATGGAAGAGGCGGACACTCTTTTAGGTGTGACCATGCAGGAGCGTGGAATCTCCCGTGTCCTTAGCCTTAACGTGAACGAGGTGGAGGCGAAGTTGGGGAAAATTGGGTAGGGTGAGGTGAGTCCGCATCAATGAGGTAATTATGCAAATCACATCCATAAGTTTGTTGGTTTTTGTTTTCTTAATCGCGGTTTTGACAGGGCTAACAATCCGAGCGATAAAAAGGTACAACAAAACGCCTGAAGCTAAGTTTGAGAAAAAAGCAATAGTGTTGATGGCTATAGTTTTGGGTGTTTTTGTATTGGTTCATATTTTGATTTTCGGAATTGCCTTTTTTCTTTATTTGGTGCAAGAAAGCAGGCGATTTGCACCTTTGTAAATCCATTACAAAACCAAGAGAATATTCACTTAAATATTCTCTTGGTTTTCGTTCTATTAAGGATAAATATTATGATTTTACTCTTATACCTATTCCCCTTGTTTGGCTTAATTTATATTTATAAATCAAGCGAAAAGAAAAGAAAAGTATTTGAATTTGACATTGCCACTTCTAAAAATGATATTACTAAAGATATTGTTATTGATAAAAAAGTTAAACTTGCTGTAAATATCATCTATTTTCTTGGGATTTTTACTATTTTTGCCCTAATGGTTTATGCTGAATATTGTGCATGGTCGTGGGCACGAGGCGGTTGGAACGGACCACATATGGCCTTTCCACCTCTTCTGTTTGTTCATCACTTTTTCTACCTTGAACCATTTAATGCTTATGTTGCCTATGCTATAGCAGTGGGTACTTTGCCAATGGGAATAGCGACACATTTTTTTGTAAAATTTAATAGCACACTAAAAAGCAAGTTTTCAAGCATAAAACGAGTTTTGGCGTGGATGCCTGCAAGTTTTTGCCTTTTTATGATAGGGCATATTATATTTAGAATTTTAATAACACGAGCATTTGCGAATTTTTGAGGTTATTATGTCCACCGAATAGGAGAAAGTCATGAGTATACTTTCGCTGTTTTATATTTTAATAATTGCTGTTTTGGCATGGCTTATAATTCAAGACAACAGCAGAAAAAAGAAAAACCCGACCGCCGAAAGTAGCAACAGATTAGTAATTCAACTGGCTGTAGTTTTTATAGTTTTTGTGCTATTTCACATTTTTATTGTTGTTTTAGGAGCTTATGCTTGGGCGGCGGCTGAGGCAAGGCGAGGCGGGTAGCGGTTGTATGACATATAAATCCCCAGACAATTGAACACCTTGGGGCGTTGCCCCAAACCCCACTTAGGAACTTTTTGAAAAAAGTTCCTAAGAACCTCAAAAACTTTGGTACAAAAGCATTTCATGCTTTTGTATCAAGAAGTTTTTAGTCAAGTTTTTTACAAAAAAACTTGTGCGGTGTGGGCGCATAGCCCGCGACCTTGACCTTTTTATTCAAGTTGAACTCCCCCGACAATTGTCGGGGGAGTTTCTATTCAGCACAGCACTATATCAACACTATTCCCTCAAATACTTTCTTGCACCCAGCAGTCAGGAACACGCCCTCGTCGCCGTAGGTCACAGACACTTCGCCCCCAGGCAGGCACACACGAATGTCCGCGCCCTTTTGGCATTTGCCCGCCTCTACAGCGGCGACAACAGCGGCACAAGCCGCCAAGCCGCAAGCAAGAGTTTCACCTTGCCCCTGCTCCCAAATGCGCAGGCGCAGGGTGGTGTCGTTCACCACTTTGACGAACAAGCCGTTCGCACCCTCCGGCACAACATTAGTGTCAATACACAGGCTGTCCACATTGTCGGTGAAGTCAACTGCGTACACGTCACCCATACCCACATAGGTCAGCTTGCTGTCCTTTGCCACGCCCTCAGGCGAAAGGCAGGGTTTGCCCATATTCACAGTCACGCTGCTCGCCTTGCCGTTGGTGGTTTTCACAGAAAGCTGTTTCACACCCTCGGCAGTTTCGATGGTGATGGCTTTTTTGTTCACCAATCCGCTGTCGTACAGGTATTTACCCACGCAAGCGGTGGTGTTACCCCCCATGGTGGTTTCCCGTCCGTCATAGTTGAACAGGCGCATGGCAGCGTCTGCCACTTTTGACGGCTGAATCAGCACCACGCCATCTCCACCAACCCCATAATGGCGGTCAGCAAGGAAGACGGAGAGGGACTCGGGAGAGTTCAGCTCCCCTTTCATGCAGTCGATGTAGATAAAATCGTTGCCGCACACGTGCATTTTGATGATTTTCACCTCTTCGTGCTTTGTGCGTAGTTGGTTAATGTCCACAAGCTCGGTATTCTCGGCTGTGTAGCGAGAAAGCAGGCTGTCCGCAAGGGCATTTGCGGTGTCAAGGCTTGTGAAGCATGGCACACCAAGCAGGCACGCACGGCGACGAATTTTCACGCTGTCACGGGCAGGGTTGCGCCCCTTGACAGAAGTGGAGATGATATACGCCACCTCGCCCGCCTCGATGCGGGTCATAATGTTGTCCGTCGGATTTTCGTGAATTTTGTTCACTATGGTAACATCAAGCCCTGCGGCGGCAAGGGTTTTGGCTGTGCCTTCGGTGGCACAGATTGTGTACCCAAGTTCGGCGAATTTCTTCGCAAGGTCAACCGCCTCTTGTTTGTCGCTACCGCGAACAGTGATAAACACACTTCCGCTACGCTTCATCTTATGCCCGGCGGCAAGCATTCCTTTGTACAACGCCTCCTCAAGGCTTTTGCCAATGCCCAAAACTTCCCCGGTAGACTTCATTTCCGGTCCAAGCTGAGTGTCCACATCTGTCAGCTTTTCAAAGGAGAATACAGGAACTTTCACCGAGATATACGGCGGCACTTTGCCGATTCCGTTGCCATAGCCAAGGTCGGTCAGCTTTGCACCCATGCTTGTGCGGGTGGCAAGGTCACACATATGAATTCCTGTAATCTTGCTGATATATGGCACAGTACGGCTGGCACGCGGATTGACTTCGATAACATAAATCTCCCCGTCAGCATGAACATATTGCAGGTTCACAAGCCCACGCACCTCAAGAGCACGGCAAATCTTCGCGGTAAGGTCATACAGCTTTTCGGCAAGGTCGTCGTCCACATTGGGGGCAGGGTAAACGGAAATACTGTCACCCGAGTGCACTCCCGCGCGCTCGATATGCTCCATAATCCCTGGGATAAATACGTTTTCCCCATCGCAAATAGCGTCAACTTCAATCTCGCGCCCTTGCATATATTTGTCCACCAGCACAGGATTATCCTGCTTTTGGCGAAGAATAACGTCCATGTATTCGCTCACATCTTCAGCAGAGTGGGCGATAATCATGTTCTGCCCGCCAAGAACGTAAGAGGGGCGGACAACTACAGGATAGCCCAGCTTTTCTGCGGCTTTTAGTGCCTCATCTTTGGTCATAACCCCAGTACCTGCAGGGCGTTTGATGTTCAGCGATTCGAGAAGTGCGTCAAAGCGGTCACGGTCTTCGCAAATATCAATTGCATCCGCAGAAGTGCCAAGGATAGTCACCCCGCAGTCAGCCAGCTTTTGGGTCAGCTTAATTGCCGTTCCGCCACCAAAAGCAACGATAACGCCAATTGGCTTTTCAAGAGCCACCACATTCATCACACTGTCAATTGTCAGCGGCTCGAAATACAGTCTGTCCGCTGTATCAAAATCGGTTGACACAGTTTCAGGGTTATTGTTAATAACAATAACTTCATAGCCCATACTGCGTAGCGTACCAACGCAATGCACTCCTGCATAGTCAAACTCAATCCCTTGCCCAATGCGGATAGGACCACTACCAAGAACGATAATCCGCTCCTTGGTGCTTGCCTCCACAAGGGGTGCGGCTTCGTTTTCTTCACCGTTGTAGATAGAGTAGAAATATGGCGTGCCTGCGGCGTATTCCCCTGCGCAGGTGTCCACCATTTTGTATACCGGAGCTTTGTCTTTCGGCATAGCAGATTCGGTGGACATTTTGGCGATTTTGTGCAAGAAGAATGGGTCAATGGTGGTTACAGCATGAACCTCCTCCACAGAAAAACCACGCTTTAGGGCGGCATAGACAATAAAGATACGCTCGTCGGTGACAGTGTTCAGCTCTGCACGAATTTCGTCGTCAGTTAGTGACCGTAGTCGTGGCAAGTCCATGCTATCCAGACCAAGCTCCGCCCCTACCACGGCTTTTAGCAGAGCAAGCTCGAAGGTGTCGCCCATGCTCATCACTTCACCGGTGGCTTTCATTTGCGTGCCAAGGTCTTTCTTGGCGTACACAAACTTATCAAATGGCCACTTAGGCAGTTTTAGGGCAACATAGTCAATGGTTGGCTCCATTGCGGCGTAGGTTGTGCCTGTTACTGTGTTCAAAATCTCGTCAAGGTTGTAGCCCAGTGCGATTTTAGTTGACACTTTGGCAATGGGGTAGCCTGTCGCCTTTGAGGCCAGGGCAGAAGAGCGAGATACACGAGGGTTTACCTCGATAACCCCATACTGGAAGGAGTGTGGGTCAATAGCAAGCTGAACATTACAGCCTCCCTCAACTCCAAGCTCGCTTACAATGTCAAGGCTGGCGGTACGCAGCATTTGATACTCTTTGTCCGCAAGGGTGAGTGCAGGGGCAACAACAATACTGTCCCCGGTATGTACCCCAACAGGGTCAACATTTTCCATAGAGCAAACGATAATTGCGTTGCCGGCACGGTCACGGATAACCTCAAACTCAATCTCTTTCCAGCCTGCGATTGATTTTTCAATCAGCACTTGGCTAATGGGAGAAAGGGCGATGCCGTTGCCCGCAATTTCACGAAGTTGTGCCGCATCTTTCGCCGCTCCGCCGCCTGACCCGCCAAGGGTAAAGGCAGGACGAACGATGACGGGATAGCCGATTTTATCTGCGGCGGCAAGGGCAGTTTCAACGTCGTTTGCAACTGCGGAGGGGATACACGGCTGTCCCATTTTTTCCATTGTTTCTTTGAAAAGCAGTCTGTCCTCCGCTTTGTCAATGGTTTCAGGGGAAGAGCCAAGGAGTTGCACTCCGTATTTGTCAAGAAATCCATCTTTGGCAAGCTGCATACACAAAGTCAAGCCTGTTTGCCCGCCCAGCCCGGAAAGAATACTGTCAGGGCGTTCTTTTTTGATAATACGCTTAATGGTGGCAAGGTTCAGCGGCTCGATATAAATTTTGTCCGCTGTGCCGTTGTCTGTCATAATGGTGGCAGGGTTGCTGTTCACCAACACAATTTCGATTCCGTCCTCACGCAGCATTTTGCACGCTTGCGTACCTGCATAGTCAAATTCGGCGGCTTGTCCGATTACAATCGGTCCTGACCCAATGACCAGCACTTTTTTTATACTTTTGTCTAAGGGCATCGTTCTACTCTCCTTTTCCTGTTTTACTTTTCTCAATCAGCTGGATAAATCTATCAAACACAAAGCCTGTTCCATGCTCCCCGGACACAATGTCCGGAGTAAACTGGGTTGTAAGAACCGGGGCATTGCGGTATCTAAACCCTTCGCAAGTGCCGTCGTTAATGTTCATAAATGATACATCTGCGTCCATGTCGTCCCAGTTATCCACGATATATTGATGGGATTGACGAGTTATGTATGTTCGTCCGGTGGAGGTATCACGAACAGCTTGACCACCGTTGTGACCATATTTAGTTTTTTGGATTGTTCCACCTGCCGCCAAGGCAAATGTCTGGTGAGAAAGACCTATCGCAAGAATTGGTGTGCCACTTTTGATGAACTCTACAGCTTTGCCAACTGCACATGCCAAATCGCAAGGATTTGACGCACCATCAGTTATAACCACTCCGTCCGGTTTCATCTCTAAAACTTCGTGTACTTCGCTATAAGGGTGAAATAATGTAACATCCGCACCATACTCGTTTATCTTACGGGTGATTTCTTTGCCATCACCCATATCAAAGACTGCGATATGATATTTTGCACCCGGAACAGTGTGTTTTTTCGTTTCTGCTACTGCATGAGGAACAAGAGGTCCTTTGGGCAAAGGTTGTTTTAGTTCCGCAAAGTCTGATGATGTTGGCTCGACGTCGGTAATCATTACTCGCATACTTCCATTATCGCGAATAATTTTAGTAAGGGCGCGTGTGTCAATGTCACAAAGCCCCACAACTCCATGAGATAATAAAAAAGCATCAATATTACCCTCATTCCGAAAATTGGAAGGGTCTTGACACCAATGCTTTACAATATAACCAACAGGAGTAATAGTGTTCCTTAAATCTTCTGAAATAACTCCATAGTTCCCAATCAATGGGAAAGTTTGCACAACGATTTTGTCGCTGTAGCTAATGTCTGATAAAAGCTCAAGATAGCCGACCATCCCGGTGTTGAAAACCAGTTCGCCCGTGACTTTGCCAGCCTTGCCAAAACTTTTGCCTGTGAAAATTTTTCCGTTTTCAAGTGCTAAATAAGCTGTTTTTGACATCTTTTTTTCCTCTCTTTATTTATATTCGTAATATTATATCAAACTTTGACGAATTTGTCAAGGGGGATTTTTGCAAAAAATGCGAAAACGCAAAAATAAAAAAAATAAAAAAATAAAAAAAATATTAAAAAACCTATTGACAACTGAAAAAAAAAGTGGTATAATCTAATGGTTGCAAGAAACAGTGTTGCAACATTCATATGCGGATATGGCGGAACTGGCAGACGCACTGGATTTAGGTTCCAGCGGGAAACCGTGTAGGTTCGACTCCTATTATCCGCACCAGTGCCCACGGCACACGGAATATCAGGGTTTGCTTTGTGCAGACCCTTTTTTCTTTCAATCACGCATACTGCATCTTTTTTGTCAGAGGAATACAAGCATAACAAAAACCGCATTTTCATGCGGTTTTTGTTTTTGCTTACACGATTTTTTCTATAAACTCCCGCAACATCGGCGAGGCGTTTTCACCATTCTCCACAATGATTTCCACCATTGCATTCCCGATGACCACGCCATCGGCGGCGTTTCTGGCGTTTGCTATCTGCTCTGTCGTGGCAATCATACCGCCAACGTACACAGGCACATCAGTCACCATGCGAATTTCGGCAAGCATATCAACGGAAGGGGGAGCAAGATTACCCTTTTCGTCGGTAGCTGCAATTAGGTAAATGAACCCGCTCGCGTTTTCTGCAAGCATCTTCACCCTGCCAACAGAGGATGGCATAATCATGGTTATCAGGTGTATGCCATGGGCTTTGGCGTACTGCTGAATTTCGCCACGCTCTTCGTGGGGGAGGTCGGGGATTAGCACCCCGAACACTCCACAGGCTTTGCATTTAGCGAAAAAGCGGTCGTACCCATATATAAATACAGGGTTTGCGTAGGTAGAGATGACAACTTTGCCCTCTGCCACACCCTGGGTCATGCCGAACACACAATCGGTAGTCACCCCTGCCGCAAGGGCGCGCATAAACGCTGCCTCTACTACAGGGCTGTCCGCAACAGGGTCAGAAAAAGGCAGCCCCACCATGACAAAATCGCTTTGTTCCGCAAGGGTGTGAATGTATTCACAAGTCAACTGGGTGTTTGGTTCACCTGCGGTAATGTAGGTGATGATTTTATTCATGAACATTACCCCCTTGATATTTGGTATAGCGCGCGATAGAGGCAACATCTTTGTCCCCGCGCCCTGAAATATTCACGATAATGCTGCCGCTGTAATCCTTTGCCACCTTGATGGCTTGCGCCACCGCATGGGAGGATTCAATAGCAGGGATAATCCCCTCGGTTCGCGCCAAATACTCGAATGCGGCAACTGCCTCTTTGTCGGTAATTGGGGCGAATTTTGCACGCCCGCTTGTGGCAAGGTGCGCAAGCTCCGGACCAATGCCAGGGTAGTCCAACCCGGCAGAAATAGAGTGCACCGGAGCGATTTGTCCGTCATTATCCTGACAAAACAGAGTTTTCATTCCGTGGAATATCCCAGGTGTGCCGTGAGTAAGGGTTGCGGCGTGTTTGTCGGTGTCCACGCCATGCCCGCCGGCTTCGCAGGCAATCAGGTCAACGCCGACATCATCGACATAGTTGAAAAACGCACCCATAGCATTACTTCCGCCGCCTGCACAAGCAATAACCGCCGATGGTAGCTCCCCTTCTAACTCAAGAATTTGTGCACGAGATTCACGGCTGATGACCGCTTGAAAGTCGCGCACCATCATGGGGAAAGGGTGCGGTCCAACAACCGAGCCGATAACATAGTGAGTATCAGCAATGCGTTTTGTCCACTCGCGCAGAGTTTCGTTCACCGCATCCTTTAGTGTTTGTGTTCCGGATGTAACCGGGTGAACTTTTGCACCCAAAAGCTCCATACGGTAAACATTCAAGGCTTGGCGGTCGGTGTCCTGCTTGCCCATAAAAACTTCGCATTCCATGCCAAGCAGTGCCGCGGCAGTCGCGCTGGCAACCCCATGCTGCCCTGCCCCGGTTTCAGCTATAAGACGCACTTTGCCCATCTTTTTAGCAAGCAACGCCTGTCCCAGCACGTTGTTAATCTTGTGCGACCCTGTGTGGTTCAAGTCCTCTCGTTTAAGGTAAATCTTCGCTCCCCCAAGGTCACGGGTCATGTTGGCGGCAAAGTACAAGTTTGACGGTCTGCCGCCATAGTTGTTTAGTAGTTCTGTCAGCTCTGCCTGAAAGGCAGGGTCGTTTTTATATCGCTCATATTCCTGCTCAAGTTCCAGAATTGCGTTCATTAGTATTTCGGGAACGTATTGTCCGCCGAATTGTCCAAATTTTGTGCTCATAAGCACCTCCATTAAAATTTTTTTGCTTGTTTTTTTGCCGGTACTGCTTAGAGCGTGTCGACACGCTCTGCAAAAATAATAGCGTACCAGCATTTCTGCTGATACGCTTTGTTTGTTATATATAGTATACCCAAAAACAGGTAACTCAAACAAGACGTGTATCAGCGAAACTGCTTACACGCCACTGCCAGTTGTTAATGATATAAGTCGTCATCGCTGTTGCCCTCCTGTTGTTGATACTGGCATTATAGCACACTATTTTTTGTTTGTCAATAGAAGAAATGAAAAATTTTGAGTTTTTTCAAATACAGTCAGAGTAAATTTAATACTCAATTGACTACAAAAACAGCCTAAGATTTGCGAGGATGTTTTTTGCCAATTTAGGCGTGAGGAGGGCTAATATCGGTAATATTTAACCGACGAGTAACTGCCAGTGGAGCACTGAAGGCGACGGCATTGGCGGCTTGCGTTTTTGTGCTCTCTGAGCGGTGTCGGTGGCTTTGCCGCCGAGCAGGCTCAGGATAATTCCACAGCCGTCAAACAGGTCGCCGAAATGCGTGATTGGTTTCTTCGACAAGTGGCGGAAAACAGACCGCAAAGATTGACCGTTTTTGTAGTCAGTTGAGTATATCATACAAATTCATCACATCCATGCCCTTTTGCCGTGCAAACTTTACTGTAGCAAGTGTGCCACCTTTGTTCGTGTCGGATAAAAAAGCAACACAAAGATTGCTGTTATCCACCATGAATTTATTGCGCACCATAGTGCAACCATTGTAGTATTCGCGTGATATGTACTCTACATCATTGCATCGCTCAAAAACATGGCGAAAAAGCTGAACATCTGCCGGACGCCATTTGCGAAAATGCCCAAGACACGGCAATGCAAGCCGCAGGGTCACATCAGGGCAGTTAGCCTTTAGATTCAGCACTTCCACTGCCGCATACAAGTCAAATCCCATTGCTCCACCAGAGATAAAATTGGTGTATCCTCGGTCATACAACGACTCTACAGTATCCCTTAAACAATTTTGTAGGTCAGGCACTATTCTTCTGTCTATTATTCTGTGACCGGTAAAGCAACAGGTTTTGTTTGATTTTAGCATAGTGTTCTCTATCTAATCTTGTGGTGCGTCGATTTTGAAGTCAATGGTGTGAACAGCACTGCGTAAAATACGGATTTTTGTTCTGTCTTTGCTTGTTTCGATAACAAGAGTTTCATCTTTGATACTGACAACAAGACCGATAATCCCGCCTTTTGTGGTGATTTCGTCACCAACTACCAAGCTGTCACGCATATCTTTGGTTTTTTGTTCCTGTTTCTTTTGCGACCTGCTACTAACCCACATCATTCCGCCCATCATCACCAACAATACAACCATCATCATACCCATATCCATGGTTATGCACCTCCGATATTTTTTATTTTCTTCTATTGTACACTATTTTTGCGATTTTAGCAAGTGCTATTTGAAAAAAAAATTTGTATCTGTGAGCAAATTCTGCGATGTTAAAATTTCACTTGACAAGAACCGCAAAACATGATATTATAATAGTGCCAAATTGACAAAAAAACGACATAAAGGAAGAATCAAATGTTAAAACTTCGACGCAAACCCAAAAAACTCGCACTTTTGCTGTTAGTTACAGCAATTCTTGTTATATGCACTATATTGATTTTGGGCAACTTTTTCACCGCCCACGCTTTGCCATTTTCGACGCCAAATACCATCACCTTGCCCGTAGGCGCAACCGGAGCAGATTTGCAAGCGACGTTAGATTCAATTTTGCCTGGTGCTGCCAACGCTACTACTGTCATCATACAAAATGACATTATTACAGACCAAACCTTATACTTAGCATCGCAACCACCATCGCATATTCCACAATATGTTATTCTTCAGGGAGAACATACGATAACAGCAACAATGGACGCTCCGGCAATTCGTGCAGTCTATGCTACGCGATTTGTTCTAAATGGACCTACAATCACGCGAACAAACTCTGGCGCAAACTCGCGGGGAATCGTTACTCACAACATGGCGTTTTATTTTATGGCAGGTGAAATTTCCGGACATAGCGTAGATGGTCACGGAGCAGGTGTTTACGGAGGTGGTCGAGTTGTAATGCACGGCGGTAGTATAATTAACAACACAGCAACCGGAAACGGGGGCGGAATGCACTTGTATGCGGACGTAAACAGCCAGTGGTCTTTTGGTGTGGGTACACATCATATTTACGATGGCATAATTGGTAACAACAACGCATACGGAAATGGCGGCGGAATAAGCACTTATACTTTGCTTATTATGGAGGGTGGCAATATAATAGGCAATGTTGCACACGGCGACGGTGGCGGATTTCATACAAACAGATATGATTGGATGTGGATTCGTATTTACGGCGGTTCGATAAGCTACAACACCGCACATGGTAACGGCGGCGGCGCGGTGTTGGTGGGATTCGATTCTTGGGGTCCATTTATTGAAAATGATGTTACGATACACAATAACACAGCCCACGGCAACGGCGGCGGACTTTGGGTCACAACTGCCCAAAGAGAAGCCGGCGACATTGGTTCGATTCATGTGCAAAATGTAACAAGCACACTTTTGTATGGCAATGTTGCTCATGGCGACGGCGGAGGGATTTGGATTGATGAACAAACGACTTTGGTTCTAAACTCTTTTTCAAATACTTTGATTAAAAACAATACCGCTCATGGCGACGGAGGCGGTATATGGGCTATGGAAAACTGCGAGCATGATGGAAAAAGTGGTGCGTGGCCACATCAATCCGTTGTGTTTGCGCCCGGAGGTTTTGATGCTATCTTTTTGTATGGAAATTCTGCATCAAATGGCGGAGGAATTTACGTTTACAATTACTTCCAAAACTTTCATGAAGGGGTAATAATCCTCAACAATTCGGCTACATATTACGGCGGCGGAATAGCCGTTAGCGGAACTCATGGCGAAATACGCCTTTACAATTCTACCATTGAAGGAAACACCGCCAGATATGGAGGCGGATTGGCGTATAGACGAAATAATTTTAACAACACTTACACATTATTAGTCCACCATGCATTTTCTGTACAATACAGTACATTTGCAAACAATACTGCTGTTTACGGTGGCGCAATATGGGTGTCAAATAATATAAATACTAATAATGCCACCATTAACGGCAACACCGCTACAAGCAACGGCGGAGGGATTTACATTACAGCGACTGGAGAAGTTACGCTCACTAATTCCCATGTAACGAACAATACAGCAGGCAGAGATGGGGGAGGGATATTCACAGAACGATATTATTACACTTATGAGGATGTGCCCTTGCAATATTATGATAATATCAGCATTACAAACACGAATTTTAGCGGAAATACATCAAGAGAAACATTTAGCCCCCCAATCAATTACAACGATTTCACTAATTTCCTCGGGTCGCTTTTGAATAACGATAATATCAATTTCCGTACCGGACACCTGTTTGACCACGTTATTGGTACGATTACGAAAAACTTGATAACTCCTCAAGGCACATACATACCGTCAAACATGACATTCAACTTTAACGTGAATTTTGTGTCGTGGCATGGGGTTACACCAGCAAACGAATTTTGGCCGGCAGGTGTTGTTGCGCCGTCGAATTTTGTTGTGTCTATCCCTGTTGCCGGCGACGGCACAACGGCGAACAGCATTACAACGCGCACAATGACCGAAAACATTGTGCTAAGCTACAACTGGCCGGGCGCAGGTGTGTTTACATTCCGAATTTCGGAGCAACAAAATGTGTTTCCTCATGTGTTGAATTCAGGAGATGTCGAAGAAAGCATGACATTCTCCCAAGCGCAATTTTACTTTAACGTGTATGTTGTTTTTTGCAATGACGAAGAGGCTTTAGTTATCCGCTATACCTCGGTTTATGTTGCGGTAACTTGCATAGATGTGTCTGATGTTGGGCAGAAAGTTAGCTCGGTTACTTTCCGAAATGTTTATACACGCAGTTATCCTGCCACTGGTAATTACGGGTCTTTGCATATCACAAAAGCAGTTACCGGGGACGGCATGGGCAGCAGACTTCGTCTGTTTGATTTTGCAATTACCGTTTTCCTTGACGAAATTTTCTTCTCGCCTGAAGACATTGCTTCGGGGATATATTTCACAGCTTTAATAGTGGATGCCGACGGAAACCTTGTTCGCGACCCGTCTAACCCGAACTATCCTACATCAGCCTATTGGGAATTTGCCAACGGCGTCCCGCGAGCTATTCGGCTTGCTCACGGCTGGAGTATCAATTTTCAATCTTTGCCAACCGGAACACAGTATTTGGTTATTGAAACAGTAGTAGAGGGATATACCCCCTCTTTCACCATAGATGGTGGCACTGCTGTAAACTCTTACACGACCGGCCCTGATTTTCGTGTCACAGCCCCTGGTAATGTACCGTCAGGAGGCGGCACGCAAGTTGATTTTGAGAACTATTTCGTGATGGAAACTCCAACAGGATTGACCATTGGAAGTGCCTCGGCTATAGGCTTAGTTGTGCTGGCTGTTGTGGCTTTTGGTGCGTTTGTTGCAGTAAAAGCGAAGAAAGTTAGAACGTAGAATAAAATTACCCCCACCTATGTGGGGGATTTTGTTTGCGATTCAGATTGTTTGTTGCGGGCGGGCATGGAAACCCACCCCACAGGACAAACAAAAGGGAATCTTTTGCTATCCCCTCCGCAACAGTCTATCCCAAAATGTAGGAGGTTGAATGCGCAAAAACACGCTTTCCATTGCGACAAGGTCAATTACTGCCACTTCCTCGCCGTTGTTCAGGTATCGCACCTGCCCCACCACCTCCCCTGCTCGCACAGGGGCGAACCGCATTTCTCGCAGGGTGGTTTCCTGGGTGATGTTCACCTCCCCCGCAGGGAGGAACAAGTGCGCCCCCATGGGGTTTGACACACGAAGGTACTCCTGCGTGCCGGTGACAACAGGGATTTCCCGCTGGAACTGATGCGGCACAGCAAGGGTAATATTTTGGTGGCGAGCAAAGCCGTAATCGTGCATGGAGCGGTGGTCGCTCCAGTCGTTTGGGGCGTTTATTGTGACCGCAATAAGCAGCGTTCCGTCACGATAGGCGGCACTGACCAGACTTCGCCCACTGCGGCGAGTGAAGCCGGTTTTCACCCCCACCGCACCATCGTAGGTGCGCAACAGACGGTTGGAGTTGCTGAAATGGCGACTGCCGTCTTTATCCATAAGCTCAACCGTGTATGTTTTAGTGGACACAATTTCGCGGAACATTGGGTATCCCATGGCGTAGGCGGTAATGGCGGCAAGGTCGCTTGCGGTGGTATAATGCTGTTCGTGGTCAAGTCCGTGAGGGTTGGTGAAGTTTGTGCCTGTCAGCCCCAGCCGAGCCGCTGTGTAGTTCATCAGCATGGCGAACCCCTCCACCGAGCCGGCGATTTCGATAGCAATGGCGGTGGCGGCGTCGTTTGCGCTACGCAACATCAAGGCGAAAAGCAGGGTGCGCATGGTTATCCGCTCCCCAAGAAAGAGGTACATGGACGAGCCTTCCACCCCTACTGCCGCCGCAGGTACAGTCACAACCGTATCAAGGCAGGCATGGGAGAGGGCGACAACCGCGGTCATGATTTTGGTGGTGCTTGCCATAGGCAGGCGGGCGTCGGCGTTGTGGCCGAAGATAGCCGTGCCGCTGTATGCCTCGATTAGGATTGCCCCCCGTGCGGACACGCTTGGATATGCCGCCGCAGGCAGGGCAGGAGCGGACACATACACCGCCCCCGGTGGCAGGGGGGTGGCGGTTTCAGCAAAAATAGGAAGCACAGCTCCTGCCAGCAAAAGTAGGGTTAATATCAGGGTGATGACTTTTTTCATGGTGTTACTCCGTCTTTCGTAGTGTTACCATGATATGAAGAGTGTAGGCAAAAATATGAAAAACCGAACTGAGTACAGTTCGGTTTAGACTGAAAAAACCTAAAACACCTTGGGGCGTTGCCCCAAACCCCACATAGGAACTTTTTGAAAAAAGTTCCTATGAACCTCAAAAACTTTGGTACAAAAGAATTTTATGCTTTTGCGAGAAGAAGTTTTTAGTCAAGTTTTTTTACAAGCCCTTGTGAGCGCTGAAGGCGACGGCATTGGCGGGCTTTGCCATCAAACAGGTCGCCGTAATGCGTGAGCGGGCAAAACTTGTGCGGTGTGGGCGCATAGCCCACGACTTTGACCTTTTTCTCTAAGCTGAACCGAGAGTGCAGTTTGGCTTGTTGTTTTATTGCTCTGCCGAATAAACATTGCATTTTTTGACAAAGAAAAATTGTGCAGACCAAGGCGGGAGGAGGGCGAATATCGAGAATATTTAACCGACGAGCAACGACGGGCTGCGCATTTTTTCACAGTCAAAATGTGTGATGTTTATTCGGCGGAGCAATACTATATTCTTCGGTAGGAAAATTCGGTTTCGCCAAACATAAGAACCATATTTCGACCACTGAAAGTTACTGCCCATATCTCGTTTACTAAAGTGTTGTAATCACCGCCCAACAAGGCTTTTGGGTCGTGAATACTTAAAACATTACCGCTTATTTGCCACGTAAACTCTGTTGTTGAACCATAAACCCCTCGTGTGCCGGTGCCATCCATGCGAAAGTTGTATCGCCAAGCAGAATCATTAGTCCACTCCCAAATTCCAAGAATAGGATGGGCTGCAGTGTTATCTGCCATAAAACGAAAACTTGTTTCAGTGGTATTGTTTTCGCGGTCGATTAGTGTGATAGAACCAGCAATAGAAGAGGAATATTCCCAGTTTTCTCGACGTGGTATATCATCATGTTGCTCGTTTCGTATGGTCAATCTGTTGCCACTGCGTACAGACCAAGTAAAATTTACCGTTCCGGTTCGGTGCATGGCATAGCCTGTGCCGTCGGCATTAAATGTTCGTACAATAGTTCCTGCCCATGTACCCACTAATTGGTGGTGGGTCAAATCAGCACTGTTACACCCGACAAAAGCTACCAACGCAACCAACAAAAATGACATAATCACTGCCAATATTAAAATTTTTTTCATATAAAACCTCGAAGTTTGTTTGCGAGTAATATCTAACAAAAATAGTATACCATAATTGATTTAGTATGTCAAGTATAATATCTTATACTAAATGCCGAAACGAAATGCCGATATGCTATTGACAAACCTGAAATTATACTATATAATGGTAGTGTGATGTGCGAAGGCGATTCGCACCATATAAAAATATAAAAGGAGAACTTTCATGAAAAAGCTCAAAAAGCCCGTTGTTGCACTTTTGTGCATCGCCATGTTGCTTGCGTCAACAGGCGGCATAATATTTGCAACTACAAGACAATCACAGCCCGACCGCAATCCCGACCTACGCCCTAATCCGGTAGAACCTAGTGGGGAAATTGAAGTTTCGCCGCCAGACCAATTTGTCGAAATGTCCGAAAAAGTTTATCTGTACATTCGTGAAAGAATTGCAAACGGTGAAACTTTTGTCGATGTAATTCTTGAAGTTATTGGTTGCGTGCCAACATTCAATGGCTTTTCTGTTTCCCGTGGTTACAGACAATATCGACATTGGTTAGATAGTCTAACCCCTGAAGAACGTGCAGAATATGACGCTGAACGGGAATATCGTCAAGAAAGAATGCTGATTGACCCAGTTTGGTTTGTTTCTTGTCGTTCCACTGGAATGTTTGGTTATGTTACTTGGGACGAATCCCGTGAATTTTGTCGTATTCAAGCAAGGTATTGGAATTCTGAAATATTCTATAGGGATTATGTGGGATTAGAGCAAGCTCTTGCTGACTTTGGTTTAACTTCTACCGAAGAAACACGTCATCAAGCACAGCAATATCGAGAGTTTTCTGCTGTATTAAGAGAGTATCAGTTGCGTGGCGAGCAATACAGAGGTAGCTCTGCACAGTAGCGAGCAAATAGATGGGGAAATATCAAATGTTTCCCCGTTTTGGTTGCCTTGGAATCCACGAACTCGTGTCCATTGGAATACTTTGAACGAAAGACGGTACAGCACTACTGTTTAGGTTCGGAAGCTTTTTCCTCCGCATAACCGAGGAGCGGCGACAATTATTCGGAAATTTCGCAAACCTTCCCCTGAGTACTGAAATTGAATATTAACATACACCCCCAAGGGACAAGTTCTCTTGGGGGTGTGTACTTTTTTTCGCCCCGATTTCCACTATACTCGAATTCCTCAAAAAAGCGCCAAGATTTGCGAGGCTGTTTTTTTGCTAGCCTAGGCGGGAGGAGGGCGAATATCGGGAATATTTAACCGACAACCAACAACGGATAGCGAAAAACAGACCGCAAAGAAGGCGTTGTTTTGAGGAATTCGAGTATACCTTGTCCGCCGACTTTTGCCGTCACATAGTGAGGACATGATTGACCTCACTCCATCTTTAGAAAGCATCTCTTATAATCAATTACAAACGATTTTACAAAAAAACTTGCATTGTCAGTAAAAGTATGCTATAATGTCATTGCCTATCCCACTTTAGCGAGGAAAATTATGCTATCAAGAGAAATTAAAGTTCAAAATGAAATTGGGCTTCATGCCCGCCCTGCTACTATGTTTATTCAAAAAGCAAATAGCTACACTTCGTCCATTTGGGTTGAGGTGGAAAACCGCCGTGTGAACGGCAAAAGTCTTTTGGGCGTGCTGTCCATGGGGCTTGTTAAAGATACAATTTTCACCCTGATTGCCGACGGCTCGGACGAAGAGGACGCGGTTGCGGGGCTTGTAAATCTTGTAATGTACGAGTTGGAGTAGGGATAGACAACCCATGAAAAACAACATTACATTTGATGGTATTATCAACCTATTTACGGAGAAAACTAACTTTACTATCATCGCCCACCGCCGCCCTGACGGAGATGCCGTTGGTTCGGCGGCTGGGCTTTGTCTTGCTTTGCGACACTTGGGCAAAACTGCCCACTGGACAAGTAGCGACCCTGTGCCGCCCTCTCTTGAATTTGTCCCCGGGGTGGAGCATTTCACTTGCACCCCAAACCCCAACGCCTTTGTGGTAACTGTGGACACCGCCACCCCATCTATGTTTGACAAGCTCCCATCGGAGCTTCATCGTATCGACCTGAAAATCGACCACCACGCCAGCGGTGAGGACTACGCCACATATAACTACACCGACACAACTGCCGCCGCCTGTAGCGAGATTATCTTTCGCCTTGCACAGCAGAGCAACGCCCTTACTGATGACGTGTGCCGTGCGATTTATGTGGGCTTGATTGCGGATACAGGGTGCTTTCGCTACGCTAATACTACTGCGAACAGCTTTGCCATTGCGACGGAAATTGCGTGCCGCGGAATTGCTGTTGCCCCCATTGCAGAGGCGTGTTTCGGCACTCGCACGCCAGCCGCCACCGCCGCGCTTGCCCATGCTCTTAACACAGCTGTTTACATGGGAGATGCCGCCATCTGCGCCTTTACTGCGGCGGACAAAGCTCGCCTTGGCATGACTGACAACGACACCAGCGAAATTTCGCCGTTTTTGCGGGAAACCCAGGGGGTGAACTTCTCTGCGGTGCTGACCCAAGCCAGCGACGACCTTACCGAATTTCGCCTGTCCACCCGCTCCCGGGAGAAGTATGACGCCTCTGCCTTTTGTCGCCTGTTTGGGGGTGGTGGACACATTCGTGCGGCAGGAGCAACCATTACCGCCAACAGCCCTGACGCCGCATGGGAGCAGTTGACGGCGGCTGTGAAAACCTTTGTAGGTGAGCGATGAGAAGCGGCGCGTTAATCATCGACAAACCTGCGGGCATGACCTCCCATGATGTTGTGGGGCGGGTTCGGCGGCTGTACTCTACTCGGCAGGTGGGGCATACCGGCACACTTGACCCTATGGCAACAGGGGTGTTGGTACTTTTGGTGGGCAACGCCACACGAGCAAGCGAATATCTGACCGGCGACACCAAAAGCTATCATGCCAACCTGCAACTTGGCATTACCACCGACACACAAGATACTACAGGAGCGACCCTGTCCTCCTCTCCCCTGCGACCGACCGCCACAGAAGTGGCAGAAGTCGCCTCTGCTTTCCTTGGCACAAGCCAGCAAATGCCCCCAATGTACAGCGCCCTAAAGGTAGGCGGGAAAAAGCTGGTTGACCTTGCACGGCAAGGGATTGAAGTAGAGCGAAAAAGCCGAGAAATTACCTTAACCCGTGTAGAAACAGCCCCAATTAACGTGGAGGCTGGGCTGTATTCTCTTGATGTTGACTGCTCCGGCGGCACATATGTGCGAACGCTGTGCCATGATATTGGCACGAATTTGGGCTGTGGTGGGGCTATGGCTTCCCTGCGACGGACAATATGCGGAGGGTTTTCCCTTGAGCAAGCCCACACTCTCCAAACCATCGAAGAAATGGACAGCGAAGAGCGATACGCAAGGCTTATCCCCACAGAAGAGCTGTTCGCCCACCATGAAATACTCTGCCTTCCCGAGTTTTATGCCCGCCTTGCTCACAACGGCGCGGAAATATACCAAGCCAAAATACACACCGACTATCCCATAGGCACACGGGTGCGGTTGTATGATACCACAGGATTTTTCGCCCTCGGTGAAGTGCGAGAATACGAAAACGGAAGCGGGGTGAAACCCATAAAATTTTTCGGTGGATGAGCAGGCATAGACTTTTCGTGAAAATATTGAAAACAAAAAAGGGCAAAAAGGAAATTGACAAAAGTCAAAAATCATGGTATAATGTACTTGCGATAGTTTTTTCGCCCTCAGAGCGATTCACTCGCCCGTCAGGCGTAAGAACATGGTATGTGTCCCCAGAATAATTTTGCTGGAAGGGAATATAATTGGAAGGGAATATGATTATGAATAATAAAACAACAAGAAGAATATGGTTTGTGCCGACTTTGCTTTTGGCATTTATGGTCATGTCTATGGTAGGGTGTTCCGGCGGAAACATGACAATGTTACGAGAAGCTATTGACAGGGCAGAAGAAGTTGATGAAAGCGACGTAACCGCTGCTTCCTTTGCGGTGCTTGCCGAGGCACTTGCTGATGCACTTTTATTATATAATGAGGGCGGAAGTAACGCAGAGATACGCGAGGCTACCCTTCGACTTAACCGAGCCAGAAATGACTTGGATACACAAAACGATTTCTCCGAGTTAATTGCTCTGTTGGACGAAGAACTTGACTCGGCAAATTTCACCGCCGCCTCTTTTGCCCAATACAACACCGCCAGAAACAGAGGGCAAACTGTATTGGCAGACACCGGAGCAAGACAGGGGCAAATCGACGCCGTAGTTTTGGAAATCCGACGCACACGGGATCTTCTTGTTTTTATAGGTAGCCCCGAACGCACAGAATTAAACGAATTGTTGACCGAAGTGCGTGCATTGGACTCAACTTTGTACACCTCACGGACGTTTGACCCTCTCATGGAAGAACTTGAGCGAGCCCAGTATATATATGATGATGCCGGTTCGGGCAGAAACTTTATTACCTTGGCACTTGCTGAACTGCGAGAGGTAAAAAGCACCCTTATTCCCCGAGGAAATGTTTCCGCACTAAGCCAAACGATTACAGCAGTAAACTCCTCTCATTTAACAGGATTGCCAGATGGCAGAAACCCACTAAATTTTTACACCCCGGCAAGTTTTACCGCTTTTAACACCATTTTTGAACAAGCACAGTCCATGGTGAGCAACAATGACTTTTCACAGCAAGAAATTGATGCACTAAACAACAATCTTCTTGCCGCTACTGCTAATTTGGTAGAGTGGGAGGGAACAGGGGCGCTTGTTACCTTGATTGAAAGCGCACAAAGTTATTTTGACCTTGAATCACGATTTACTGTGGCAACCATGATTGTGTTGCGCGCGGCGGTCGGTCGTGCGGAAACAACATTAGAAACTAACTACACTGCCGCACAAATAATAGCCCTTGAAGGTGAAGTTAGCAGTGCCATTGCAGGGATGGCTCGTATCGCCATTGTTGCAAACGGAAACCAAGGGCATTCTCTTCGTGACCGCCAGTTTGAAATTGGGCGAATGAGTGTTACTCCGCGGCAATATTTCCGTGAAGCTAATCGACCGGGCTTTCTTTCCCATATTCGTGGGTTGCCCCAGTTCCGCTCGGAAACTACCATAGGCGGGAATAATGTAATAACTCTTGCAAACGGACTGCAAATCACTGTAGGCAGTAGCATTTTCCAGGCCACCCTTCCCTCCGTTGGTGCAGCATTAACGGCGAACCAGGATATTGTGTCTGTGCTGGGCATAGACTTTTCTATGGACCGCTATGACATCTATGACTCTCTCGGTGCGCCCACATTTTACGAAACCTTCGAGCGATATGGGCAGACCCTCGGGAGGCTGGTGTATGTTGACCAGTCAGAGGGACTTGAGGTTGTGTTTGAATATCACCGCGGAAACGGACATATTGTTCGCATGGCAGTTGTACAGTCGTAAGCGGAAAAACGCCGCCTATTCGCCGAGTTTCAAAACACTCAATAAAATGTGTAACCAATTGACTGCTTGTTGGTATTAACTGATAAGCAGTCAATAATTATTTAGGATTTTTTTATGAAAATACTTGTGCAATTCATGATTATCGTTGTTGTCACCCTTGTTGGAGAGGCAATGGCTTTTTTCATTAACATACCAATACCCGGACCGATTTACGCCTTTGTGCTGATGTTTTTGTGCCTGCTTTTTGGCATAATCAAAATTGAGCAGGTGCGAGAGGCCGGGAAGTTTTTGGTGCTGATTTTACCTATTATGTTCATCGCCCCTGCCGCCGCAATTCTTGAGGAAAGCGACATTGCCGACGTTCTTATACGTGTCATTGTCATCGCTGTTGTAACAACAATTGCAGTTATGGCGGCAACCGGATATACGGCTCAGTACATTGTTCGCAGGCAAAAACGCCGTAACGGCGAAGAATTGGAGGGAGAATAGCGTGGAACAAATTGTTGAATTTATGACCCAATCGCCGACTAACATTGTGTTCGGCACGACGTTGGTTTTAGTGGCATTCTGCATTGGAATATGGATACATAACAAAACAAGGCTTGAGTGCCTTTCCCCTGTGCTTATCGGAATGGCGTTAGTTATAATCTTTTTGCTTGTTGTAAATGTCGGAGAAGAGCGAATTGGCTATGACCAGTTTAGAGAATCCACTGTGTTATTCAGATTCTTGCTTGCACCGGCAACAGTGGCATTAGCGATACCCCTGTACGAAAATGTGAATATTTTGCGAAAAAACTTAGGTGCAATACTGATTGCTGTTACTGCGGGAGTGCTAATCTCCGGATTTAGCGTGTTGCTAATCAGCTGGGGACTTGGCATGAATGAAGAAGCCTTTAGGTCGGTATACCCAAAGTCAATCACTACCGCAATGGGGCTTGCCCTTTCCGAAGTTTGGGCGGGTCGCGAGGGAGTGACCACCGCCGCCATATTTATCACAGGTATGTTCGGGAATATCATGGCTCGTCCGCTACTCCGCTTGATGAAAATCAAAGAACCGGTGGCAAAAGGGCTTGCTTGCGGCACTTCTGCCCATGTGATGGGAACTGTGAAAGCCTATGAAATGGGCGAAGTTGAGGGTGCTGTCGCCGGACTTGCGGTTGCTGTGACCGGAATTATGACAGTAATTGCGGCATACTTCTTTGTATTGATATATCCTTTAGCGTAGCAGGAACAAAATATCATATACGATGATGCCATCCCTAAAACACCTTGGAGCGTTGCCCCAAACCCCAATTAAGAACTTGCCCTTTTTCTTCAAATTAAATCCCCCGAAGTTGGGGGATTTTTGATTGTCGATAAAGGTCAAGGTCGTGCGCTGTGCGCCCACACCGCACAAGTTTTGCCCGCTCACGTATTTCGGCGACCTGCTGGACGGGTGAACCGCCCATACTGTCACCTTCAGCGCTCACAAGGGCTTGTAAAAAACTTGACTAAAAACTTTTTATTGAAATTGTTGTCCTGTAGGGGGCACGCATTGCGCGTCCGAAAACACCCGTCACTCACTTCGTTCTTGCCACCCTCTCCCCAAAAGAGGGCTTGGGTGCGGTGCGATAGAGGAGGCGGGCGACCGCAAGAGTCGCCCTTACACAGCGTTTTGGTTTTGCCCTTGCCCTTAACTCCACTCTTCACACTCCACTCTCCACACTCCACTCTCCACTCTCCTACAGGTTATAATCCTGCACAACCTCGTGGGCAAAGTCTAATCGTTTAAGCAATTTTGTTCGCAAGGCGGCGAAATCCGACGTACCACGATTCCGTGGATATGACATTGGCACATCCACAATTTCGGCAATGCGTCCCGGGCGTGGGGACATAACGACAATGCGGTTGCTCATGTAAACTGCCTCGTCCACGTCATGTGTAATCATTACCATGGTGTTGCCACGCGCTTGCCAAAGGCGAATAATCTCGTCCTGCAAGGTCATTCGTGTAAAGCTGTCTAACGCGCCCAAAGGCTCGTCAAGCAAAAGCACATCGGGGGACACCGCAAGGGAGCGGATAACCGCCGCCCGTTGCCGCATTCCTCCTGACAACTGATGGGGATACGAGTTAGCAAATTCCGTAAGTCCCACAGTATCAAGCAGGGTGTCTATTGTATCCCCGTGCTTTCCATATCGCCCGGAGGATTTTAGTGCAAACACAATGTTTTTTCGCACGGTTAGCCATGGAAACAAGGTGTGCTCTTGGAACACAAGACCTCTGTCAGGGCTTGTGCCGCGGATTTCTTTGCCGTCACACAAAACTTCGCCATCAGTGGGCATTTCAAGCCCTGCAATGGTGCGTAGCAGAGTGGATTTTCCACAGCCACTTGTACCCACAACAGACACAAACTCCCCTGATTTAATAGAAAGACTTAGATTTTCAATTACGCAAAGGGATTCTGCCATATCTGTACGAGCATAAGTTTTGTTTAAGTTTTTTATCTCAATAGTTCCTTTCACACTCACCCCTCCTTCCAACGCAGAACACGGCGTTTTATTAAATCAAGTACAGCGTTTACTGCAAAGAATGTAACTGCGATAATTACCACCGCACCATACATTGCGGCAAAGTCTGCCCAGCCGCGCTGCCAGTTTATGTACCAACCCAGCCCAGCCTCTACTCCCATCATTTCCGCAATCAACAAAGCGGTGCAGGCAATGGACATTCCCTGTGTCAGCCCTCCAAAGATAGAGGGCATTGACGCAGGAATGGCAACTTTGAAAATCATTCCAAGTTTTGAAACCCCAAAGGTGTTCGCCGCTTCAAATGTGCTTTTTGGCACGCTTAAAACCCCATTCATGGTGGTGGCTGTCACAGGATACCATACTGCAAGAGCTATCAAAAACACCGCTCCGGCAAACAGACTGGTGGCAAGCACCAAAATTATTGGCAACCATGTTACAGAGGGAACAGAGCCAAACAGCTTTGTCAGCGGTTGCACCCAATAGCGAACTTTCGCAGACCACCCGGCGGCAACCCCGGTTAAAATCCCTAACCCCACCCCAATGGCATACCCTGTGAACAACAGCCGCAGGGAGTGTCCAAGGGAGGTGAGGAGTATTGCTCGGTCACGAATTATGGCGTTCAAAATTGCGTCCGGCCATGGCACAAAAGGTTGTGGCAAAGCTCCGGTTTTCAGGGTTGCGTAGTCGTAAGCCAGCAATAACAAGAATACAACGGCAAAAAGCGGCGCACTCTTTCGCAAGCGGTCGTTTGCCTTTTTAGAGAAAATTGCGGCAATGTTCCACAGACCAAGCAGGAGTGCAAAGAACCCCACAAACCACACCCACACATTTGTGGGTGCATTTTGGTCGAGCGGCGTAAACTCCCGAAAATTCGGCACAAAAACGTATTGCAAAATTACCAATATGGAAATAACCAGCGGTAACAAGCAAATTATACGATTTTTCATACACCCTCCTTAAACGCAACAATGTTCATCGGTAGGTGGTGTGTCATCAGGGCAAGCAGCAACCCCTCCGCAGGCATTGCCACCACAGCAGACCGGTCGCACTACATAGGGTACTTCGGCTAAAAATCTTACTTGCCCTGCCGCAATGTGAGAATCAAAATTCGGGCGTTGCACAGAGAAATTAGGACTGCCGGTGTCCCCAAGAGGATGCCACACCTGCTCCCGAACAAAATCAGGGTCGAGCGCGGGATTGATAACTCCCATGGCTTGAAATTCGTGTATTGAGGTGATAAGGGTTTGCTCTGTAAGGTCGTGTGGCATACCCCAACGCCAGTTACCCATAAGGTTCACAATATAATCAACATCAACGCCTGCGGAAACATAACCATGCTCAACCATCAATTCGACGGCGGAGCGTCTGTTTTCCTCGCTTTGGTCAATCCATCTCGAGGCTCTGTAAACTGCACGAGTAAGCCGTAGGGCAGTTTCGGGATTTTGGTCAATGAACGCACCTGTCATGCCTAATACACAGCAGTTGTCATCGACGAAATCTTCATCGTCAAGTGAGCGAATGACACGCAACAAGCCCTCGTCTACAAAGCGTTGCCCAACTTGGTCGGGAATCACCGCAACTTGAACATCGCCATTTTGCAGGGCAATCACAGCTTCGGCGGCAGGAAAGTCGCGGAAGGACAAATCCCCTGGTGTTAGTCCCGCACGATAAGCAAAACGCAGGGCAATATTGTGAAACGCTCCGCCAATTGCACCGCTGACAGCAATATTTTGCCCACTTTCAAGCTGGGTAATAGCTGAATCGGCAAGCACAAAGGCAGAGGCACAGCCGGTGTGCAATCCTAATGTAAAGCGAATATCAATGCCCTGTGTCACAGGCACAAACCAACCGGCAAGCATTCCTGCCACAGTGTCGATGTGCCCTGCTGCCAATGCGTCACGAGAGCTTACAAGGTCTCCTGTCACCACGATTTCGGTGTCAAGCCCTTCCTCGGCGAAAAAGCCCATCAAATGTGCCAGGGGAATTGCGGCTTGGCACAGTCCGCCCTCAAACCCAAGGCGAATTGTCCGTGTGCCACCTGCCTCTTCTTCAAACACTCCGGGAGTGCCACCTCCGTCGTTTCCTCCAAAGCAAGCGACTAAAGCACCTGCCATCATCGCAATTACAAGACCCAATGGGATTAGTTTTTTTACGATTTTAGACATATTTAATGCCCTCCTTTTTAATAACATACTTATGATATATGTTTAGTATGTTATTATGATACCACATTAAATTCGTCTTGTCAATAGCTTTTTCATATTTCACATATATTTTTCATATGAGATATAATAGAACCACTTGATAATAGTAACAAAATTTGCGTAAAACATATCGCTTAAACGTTGCTATTATCAAGTGGTTGTTCGCTAAAATTTACCCGCCCATCATCAGTTCCCTTGCTGTTTCCAGCATGGCGGGGGTGATGTCAATGCCCCCAAGGATTCGCGCAAGTTCCTCTATCCGCTCGGTTTGCGTTAGGGGCAGGGCTTGTACGGTTGTGCGACCGCCATTTTCCGCTTTGCTTATGCGAATGTGGGCGTTGGCGCACCCTGCAAGCTGGGCAGAGTGAGTGACGCAGAACACCTGGGTATGCTCACCCGACTCCCGCAGTTTAATGCCGATTTTCTGCGAGGTTTTCCCGGAAATTCCAGTGTCAATTTCGTCAAAAATTAGGGTTGGCGTTCCCTCTCGTCCTGCAAGTGCCGCCTTTAGGGAAAGCATAATTCGTGACAGCTCACCGCCGGAGGCGGTTTTCGCTAATGGGCGAAGCTCCTCCCCTGCGTTGGCGGAAAGCAGGAACTGCACTCGGTCCGCTCCACTTGCGGCAAGCTCCCCAAGGGGGGAGATTTCGGTGACAAATCGCACTTTGCCAAGGTCGAGGTACGCAAGCTGTTCTGCCACGACTTTGTCAAGCTGAGCGGCGGATTTTTGCCGCTGTGCAGTTAGCCGCTGTGCGATTTTTGTTGCCGAACCAGTAAGAACTTCCAGTTCGACGGCACACTTCTCCAACAATTCTTCGGAAGAGTCTATCTCCTCTAATTTTTCCTTTGCCTCAGCAAGAAAGGCGAAGATTTCGTCCTCGGTTGCCCCGTATTTGCCCTGCAAGCGGGCAAGGGCGGCAAGACGGGACTCGATTTTGTTCAGCTGGGCGGCAGGGTCGGCGATTTCCTCCCCTGCACAATCCCGTGCGGCGTGGGCAATGTCAATAAGCGTGGACTGTATTTCCTCAAGTTGTGCCACAAACTCTGCCGACTGGGGAAGTTCTTCTCCAAGCCCGCCAAGTGCAGTCATTGCAATGTCAATCAGGTTGGCGGCAGAGCTGCCTTTCGAGTTGGAATACAGGGCGCGGTACACAGTTCGTGACTGTTTGGCGATTTTTTCGTAGTTCTGAATGCGGCGTTTTTCTGCAAGCAGGGCATCTTCTTCCCCTCGCTTTAGCTTCGCACCCTCAATGTCGCTGATTTGGAAGGCAAGCATTTCCCGCAGACGCTGCTTTTCCCGCTGGTCTCCCGACAACCGCTCCATACGAGCCTTTACCTCGCCAAGACGGCGGTATGCGGCGGCGTACTCCTCTAAAATGGGGGCAATGTCGGCGTATCGGTCGAGAATATCTCCGTGACCGTCAGACAGCAACATTCGGGTGGTGTCGTGCTGTCCGTGAATAGCCACAAGAATGCTCCCTGCTGCTTTTAGCATGGCAAGCGGCACACTTGTGCCGCCTATGCGACACACTCCCCGCCCCTCGGTGTCGATGGTGCGAAGCAGGTGAAGCTCTCCGTTTTCGTCCACACTTACCCCCGCCTCGGCAAGGGCATTTTGGGTGTCCGCCGAAAGCCCGGAAAACATTGCGGACACAGTGGCACTGCTTTCTCCTGTGCGGATAAGCTCTCGCGACACCCGCGCGCCCAAGAGGAGCTTGATAGAGTCGATGATGATACTCTTCCCTGCACCTGTTTCTCCTGTAAGCACCGAAAAGCCTGCCTTAAAATCAAGGTCAAGCTGGGTGATAAGGGCTATGTTTTTAATGGAAATTGATGTAAGCATGGGGTATCCTATTCAAAATGCCTGTTCTCTTTATGGTTGTAACGAATCAAAACAAACGACTATCTCCAAAAGGCGGGACGTCTGGGACAACCTCCCCTACATGGGTTTTGGCTGTGCCGTTTGACGGGCGGGCATGGAAACCCGCCCCTACAGGGTGCGGTGGGTCATGTGATGTCAGCTATAGAGCAAAAATTCTCGCACCCGCTATCCATCCTCGCTGAAGCAACATCGAACCGAACGCCACCCGACCCACAGCACCCTCTGCGGGTATTTGTTTGCAACGGGGTTTGTTGGCAAGGCATCTTCGTGCCACGAACAGACCGCATTGTTCATATTTTGGGGATTTTCAAACCCCTTTTCTGAAAAGGGGTTTGAATGCCGGGTTGTTAGGGGCTGGCATGAAGCCCCTAACGAAAAAGCAGGCGTAAATTGACGAAAATGGCTTTATG
>Ga0209755_10000382_pt1 | contig 82903 bp, 73 predicted proteins | sample TergutCo191P1_FD_187301 | JGI IMG/M metagenome (GOLD analysis project Ga0209755, IMG submission 187301) | Cornitermes sp. P1 segment gut microbial communities from Petit-Saut dam, French Guiana - Co191P1 (SPAdes) (version 2) | ecosystem: Host-associated > Arthropoda: Insects > Digestive system...
AACAACTGATACCAGATTAAAGAGTGGCAATAATCATTATGGAAGAGTATTCTCTACAAAAAATGGTGAAATGTCTAAAATAACTTTAAATACAAATGAATTTTCTCAAAGCCCAAATTTTGGAAATGTTGTATTATTTGATAAAAACAATATAGAGGGATTTCAAATACATGCATGTTCTTTTGGTGAATATAATTTAAAATTTTGGGATATAAATTTTTATTAATAATATGAATATAACAATATAATAATATTATATGTAAAAGCAAATCCAGCACTTAACAAACGGTAACTGCTGCGGGCGCTGTTCGCGCCCTCGGGGTTCGAAAAACCACAGTCGGCTTCGCCTTTGTGTGGTTTTCTCTCACCAACATTCCAGCCCACCTTATAAAGCAAACCGCAGGTTTGCTTTATAAGGTGGGCTGGAATGTTGTATACCTGTAACGTTACGCGAATTAATTTTTGAAGTTTATTTTGAAATACTTGACAAAATTATTAAAATAACAATAAATGAAATAATGAAAAAGATAACAAATCCAGCATCTTTTGTTTATCGATTCCGTTCCGTATTTAGTCAATTATTATTTGTTTGGCTGGCATTTTTTGTAATGGTAATTTCAAGCTATTTATTTGTTCAAAAAATAGTTCGTGATTATTTAGCGAAAGAAGCGGAAAATACCTTGTCTAACACACAGTACAGAATAACTACCGATATAAGGGAAGCTGAAACTATTTTGCAAACTGTTTCTCAAAGCATACTCCTCATGATTTTGCGCGGTGATTCGGCTGACGCAATACTCCAACACATGACAGAAACTACAGATTATCTTTCCAATAATAATGTACGGGTTTCAGGTTTTGACGGTATTTACGGTTTTTTTGATGTATTCGGAGGTCTGTTTCTTGACGGAACCGGCTGGATACCGCCTGAAGGTTATACGCCGCAAGAACGCCCGTGGTATACAGTAGCTATTGAAGCGGACGGCGGCATAGCTGCAACAACGCCGTATGTCTCTCTTTATCCAGGCACATCCGTTGTTTCTTTTTCAAGGCTAATTCTTGATAATAACGGCAAGCAGCTTGGCGTTGTAAGCCTTGATATTCGTCTTGATAAAATGGCGGATTATATTGTTAATATGCGCCTCACCGAATACTGTTATGGAATTTTGCTCAGCGACAAAATGGAATTTATCGCCACGCCTTCGACAGATTTTATAGGCAGGCATTTGTCCGAATTTCCGTATAAAGGTATTCTTAAAATTGTAAACGAACTGGAAAAGAATATAAAAATCTTTGAATATGAATTAATAGACGAAAGATCAGGTATAGAATATGTTATGTTTTCCAGGAAACTCGAAAACGGCTGGAATCTGGGAATTTTAATCCCTGTTAATATTTACTATCAGAATGTAACGGTTATGAGAATTTTCATTACCACTTTAGGCGTTGTTTTAGCGTTTCTGTTGAGCTTTACATTATACCGTATTGCTGCGGCAAAACAAAAAGCGGAAAAAAAATCTTTTAACCTTGAGCGTACGCTCATAAAAACAATGGCGGAGTTGGTAGAATATCGCGATGATAATACAGGCGGGCATATAGACCGCACGCAGCGGGGAATAAAAATTTTGGTGGAAGAAGTAAAGAAAAGCGGCTTCTGCAAAGAAGAAACAAAAAATTGGGATATAGACTTGATAATCCAATCAAGCCAGCTCCATGATATTGGAAAAATTTATATTGAAGACCGAATTCTAAAGAAACCCGGAAAGCTTGATGAAGCGGAATTTAACGAAATAAAAAAGCATACAGTTTTTGGAGAACAAATAATTGAAAAAATAGAAACTATGACAGAAGAAAATGAATTCTTAAAATATGCGGAAATATTTTCCGTCAGTCACCATGAAAAATGGGACGGTACAGGCTATCCCAAAGGGTTAAAAGAAAATGAAATTCCTTTATTGGGGCGTATCATGGCAATAGCTGACGTATATGACGCGCTTGTTTCCGAAAGACCATATAAAAAAGCATTTACACACGAAGAGGCAGTAAATGAAATGGTAAAAGGAAAAGGAAAACATTTTGATCCTTTTCTTATTGATTTGTTTCTGGCAGTTTCTGATAATTTAAAGAGATTGGTAAAGTAAAAAAGCAAAAATTACTTCGCTTAACAAATGGTAACTGCTCACCGTCCTGTTCAGGCGGTTCGGTCAGTTACCTAGAATGTTATGTGCTATTTACACAAATTATCTAATAATGAATAAAATGTGAAGATTAAATGTATTACTACAAATTTGTTTATAAATTAACTCGATTTTTATTGTAATTTAACAAAATATTAACAATATATTTCTATATTTGTACTATAGTAGAAGAGATTCTATCTGTTCTTTAAGATTTGAACGTTTGGAGTATTAATATGAAACTTATAACAAAAAATAAATATATTAACGATAAAAAATATATAAATATTTTAAATAGGATATTGGAAGAAAAAAATATAATAACAGTATATCAACCAATAATTTCACTCAAAGATGGACAGATTTATGGTTTTGAAGCTCTAACAAGAATATTTGACAAAACACAAAAAGTAAATATAGAACATATATTTAAAATAGCTGACAAAATGAACAAATTATGGGAACTTGAAACATTATGTAGAAAAAATGCATTGAAAAATGCAAAAAAAATAAAGCCTGAGATGAAACTTTTTCTAAATGTAAATCCAAACATAATTCATGATAAAAATTTCAAAAATGGATTTACAAAAAACCGTTTAATTAAATATGGGTTAGATTTTCTTGATATTGTATTTGAAATAACAGAACGAAATGCCATAATTGATATGGAAGCCTTTTTAGGTTCAATTGACCATTACAAAAAAGAAGAATTTAAAATTGCTATAGACGATGTTGGTTCAGGTTATTCAGGATTAAATACTATAAATAATGTAAGACCTGATTTAATTAAAATAGATATGAACCTTATAAGGAATATTGATAAAGACGAGCTCAAACAACACTTATGCAAAGCTATGGTCGATTTTGGAAAAAATACTGGTATTAAAGTAATTGTGGAAGGAATAGAAACCAAAGAAGAATTACAAACTCTCATTAAAATGGATGTAGAATTTGGACAAGGATATTTTCTGGGGACCCCTCAAGAAACCTTTGAAAGTATAGAACCAGAAAAAATTAAACTTATTAAAAAATATAAAAAAATAGTAAAAAAAGTGTACTGCACATAACAAACGGTAATTGTTACGCTTCAATTTCAAATCTGTTTAAATTCGTTTAAGTTTACTGAATACTGGAATAATTTAAAAATAAACCAAGGTGAGACCATTAGTATAAACTTATACCTGTATATTCTTAATTTTATTATGGTAACGATAGACGAGTTATTATATTTGAGAAACCGTAAAATAGAAACAATCAAGCATATAAATAAACCTTTTCACATATATCCTTTCCGATGGTTTCCATTTAAAAGTCTTCAGTATATTGTCTAATCAGGCAAAACATCGTATAATAAGGAAAGGAGTATTTCTAAATGTTTGATACTCACATTCTTTTTATAATTGCCTTAATTCTTCTTACAACAAAGGTTTTCTCAATAGCCATGAAAACCTTCCATATGCCGCAGGTTGTCGGCGCGCTTATCGCAGGGGTTTTGTTGGGTCCTGCTGTTTTTGGACTTGTCGAGCCGAATGAAACAATCGGCGTATTAGCCGAGTTTGGAGTTATTTTCCTGCTTTTTGCCGCCGGATTGGAAACAGACTTCAGGCAGCTAAAAGGCGCGTTAAAACCTGCTCTTTTAGTATCAATTCTGGGCGTAGTTGTGGCGTTAGGCGGTGGATTTGGCTTGGCGATTTTGTTCAGTAAAACGCTTGGGCTTTCGATGTTTCAAAGTTTCTTCATCGGCGTTGTTATTGCGTCCATGTCAACCAGCATCACGGTAGAAACTCTTTCCGAAATGGGAAAACTTAAAACAAAAACGGGAACCGCGCTTTTAGGCGCGTCTGTGTTTGATGATATTTTAGTTATAATGGTACTGGCTGTTACTTTGGGCGTTGGCTCAAACGGTTTTTCCCTGCTTTCATTAGGAATAATTCTTGTAAAAATAGTCGCGTTTTTCGCGTTTGCAATTGTAGCGGGGCTTCTTGTCAACAAATTGTTTAACTGGGCTTACGCAAGAATTGGCGAGAAAAGAAGATTCACAGTTTTCGCGATTGCTTATTGTTTTTTAATGGCGTATCTCGCCGAACTTTTTGGATTGGCGGATATCACAGGAGCGTATATCGCGGGTGTCGCTTTTTGCAGTACGCGATGCGTCGAATATCTTGAATCAAAAACGCACTGGCTGTCCTATATGCTTTTTACTCCCGTGTTCCTTGCGAACATCGGCATACACACATCGTTTAACGGCATGACAAGCAGCATGATTTTATTTACAGTTTTACTTGTTGTTGTGGCGATACTGACTAAATTCTTGGGCTGCGGTTTAGGCGCGAAGCTCAGCAAATTTACAAACAGGGAAAGCGCGCAGGTCGGCGCCGGCATGGTCGCCCGCGGTGAAGTTTCGTTTATTGTCGCTACTAAGGGCATAGCATTAGGATATTTAGGTTCCATCATGTACCCAAGCATTATAATGGTTGTGCTTATTACTGTGCTTATTACACCTTTACTCTTAAAGGCGGCATATCCAAAGGAAGCATCACAGGATATTCCGCAGGATCCGGTTCAACCTGTAAAACCTCTTTAGCTTCTCCCCTAATCCGCCGATAGCGGGAGTATGAGATCCGTTCTTCAAAAGAGCGTATTATTTTTCGGATTTCTTTTTTATTGCACTCAAAGCTACGCGCAAAGCGCCGAAAGGTCTGTCATCTTAAGCGCGCCTAGTACGGGGGCTTTCTCAATAATTGAACGCTCAAACTGGCGCAGGTATGATAACGGAAAATACATAGGTTTGGTCCGCAATGAAATAAGAGCTTCGATTCTTCCTCAAGATAATAACGGCAGATCAATTTTTTATCAGGGCAATTTTTATGTACTTCAGAGTACGCTGAGGGATATGCATCAAAGCGCCCAGGCTGTGGACGCTATAATTCCGGTAAGATTTGAAGTTGCAAGAAGCGGTTCTCTCGAGATAGAAAACGATCGCGGTTTTCCCATGATGCGCGGGTTTCCTTCTTTCCCCAATCAAACAGTAACCCGTGGAGTAAAATGGCGGGCTGAGGGAAACCGCGCAGCAGATCCGTTTAATACCGGGTATGCGGTTATCATTCCTTTTATTGCGGAATACGAATACCGGGGAACCGAGGAGTACAATGATACGCTGGTTCATAGAATTTACGCGATCTACGGTTACAATTACCGGAACACAATAGACGGGCATCCTTATACACGAGTTTCGGGAAATCACAAAGTTGATATATTAATCCGCGCGGCGGACGGACTTCTTGTTTTTATGCGTGACGAACTTAACGTAACTTATTCGCTTTCAGGCGGCATGGTAACAGAGTTTAAAGGTTTTACATTAACATTCGGTTCAGGCTTATCGCCGCTTGACAGGGGTGAAGTATTGGCGTCTTTGGGAAACACGTTTTTAAATGAAGCTCCTTCAGCCTCTGTTAACACAGAAGATTTTAAAGATTCCTCCATAGACCTTGTCCCTGTCCCCGAAGGCATAAAGCTTACAATCAGAGATATCCGTTTTATTCCGGACTCGCATGAGTTCCTTCCTGAGGAAAGGCAAAGGCTCGATCTTATTGCGAATGCGCTGAAACAAATTCCCTCCAGAACCTTTCTTGTAGAAGGACACACTGCGTCAACAGGTATGCCGGAAAATGAGATGCGGCTTTCCATAGAAAGGGCAAAGAGTATAATCAGCGAATTGGGAAAACGCGGAATAAAAGCCGACCGGTTTATATACAAAGGCTGGGGAGGAACAAAACCTGTCGGCGATAATTCAACAGATTCTGGCAGAAGCGCCAACCGCCGGGTGGAAATTACAATTTTAGAGTAAAGTTGTTAGATAACTTCAGCTATTGAACAAGTCCACAAAAGTAGTCATCAGAAAACAGGCTAAAAAAAGAAAACCCTCATCTTCTACCCGGATGCCAGCCTGTAAATAGCCTCTGCGGCTTTTTCGTCAATTTTTTGGTAATTACCGATGGGACCGAAGTGAACAACGCGTTTTGCCATTTCTCCGATACGTGAAGGATCAAGATTTGCGTCTTTAAACCTGACAGGCATCCCGATTGAACGGAAGAAATTTTCCATGCGAATCACGCCTTCAAGAGCGGCTTGTTCTTTATCGTAGAATGCGCCGTCAACGCCCCAGACTTTTGCGGCAAAACGCGCAAAACGCGCGGTTGATGTTTCCTGCGTATTTTCTTTTATGTTGTACTTAATCCATGCAGGGAACATGATTGCAAGACCTGCGCCGTGTGCGATTTCAAATAGAGCTGTCAGTTCATGATCGAGCGCGTGGCTTGCCCAGTCGCCGATGCGTCCTGTGTCCAAAAGACCGTTGTGAGCCAGTGCGCCCGCCCACATAAGTTCCGCTCTTGCGTCGTAATTATTTTCGCCGCCTGAAAAAATTTTCCGCGTATTGCGGATAATTGTCCGCATCGCGCCTTCGCAGAGCTCATCAGTCAGCTCTACATTAGGCTCTCTTGTAAAATAGCGTTCCATGATATGAGCAAGCATATCCACAGCTCCGCAGGCGGTTTGATACGGCGGAAGAGAATATGTTAATTCAGGATTCATTATGGAAAAGACAGGACGGATGCAAGGGAAATTTATCCCTCTTTTCCACGGTCCGTCGTCATTTGTGATGACTGAACTGATGCTTGATTCGCTTCCTGCCGCGGGAATTGTAAGAATTGTTCCTACCGGAAGAGCTTTGTCTGTAGTTTTTTTTCTTTCATAAAATTCCCATACATCGCCGTCATTGACAGCGCCGACAGAAATCGCCTTGGCGGAATCAATTGCAGATCCGCCTCCCACAGCAAGAATAAATTTTATGTCTTTATTTTTTACTATGTTAATTCCTTCTCTTACAAGCGAGAGTCTTGGATTTGGCTGAACGCCTGTCAGTTCCTCCCACTCAACTCCTGCTTTTTTCAGGCTTTCTTTTACTTTGTCAATTAATCCTGAACGGACAGCGGAGCCGCCGGAATGATGAATCAGAATTTTTTTTGCGTATTGAGCGGTTTCGCTGCCCGCTCTTTCTTCAGTTCCTTTGCCGAAAATTATTCTGGTTTTATTGCAATATTCAAAGTTCTGCATTTTTTTCTCCTGTTTTAACGTTTATTATACATCTCTTTTTTTAAGCGGTAAACTTCCTTGTCTAATTAACCGGCACAGATATGAAGAAAAACTTCAGCTTTCCCTGTATTCCTCGCTCTTTTTAATTGTAGCTGCGTTTATACTGCTTATAAGTCCAAGGAAGGCGGAGAGCAGGAAGAGCGCCTCTATTCCGCTTACCTGCCATATTAATCCTCCCAGAAGGGCGATAAGCACGCTGAAAATATGATTTACTGATATTCCTGTAGAGAGTGTTGCCGTTATCTCTTCCTGATTTTTTGAAATACGCTGTACATATACATTGCTTGCCATGCTTGCTATGGAAATGATTTGGTCAAGCACAAAGTTGCAGCAGACAACGATAAATGCAATGTTTGGGCTGAATAATCTGTGCGCGAATCCGTAGAGAACGCAGACTACGATCAGTATGAGAGTATCGGCTATCATGATTTTTTTGTATCCAAGCCTGTCGATAAGCCTGCCGATTAAAGGGCTGCAGAACATGATGAATACGGCGCAGATTGCGAATAAAAGCGCCATTATCGAAGGATCAGCTCCGTAGTGGATTATCAATACATAGGGAGCAAAAGTTAAAAAAACCTGTTTCCGCGCACCGTAAAAAACTTCCAGTAAATAGTACTTTGTAAATTTTTTTGCGAAATAAAAACGCTGTCTGGGCGCTTTAAGGGTGGTTTCCCGAAGGGCAGCGGCTGTCATGGTCGCCGCAACCATAAGAGCTGTCGCCGCGCCGAATACAATCCTATACCCCAGAATATCCTTCCTGTCAAAACCAAATTTGCCCAGAAAGAAAAAGATTCCTGTTACAAGCAGAAAGCCTGCGATATTGCCAAGCTGGTTAACGGAGGTGGTTATCCCAAGCGAAGCTCCGGCTTTTTCCCGTTTGGCTAGTTCCATGGCAATGGTGGAACGTACCGGCATGATGATATGCTCGCCTGTGCTGAAAATGACCATAAAAAACACAACAAGAATTTTTGTAAGGAAAAATTCGCTGCTGCTTGTAAGCAAAAGCCCGACCAGTCCTCCTGCCATCATGCCGGTGCCGATTTTGAAAATTTTTGAATCTGACAATCTGTACATTAACGCAAGAATAAAGATAAGCAATAACCCGGGAGTTTCTCTGAAAAATTCAACAATTCCCCTTTCAAAAGGGTCTATATTTACTATATCCGCAAGGTAATTATCCTGAATTCCTCGTTTTAAACCGAATGCTATTCCAAAAAGTATCAGAACGCTTAAAAAACGCCCTACTTTTACATCATGGCGGTAAACGTTATCAATAAAACGGGGACGATGTCTTTTTCGCTCAATGTTATCAGATATCATATAATATAAACATACCATGTAAATTAAAATTGTTTCAATGGCAGAAATTCACGATTTCCTTACCAATACATTTTGCAGTTTCTGCATCATTACAACAGGGTTCTATCCATTTGACGCCCGGAATACCTGCAAAAAATGTAATCTGCCTTTTTGCGTAACGGCGGCTGTTCTGCGCGATTAAGGACTGCACTCCGTTTATATCCTGCGTCAAATGAAAAGAGCCATTAACCGGATCTTTTATGAAAAATTCCCTGTAGCCGATGGCTCGCAAGCCGGGATCGTTCGGCGTATAACCTTTTTCAAAAAGGGAGCGTACTTCGTTTTCCAGACCTTGCTTTAACATTTGAGCGCAGCGCAGATATATACGGCTGTAAAGCTCTTCTCTTGGACGAGAAAGTCCAAGAATTAAAAAGCGAAACTTCTCTCTCTCTATTGCGTTTTTATTCTGCGTTGTAAAGCGCTGCTGCGAAGGCGCTTCAAACGAAGAAAGAGGTCGCCCGCAGGCGCGGAACACCTCAATAGCCCGCAAAAGGCGGTATTCGTCATTGATATGTATGCGCTCCGCGCTTACAGGGTCGGCTGCGGCAAGTTCTTCCATAAGAGAAGCAGCTCCTTTTTCAAGCAGTTCTTTTTTTAGGGTTGTACGGATTTCTTCGCTTGAAGGGGGAGCTTCGCTTAATCCCATGATAAAGTTTTTTAAATAAAAACCCGTGCCTCCTGACACTACCGGAAGTCTGCCTCTGCTTGCTGTTTGCAGACAGGCTTCATCCGCAAGACGGACAAAATCCCCGGCATTAAATTGCTGCGAAGGGTCGCGAATATCTATTAAATGATGGGGAAGCAGAGAACGTTCTTTTTCGGATGGTTTTGCAGTCCCTATATCCATGCCTTTATAAACTTGCATGGAATCGGCTGAAATTACTTCAGCTTTTATATCACTTGCCGAATTAAACAATTCAAAGAGAATTCCGGTTTTACCTGACGCAGTCGGACCAAAGAGAACTAAAACAGGAATTTGGGTATCCATGGGATACGGAGGATTTTATTCAGCTTCCAGACGGAATTGGACTTCCTCTGTAAAAACCTGGAGAGCTGCTAAAGCTACCATCTTTCCGTCGTAATCTTCTTTTTCGTCTTTTTCCATCACTGTGGAAAGCTGGTATGCCCTCCGCGAAGAAGCGGCGGTTATTTCGTACATATTTTCATCGTACTCGATGAGTTCTTTTAAGGGGAATATCATAGTATGAAATTATACAGAAATTAAAAATTTTTGTCCAGTTACGGTTACCGTTCTAAGGAAGCTGTCTGAACAGGTTTCAAACACTGCTGCGAGCCATTGACTATATTACTACATATAAGTATAGTGCATTGCAGGGAATTTATGTTTAAGCCTTTTGATTTACTTGAAAATGTATTAAATGAGATAGAGAAGGATATCAGAAACGGCATTAATGCAGACACTCTTGCGAAACGGTTTGAACTTTCATCAGGGCATTTGCAGCGGCTGTTTAAATTTGCATTTAAACAGCCGATTGCAGGTTATATCCGTTCACGCAGATTAGCTGCAAGTCTTGATGATTTGCTTAAAAACGATATCAATGTTCTGGATATCGCTATTGATTACGGTTTTGAGTATGAACAGTCATATATAAGGGCTTTTAAACGCGAATTCGGAATAACGCCCGGTGATTTGCGCAAATCCGGAAAAATTTTGAAAGTGAAACCTCCCTATAATCTTTTTGATGAAAATAAATTACAAGACGGAATATTATTTGGTCCTGATATTGTTATGGTTCCGCAATTTCACATAATCGGTACGAGCCGTAAAATTTCATTTGATGATTCTGTTACAATGGCTCCGAAAGTGGCGATACAATTCTGGGAACATGAACGAAAAAATATAAAAAATGTCATTAATCCCAATGTTTATATCGGGATGACGTTCAATATAAATTGTGAAACCGAGGATACAGAATATATTACCTCAGTACAGGTAAAAAATACTGAATATATTCCGCGCGGGTATAAAAAATTTACTTTTGAAAAATCATTATGCGCAAGATTTAGATATATCGGAAAACATCATTATTATGATATTAACGCGCATATTGCGGGAGCCATGTACAATGTGATTTGGAATTTTGCGGGCAATGACAGGGAAAAATACGCGCTGTTAAATAACAAGCTTCATTTTGAAAAAATCGATATCAGTATGTATGACGGAACGTATTGCAGGATGGAATGGTTCGCTCCTGTTTATGAAAAAAACAAGGGTTTAGGTACATGAGCTACACAGTTACGCATTTATTCGTTATAATTATTTTCATTAATTATGATTCCCTTTAATAAAAATTTATTATCTCCCGTTAAATTGGGTATTTTTATTATTTTGGCGCTTCTATTTGTAATCATTCTTTTGTCGATTGTAAGGATTGAAAATTCGGATGCAGATGAATTTTTGGCTCCGGTCATTATTATAGAGCCGATTTACGGCAGTCTTGAAAAAACATTAAGAATTACAAGCCAGGTAGAAACAGGCCGCCTTATTACTTTGGTTCCCCGTGTCGGCGGCACTCTTATCATGCTTAATGTTATGGCAGGCGATGCAGTAACCGAAGGTCAAATCATCGCTGAAGTGGATTCAGCTCCTCACCAGCTTAACTACCTGCAGGCTCAATCAAGCTATATGACCGCCCGCGCTTCTTATGAAAGAATCAGGCAGGTTTTTCAGAATCAGGGGGTATCCCGTCAGGTTTATGATGAAGCGAGAATGGCTTTCGAAGTAGCCAGGGCTCAATTTGAATTGGCTCAGCTAAATGTTGAATATACAAAAATCCGCGCGCCTATGAATGCCGCTGTATTGATGCGACACGGTACGGAAGGAGGGCTGGTCGGCGCCGGAACGCCGCTTGTTACTCTCGGCGATTTAAGCGATCTGAGAATAAAAGCCGCGATCCCGGAAATTCATTACAGGTTTTTCGCGGATAACTGGGAAACAATACCGGTGCGTATCATAGCTCCTGCTCTGGGAGAAACGAGCTTTTATCTCAAACCCTTAAGCCTTGCGCCTTACGTTTCTCCTGAAAACAGAAGTTTCCTTGTCGAGTACGAAATCCCGCAGGGAGCCGAACGCGGGCTGCGTCCCGGAATGTTTGTGAATGCGGTATTCACTGTGGAAAAAAGAGATGATGTATATTTTTTGCCGTTCAGGGTTTTGGCATCGGGAAACCGGCTCTGGTATGTTACAGAAGACGCAAGGGCTCAATACATGGAATTGATTCCGGATTTTTTCAATAATGATTATTTTCAAATTCCTTTAGCATTATATGACAGAAAATTTATAATTGAAGGACAGCATTTTATCACTGCCGGTCAGCGTCTTAATATTCTTTCCGGCAATGTATCGCATGGAAATGTAAAGTGAAAATCGCGGATTTTTCGATAAAGCATCCAAAAGTTATTATTATGTTTCTCATTATTCTTTTTGTGTTCGGTTTAATGTCGGTTTTTAATTTAAGGCGAAGTCTTATCGCGGATATGAGTATGCCTACTATAGTGGTTATAACAACATGGCCCGGCGTGGGACCTGCTGACATTGAAGAAGAAATAACAAGTCCATTGGAAGAAGCTCTTGGCACTCTTGCAGGGCTTAAACAGATGACTTCCGTTTCCAGAAATTCAGTATCTGTAATAGAGCTTGAATTGGGCTATAACGAAAAAGCCGAAAACAGACTGTATGAGATAAGAGAAAAAATCAACAGCGCCATGAGAAACCTGCCGGATGATCTTCCCGCTCCTCCTGTAATCATGCAGTACAGCACTACAGAACTTCCCATGATGACAGTCATTGTAAGCGGCTCAGGCAGCCGGAGTGAGCTGTCAACACTTTGCCGCGATGTCATTGTTCCGGCATTGTCGCGTGTTACAGGTGCCGCCAATGTAAATATTAACGGCGACTCAAGAGAAATTGTCGAAATCACTATTGATCTTGACCGCCTTAACGCGCTTCAAATATCGCTTCTGGATATTGCCCAGATACTCGGAGCTGCCAACTTTTCGCTTCCCGGCGGTGACGGAGTATTTCAGGGGTATCATCTTAATATCCGTACCGACGGAAAATTTACTTCCCTGCATGATTTCCAGGAGCAGGTTCTCGCCTTTAAGGACGGTCAATTCATACGCCTTAAAGATGTCGCTAATGTAGAAATAAAAGAAGATCGAAGGACTAATTATGTGATATCAGGCGGCGAAGATTCTCTTGCTCTTTCTGTAATTAAACAGCAGGAAGGGGACAGTATAGCCATAAGCCGGGAAATCCGGTCAATTTTAGGCAATATGGAAAAAGAATACGGCGGCAGTTTATCGTTTACATATATTAATGATGACGCTGAAAATATCTCTATGTCTGTAAATTCTGTTTTGCGTTCGGCGGTTTTCGGCGCGTTTCTTGCTGTTTTAATTCTGTTTATATTTTTGCATAACACAAGCACTACATTGATGATTAGCTTTTCCATACCATTGTCAATTCTTTTTACGTTATTGGCTCTGTGGATCAAAGGTTCCAGTCTTGACCTTGTTACCCTCGGAGGAATAACAGCTGCAATAGGTATGGTGATAGACGCTTCCATTGTTGTGCTTGAAATGATACAGCGTCATTTCAACAAGGGTAAAATAAGCGCCGCGGAAGCTGCGTCTTTAGGCGTTCGGGAAACAGGACAGGCATTGATAGCTTCAATGACAACAACAATGGCTGCTTTTGTTCCCGTGTTGTTTTTAACAGGACTTGCGGGAATTATTTTAAAGGATGTAGCATGGACGATTATTTTCGCGATCTTTTTTTCCATACTGGCAGCCGTTGTTGTTATTCCCTTCCTCTGCTCCCTTTTTCTGAAGCATGAAAAAGAAACAGGCGCCGGAAAGAAATTTTCCGAGTATGTTGAAAAACTTATGGATTACCTTAATGACGGCTACAAACGGCTTTTGTTAGGCGCCATTAAAAACAGATTTTCATTTATCGCAGGTACGCTGATTCTCTTTGTTTTAAGCGTTTTTTCGATTCGCCTTCTTGGTTTTGAATTTCTTGCACAGACAGACATGGCGGAGATTGTGGTAAGCGTAGAAACTCCCGGCGGCTATACGCTTGAAATGACCCGTGACAAAGTAATACTCCTTGAAAAAACCGTAAGCGGGCTAATCGGCGATGAGCTTGATACAGCCTATTTTATTGTAGGGCAGGGAGGAGCTTTCGCGATGGGAAATGAACCGAATCGTTCCTACGGAATCATTAAACTGAGCCGTTTACGTGAAAGAAAGCGTCATGTAGTTGAAATTGTAAATGAGCTGAACGATAAAATAAAACGAATGATTCCCGATGTGCAGGCGGATTTCCGCAACGGCGGTCTTTCCAATCTTTTATCAATGGCGACAGGCGGCGAAGGACTGGTTGTCAATGTATACAGCGCAAATCTTGATACGGTTGTAACAGCCGCGCAGCAGATCAGACAGTATATGCTTCAGGATCCGAATGTATCAGGCACGGACGTTAATATCCGGTTTAATCAGCGCGAGATGAATACCCGCATACTTCATCAATATCTGGGTCTTTTGGGTCTTTCCTCTTACGAAGCGGCTCTTACAAGCCGTATTGTATTTAACGGTATTTCTGTCGGCACTTTTTACGGACCTGATAAAAATTATCCGATAGAACTGCGTACCAATCTCGGCAGCGGATCCATTCCTCATGATGTTCTGTATTCGCTTGGAATGAACACAAGAACCGGAAGCCAGGTATCTTATGCTAATTTTTCTGAAATCAGTATAGAAGAAACACTTTCTCAAATTAACCGCAGAAATAAATCCCGTTCCATCACAGTCAGCGCCAGTCTTCGGGATCCGAATGTACGTGAAAGCACACGGCGTCTGGAAAATCATCTTAATATTTACGGACTTATTCCGGGAGCAAGCTGGGAGCTGGGAGGAACTGCCGCGGAAATGCTTGCGTCATTCCGTTCATTAATAATTATTCTGGCAATAGCGATATTTTTGGTTTATTCTGTCATGGTTATCCAGTTTGAACGTTTTATCCAGCCGTTAATGGTTATGTCTTCCATACCATTTACGCTGATAGGAATAACAGGAGGGCTTCTCCTGTTTCGGGCATCCCTTAATCTTATTTCCATTTTAGGTATAATAACGCTTGCAGGATTGGTTGTGAATAACGCCATCATTTTAATAAGTTATATCAATCTGCTTCGTGATAAATACGGACTCCCTCTGGAGGAAGCTGTAATAAAAGGTTCAATATCACGCCTTAGGCCGATTTTAATGACAACTATCACAACTCTTTTTTGCGTTATACCCCTTTCAATGGCAACGGGCGAAGGCTCTGAAGTATATGCTCCGTTAGGTCAAAGTATTTTCGGCGGGCTTTTCAGTTCCACATTTATTACGCTGTTTTTTATTCCGGTTATTTATTTAATGCTGGAAAAACGAAGAGAAACGAATGTATCTAATAAAAAAATTATCTGATATACTTAAGTAAATTAAGGATAGATACGGAGTTGCCAATATGTTAAACAGGCAGGAAGCGGAAAAGATGGTCAGGGAAAATATTCTTTTCTTTTGGCAGGGCATGAAGGATACGGAAAACGGCGGTTTCTACGGCGAAGCGGATTTTTACGGCAGGATCGACAAAACCAAAGATAAGGGCTGTATTTTAAATTCCAGGATTTTATGGACTTTTTCTGCCGCATACCGCCTGTTCGGAGATGAATCCTATAAAGCTGCGGCAAAACACGCCAAAGATTTTTTGGTATCCGCTTTTTATGACAGGGAATTCGGCGGGCTTTACTGGCTTACGGATAATTCGGGCCGCCCGCTGCAAACAAGAAAACAGTTTTATAACATTGCTTTCGGCATTTACGCATTAAGCGAATATTATCTTGCGGTAAAAGACCAGTCTTCCCTGGAACTTGCGCTTGCTCTTTTTGATGTGACGGAAAAATACGGACTGGATAAAAAAGACGGCGGTTATACAGAAGCCTGTAAGCGTGAATGGGATGAGATCGGCGATTTCAGGCTGAGCGATAAGGAAATAAACTGCCCCAAGTCCATGAACACAAACCTGCACATAATGGAAGCGTACACGACATTGGCGCATGCAAGCGCTGATGAGCGCGTGAAAGATGCGCTTAAGAAAATATTGCGCGTAACTATGGACAGGATTGTAAACGACAGATGGCACTTTGATCTGTTTTTTAATATGGATTGGAAACCGCTTTCCAAAGAAGTATCATGGGGGCATGACATTGAAGGAAGCTGGCTTTTGTATGAAGCTGCGCTTGAAACAGGCGATAAAAGCCTTATCGGCGAAGGGAAACATTCGGCTCTTAAAATTGCGGATGTTATTTATAATACCGCCCTTGATAAAAAAAACGGAGGGCTTTTTAGCGGCTGTAATGAAGAAGGTGTAATCTGCAGTAAAAAGGAATGGTGGCCTCAGGCGGAAGCTGTAGCGGGTTTTTATTACGCATATAAACTATCAGGAGAGCGAAAATATTTTGACGCCGCAGACGGCGTTTGGAATTATATCAGTAATCATTTTACAGATTACGCAAACGGCGAATGGCACAATGAACTTAACCCTGGCAATACGCCTGATACAAGTATGCCTAAAGCCGGTTTCTGGAAATGTCCGTATCATAATTCAAGAGCCTGCTTTGAAATAATCAAAAGAACAGATTAAACATATTACCGGACAAACGCGGTATTTTACAGTCTGTAAGCTGTTAAATCCGGCAGTTTATCAAGGGTGATAACAAGCGGATGATTGTAAACCTTTTCCTTATGAGCCTGTGGATTATGGAATTCTCCTGTCCAGTAATTATCTCTGCGGCTCTCTCCCTCTTTAAAGCGCATATCGTTCCATGTCATAAACCATGACCACATCATCCCGTCTCTGAGACATTCGTCAGGATCCGGTATTCTGTCGTTTTCAGATAACGCCGCCATGCGGTCTCTTGCGGGAGCCATGTTAAGGGTTTTTTCAAATTCCTGTTTCAGCGATGAATAATTGTCCCTGTAAAGATCTATGCCGATTATATCTACAGTAGCGGGATCGGGATACCACGAGGCATCCTCTCCGTTCCATACCCAGACAAGATTATTTAACCCTTTTTCGCCTGTAAAAAAATTAAACATATATTCCCATAACGCAATATAAGGAGCAGGTCCGCTTGCTCCCCACCAGAACCAGCCGCCTGACGCTTCATGCAAAGGACGCCAGAGTACGGGAATATCTCTTTCTTTAAGGATATTTAAAAGCGAAGCCGCCTTTTCCATGTCTTTAAGGATGATTTTAAATTCTTCACAACCGGTATCCAGCGCATTGTTTTTCCATGGAATGCGGAAACCGGTTTTTTCCGTATAAAACGCAGTTTCTGATCCTGTTCTCCAGTGCCAGCAGAAGGTAACAATACCGTGTATGCCGCTGTCCTGAAGCAGCGAAACGCCGTTGTTTTTTCCTTCCCACCATTCAATAGCTTCGTTAATTTGTTCCATGCCGCCGAAGAAAGGAGAATAATTATACGGAAGCTGTAAAAGATCAAAACCTTTAAGAGCCGGATACTTGCCTGTGTCTGAAAAAATTCTGGCTATCATATCCATCTTTTTATTTATAGTCCATGAAGTATCCATTTGTCCCGATATAATCCGTTTGCCGTATTCGTCAGAAATAAAATTCAAAAGACGAGTTTTATTAAGAGAATCTTTCATTGTGGTATTATGCAGTTATATTAAATAATGCGCCAGTACCAGGAGCTGCGGGTGAATATAGACCTGCATTTTGAACAGCTTTAATTTGTTTTTGATATTGATCAATCAGGGCATTGATGCGTTTTTCATCGTTTTCATCAATGACGCCGGGACTGGCGGGACCTTGCGATTTCATTCTGTCAAGCTGATCTATCAATGTGTTAAGGATTTTCAGCCTTGATATGTTAACGCCTGTAGTTCCTTCCGGCGCGGGGGTTCCAGAAACATGCTTGAAATGCGAGTATATGACTTGTCCCGGCGCAACCGGAAGGGACATTCGTCCGGCATTAGCCGCGCTTATGGCAAAGCCTATACTGGGGAAAGTATTATTCGGAACAATCCCGATATTCATGTTAACAGTCTCCTGTTATTAATATCGGAATTTTATTTATTGTCTTTAAATTGAATCTGTTTAAGGAGGCTTTTTCTAAAACTTTATATATTAATCCGCATCCAGTCGGAAAGCCGCCTTTCCAGGGAATATATATTATCTGCGTTTTGGCTGCGCGCGCGATCATTAAGATAGGGTAAAATCACCCTTTCTTTAATTGCAGCCCAATTTCCCGGGAGTATGTTGGGAGACATAAAATTCTCAGACGGCGGCATCCTGCCCAGAAGTTCAGGGTAAAAACGCGGAAAAATTTGTTCTGTTACGGGAATTAGTGCGGAAAAACCGCCGCAGATACCGAAAACATTTTCGCTTAATCTTTTGGATCTGCTGTACTCCATCAAAAGCCGCTGGCTTTCAACCTGAAAAAACCAGAGGATAAAAGCTCTTGCCGCGCTTTTTGATTTTGCCTTTTTGGGGATACCCAGAAAAATCATGTCTTCGTTAATAGGAACCCTGTTTTGTTCCATAATCCAGCGGAAATCAAGGAGGTTTTTACTGTCCTCGCTTAATGTAAAAAGATCACGGCTTTCTATGTAGGAAAAGAAAATGCGCTCTGATTGAATCAATCTTTCGGGAGGTTCAAAAAAGTACTTGAATGTAAAATCTTCTTCTACCTGATTGCCTGTATTTATTTCATGCGTCCAGTTAAAAATAAAATCCATTGATCGATCCAGCGCTACGGCATCCCACGCCAAAGGATGAGCTTCCCTGAAGGAGGCTCCGGAAAGAACCGCCGCCGTAAAAAGAAAATTATCGTTCCATAACGGGGAAAATCCCATGTGCGTATATGCGCTGCGGTTTATAACGTTAAAGTTCCGGCTTAATGTTTTTACTTCATTAAAATCGATTGTAAATGAATTGGATATTTCTTTTCCTCTGCTTTTGGAAAAAATCAATGCTGGAATGTTGAACGAAACAGGCAGAAAAAGCTGGTTTCTTTCATATCTGCCTATATCGAGAATCCTTGGATAAAAATTATCAGATGAGAGCCTTTTTTTTCTGAATAAATTATTTAATGAATTGAAATTTACTCTCATGGAAGTGCTTTTCAGCCATCTTCCGACAACTATATCCGGGGTTTTGCCGGATATTTCCATTTCCGCGGCAGGAAGATCAAAATATCTTACAGTAACCTTGTACTGATTTTGCACGGAATTAAAATATTCACCGTAAAGCGCGAATTCAGCCGAATCTGTCCATATTTGCGCGGTTTGTGTTCCGCTGCATGATATAAATAAAATGGTTAATATTAAAAGACATGCCTTTTTGAATTGCATTAGCCATATTATTTTATGCCTCTTTGCTTGTCAATCTATATATGGGGTGATATAATTAAGTGATCTCTAGGGGGAGAATAAGTTTGGAGCGAATTAAGGATTCTCAGGTAATCAGACAAATCGAACTTATCGGCTCCCACTATCAGGAGAATATCTCAAACAGGTTTTTACGTCCGCTTATACTTCAGCTTCAAATTGATAAAAATACTTGGGATCAAATAGAGCTTTTAACGGAAAAAATGGAATTATTCCGGTATCAGGGATTTCATCTGGATGAGTTGTACCGGCAAATAGCCGCCTGTGCGCGTTTTGTGGAGGTCGCCCGCAATCAATTAATTCCAAATCTGCGAGGAAAATTAAATTCAGTCCAGGGCGGTCCTGACAAGATTCTTCGTGATATGGCAGCCAATAATTTTGTTTCTAACCTTCAGGTTTTCACAGATCGTTTAAATGATCTGTATACTACATTGGTAGAAATTGACAAACAAAACACCGGAGCCAACCGCAAACCGGTATATACCACAGTGCAGGAACTCTATAGCGTCGACCACGTTCTTGTCGGGTAAAAAATATAATAAAATCCTGTTAGTTTAGGAAAACGGTTTGACGCTTCACTTGACTTTTTAAATGGTTTTGGATATAAAGTAGGGTAGTATACGAATTTTGGAGAATAAAGATGTACGCTCTTGTTGAATTTATGGGGAAACAGTACAAGACAGAGAAAGGCGCTTTAATTAAAGTCAATAAAATTGATGCCGAGCCCGGCTCTGTCTTAAATATTGACACTGTATTATTGGTTTCAGGCGACTCGGTTAAAGTCGGAAGTCCCTATGTAGAAGGCGCAAAAGTATCCGCTACTGTGGAATCTCACGGAAAAGACGATAAAATTATTGTTTTTAAGTACAAACCCAAGAAGGATTACCGCCGCAAACAGGGACACAGGCAGCAGTATTCAATTATTAAAATTGGTGAAATTTCAGCTTAACCGCTAAGGCGGTAAGGCAGTTTCAGATGCCGGAGCTTGGGTGATTAAAATAGAAGCGGTTCTTGATAATGACGGAACGCTTAGGGTCTGTAAAGCTTCGGGACATGCCGGATACGGCAAGACCGGAACAGATATTGTCTGCGCCGCAGTTTCAGTGTTGATGAGAACTGCTTACAGCACCCTTTCCGGCAGGAAAGGAATAACTGTTCGTTATAATGCGCCTGAAAACGGCGAATTTTGGCTGGAAACCGATTATGATGCGGAAGGAAAGGATTTTCTTTTTGCAGCTGGAGAATTCCTTGTTAATGGGCTTTCGTCCGTTGCTCAGGAATACCCAAAAAATTGCTCAATTACATTTAAAAACTGTAGTTTTTAAATGTTTACTTGCACTTTACGGAGGAATTAATATGGCACGGAAACGCGGCGGAAGCGGCGCAAAAAACGGACGGGATTCAAATCCAAAATACCTTGGAATAAAAGCGTCAGACGGTACATTTGTTAAAGCGGGAACAATTATAGCCCGCCAGCGCGGAACGAAAATCCATCCAGGGGCAAATGTCGGCTGCGGCGGCGATTACACTCTTTTTGCTCTTGCTGACGGAAAAATTACGTTCCATCAGCGCCGCGGCCGCAGGCTCGCCTCGGTTATTAGTAACGCATAATTTTATTCATAAACAGGTTTCATGTATAGAAAACTTTTTTATAATTTTACATGGAAAAATTTGCAGATGAAGCGATAATTGAAGTCTCCTCCGGCAGCGGCGGCAATGGCTGCGCGGCTTTCCGGCGGGAAAAATATGTGCCAAGGGGCGGACCGTCAGGAGGGGACGGCGGCAGGGGAGGGAATGTTGTTTTCACTGTCCGCCGTAATTTACGCACACTTGCCCATCTTCGTTACAAATACAGTTTTAAGGCGGAAAATGGCAGTGACGGCGGAAATGCCGGCAGGTACGGTCACAATGGAGCCGATGTCATTATTCCCCTGCCGCCTGGCTCGATTCTCCGTGATGCGGAAACAAAAGAACTGATAAAAGATTTCTCAGGCAGCCAATCTGACTTTTTATTTTTAAAAGGAGGAAACGGAGGATGGGGAAATATCCATTTCAAATCATCCGTGAATCAGGCGCCGCGCAAAGCCCTTCCGGGAAAGCCGGGGCAGACAATAAAAATTAAAGTTGAATTGCAAATAATGGCGGATATTGGGCTTGTGGGTTTTCCAAATGCCGGGAAATCCAGCCTTCTTGACCGTTTTACCAACGCGAGACCCAAGATAGCCGCTTATCCGTTTACGACAAAAATCCCAAATCTCGGAGTGCTTTCTTTGGAAGACAGGGATATAATAATCGCTGATATTCCCGGGTTAATTGAAGGCGCTTCACAGGGAGCAGGTCTTGGTTTCCGTTTTTTAAAGCATATTTCCCGAACCTCAGCATTGGCTTTTCTTATCGATCTTTCAAGTGAAAATTATCTTGAATCTTTTGATATTCTGTTAAAAGAACTTAAAAATTTTTCTGAAGATCTAATAAAGAAAAAAAGGCTTATTGCCGGAACAAAGACAGATTTAGAAGGAACATCAGAGAGGCTTTCAGAACTTGCATCAAAATATCCTGAAGACAAAGTAATTGGAATTTCCGTATTCTCAGGCGAAGGCATTAAAGAACTTTCTTTCGCCTTCCTGAAATTAACGGAAAACCCGCAGGAAAACAATGATGTACAGAATGAAAAAAATGAATTTGATAATTTCAATGAAGGAGAGGACTTTTGAGGCTTGGAATACTTGGCGGCAGTTTTAACCCTGTTCATCTTGGACATCTTTTTCTGGCTGATAATGCAATTTCCGCATTGCATCTTGACAGAGTTGTAATGATTCCTGCCAACCTTTCTCCTTTTAAACTTGAAGCGGAAGGTATGGAAAGCAGCGCGAATGACAGAATTACAATGCTTGCTGCCGCTGTGTGCGGCGACAGCCGTATCGCGATTGATGACTGCGAGATAAAAAGGGAAGGGGTTTCTTATACAATACACACGCTTGAAGATATTATTTCCCGGTACAATATTTGCGGGAAACCATACCTGATTATCGGCGATGATCTTGCGTCCGATTTCCCGAAATGGAAGGACAGCAAAAAAATACTGGAACTTGCTGATATTGTTATAATCCGCAGATTCTGCTCTTGTGTGCCTGAATATCCCTTTGCCCATACATTTATTAACATTGATGTTATGGATATTTCTTCGAATATGGTAAGGCGGAAAATAAGCGAAGGAAGCGGCTGGCGCTCTTTGGTGCCGTCCGGGGTAAGACCCATAATCGAAGACAGGCAGCTTTACGGTTTTTCACAGTCTCGTATCGGAAGTGAAGATTGTTCCATGGAGATGATTATGCGCATCGAGGCTGAGGCAAGGGAAACATTAAGTTATGCGCGTTTCATTCATTCAAGGAATACCGCGCTTCTTGCGCAGGATCTCTGTCTGCGTTTCGGACTTGATCCAATGGAGGGATACCTTGCTGGAATTGCCCATGACATTTGCAAGCAGTTTGATGTCAAGCACATGATGAAGCTTGCAAAATCGGACAAAGGGGCGATTTCCGCGATGGAAAAAGAAAAGCCGAACCTTCTTCATGGCAGAGCCGCCGCAGTATTGCTTAGAGAGCGTTTCTGCATTCATAATAAAGATGTTCTTGAAGCGGTGGCGTTTCATACATCAGGAAGCGAAAACATGGGCTCTCTTGCCAAAGTGATCTATATCGCCGACAAAACTGAAGTATCAAGGAATATCGATCCTGCTTTAAGAAAAATGTGCTTTGAGGAGGATAATTCACATAACGCGCTGGACAATATTCTTCTGGCGGTATTAAACAAAACTGTCAGCAAACTGCAGTCAAGAGAACTGGATTTGTCCCCTGAAACTTTAAGGCTCCTTGAAAGAATGAAGGAAAAAAACAATTGAAGATAAAAGTATCAAAATTATTCGCTTCGCGTTTTTTGCTTGCATTGATAATTATTTTTCTTGTTTTGGGAATTATTCTTGCGATTTATACATTCCGCACCAATCCTGTTCAGGATGCGCTTTCCAGCAGCCGCGTGATTAATGTTCTTTTTGTCATAGAAGATGATAAAAAACCTGTCAGCACTTATGTTTTAATGTATTATCCGCCGACAAGGAGAGCGGCTGTTTTTGACATACCGGGAGAGCTTGGTTTGCTAATCCCCAGAATTAACCGCGTTGACCGGATTGACAGTATTTATGATCCTTCAAGAATTGGCAGTTATCAGAATGAAATTGAAAGGCTGCTTGGCATTGATATAAATTTTTCGATTGTTATTACAAAAGAAAGTCTTGTGCCTTTGGCGGATATTCTGGAAGGGGTGGAAATTTTTATTCCTTCGCCTGTGTCGCACAGAGAAGGCGATACTCTTATTCTGTTTCCCTCCGGCATGACTGTTCTTGACGGCGACAAATCAAGCGTTTATGCGACATACAGTCTGCCTTTTGAAGACCGGGAGACGGAGATGTTCCGCAGACAGCAGTTTTTTCTTGGTTTTCTTAACCGCCAGATTCAAATGACAGAGAGGCTGAAAAATCCGCAGGCAGCCCGGTTATATTATTCGTTTTTTAAAACCAATATGTCTCGGCGCACTTTAATGTTTCTTTTTGATGAATTGACGTACATTGATACAGGGCGCGCCAATATTCAGTCTGTAGGCGGAAATCTCCGTGAAGTATCGGGTCAATTGCTTATTATTCCCCACTGGGACGGAAACCTTGTAAAAGAAGTTGTCCGCCAGACACTGTCAACTCTTACCCGCGATATCAACGAACATCTCAGGGAACGGACTCTTACTGTTGAGGTTTTAAACGGTACAGCGGTAAACGGTCTTGCCGGCAGAACTGCTGAATTATTGCGAAGTTTCGGTTATGATGTGATTTCCGTAGGAAATGCTGAACACAGTAATCATGAAAATACTGTTATTGTGCACCGTTCGGGAGATGAAAATATGGTAATGGCATTTGCCAATACTATCCGCTGCACCGATGTTCGCCGTGAAATATTTACACAGGAAGATCTGGAAGAAGATCCAAACCGTGAATACAGGGCGGATATAACATTATTGATTGGAAGGAACTTCAATGGAAGGTATGTTGCCGGAAACTGATAATAAGGAATCACAGGTTTTTTCTGATTCTCTTTCGTCACAGGCATCCGCGCTGGGTGAACTCTTGCAGGAGCACAATGGGCAGGATATTTCTGTTATGGATCTTCGCGGGATTAACAACTGGACAGATTTTTTTGTTATTGCGACAGTGACAAGCAAAACTCACATGGACGGTATAGAAAAACACATAAAAGATTTTTGCCGCGAAAAGAAAATGGAAATTCTCGGCAGTACCAAAAAAAATAAAGATGATGAGTGGCGCCTGATCGATCTGGGTTCCATAATCATCCACCTGATGAACAAATATGCGCGCGAATTCTATGAACTGGAGAGGCTGTGGCGTAAAACTTAAAAAATAATTTGTGACTAAAATCTATTCGTAATCGTCATCCCAGTCTTCTTCATCTTCTTCATCTTCGTAGTCGTCTTCTTCATCTTCGTCATAATCATCGTCTTCATCTTCATCCAGTTCGTCATCATCGTAATCGTCGTCGTCGTCATCTTCGTCTTCGTAGTTGTCTTCTTCATCTTCAAAGTCATCTTCATCATCGAGGTCTTCATCATCACTAAAGAAGAAAACCGGCAGCTCTTCTGAGTCCGATTTGTAAACGGTATCAATTCCGTCTACGGGCAGCAACGTCAATTCTTCATGTTCCATAGCTCCGTTCAGAACCATAATGCTCTCCCTTGAAATTGGTCTTTTTTTTTGATCTAAACTGAGTATCAAGGCTAAAAAGCCTCCTCCCTAGAAACATAAGTTAGGAATAATAAAATTGTCAATGGGTTTTTGATATTTTTTTAAAATTGCAGTACACTAAAAAAAAGGCGCCTTATGTCTTTTCTGGAGGGAGGATTGGAAGAGTTTTCCGTAAATGCGCCGGCTAAGTTAAATCTTCATTTGTCGGTTCTGGGAAAGCGTCCTGATGGATTTCACAATCTGGAAAGCATCTTTGTAACTGTAAATTTTTTCGATACTTTGTATTTTACTCCGTTAAAAAATCCTAATTTAACAATAATCACCATGAAATGGGAAAAAAATATACCTTCTGTCAGTATTAATACTGAAGATAACATCATTTTTAAAGCTCTGTCCCTGTTCAGGGAAAAAACAGGTTTCAGCAATGGGTTAGAGATAAAGGCGGAGAAACGAATCCCTCCAGGAAGCGGTCTTGGCGGCGGTTCGTCCGATGCCGCCTCAGTTCTTCTTGCTTTGAACCGTTTTGCAGGTTTTCCTCTGAACCGGGATGAACTTTTAGAAACGGCGTCTGTTCTCGGCAGCGACGTTCCTTTTTTTATTTTTGAAACAAATGCGGCTTTGGTTAAAGGCCGCGGTGAAAGTATAATACCTGTAGAAATTCCCGGCTGGTTTTTTGTGCTGGTTAATCCAGGTTTTTCAAGTAATACGGCTGCCGCTTTTAAATTACTGGAAGAACACAGAGCTTTAAAAAAAAATGACGCAGACTTTTCTGAATCGGCGCAGACAAAAGATTTTTTTTTAAATACAGATTTATCAGGTTTGTGTTCAGAAGAAAAATTGTTATCAGATATTTTTTTTAATGATTTTTTATCTGTTTTTAATGACCCTGAAAAATCTGTATATAACAAAATAATTTGCAGTTTAAAGGAGCTGGACGCTGAATTCGCAGGGCTTTCCGGATCGGGGTCTACATGTTTCGGGGTTTTTTTTGAAAAGAAATCTGCGGAAAAGGCAGCTTTTTGCCTGCGAAAAAAATGGAAATTTGTTAAGATCTGCGGAATAAGAAAAAATGATTTATTGATGGCTTCACCATAACAGTTTTCAATGTATGCGGATACTTTACACTGTGAGCAAAAATATTACTTTCATGTGAAGAAACCCATATAATTTGAAAAATTATTTCTTGCAATCACTAATAAATGGCTGTATAATGTAATTGAATCAGCAGTTTTTTATTCTATTGTTGGTTTTGATTTAGGACCTCGGGAGAAAGGAGAGGCGCAATGGAAATTACAGATATTAGGGTCCGCAAGGTAACTGGCGGCGGTAAGCCGAAAGCCTATGTAACAGTAACATTTGACGATTGCTTTGTGGTACACAATATAAAAATCATTGAAGGTAAGACAGGCGTGTTTATTGCCATGCCAAGCAGGAAAACAAGAGCAGGTGAGTATAAAGATGTAGCTCATCCAATACACCCTGAATTCCGTGCAGAGCTTCAGAAACGTATTCTTGATAAATATGATTCAGGCGATGTACAGGAAGCCTCAGCTGACGATCACGACGCCTGATAAAAAAATCAAAAATTTGGTTGATTCTTTCCCTTTGTTTTGATAGTCTACTATCTTAAGATGGGACGTCGGCAAGCGGTAAGCCATCGGTCTTTGGAGCCGATATCCACAGGTTCGAATCCTGTCGTCCCAGGATAACTTTTGCAAAATTGAAGGTTTTGCGGGTATTTTTAATTACGGAGTAGATACATGAGCAAGGTTGTTTTACAGGCAAAAAATCGTCAGAAAGCAGGTTCCTCAGAATCCCGCCGTTTGAGGCGCAGCGGACGGATTCCGGCTGTTCTTTACGGGAGGCAGGGAAAGGCTGTTTCCATCGATCTGGAAGCTATTGAATTTATTAAAGGTACCAAAGGTATCTCTGAAAGTACAATTGTTAAAATCGAAGTGGAAGGCAAATCCTACGATGCTTTTGTAAAAGATACTCAAAGAAATATTATCGACGGTAATATTCTTCATATAGATTTTTATGAAGTGGAAAGCGGTATCGCTTTGCGCGCAAAAGTATCCCTCATCCTGCACGGAAATCCTATAGGTGTGCGTGAAGGCGGTATGCTGGAAAATCCCATACATGAGATCGAAGTTGAATGTTTACCCAAGGATCTTCCTGAACGTATCGAACTCGATATTTCCGGTCTTAAAACAAACCAGTCCCTGCATGTGCGGGATATTCCTCTTGCCGCAGGCGTCAAGCTTATTTCAAACCCGGATCAGGTTGTCGCACTGGTTAAATTCGCTAAAGCTGAAGCCGCCGCCGCCGTTACAGAAGCCGCTCCTGCCGCCACTGCTACAGCTGCCGCTCCTGCTGCGGATAAAAAAGCCGCTCCGGCTGCAGACAAGAAAGCCGCTCCGGCTGCCGGGGATAAGAAATAACTGCACAGCAAAGAATTATTCAATTTGAAGAAAAAGTATTCTCTGTTCTGAAAGACTGCCCTTGCGGGGCAGTCTTTCTTGCCGCTGTTTCAGGCGGCGCCGATTCGATGGCAATGATTGCAGCTCTTTGCGCTGTTATAAAAAAAGATTCAATTTTTTGCATTCATGTTAATCATAATCTGAGAATATTTGAGGAAACCAAGGGAGATGCCGGCTTAGTTCTTGATTTTTGCAAAAAACAGGGAATAAACTGTAAAATAATAAACATACCGCACGGAAAGATTGAATCCCTTGCGAAGAAAAAGAGTATGGGCGTTGAAGCTGCCGCAAGATTTTTCAGGCGCAGAGCGTTTTTTAGGGAAGCTGCTCTTTTGGGAGATAAAACTTTAATTTTAACAGCTCACACTAATGATGATGCGCTTGAACTCTCTCTTATGCGTATCATCCGCGGCGCAGGACCTGTAGGGCTTGCCGCAATGCCTCAAACCCGCAGCCGCTTTATCCGCCCTCTGCTTTCCATGACACGCTCTGATGTAACTTGTTATCTGGCTGCCAAGAATATTCCCTGGCGTGAAGATTCAACAAACACCGATGAAAAATTCCTCCGCAACCGGGTACGGCTGAGGCTTATCCCGCTATTAAACAAATCATTTCCTTCATGGAGAACAGGTATTTCTGTCATGGCGGAAACACAATCGCTTGTGAAAAGCTTTATTATTCATGAAGCCGAAAGCCGCGTAATTTGGGATATTGTTCCTGAAAAACCGCAAATAAAACAAGGTATAAACGCTTCCTTTAACGCCTGCGCATTTGCAGGAGAAAGTCTGAAAGAAGCGCTTTCTGCGGACGCGGATAATTTTTTTTCCCAGATGCAAATTGTTCGTGAAGAATCGCTATATCTCGCAATTGATAAATTGTTAAAAGGCGTAAAAAATCCCCGCTCCGTAAAACGTTCCGCTGTCAGGCGTTTTTGCGCAGGCGCTAAAGCTGCGGATTTGGGTCCTGTGAGGATCAGGCAGGAAGGCGGAAGGATATTTGTTTTTCGCGCAGAAAAAGAATTTTTTGAATGCGGTTTTTCATTGTTAATTAAATGATACTGTTCGAACTTGTAATAATGCCTCTTGCCCAAATAGAAGAAAATTCGTAAAATTTAGATAAAGTCTGGCTTTTTATACGGTTAGACGGGGGTATTAATGTTTAACAATAATGACAAACTTCCGGACAGAGGACCTTTGCAATCAGGGCGTCCCAACGGTATCGCTCTTGTTTTTTTTCTGGTAATGTCAGGACTCTTTATAGCGTTTTTTTTTAGGGGGACTGCATCTCCTGTAAGAGAGATATCGTATTCTGATTTTACGCGTTATGTTGAACAGAATCAAATAGAATCTGTTACCATTCATGATAATAATACAGTGGATCTTTTTCTAAAGGGGACAGGCAGCGATACTGCGCAGTTGAGAACCCGTATACCGTATACAGATCCAAATCTTTTAATAACCCTTCGGGAAAAAAATATCAACATCACAGGAGCCGCCGCAAGAATCACCCCGATGCGGATTTTTATTGATTTGCTTCCATGGATTATCGGATTCAGCATAATCATGTTTATGTTAAGGAATATGCATGGAATGGGAAGCAAAACTTTTCAGTTCGGAAAGAGCAGAGCAAAACGGTATCAGGATGAAGGAAAAAAAATAAGTTTCGCCGATGTTGCAGGGCAAAAAGACGCAAAATACGAGCTTGAAGAAGTCGTTGAGTTTTTAAAAAACCCGCAGAAATTTACCAAGATGGGAGCGCGTATACCCAAAGGCGTTCTTCTTGTAGGCATGCCGGGTACAGGTAAAACGCTGATGGCGCGTTCTGTCGCAGGAGAAGCTGGCGTCGCTTTCTTTCATATGTCAGGCTCTGACTTTGTGGAAATGTTTGTCGGCGTAGGCGCAAGCCGCGTAAGGGATCTTTTTGATCAGGGACGCAAGAGCGCTCCCTGCATAATTTTTATTGACGAACTGGATGCTGTAGGCCGTACACGGGGCGCCGGCTACGGCGGAGGTCACGATGAGCGCGAGCAGACATTAAACCAGCTTCTTGTAGAAATGGACGGTTTTGATTCAAAAGACGGAGTAATTATTCTGGCTGCCACAAACCGCCCTGATGTATTGGATCCGGCGCTTCTCCGCCCGGGCCGTTTTGACAGGCAGGTGGTTGTAGCGATGCCTGACATAAAAGAGCGGGAAGCCATTCTGCAGATTCACGCAGCCAAAATACCGCTTGATAAAGAAATCGATTTATCGCACATCGCAAGGGCAACTCCCGGAATGAGCGGCGCGGACATCGCAAACCTTGTGAATGAAGCCGCTTTATTTGCCGCCCGCAAGGACAAGGGTGAAGTGCAGATGTCCGATTTTGAAGAAGCCAGGGACAAGGTTTTAATGGGCGTTGCAAGAAGCACTCTTGTTGTCTCCGATAAAGAGCGGCGCATGACCGCACTTCACGAAGCGGGACACGCGATATTGCATTATTACCTGAAGAATTCAGATCCGCTGCATAAGGTTACCATTATTCCAAGGGGCAGGGCTTTGGCGATGGCTCTCTCTCTTCCCGAAGAAGACAGCTACAGCCGTTCAAGAGGATGGCTTGAGGATCGTATTTCAATCTGTTACGGCGGCTGGCTTGCGGAAAAACTTTTTTACAGCGAGACAACAACAGGAACAAAAAACGATATTCAGCAGGCTACCGAAATGGCGCGTAATATGGTATGTGAATGGGGCATGGCGGAAGATCTTGGACCTGTAGCTTACGGACAGGAAGATGAGCCTATTTTCCTCGGAAAGGAAATTGCGCGTCACAAGGATTATTCCGAAAATACAGCGCAGCGCATAGACAAGGCTGTAAAGGATATTCTTGACTGCGCCAGAAACAGGGCTGCGGAAATAATCGAAAGCCATAAAGCTGACCTTGAAAAACTTGCCGACGCTTTAATAGCGAGGGAAACATTGATAGACGAAGAAGTCCGCCAGATACTGGGTCTTCCTCCAAAGGAAAGCTCCGCGCCTTTAAGAGAAGGCAAACAAGCATGATTTTTGCCGCTGGACTGCGCGTTTTTTTATTAATTACAATTTTTTCTTTTACGGCGCCTTTTCTGTACGCTCAGCCGCAGATTAGAGCGCAATGGGGTGATGCAGAAGCGGCGCAGCAATATGCGGCATGGGCAAAGCAGGCAATTGATGAAGGGCGCACAAGCGAAGCCTTAACTGTTCTAGAACGGGCGGAAGGTTTCTCCAATGTTTCTTCGGATATTTCTTATCTTCTCGCCGTCGCGCGTGTCCGTGAAAACAAATCCAGAACCAGCGTAATTGAAGCTCTGGACAAGGCTATAGACATTAACCGCTGGGTTATGTACAGCGGAAGTCAGGCTCTGCTATTGAAGGCGGAGAAGCTGATTGCAATGAGAAAATTCACAAGCGCGCTAGCTGTTCTGGATCAGTTAGAGCAAAGAGCAGGCGCTCCTTCTGTACCTGCATCTGCCGATGCAGATGCAGCCATATTGCGTCTTTTGATCTTCAGGGGATTGGCGCAGGGATTCGAGAATACTGTTTTTGAAAGATCAATTGAAGCTTCACAGGCTCTTGCCTTTTTCCGGAATCTTTTATTGAATACCATGAACAAATTCCCTGGAGATCCCCGTCCTGCACGCATTTTTTTCATGTATGCGCGTAACAGAATGCCAGAAAACGGCGAAATGCACGCAAATGACATAAACCTTCTTGATGTTGCTCTAAGGCGTCTCCCTTTCCTTCTTGAATCCGATCCTGAGCTAACATGGATTGCGGCTCCCTTTATGAGGGATGCGCAGGACGCTTTGCGTTCAGTGGCATCTTACCGTTCAGGCGGGATACCCAATATTCAAAACAGGGATTTTATGCCTCATCCCGGTTCCATTCCCGCGGCTCTTAATTTTGGGCTTATTGATGACAGAAGGGCAGTTGAAGAGTTGTTTTCAGGAAGCCGTGGGTTTAATAATCCTTTACCGTACGGAATGACTGTAGACGGATACCCCGTTCTTGATAAAGACATAATCAGCGAAGTATACAATTTGCTTCGCAGCGAAGAAGGCAGGGACTTGTTTACTAGAAAACTGCTTTCTTTTTCCGGAACAATTATTTCTTTGGATACAAACGGATTTTTGGAAAGCCGTTCCTATTTCAAATCAGGCGTAATCAGGGAATTTGATTTTGACGAGAATATGAATAATGATTTTATTTTCAGGATTCATTTTTCTGCGGACGGCGTTCCTGTTTCATCTGTATACCCTGTTACAGGGAAGTCAGTAACGGCGGAGGTTATTTGGGAACGTTATCCGTCTGTTAAAAAGGCTGTATTGTCGGATGAAGTCTTTTTTTTCTCTCCCGGTGATTTTCAATTTACGCCTGTTTCTTTTATTATGCTGGGAGGAAGCAGAAATCTGACAGGTCCTTTGTTTCCTGTTTTAACGAATCAGCTTGAACTGAGCCGCAGAGCTTTTGTTTCATTTTGTACGATTATTTCCCGCCCAAGCGTTGAATTTGACGGCGCTGAGGAACAGATATTTCTTGAACGAGGGATACCCAGACATGCTGTAGAAATTTTAGACGGAAAACAGGTATCTGTTGCGGAATTTGAAAGAGGGATACCAGTAATGCAATATTTGGATTTGGATTTGGACGGAAGGATGGAAACAGTCCGCTTCTTTCATCGTCCCGGACATGATTATCCCTGGCCTGATTCTGATCTCTCGTTTGATTTCAGGAGACTTGTATCTTCTTCAGAAAGCGACTGGACAGGAGAAGGCAGATTTAAAACCGGCGAAGTGTATCTACAGGATGGTTCTGTTGTTTATTTTTGGGATATTGATGGCGGCGGTATAATGAATTACTCTGAACAGGGAACAGGACAATGAAGCAAAATAAAATATTTTTAAGTCTTGCGATTATTTATATATTGACATGCCAAAGCGTAAGCGGCGCCGGAAACAGCAGTTCGCAGGCTTCTCCTTCATCGAGATCAACCAGTTCAATAAGACTCGGTGATATAAAAAGTTATGTTTCTAATGACCCTGTTTATGCCTTAAATCTGATTTATATTTACAAAGAAGTATACTCAGGTTCACAAAGTACAAGGAACAGCGACTGGGAGCAGCTTACACAATATGAAGATGAAGCTGTAAGAAATTTAATTAATCTGCAGGAAAGGGCAATAGAACAGGGAAAGTGGGAAGACGCGATTTCTTTCGGCAGATCAATTGAAAGCATCGGAGAATTAACATCCAACACAGGAAAGGAAAGCGTTTTTTTTATTGAGGACGCAAGAAAAAAAATATCCGAAGGCAATAATCTCGGCGCTTTTTTGTCAGCTGTAAAGTCCCATGAAATCCGTCCGCTGGATTTTGAGAGCGCGTATTTTTTTCTGGAGAAGGCAGTAGAAGCGAGACAGCGAAGGACAGCGTCCTTTTTTCTTTTGGCTGCGGAGAATGCGGGCGGAAGAAATATCCCTGCCGGTCTCCGCGAATACGCTGCAGGCCGAGACACTCCTTCCGAAATGATTAAAGGAGTCGCTACTGTAATAGTTGACAGGGGCGTAAGGATTGAAAGAGGAGTCGGTACGCCCGACAGAGTATTGGGTTCCGCATTTTTTGTCGACGCTTCCGGGCTTTTGATTACCAACTACCATGTTATTGCCAGCGAAGTAGATCCGAAATACAAAGGATATTCTAGGATGTTTGTCCGCATGGGAGACTCCGCAAGCCCTCGCGTTCCTGCACGCGTTATAGGGTATGACAAAGCGCTCGATCTTGCTTTAATTAAGACTGAAATTGAAAGCGATTATATTTTTTCCGTTATAGATCGCGTAATACCTCGTATAGGCGATACGGTGCTTGCGATAGGTTCTCCTGTAGGACTTGAAAAAACAGTAACTTCCGGCATTGTTTCCGCGCTTGGCAGGCGTTTTCTTCAGATTGGAGATGTAATTCAGATTGACGCGGCGATAAACAGCGGCAATTCAGGAGGTCCTATAGTAGACAGCGAAGGTCGTCTTGTAGGTGTCGCTTTTGCGGGGATTCCGCAGTTTCAGGGGTTGAATTTTGCAGTTCCCGCCGAGCGCCTTGCGGCAGCACTTCCTGCAATGATAAACGGAGGGAAGGCGCAGCGTCCCTGGTTCGGCTTTACGTTATGCGAAACTTTTTCCGGAGCTGAGATAATTTATACGGCGCCGAATACCCCCTCCTCGCGGCATCAGGTAAAGGAAGGCTCGTTTTTAAGATCAATTAACGGCAATAGAATTTCTGCCGCGCAGGGAGGACTTATCCCCGCATTGCAGAACGCCGTGTTTTTATCAGGACCCGGAGAACTTGTCGCGCTGGAAATTGCCGATCAAAACGGCATTGTAAAAAAGCATGTAATGATGACAGAACTACGTCCCGATCTCCCTTTGCTGGATGCCGCAAAGGTGGATAAACGCGAAAGGATCGCGGCTCCCCTGTTTGGTATGCTGCTTACGCCGTTATCAAGCGGTCTTTTTTCATCAAATTTCAGGGTAGACAGGGTAATTCGCGGTTCAATTTCTGATGAAGCGGGTATTTCTGAAAACGATCCCATTACAATAAACCGGATGCGTATACTGGAAAATGACGGTTATGCCTTGATGGAAATTTCGATTAGAAGGCGCCGTATGGGTTATCTTGAAACAACCATGCAACTGCCTGTCTGGCTTGATTCGCCTGACACTCTTTGACGAAGAAATATGGGGATTTATTCTGGAGCCGGCGATACAGGAAAAACAATTACTTTAAGCGGTCAGACTGTTTCCAAAAACAGTTGTTTAATTCATCTTCTGGGAACAGTTGACGAGCTCAATTCGCATTTGGGATTGATTAAAGCAATGCTGGCAGATACTGATGCATGGCAGTCAGGCTTTCGGTTTGTCGAGTCAATTCAAAAAAACCTTATGAAGCTTATGTCGCATGTATCAGATGAAAAGGAAAGTAAATATTTTTTTTCACAGAACGATGTAACAAATCTGGAAAAGGAAATTGACACGCTTACAGAGCGTTTTCCTAAATCAGTCAAATTTGTAATTCCCGGAACGAATATTATTGAAGCGCAGATTCAAATTGCAAGAACTGTAGCAAGAAGAACAGAGAGATTATTTACATCTGCCGCAGAACAGCATCCGCTTTGTCCAAATGCAGGCGCTTATTTAAACAGGCTTTCAGATTACCTTTTTGTATTGTCTCAGCAGGAATCGCTCATAAATATAAAGTAAAGCTTACACTAAAAATTCAAGTTTCTAATTTAATAATAATAACGTATCAATCAATGCGGATATTTCCGAAGGGATTGTTTTTGAATTAACATCGCGTTCCATTGCTTTTGCAAGAGAAACAGGCACAGGTGGAAGCCCTGCAAGCGGTTCAACAACTTCCGCGAATTTGGCAGGATGAGCTGTGCAAAGTATGCCGACAGACCCTTGCGCGATTTTGTTTTCCGCCTTTAATTTGTCAACGGCCTTCCATCCGACTGCGCTGTGCGGATCAAGGAAATAGCCGTTTTCATCATGTACGCGCGTAATTGTTTCGCGCGTCTCATCATCGTTAACGGAAACACCTAGAAGAATTTGACGCATTTGATCCCATGAAAAATGAGCAGCCATCCGCTCAAAATTGCTTGGAGCGCCGACATCCATTGCATTGGAAATTGTTGCCTTGGATTTCATTGCAAGATAGCTGCCGGAATCAAGATAATCGGGAACAGTTTTATTTATATTGGTTGCCGCAATGAATTGTCTTATCGGAGCGTTCATTTTCATGGCGTAAAGCCCTGCTGTTAAATTACCGAAGTTTCCCGAAGGGACGCATAATGTGACAGGCAGACCTTTATGGGTATGTGAAAGCGAAAGATTTTTCTTCGTCCGCGGTGTCGCTTCCCCGTCAGGGTCTATAAGACCTGCGAAAGCCCTGCCGGCTGCGGCGGAATAGTAAACTGCCTGCGGAATTAGGCGGCTGATATTTATCGAATTTGCAGATGACAGGGACATTCGTTTTTTTAAATTTTCATAGGAAAGAGCGGCTTTTACAAGGCGCTGGCAGTCATCGAAACTGCCTTCTACCGCAATCGCGGAGATATTCTTTCCGAGACCCGCTATTTGCCGCTCCTGAAGGGGTGATACTCTGCCTTTGGGATATAATACAGTTACAGAAATGCCCTGTACCTCAAAAAAACCGTCCGCTACAGCCCCTCCCGTATCGCCTGATGTTGCAACGAGTATTCTTAACGGCAGATCCTCGCCGCGGCGGAGATAAGAAAATGATCTTGCCATAAAACGAGCCCCAAAATCCTTAAAAGCCGCAGTTGGTCCGTGGAAAAGTTCCGCCGCGTATCTGTCCGCGACCGGTACAAAAGGAGCTGTAAATGTAAAAGCCGACTTTACAATGTCGCCTAATACAGAATCGGGAATTTCTCCCTGCACATAAGGTTTTATTGTTTCCAGAGCAATGTCGCAAAAATTCATTGACCCTAAAGAAGAGCGTACAGATTCTCTATATTGCGGAATTTCTTCCGGCACATACAATCCTCCGTCCGGGGCAAGACCTGTAAGGGATGCTGTTTTAAAATTCGTATTTTCGTTCCTGTTTCTTGTGCTGAAATAACGCATAATCAATGTTAGCATAAACGGTTAGACCTCATCTATGGGTAAGATTGACATAAATAAAAGTAGGTTATAACATATAAATAAGGAGTAAATGTGGCTAAAGAAGAAGCGATAGAAGTAGAAGGCGTAGTCAGGGAAGCGCTTCCCAACACCATGTTCCGCGTAGAACTGGACAATCAAAACGGCCATCTCATACTGGCTCATCTATCCGGTAAAATGCGCAAGCATTATATTCGTATTGTTCCGGGTGATAAGGTCAGAATTGCGCTTTCACCGTACGATTTAAGCAGAGGTCGGATTATTTACCGCGAACGCTAGTGCGTTTGCATACAGCATTTGGAAATATTAGTGAGAGGTTTATTATGGCTGATATAGTTTTAATTAATATCGAAGAAGGTTCCAAAAGGGTAATGAATAATACCAAGCTTTATGCCAAACTGCTGATTAAATTTAAAGATGATCCCAATATGCAGAATATCGAAAATGCTTTTAATGAGGGAGAAAAGGAAAAAGCCCAGACTGCGGTACATGCTCTTAAAGGGCTTGCCTCAAATTTATCCCTTATTGAACTTACAGCCAAAGCCATTGAGCTTGAAGCGCAGATAAAAACAGGATTGTTAAATCCGGATATGTTGTCAATTGTTAAAGAAATATATAAATTAACAATAATAGAAGCGGATAAGGTAATAACAAAATATGCTTGAAAAAAATAAAACAGTATTAATAGTTGATGACAGTGTTATTATTGTAGAAATACTGGAAGAAATATTAAAGGATGAATATAATGTTATAACTGCCAGTGACGGCAGGAAGGCGCTGGATATACTCGGGAGTGTATGTTTTCTTCCCAAGCTTATCCTTCTTGATGTCATGATGCCTGAAATGACAGGGCGCGAAATGTTTGACATTATGAAAACTCATAAAAAACTTTCGCGGATCCCGGTTATCTTTATTACCGCAGAAGACGGCTCTGAAAGCGAGCTTTTGGCTGCAGGAGCCGTTGATTTTATCAAGAAAACTGAGTTAAATCCTGAAATAGTCAAATTACGCGTCAGAAATCAAATAAAATTAAAAAGTTACAGCGACAGCCTCGAAGAGATGGTTGCGGAAAAAACTGCCGAAGCTACAAAAACCCTGGATAATGCTCTGCAGGGTCTTGCGAACGTAATTGAACACCGTGATTTGGAATCCGGAGAACATGTAAAAAGAACTCAGCTCTTTGTAAGAACCATTGTTGATTACCTTATAGAAACAGAATCTGTTTATGCCGATGAATTAAGAAAACTCCAGCCTGAAATAATCATGAAATCAATGGCGCTTCATGATATCGGGAAAATAGCAATACCGGACAAGATTCTTCTTAAACCTGGAAAACTTGATCCTGATGAATATGAAATAATGAAAACCCATACTACAAGGGGCAAGGAGATTGTCGGCGAATTGGGTGATGTTAATTCGTCATTGTATCTTAAACATTGCGAAGATATCTGTTACGGTCATCATGAACGCTGGGACGGCAAGGGTTATCCGCGGATGTTAAGCGGATATTCAATTCCTCTGACTGCGCGTCTTGCGGCTCTTGCGGATGTATATGACGCCCTGGTATGCGCCCGTGTTTATAAAGCTGCATTATCTCATGACAAAGCGCTGGAAATAATTGTATCGGGAAGAGACACCCAGTTTGATCCTGTTATTACTGACGCTGTAGTACAGCTTCAGGAGCAGTTCAAGGAAATTACCCGTTTATATCAATAATTTCCGGCGTATAGAGGATATTAGTATCAGTAACGAACTGACTGTAAAGAAAAAAATTCTCTTTATAGATGATGATGAAATTCAACATATAATTGCCAAAAGTATGCTGGAAGAATCTTTTGATATATTCAACGCAAAATCGGGAGGAGAAGCCTTAAAGTACCTGTATGACAGCAAATTTATCCCTAATTTAATTTTATTGGATATATTAATGCCGGATATGGACGGATGGGAAGTATTTAACCGGATAAGGGCAATAAGCCTTTTAAAAAACGTTCCCATTGCTTTTTGTACATCATTAAATGAGATAACAGACGAGCAAAAGGCATTTGATTTGGGAGCGGATGATTATATAAGAAAACCATATGATAAGGAAATACTTATAAACAGAATAAATAATATATTAAATAAAGGTTATTTTCAATAACTTTGTTTTTAAAAGTTTTCGTTACTCTAAAACCTAAAGGTAAAATATATAACCGCAAGCCCCTTTTTTCTTATTTATTTATTTTATTGACTATAAAAAGATATTATTTTATAATGATTTAGGTTGTTCCGGCGCCTCAGAACATGAGGTTCATATTCTCTTAAAAGGGAGACAAGATAATGGGAAAAGCGGCTCTAACTCCGGTTGTAAAAATAGATCATGAAAAGTGTATTAACTGTTATGCATGTATAGCTGACTGTCCTGTTAAGTTTTGTATGGACGGTTCAGGTGAAAAGCTGACCATAAACCATGACCTTTGCATTGGCTGCGGGAATTGTATAAATGTTTGCGCTCATAGAGGTCATTTTGCCCGCAGCCTTATTGACGATATGGATATCTTTCTTAATGATTTAAAGAAAGGGGATAAAATCATCGCAATAGCAGCTCCGGCTGTTGTGTCGTTTTTCCCTGATCATTTTCTTAAGCTGAACGGCTGGCTTAAATCAATAGGCGTCAAGGCGGTCTTTGACGTTAGTTTCGGCGCGGAACTGACGGTTATGTCATACCTTAACATAATAAAAGAGAAAAATCCGCGGACTGTTATAGCCCAGCCATGCCCTGCAATTGTGAATTTTATCGAAATTTACTGCCCGAAACTGCTGCCTTTTCTTGCGCCGGCGGACAGTCCTATGCTGCATTCCATAAAAATGGTCCATGAGTTCTATCCGCAATACCGGAACCATAAAATAATGGTCGTTTCACCCTGTATAGCCAAACGGCGTGAGTTTGACGAAACCAAGCTTGGGGACTACAACATTACAATGGTTACCATAAAAAATTATATTGAAACTAATAAAATTAATCTGGGATCGTTTTCCGAAACGGAGTATGACGGGGAACATGCGGAACGGGCTGTAGGTTTTTCTTCTCCCGGAGGTTTACTGGATACTGCCGAACGTTTTGTACCCGGTATAAGCCGCCGGGCGCGCAAGATCGAAGGGGTACACTCCGTTTACCCTTACCTGGAATCAATGGCTGATCTGCTTGATACTGATATTAAATTGGCGCAGTTAATTGACTGTTTAAATTGTGAAAAAGGCTGTAACGGAGGTCCCGGTACCGCTAACAGCGAAAAACCGCTTGCAGTTCTTGAAAATCCCATTAAAAAGCGCAGAGCGAAAAACGAAGAATATCATAAATCCCAGAAAAAGGGAGAATGGGTTTATGATAAATATCATAAAATTTTGGATAAATACTGGAAAAAGAATCTCTTTGACCGCAGCTACCGCGATCTTTCAGGAAACAATACGTTAAAAAAGCCAAATGATTCCGAACTGGCTGAAATCTACCGCAGTTTACGCAAACGCGGAGGAGAAGAATTATACAATTGCACTGCCTGCGGTTACGGTTACTGTAAAAATATGGCAATGGCTATTTTTAACAAACTGAACAAGCCTGAAAATTGTATGCATTATATTTTGGCGCGTCTCAAAGACGAAATGAAAACTGAAGAACTTAACCGGCTTTTAGCCAAACACATCCAGGATATATCCGTACTTGTTGACGGTATATCGCAGACGATACATGAACTTAACGCCAGCATAGGAGCGCAGACATGCGCAGTTGAAGAGTCCTCTAAAAAGACCGAAAAAATGGTCAAGTCGATTGCCGGCACTTCAGAAGTTTCGCGTAACAAACAGCATGATATAAAAGAGCTGATGGATAACGCTTCCAAAAGCCAGGATTCAATGCGTGAAACAATTCAATCGGTACAGGGTATTTCTCAGTCGGTTGACGGTATTGGTTCCGCTATCCAGATTATCACCGCGATTGCGGCTAATACGAACCTTTTATCCATGAATGCGGCAATTGAAGCCGCACATGCCGGAGATGCCGGAAGAGGTTTTGCCGTAGTCGCCGATGAGATACGCCGCCTTTCTGAAAGCACAAGGGAAAATTCGCGTAATATTTCTCTTACCCTGAAAAATATTATTGACGGAATAGCCGTTACCTCAAAGCGTTCAGGCGATACTGACAGCCGGATTACCGAAATGTCCAGAGAAATTAACAGTTTTGCGCAAACCATGACCAACCTGATAAGTACGTTTAACGAACTTACGCAGGAAAGCCAGGAAATTATCGCTTCCCTTGAAAGTTTGAAAACCCAGACCGATACAGTAAAAACAGATTATGCCGACATACTGTCAAAAACAAATAAACTGCGAGATTCAATACACGATCTGTCAATTCTGTCGAAGGGCAGCAATTAATTTTTTGGCTGGGTTTATATATGTTGTTCAGTTAAACTAATGGACTTGTTGGGCAACTCGTCGTTTGGGTCATGCCCAAACAAGCTGTCTTACAAGTCCATTATCTCAAAGCGGTAAAATCGCTGTATAATCTTATTGCAGTAACGAAAGAACTGATTGACTTTTCTGGTTAGCCTGCGCTAACATTGCTGTGCCTGATTGTGTGAGGATCATGTTCTTGGTGTAATTGACCGTCTCATTCGCCATATTAACATCACGTATGCGGGATTCTGATGCCTGCAAGTTTTCCGCTCCAATGTCAATACCGCGGATTGCGTGTTCGAGGCGGTTCTGGTAGGCGCCGAGATCCGATCTTTGTTTACTGACGATCTTTAAAGCCCTGTCGAGAGTTCCAATGGCGCGGTTGGCGCTGTCAGGTTCTAACACTGAAATGAAGGTATCGTCACCGACATTACGGATACCAAGACCCTTTGTTGTCATAGTGCCGATAAACACCTGTTCACGCTGATCCATGTTTGCGCCAATATGCAGCCACATGGAGGCGGTAACCACATTTTCGCCGATTGGTCTGCCAAAACGGCCAGTCAACATGTTCATTCCGTTAAATTGCGCATGCGATGCAACCCGGTCAATTTCGTCAACTAACGCTGAAACTTCAATCTGCATGTACATTCGGTCTTCATCGGTATAAATACCGTTGGCGGCTTGCACTGACAATTCACGAAGACGCTGTAGAATGTCCTGGGATTCCTGCAGGTAACCTTCTGTGGTTTGAATGAACGAAATGCCATTCTGGGCATTTGCTGATGCCTGATTTAAACCGCGAATTTGAGACCGCATTTTTTCTGATACAGCAAGCCCCGAAGCATCATCACCGGCGCGGTTGATGCGTAGTCCGCTGGACAGTTTTTCCATGTTTTTGTCCAGGTAAGTCTGTGTAACTTTGAGGGTCCTGTCGGCAAACATTGCACTTAAGTTATGATTAATTATCATATACTCACTCCTTTGGCTTTTTCGGCGTCGTTCATACGCCGCGGCTTCCACGCCGTGATAAAATTCCTTATGAATACCCAACGGGCTTACAATTCAATACAGAGGGAAGCTTACTTGTAAAAACTTTGTACTTGGTGTGCTAAAAGTATTTTGTTTTAAAGCAATCTGCTTTATCAAGCGCTATACTTTTATTTATTTTTCCCACATCATTATTAATATCGGAATTACAATAAATACCTTTAGGAAATAATATTATTAGTTGAGTTTTTTCCAAAACTGAAGCGCCGTATAATTTTCACTCACAAATACTGCCCAAATAAAAAGAGACGCATTTTTAGTATTATTCTTGTCTGGATTTACTTAGAATCATTCCGCCTGCGAATACAGTAAGAGGAGCGACAAGAATCAATCCAAAACAGCCTACCAAAGTATGTACTATTTCGGAGGATACCCACACCATATTGATTACATTCTCGAAGGGAATGCCCTGTGCGATAAAGACCATTATCATGGCAGTATATTCAGCGGAATAGGCAAATAAAAGGGTGGTGGACATGGTGCCTGCCGCCTGACGCGCGACAGTATAACCGGATTTTATAAGCTGAAACCTTGTAATAACAGGCTGTTGGTTTTTTATTTCGTCCATTGCAGCTGAAACATCCATAGCAAGATCCATCATCGCGCCGGATGCGGCAATGAAAATCCCTGCAATAAAAAGATGAGAAAGATTCAAGTGACCGTATCCTGTATAAACAAGCGTTTCCGCAAAGGGACGTACAGCTCCGTGGATTTTAAACCAAAAGGTAAAAATATATGATAAAATCGCAGTAAACAGAATTCCGCTTGCTGTCCCTAAAAACGCGCATAACGCACGTCTTGAAAGACCTGCGACCAGAAATAAAATTAAAGCCGAAATAAAAATCGTGACAAATAATGATATAATTATAGGATCATAACCATGCAGCATCATGGGATAAAGAACTTTTATCAGCATGGAAGCGGAAAAAATAAAAGTCAGCAGTATTTTTATTCCCATCCATCCCATTATTATTATAGTTAATAATATAAAAAGAGCGCTGAGAATAATTATTTTATCAGTACGGTAATGATCCATAATCCGGATCATGGAAACATTATTATCATTTGCCAGCGTTAATACCGCAAAAGCTGTATCTCCCTTGACAAATAATTTGTCCATTTCCATCCTGCCTGTAAGATTATTTGATGCAGAAAAAACTGCGCCTTTAAAATTTCCTGTTTTTCCGATTCTGCCGGAAAGCACTTGCACATCAAGTTTTTGATACCCGTGTTTTACAGGTCCCATTGTTCTGACATATTCATTATCCGCATGGATGATGCGTACTTTACACTTTATTGTATTTGACTGAACACCTGAATCTTCAAATCCTGTAGGTAATAAAAAAATTAAAATGGTAAAAAGAGAAGAAACGATAATAAACACGATATCCTTCCTGGACTCTTTAAATGAACCCAAAAAGGATATCCGTTTTACAACTTTTTTTAATATATTCATATCTTTTTTGGAGGAAAAAGATTTACTGTACTTGCGGCGCAGTTTCCAGCACATTAATACCCATCGCGCTTGCCAGTTTAAAGAAAATTTCAGTATTGTCATAATAACCGCCGAATATTTCCTGATGCGCTCCAAACGCGAATGTAGCGACAGGAACAGCGGTGTGAGAATAAGATGTCCAGCCAATGCCGGCGTTTTGGTTCAGAATTTGCGTTAACTTTACTGTTAATGCTTCATAACTGCCGTTAAATACGCTCCATCCTTCCTGCGGCGTAGTTGTCTGTAGTTCCATTGATCGCCTGAAGGCAAGTTCAATCTGATTTTTCTGGAATTCGGTAATATTTAAACTGTCAGACCGTAAATCAATGCCGAAGGATTCTAAAATGGCGGGAAAAAGATCCTCAAACCTTCTTTGTGTAACAGGAACTCTTGCTTTGTATGGCGCTACTACATCACTGTCAAATGCGACATACGTTTTTGTTTGTTTGGCTATTCTGTCAAAATACATGGAATATCCCATGCCAAGATTTGCGGATACACCGGGTTGAGCGGGTATTCCAGCCGTTCCTGCCCAGCCAAGGGTCATGCCTCCGGTTTCATGATCCCCGATTACTATAATGAGGGTCTCTTTTGGATGTTTGTTATAAAAAGCTATCGCTTCTTCAATTGCCTTATCAAATGCAATGATATCATGAATAACCGCGCCGGCATCATTTGCATGAGCGGCCCAGTCGATCTTTCCGCTTTCTATCATCATAAAAAAACCATTCGGGTTATCAAGCAGTTCAATTCCTTTTCTGGTGAAGTCAACAATTGACAAATCCGTTAGCTGACGATCCAGTTCATAATGCATAGCTCCTGAATCCTGCACTCTTTCGGCAAGAGCGATGATTTTGCCGCTGTTTTTGTTTAATGCGCTGAATTCCGCCGGTGTGCGGGTAACAGTGTAGCCCGATTTTTTCGCTTCATTCAGATGATTGTCGTTTTGGGCGCTGTTTGAAACTATCCATCCGCCGGCAAAGTAATCAAATCCGCTTTCTATAAGCTGCTGTCCCAATCCTATAGGTTCATTCGTATTACCTTCGGTATTGTTTCTGTTGGTAACTTTTCCGTAGTAAGCGGCAGGCGTCGCGTGCGTTAATGTTACAGTTGATACTATGCCGATTTTCATACCTGCGTCTTTCGCGTACTCGGCAATTGTTTTATACGGGGTCTTTCCGTCCCTTGGGTCAATATTGATCATACTGGATAATGTTTTTTTGCCGGAAGCAAATGCAGTGCCGGCGGACGCTGAGTCGGTAATCAATGAGCCGTAATCATGGGTGTTTGAAAGTCCGGCTGCCGGAAATTGAGTAAAATTCAAACGGGTCAGATCGTAGTTTGTGACATTATTTTTAGTTGATAAATAATATTCTGTCGCGGAAAAATGAGATGTTGACATACCGTCACCGACAAAAACAAAAATATATTTTGCCTGCCCCGTTCCGGTATTTGCCCTCTTACCCAGCGCGTTTTTCTCTGAACAGCCGGATACTGCGAGTGTAAATGTGATTAAAACAAATAAAGACAAAAAAGCTTTTTTCATAAATAACCTCCTGATTTTTGTTTCCTTTATGCGGAAATATTTTTATGTTTAAGAATATTAAAAATGAATGTTAGGATTTTGTTATTGGATTATTAATTTGTGATTAAAAAATAGTGACTCCGCATAATGTTCGCAGCCCGAGGTGCAGATACTGTTTGTTATGCGAAGTACGGACGTATTATTTTTTTAATGTATTATTGCATATAAGCAAATTATATACTTTATTATATTTCTTTATACACCTTAATATTCATTACCTGTAATTTAAGCCAAAAATACAAAAAACACTGACCTTTAATATGAAAATATTGCAAATTCAGCCCTTGACATATTTGCCCAAACAGGATAAAGTAAAAAATATACTTCAAAGGAAGAGGGGTGCGGAACTTGCATGTTCTATAGAACATGGTTCCAAATCCCCCGCTAACCCGTAACTGTATTTGGGAAGATTTTGCCGGGAACGACAGTTCTATAGCAGCCACTGGAAACACCGGGAAGGTTGGCAGAAAAATTGCCTGACCGCTTAATTTAAGCGGTCAGACGGGCCCATAAGTCAGGAAACTTTGGTATATGCGCTTCCATATGAAGCGACCGCAAAAATAGCGGTTTGGCTCTTTAAAAGCCTGATTTTTTAAGTTTCCGTGGATAGAATCTTAAAAAATATGCTAATTTAACAGTTTATTTTCTCAATTTTGAGCAATGAAAGCAGATTTTGTGTTCAAGACGACCGGTTAAATTTCTGGCATTTTTTCTTTGGGAGGAGAGGGATAATGTTCGTATCAATAATTAAAAGGGACGGAAGGACACAACCCTTTCATGAAAGCAAAATTACGGACGCAATATTCAAGTGTCTTCAGGCTGTCGGAGAAGCAGACCGGCAGCAGGCAATGGAATTAACATTGGCAGTTATTAAAAAGATAAGACAGCGGTATACAGAAGATAACTTTACTGTGGAGAATATTCAGGATATAGTTGAAAATGTTTTAATTGAACAAAGTCTTGCAAAAGCGGCAAAGGCGTATATATTATACCGTGAAAACCGTTCAAGATTAAGAGACGCAAGAAGTGAATTAATGAACGCCGTCTCATTAATTTTACAGGAAACAAACCGTGATAACGCAAATGTCGGCAATTCGCCTTCTGCGAAAGTATTGCAAATTTCTGAAATTGCTTCAAAAAACTATTATCTGAAGCGCGTTCTTCCTGAAAAAGAAGCCAATGCGCATATAAACGGAGATTTTTATATACATGATTTATCATGGTACGGTAAAACCTTAACATGCCTGCAAATCCCGTTAGACAAATTGTTATGTGAAGGATTTAACAACGGACATGGTCATATACGATCTCCAAAAGGAATAAAAACCGCCGCTTCCCTTGCGGCAATTATTCTGCAAAGCAATCAAAATGACATGCACGGCGGACAATCATTCGCATACTTTGACAGAGACATGGGAGTATATGTTGAACTGGAAAAAATAAAACAGGAAAAATTATTACGGAACAATTTAATGGAACTTGGATTAACCGCCGATGAAGATAAAATTAATAAGTTAGTATATGAACGCACAAAAGAAGAAACATATCAGGCAATGGAAGGATTTATTTATAACCTTAATACAATGCACTCAAGAGCAGGTGCGCAAGTGCCTTTTTCAAGTATAAATTTAGGAACTGATACAACAGAAGCAGGGAGAATGGTAACGGAATGTTTTTTGCTTGCCTATGAAAAAGGTTTGGGCAAAGGCGAATCGCCGTTATTCCCGAATGTATGCTTTAAGATAAAAGAAGATGTAAATTTTGAAGAAGGAGATCCCAATTATGACCTTTTTCAATTAAGTATGCATGTTGCCTGTAAGCGTCTTTTCCCTTCTTTTTCCTTTCAGGATTCAAGTTTTAATAAGCCTTTCCGTGATGAAGAAGTAGCATACATGGGCTGTAGAACAAGAGTTATATCCAATTGCAACGGAGAGCAAGTTACCAATTCAAGAGGAAATTTATCATTTACAACCATTAACCTTCCCCGTCTTGGCATACGGGCGGAAAAAGATATATCGCTTTTCTGGAAATATCTTGATGAAATAATTGACCTGACTATTGAACAATTAATAACCAGATACAATATACAGAAGCAATTAAAAGTAAAAGATTTTCCATTTTTAATGGGTCAAAAACTTTATCTTGACAGTGAAGAATTATCCTCTGCTGATACAATAGAAAAAGCAATACGTCACGGTACACTAAGCATCGGATTTATTGGATTGGCGGAATGCCTGACAGCGTTAATGGGAAAACATCACGGCGAAAGCCCGGAAGCCCAGGCTTTTGGAATTGCAGTTGTAAGCCACATGCGGCGCAGATGCGATGAAGCGTCAAAAAAATACAGTTTAAATTTTTCACTGCTTGCAACGCCTGCCGAACAGTTAAGCGGAAAATTTACAAAAATTGACGCGGAATATTACGGCAAAATCAAAGGCGTAACAGATAAAGAATGGTATACAAATTCTTTTCATGTGCCTGTAGAGTTTCAAATAAGCGCAATTAAAAAAATAGAAATAGAAGGAGCATATCATAAATACTGCAATGCTGGTCATATTTCTTATGTTGAACTTCAATCCGCTCCTGAAAATAATATTAAGGCATTTGAGTCATTGGTAAGGGCGATGGCGGAAGCAGACATGGGTTATGCCTCAGTAAATTTTCCTGTAGACATTTGCAGAGACTGCGGATTAAACGGATTTATTCAGGAAGATATTTGCCCTAAATGCGGAGGAAAAAATATCAGCCGTATACGAAGAATTACAGGGTATTTGTCATCGCTTGACCGTTTTAATGACAGTAAATTGGCAGAAATCAAAAACCGGCAAATTCACGAAACATTTAATGGGTAATAAATGCACAGCCGGATAGTGAATAAAACAATTATTCAATTATCAGGCATTACGCCTGTTAGTTTTGTGGATGGTCCTGGATTAAGATATGTTATTTTTACACAAGGTTGTTTTCATAAATGCCCCTATTGTCATAATCCTGACAGCTGGGCTGTTAACGCGGGCAAAGAATTCACGGTGCGTGAAATTATCCGCATGATTAAAAAAAACAAAAAAAATATTCAAGGCGTTACTTTTTCAGGAGGAGAGCCTTTTTTGCAGGCAAAAGAATTGTCAGAAATAGCAGAGGCAGTTCACAAAATTGGTTTAGATGTTGTAACTTATACAGGTTTTACCTATGAACAATTAATTGAAAAAAATGATACAGATATAAATTCATTATTATTTACAAGCGATATTTTAATTGACGGTAAATATATACATGAATTAAAATCCAATACATTGCAATTTTGCGGTTCGTCAAATCAAAGAGTTATTAATATGTCAGAAACGCTAAAAAATAATGAAATTGTACTTTGGAAATAAGTTTGAATTTTTATTATTATACTTCAAAAATAAAACAGCGTTTTTAAAAATCCTTGGAGGTGGCGGGAGTCGAACCCGCGTCCCAATACGCGAAACATAAACATCTACAGATTTAGCCGTTTATTAATTTGTCGGGGTAAGCTTGGCTAAACGGCGCGCGGCTTACCCGTATTCCGGAAAATCTTATCTTAATACCTCCGAAAACGGCATCAAGACCAGCTCTGATTGCGACGCGGAAGCTGTTCCTCAGAGCGGCGGAACAGTTCCACGCAGTTATGCAGCTAAGGCGTAACTGTAACTGTCGTTGTTGGCAGTTAAATTTTTGCCCAATCAGGAGATGAGCGCTCCATCTGCAGTCTATACCCCGAGACGTACCAGTCGAAACCGGTGCACCCCCAGCGAAACGCTGTAGAACAAGTATAAATTAAAAGGGTGTACAAACGCAAGGGTCTCTTTTTGATTGAGCTATTTCTAGAAACTTAAGTCTGTAGAAGGGCATTTCTTTGATTTTTTTTTCAATTGATGGTATAATTGATCATTATGGCTTCTTTCTCACCGCATTCGTCTCAGGTTTTGACGGAAGAAGAAGAAATCCTTATAGAGAAAATTTGGGTTTGGCTTAAGGCGGAAAAGCCGCAGGATTATGATCTCGTTTACGGAAGATTCCAGCGGCTTAGAAATCTTGGGAATGCGGTTTTTGACTATCCATCAATAAAAGAAACAAGGTATTTAAGGGATATTCTGGTAAATGAACATCAACTTACCGAATCCCTGCTTGCTTTTTCTTCTACATCTCACCTTCTGAGGACTCCCGCCAAAGTTGCGGCATTGCGCAGTTTTTTAATCGCGAAATTTCATGCTTTTTCGCTGCTTATAAGGCTGACTGAAGGAAATGATGAACTTTATAAATCCGCTTTAAATATCTCTTTTTCCGTTGTGTTTACGCTTATGGCTGAAGATTTATATTTTTCCTGTCTGGAAGATCCGGGTTTTTCCAGTAATACAAAGTCAAAGCTTGCAGACGATTTAATTGCCCTTTGGGACAGCGGTACCGACCAGCGCAGTATCCGCCATTTGAAAGCTCTTTCTTCCCTCTGGACTGCAAGGGATTCCTCACCTCCGGGTTTCGGCACAATGGACGGGACTATGGAGCTATTGAGGATTTCCATTGATATGGGTGATGATACAGAATGGGAGGATTTTCTAAAGGAAGAATCCACAAGTGATAAAACAAAATGGGCGCTTGAAGAATTCCTTTTTGGGCTCTCTTATGAAGAAATTTTACAGGTTCGCAGCAGATTGAGGCGTTACGGTGTTACATCCATAAGCCATGAAGAAGTACGCTCATATCTGGATTCAAGACCGATATATTCAGCGGTAAATGATCATGACCCCAGAGCAATTTATGATTTTTTTATAGAAAGGCGGGATGCTTGCTCGCTGCGCAAGAGGGTCTCCGCTCCGGGTCCGCTGCACACACTTGAAGAAATTTATTTAAAATACAGAATTATACTTGAATCAAGCCAATAGAGGCTGTTTGGAACAGCTAATATTCCTGTATTTCATCATTAATGTGTTCGATTATAACCGATGCTTTTTCAAACATTGCGATGGAATCTGCGCTGTCGTGGTAACGTTTCTGGCAGACTACGCGTTTTATGCCGCAATTAATAATTAACATGGCGCAGGTTCTGCATGGGGTCATTCGGCAGTAAAGAGTGGCTCCGTCAATGGAAATCCCAATTTTCGCCGCCTGGCAAATGGCGTTTTGCTCCGCATGAACTGTTCTGACGCAGTGAGTTGTCTCTTTACCGTCTTCATGGAGCATTTTCTTGAATTGATGTCCGGCTTCATCGCAATGGGGAAGACCTGCGGGAGCGCCCACATAACCTGTTACCAAAAGCTGTTTGTTTTTTGCAATCACACACCCTGAGCGGCCTCTGTCGCAGGTCGCCCTTTTGGAAATTGCTTCGCATACTTCCATAAAATATTCATCCCAGCTTGGTCTTTTATAATCACCCATATTTAACCTCTTTCTTTAACTTACTATTTATCCGCTTTTTATTCCATCATGAAAACCTTCCATGCAGTTTTTTGGTTTTCTTGCGGTATACAGGACTATTTTTGATTAATATTTCTGTTTTCATCTTTTTTTATGCCCAAATGAATATAATATTGTTATGTTTTAAGTGAGGAAATAGCGAATTTATGCCGATAATGAAATGCCGTGAACTATTTACAGAGATTAACGCTATTTTTTTCTCTTGCAATTATCCTTTTATTTGCATCTACAGATACAGGAACGCTTTCCGCTGATGAGCTGATTCATGTGGTGGGAAGGGGAGAAACCGTCTACTCAATCTCCCGTTTTTACCGTATCGGCGCGGATGAACTTATGAAGGCGAACAATATATCCGATCCTTCCAAATTACTGGTCGGAAGAAAGCTTGTAATTCCGTCCTCGGCGTTTTCGGGTGTTTCGGTTTCGGCAGAAACAGCTTCATCTGTACATCCTTCCGGTTCTGCAATTGTTCAGTTCATGGATTACAGAGTGGTGAAAGGAGATACGCTTTTCAGTATTGCGCGGACAAATGGAACGACCCTTCAGGCTTTACTGGATATCAACAGGTTTTTACCTAACCATGTTATTAAAGCCGGCGATATTATAAAAGTGCCGGCGCGAAATACCGCAGGCGCCGCCCTGACAAATAGCAGTTCGTCCGCATCTAAAAATGTATCCGGGATTTATTCTTTACGCTGGCCTGTAATTCCGAGGAACATTGCTTATATGACCGGGCAAATGGGAGTTGTCGTAGAAGGAGAAATAAATGAGTCAGTAAAAAGCCTGACCCAGGGGAAAGTAATTTCCGCAGGACCATGGCGGAAATTCGGCAGGGTAGTAATTATTGAAACAACCGGAGGGTATTACTATATGTACGGCGGATGCGAAAGCCTGTCTGTTAATGTAGGTGACAGGATTTTACCCGGGATTGAAGTTGGAAAACTCGGCATCAATGCGGTTTCCAATAAACCTCAGCTCTTTTTTATGGTTTTCCGCAGTGATATTCCGATAGATCCGGCTATAGCTCCAAGAGCTTAAACATATTATTTCAAGGGACAGGAAATGGAAGTAAAAGTTGAGAAAATTGAAAAAGTAACAAGAAAACTCATTAGTAAAAATCATAAAAGAATTAAATCCAATAAAGAATCTGATCCCCTTGCGTTGTATTTCAGGCAAATCTCCAGATTTCCGCTTCTTACGCTGCAGGAAGAGCAGAATATCGGAGAAAAAATAATCAGCCTGCGTACTAAGCTGAAAGAAATTGATATTGAGATAAAGAAAAATAACGATATTGATAAAGCATCGGAAAAAGCCGCTTTGGACAGCGCTCTTCTTCATTACAAGAATACAATGATCAACTCCAACCTGCGGCTTGTTGTGTCAATCGCCAAGAATTATCAGCACCGCGGGCTTTCTCTTCTGGATTTGATTGACGAAGGAAATATCGGTCTTATCGAAGCTGTTGAGCGTTTTGATTACACAAGAGGCTGCCGGTTTTCTACATACGGCACATGGTGGATCAGGCAGGCGATAATAAAAAGCATTGCCGATAAAGGGCGCGTTATCCGCATACCCATTCACATGCTCAATACAATAAAGAAATGTTATTATGTGGCAAAACAGCTTACCCAGGATTTGGGACGCGATCCGAACGAAGAGGAATTATCCGATTATCTGGGTATTCCTGTTTCCAAGATCAAGGAAATAGTGAAATTATCTCAGGAGACTACCAGCCTTGATACAATTGTGGACGACGGAAATCTGACGCGTTTGGCGGATTTAATAAAAGACGATCATTTAGCCGAACCGTTTGAAATGGTTTTTTCCATGACTTTGCATGAAACCATGTGCGGAATACTTTCCCAGTTATCAGAAAGAGAAATGAAAATTATTCAGCTGCGCTTCGGTTTGACGGGAGAGACCCCTCTTACTCTGGAAGAAACAGGGAAGTACCTTGGGATTACCCGCGAACGGGTTCGGCAGATTCAGGAGAAAGCCATTTGGAAACTGAGAACCTTACGCGAACTTAAAGACCTTAAAGAAAATTCTTGAAGTAAATAATAATTGAACTTGTTCGATAACTTTCGAACCAGAAGTTCGCGTTTTAGAACAGCTCCCTTAAAAAATGACTATAAAAAAAGCTGTCCGGGTTATTTTCCGGACAGCTCCTTTATAAAAACGACTTTATTACTTTAATTCTGCCAGCGGCTGTTGTGATACTACCTGCGTTCCTGTTGATACCAGGAAGTGAATTTTTCCCTGTGACGGCGCTTTAATTTCAAGTTCCATTTTCATGGATTCAAGAATAATTATTGTAGCTCCTGAATTTACCTGAGCGCCGTCCTGGACTGCGAATCTGAGAACAGTTCCCGCAACAGGCGCCGGTACAATTCCGCCGCCTGTCGGCGCTGCCGCAGCAGGAGCTGCTGCCTGTATGACAGCTCCGCCAAGTTCGGCTATCGGCTGCTGGGCTGTAACCTGCGTTCCTGTCGGGACAATGAAGTGAATTTTTCCTGCCGCCGTTGCTTTAATTTCAAGTTCCATTTTCATGGATTCAAGAATCATCACAGTTTCGCCTGTTTTTACTTCTGCGCCTTCGCTTACAGAATACCTTAAGACGGTTCCTGCTACAGGAGCGGGGATTGTAACATTTCCTGAGGCGGCAGGAGCGGCAGCCGGAGCTGCCTGAGGGGCGGCACCTGTAACTGCGACGGTTCCTGCGGGAGAGACCACTACGGCATAGTTTGTTCCGTTTACATTTACATTGTATTTTGCAGCTTGACCCGGAGTTGAGGAGCTTGCGGCTGCGGCAGGCGCATCAGGTTCCGGTTTGAAAACCACAGGTCCTTGCGCTCGTTTTTTGAAGAAATCAGGAGCGACTTTCGGGAACATGGCGTATGTGAGTACATCTTCCGGCGTAACAGCGTTTGTTCCAAGGACTTTTTTTGCTTCATCTTCAAGTTTGGAATATTCAGCAGGAATATCATCCGCCGGACGGTGGGTTATTTCTTTTTCCATTTTTAAAGCTTCAAGCGCTTTTTTTACAAGATCGGAGTTTTTCGGAGCGGGGCAGGCGCCGTATTTTCCGGCTACCAGATCCTGGAATTCGCCGGAAAGTTTTGCGTAACGTCCGAACAGTACGTTGAAAACGGCTTGTGTTCCTACGATTTGGCTTGTGGGTGTAACAAGCGGCGGATAACCTGCATCTTTTTGAACAATGGCGATTTCCTTTAAAACATCATCCATCTTGTCTGATGCGCCCTGTTCTTTAAGCTGGCTTTCCATATTGCTTAACATTCCGCCCGGAACCTGACTTAGTAAAATACGGGTATCCGCGCCGAGGAAGCTTGATTCGAATTTTTTGTAATTTTTGCGCACTTCGCGGAAATATGCCGCAATTTCAAGAAGCAGATTAATATCAAGACCTGTATCGTATTCTGTACCTTTGAAGATTTCAACCATTGTTTCCGTAGGGCTGTGGCTTGTTCCCATGGACATTGAAGAAATTGTTGTGTCAAGGATTTCCGCTCCGGCTTCGGCGCATTTAACGAGCGTTGCGACAGACATACCGGTAGTGGCATGAGTGTGGATTTCTACAGGCAGGCTTGTTACTTTTTTTATCGCTTTTACAAGGTCGTAACCTTCGAAGGGTTTTAAAAGTCCTGCCATATCTTTAATACAGATTGAATCTGCGCCGATATCAACAAGCTGCTTGGCAAATTCAGCGTATTTTTCAATTGTGTGGAAGGGCGTTACCGCGTATGAAATTGTCGCCTGAATATGTTTTCCTGTTTTTTTGGCGGCGGCGGTAGCGGCTATGAAATTGCGCGGATCATTACATGCATCAAAAATTCGGAAAATATCAACACCGTCTTTGGCGGCATATTCCACGAATTTAGCGACAACATCATCTGCATAATGACGGTAGCCGAGCAGGTTTTGACCGCGCAACAGCATCATTATCGGAGTATTGGGCAGGGCTTTTTTTAACTTTTTCAGCCTTTCCCACGGATCTTCGTTTAAAAACCTGATACAGGAGTCAAAAGTCGCTCCGCCCCAAGCTTCAAGTGCATAAAAGTTTGCTTTATCAAGCTTGTCGCATATCGGCAGCATGTCCGCTGTTACCATACGGGTAGCGAACAGAGATTGATGTGCGTCACGCAGTACAAGATCGGTTAATTTTACTTTGGGCATTTTTTCCTTCCTTTATTGATTATTTTTTCTGTATTCATTAACAGCGGCGCTGATAGCAGCCGTAATATCATCAAAATTGCCGGGTTTTTGGAATTGCGCGGAAATTATAGGCTGAACGTTATCGCTCTTTTTCAGCGCCTGATCTTTTTTTACGTTTACTCTGACAAATATTAATAGAATTGCTCCAATCAGAGCGACAAGACCATAGTCCATCAATTTTGAGACCAAGTCTGCACTAAAAAAATCAGCCATTGCATCCTCCGATTAAATCTCATATTAGCTGAGAACCGGTTTATTTACAAGTGTTTATTTTAGTCTTTTTCTCAATTTACGCCGTTTGTTCCGCTCTGCTGAAGCATCTTCCCTGCTGACAGGCTTTTTTTCTTCATCCCCGTAAATACGGATTACTTCCCTGTCCGTTAGCCGTGAGGTAATAATGATCCAGATTACGCCGAACATCATCATGAAGAAACAGAGAATCTGCCCTGTTGTAAAACTTAAGGGAGGATGACTGTACGCAGCCGGAAGCGTATTTTTGACAAGTTCGATACGATAGCCAAGGTCTGCATCCGGTTCGCGGAAATATTCAATAAAAAAGCGGAAAAAACCGTAACACAGAAAATACATACCCACCATGAAACCTTTAAACGGTTTGCGGTTGCGCAGGAGCCATAAAACCGCCCATAATACAATCCCTTCAAAAAACGCTTCGTAGAGCTGAGAAGGATGGCGTGGCAGGTTCACCATGGCTCCGGTTATTTCAATGCCTGTTTTTGCGGCAATTTCCTGCACCCAGTTTTCGCTTGCAGGATGCTGAGCCGCATTGGGAAAGATCATTCCTATAGGGCTTGATGTAACCCTGCCGTAAAGTTCGGCATTTAAAAAATTTCCAATTCTTCCGAAGGTATAACCAAGCGGAATGCTTACGGCAAATATATCGCCGATTTCCCTGAAACTGAATTTTTTAACTTTTGCATAAATAACTACCGAGACCAGTCCGAACAAAGCGCCGCCGTGATAACTCATCCCCTGAAGTCCTGTAAATTGTCCGTTTTTAAACGGCCAGAAAATGAGCCAGGGCTGCATAATGTAGGTATTGCTGGTTTCGTATATAAGGGTAGAGAAAAGCCTTGCCCCTACAAGCAGAGATAATATTCCCCAAAAGAAAAGCCCTGATAAATCGTCATCTGACATGGGAAAATTCCGTTCTTTCACCTGTTTGCGGTACAGTAAAAACGCAGTTCCGAAGGAGAATATATACATAAGCCCGTACCAGCGCACAGGCAGTCCCGGTATTATTTCCGGCTTTATCCACGAAGGGAAAGGAATGGATAACAGCATTTTTATACCTTGTATCCCTGCTGTATGGCGCGGGTCAGTTTCAACTTTAAAAAATTGTTTTCTTTTTTTATTTTGGAAATTTCAAGCTGCTGGGATTTGATGGTTTCAATTAAATCCCCCTTGTTCATCGCTCCTGAATGCAGAAGGTCTTCAACATATTCCATCTTGCTGTCAAAATCCACTTCCGCTTCCACTTCCGCTTCATGGAAACTGCTGTCTATTTGTTTGTCGTCGGGAGTATATTCATCATCAGGACTCTGGAGAATCTTGTCCGCTATGCGGTAAATTGCCTGCGCAAGAATCGACTGAGGTTTATACAGGGTAATCGGCAGTCTGGACGCAAGAGCAGTATCCTGAATAACATCACGGTATATTATTCCCATGTGTTCGATTTTTAAATCAAGATATTCTTCGCATGAACGCCGGATTTTCATCGCGACATCCGCATCCCTGGGTTCATCTACCATATTCATGATTAGACGCGGACTGAAACATTCCAGACGCCTTGTAAACTTTTCATGTGAGGCGGGATCGATTTTTTTTATATCAGGAAGTATTTTCGGAATGTAGAGTTTATGATGCCCGCCGGAACTGTCTTTCCTGATTTTTTCAAGATGGGTGCGGGCAGGGGAGTCCTTGCTGAAAGAATTGTACATCATGCGGAAAACCGTGTTTTTTAAAAACACGTATGCGTTAAGAACCGCCGTTACTGCCGGAGCCGAAACAATAATTCCCTGATTGGATAAAAGGAAAAAATCAAGAATTGACTGATGCGTTCCAGCGCCCAGATCGAGGATTAGCATGTCTGTTTCATCTTTTAATGCAAGCAGCTGTTTAACAAGCGCTTTCCTTTGAATCATCGTAAGATTGGCAGTGCCGGGTATTTCGTTATCACCCGGGATGAACCGAAGACCGCGTATATCCGTTTCGGCAATTACGTCATTAAAATTTGATTTAGTATTGTTAAGGTATGTCCCGATACCCATCTGAGGCGCATGGTGTCCGAGTACCAGGTGAAGATTCGACGCTCCAAGGTCCAAATCCGCCAATATCACCCGTTTTCCTACCTGCGCAAAAGCTATAGCCATATTCGCTGAAACCAGGGATTTTCCCACCCCTCCCTTTCCGCTTGCTATTGGAATTATTCGCATTGTTTGACCTCCGTATCAGGCGAATCAGCCGTATTCATTGTTAATTCGTTCAAATTTTTATTCATATCCCTGAATACTGTTAAAATAGCGGCAAGTGCAATCAAATCTCCGCATAAAAATATTATTTCCGCTATTACATTGTAACCGGAGAACCAATCGGTTATTAAAAGGTGTTTGGAAACAAACGACCAAACCAGCATGGTAAAAATACCGATACATTTACCTGCAATAAATAACGGCAGATAGTTTTTATAACGCTGGGTGTCAATCAATAAAAAAAGCGCCATAAGCGGGAAAAGGGCTCCCGGAGCGATAAATGCCAGCCAAAAAAATGAAGTTGTTTCCGGAAGCATAAAAACCAGAGTGAATGCCAGTATTATGACTCTGATGCATTCATATATAAAAAGCCCTGATTTTATTATGCGGATTATTCCCATGTATTGAAGTTAATGGCTGAGGGGATATTAATCAAGAGGCAATTAAAGTGGAAAATAACGTAAAAAAATATTACAATATAAGTAGGAGCATTTATGAAATTAAGTTATATCCCATTTATATGTTTTCTTTTATTGATTTTTTCTGGGTGCGCAAAACCGCCGGTTGCGGAAATGACAAGCGCCAGAGAAGCTGTTTTCAGGGCGGAAAATGATTCAGGCGCGGTTGCGTTCGGCGGCGCTTTTCTCGCGCGTGCGCGCGATGAATTAAGGCTTATGGAGGCTGCGGCTGATTCCAAGCAATATGACACTGCAAAAGCTCATGCCGCCGAAGCGATAATTGCGGCTGAAAGAGCCATAACTGACGGCAGAACATCAGCTGTCAGGGCAAGAGAGGAAGCGGCGTCTCTTTTGGCTGATCTAAAACCTGAAATTGATGAAACCGCAAGGAATGTAGCCGGAGCCCGTAATTCAAATATGGATCTGGATTATAACGCGCTTGATCGGGACATCACTAGGGCTTATGAAAGAGCAGACCTTGCGCAAGCCGATCATTCAGCCGGCAGGTATCAGGATTCTTTGGAAAAATCAAAAAGCGTCCGCGCGGATCTTTTCGATATAAATCAAAAAGTCGCAAACGCGGTAACCAGAAGAAAATAAGATCATTTTATGGGTAGATCAAAAAGCAAGAGTAAGACCCTTTCAAAACAGCATGTTATCTCGGCTCTTGTAGAAAACAGAGCGGGAACATTGAGCAGGGTAGCAGGGCTTTTCAGCCGCCGCGGTTATAATATTGACAGCCTGACTGTCGGCGAGACGGAAGATCCTTCTGTTTCCAGAATGACAATTGCGGTAACCGGAGAGGAACGCATACTTGAGCAGATAGTAAAGCAGCTTGAAAAACTTGTTGATGTTATTGCTGTCAGGGAACTGGATAGCTTTTCCTGTCTGCGAAGAGAGATTGTTCTTGTTAAAATCGGAGCGGATGAAAGCAGCCGGCCTGCTGTTCTTGAAATTGCCGGTATTTTCCGCGCGAGGGTTGTGGATGTTTCACAGTCTACCATTACTGTAGAAGCCACAGGCAGCGTTGAAAAACTTAACGGTCTTATTTTACTTATGCGTCCCTATGGTATTCTTGAACTTGCGCGCACCGGTCTTGTAGCTCTTGATCGCGGCGCTCAAGCGCTTTCTGTTTCAGAAGATCAGCAGCAACAGGAGAGCAGTTTTTAGTCGCCTTCAGCTGTGTTCATTAACTGCGTATATTTCATTCCGTCTGTCAGGGTTTTTATGAAATTTTCCGTTTTAAGTATTTTTATAATTCCGTCTATTTGGGCAGAATCGTTATTTCCCTCAGGCAGCAGGAAACAAACAGGTTTTTTCTTTCCGTTTGATTTTAAATAAGCCCATGATTCAGAGCAGTAAAACCCTTCAGGAGGCATTGATGTTTTTATTACAATGCCTGCGATTATATTGGCCTCCCTGATTATTTTCTCATCGTCGCCGAAACTCAAATTTACGCTGTCTTTAAGAATAATTTGCTTTTTAAGGCGCTGCCCGATTTCATGAAGCAATGAGATTTCCAGTCCTTCAAGGATTCCGCTTCGCCTGTGAAGCAAAGGCATCCGCAGCTTTGTTTCTCTTACATAAACAAGCAGTTTTTTTGAATCTTTGATTTTTTTATCTGTTTTCTGCCTTTTTTCAATATGTTTATTTGTTTTTATAGAAAGTATTTCTGATTCTTTTACATTATTGTCATTTCTGCGTGATGCGATAAGGCTTGCCGCAGCCATATTGACATACGCAATCAGGAAATTCCTGAACGGCTCGATTATTGGATTGATAACGATTAAAATTAACAATACCGCTTCCACGGGCAGACCCAACGGTATTAGGACGATGCTGATCAATGGCAGTGACGCTATCCCAGGCGCTCCTATTGCCGCGATTCCGGCTGTTATCACTCCTGCGAAAATAATTAGATAATGTATTGGTTCAAAAGACATATTATAAATCTGCCCGGTAAAAAAAACCGCAAGGGCAAAATAAAAAATATTTCCGAAACTTCCAAGCGTCATCCCCAGGGGGAGCGTCAGATTAACCGCAGATGAGTTAAAATTCATTTTCTTTTCAAGACATTCAATCGCGCTTGGAATAGCCGGCATTGGGCTGCGAGAAACAAACGCGAGTATAGCAGGTTCGAATAACATGGAAAATAATTTAAAAGGATTTAATACACCCGATCTTAGCGAAATAATTATTGTGCAGATTAACCAAATTACAGCAATTCCGATACCGAATAGGATTAAAAAGTCTGACATGGCTGTGAATACCGTAAGACCGCCTGCCGCAATAAGGCTTGCAAAAATACATATAAGCGCAAAAGGAAGCAGGCATAAAGATCCGCTTACAAGTTTCTGTAAAGCCTGAAATACTAAAGTACACAGATTTATAAGAAGCGAAGCTGATTTCTTCGGCAGGAATCCCATTGCGATTCCGAATATGACGGAAAAGAACAAAACAGCCATTAAACTGCCGAACGGGAGGATGTAAAAAATATTGGTATTTGCTTCCATGACTGCGGCTTCCTGCTCTGAAGCGAAAAACCTGAACAGAAACGAACGGGAATCTCCATTGAAACCTGAACCTGGTTTGCCCAATAAACCTGCAGCCATACCTGTGACAGCGCATAGAATCATAAAGATAATGAAAATATAAACCATCTTTCCGAACAGCTTTGCGCAAGTCTTATTTTGCATCAGTTTACCGAGACCAGAAGCAATCGCAGTGATAACAAGCGGAATTGCCGCCATCTGTAAAAAGAAAATATAAAGCTCTCCCGGGAATAATAATATCTTTGAAAAGTCATCTATTCCCAATAGACCTGAAATTTGCCCGTTTATTATACCGGTATAAATACCAATTGCCGCTCCCAATAAGATTGTTACCGGATGTTTTAAAATTCGTTTCATTTTTTCCCTTGTCCTGTTGAGGCCTTTCCGAAACTAACATTGGTTTTGGAAAAAAGCCCTGTTTTTTAAATTTTAACAGAATTAAAACAGGTTTTCAAGGAAAACCGGCGTTTAGAGCGGCAGAAGACTATATTTCTCCCGGAAACGGAGGTTCCGCGCCATGACGCGTGCAGACGAAGGAGGCGGCTTTATTGGCAAAAGACAGGGCGTCATATAGATCGTTTTCACTCAAATTCGCTATTGCATTAGGTGACAATTTATCCCTCTGTTCAAGCCAGACAAGGAACGCCCCGTGGAATGTATCTCCCGCTCCTACTGTATCGGCAAGTATGGGGATATGAACGCCGGGAGCGCTTGCCTTTACAATATTTCCGTCATCCCGGCGCAATAAGGCGGCGGCTCCCTCATGACCGAGCGTTAAAATCGCAAGGCGTGTTCCCATGGCGGTTAATTTTTCAAGAGCCTCTTCCGTACCGGAATTGGGATGAATATATTCAAAATCTTCAAGGGATATTTTTACAATGGTAGAAGCTCCTGCCCATTTTTCAAATCTTTTTAAATAGGCGGATTTATTCTTGATCATAAACGGACGGATGTTGGGATCAAAGGTTATGACTTTTTTCCGGTTTTCATCCCTGAAAATAAAATTTTCGATTGTAGAAGCTATTGGTTCCATAGCCATTGATATTGATCCGTAAACAATGCAATTGATGCAGGGCAGCAGCTCAAGCGGAAGTTCATCAGACGACAGCAGACGATCCGCCGTTCCTTCATCATAAAAGGCATACTGTGGCTCCCTGCCTTCTTCTGTTTTTATAAAAGCCAAAACTGTATTTTCAGGAGCGCGTACAGACAAATTTTTTACATTATTTTCCGTGAGCCGTTTTACCTGCATATCTGCGAAAAAACTTTCAGAGAGACGTCCAAGAAATGAAACATCCGAGCCAAGCCTGCCTATGGCGATGGATGTATTATAAGCGCATCCTCCTGGTAAAGGTCTGAAAACATCACCTATGCCTGAAACGGGAGAAAGTATCATATCCATAACGGCTTCGCCGATGCATAAGATCATTTCTTATTGTTGCACAATTATTTGATTTTTTCTATAAAAGAAGTATGGCAGACAATGCAAAGCTCAGGAGAATCAGGATATTGGATACTACACTCAGAGACGGCGAACAGGCTCCCGGGTGCAGTATGAATATAAATGAAAAAATTGAAGTTGCAAAACGGCTGGAAAGGCTTGGCGTTGATATAATAGAAGCGGGTTTTCCTGTTTCAAGTTCCGGAGACATGGAATCTGTTAAAGTAATTGCTTTTTCCGTAAAAAATTGCATTGTCGCAGGTTTGAGCCGCTGTCTTGAAAAAGACATTGACGCGGCGCGGGAAGCGCTTGTAAAATCGGCAAGTCCGCGTATTCATGTTTTTCTTGCGACATCGCCTGTTCACATGGAATATAAGCTTAAAATGAACAGGGAACAGGTGCTGGAACAGGCTGTTTTTGCCGTAAAATACGCTAAAAAATTCTGCAGCGATATTGAATTTTCCGCCGAAGACGCTTTCCGCAGCGATCCCGGATTTGTCTGCAAGGTATTCGGCGCGGCAATTAAAGCCGGAGCTCTGACAGTTAACTTTACGGATACAGTAGGTTATGCGATGCCGCAGGAATTCGGCGAACGCATTCGTTATGTGAAAGAGCATACGTCAGGAATAGAGAAGGCGTGTCTTTCTGTGCATTGCCACAATGATCTTGGGCTTGCCGTAGCGAACAGTATTTCTGCGGTTTTCTGCGGAGCGGATCAGGCTGAGTGTACGGTTAACGGAATCGGCGAACGCGCAGGAAACGCGTCGCTTGAGGAGCTTGTCATGGGGCTTAAGGTTCGCTGCGATTATTTCGGCGTACAAACCCAAATCGACACTTCGCAGATATATTCTGTAAGCCGCCTTGTTTCCCATGTTACGGGAGTAAAGCTTCAGCCGAATAAGGCGGTAGTCGGCGAAAATGCGTTTGCGCATGAAGCGGGCATTCATCAGCATGGGATTCTTGTAAAACGCGAAACTTACGAGATAATGACCCCTGAATCAATCGGTATTCCCAAAAACCGCATAGTTCTTGGAAAACATTCCGGCCGTCATGCTTTTGAAGAACGTTTAAAGGAACTTAATATAACGCTTGATAATGAAACTTTTGAAAAAGTATTTGAAGGTTTTAAAGATCTTGCTGATAAAAAGAAAACTGTAAGCGATCGTGACATTGAAGCGCTTGTAATGGATAATACGGCTTCTGTTCCGGAAACATGGAAGCTTGATCATTGGGCGGTAAACACAGGCTCCGCTCTTGGCGCATCCGGCGTTATACGGTTACAGAATAAAGACGGAAAATTTGAAAAACTGGTTTCGATGGGAGATGGTCCTCTTGATTCCGTATTTAAGGCGATTAATAAAATTACAGGAAGGGAGCCTGAGCTTGAACTGTATGAACTTGGCGCCATCACAGGCGGTTCGGCTTCGCAGGGGGAAACAATGGTTAAAATCGCTCTTGACGGACGGCGCTGGAATGGGCGCGGAGTTTCAACAGATGTGATAGAATCTTCAATAAAAGCGTATTTGTCGGCGATTAACGCAATGGAATATGAGATGGGAATGAAAAATGAAAATTAATGATAATTGCGATATAGAGATACTTGATACAACTCTGCGTGACGGCGCACAGGGAGAAGGAATAACATTTTCACTGAGGGATAAACTTGCCGTAACGGAAACCCTTGATGAACTTGGCGTTGCGTGGATAGAAGCCGGTAATCCGGGAAGCAATCCAAAGGATATGGAATTTTTCCGTCTTGCTTCTTCGTTAAATTTGAAAAACGCGAAAATATGCGCTTTTGGTTCGACAAGAAAAAAAGGCATAAAAGCGCGTGAAGACAGTCAGCTTCGTTCTCTTCTTGACGCGGGAACGGAAGGAGTTGTTATATTCGGCAAAAGCTGGGATCTTCATGTAAGTTATGTGCTGCAGGTAGAACCGGAAGAGAATATTGCCATGATTGCCGAAACAATTGCCTTCTTAAAAGAAGAAGGCCGCACAGTAATTTATGACGCCGAACATTTTTTTGACGGCTGGAATGAGAATCCTTCCTATGCTCTATCTTCGATAAAAACCGCCTGCGAAGCGGGCGCTGATCGCATTGTGTTATGCGATACGAACGGCGGGAATTTTCCGGGTAAAGTCGCGGAAGCGGCAGACTGTGTTGTAAAAACGCTTGCCTGCGCAAATATCGGAATACACGCGCATAATGACTGCGGGCTTGCGCTTGCGAACAGTATTGCCGCAGTACAGTCAGGCTGTAATCATGTTCAGGGAACTCTTGTCGGTTTCGGAGAAAGATGCGGCAATACTCCGCTTGCCGCTCTTATTCCATCTTTGGAATTAAAGCTGGAACTTCGCTGTCTGCCGCATGGAAACCGTATCCGTATAGGAGAGCTGACAAGAAGAGTTGCAGAAATAGCGAATGTAATTATTAGCGATGATATGCCGTATATCGGGAGTCACGCTTTTTCACACAAGGCGGGAATGCACACCGACGGCATTATAAAAACAAGCCGTTCGTTTGAGCATGTCAGTCCCGCATCTGTCGGCAGTGAGCGCCGTCTTTTACTGAGTGATATAAGCGGAAAAGCCGCCATTGCCGAGAGGGTAAAAAAAATTGAACCTTCGATAAACAAGGATCATCCGGTAATTGTTTTGTTAGCTGAAAAACTTAAAAAACTGGAATCTGAAGGATGGGCTTATGAGGGAGCGGACGCAAGTTTTGAAATATTAATCAGGCGGGAACTTGGAAATTACAAACCGTTTTTCAATATAGAAGCCTGCCGTGTATTCAGCGAACACCCTGTAAGCGAGAAAATTGCCTGTTCTCACGCATGGGTAAAAGTTTTGGTTGGAGATCAACATGAGATTGCCGCCGCCGAAGGAGTCGGTCCTGTAGGAGCCCTTGACAGCGCCCTTCGCCGCGCTCTTTCCCGTTTTTTCCCCGCTCTTGAAAAAGTTAGGCTTGAAGATTACAAAGTAAGGGTAATTGACGGCAAGGAAGCCACCTCCGCGCGCGTAAGGGTATTAATTGAATCTACAGACGGGCATCGCAGTTGGAATACGATGGGAGTATCCGCTGACATTATCGCAGCAAGCTGCGCCGCGCTTGAGGATTCGATCGAATATATGCTGATTAACGGAAAATGATGTACACAGGAGCCAGGATACTTGTTGAATCTCTCATTTCTAACGGCGTGGATACGGTTTTTGGATATCCCGGCGGCGCTGTTTTGGATATTTATGATGAACTTTACAGATACAGGGATCGTATCCGTCATATTCTTGTAAGCCATGAACAGCACGCATCTCATGCCGCAGACGGATACGCCCGTTCAAGCGGCAGAACAGGAGTATGCCTTGCCACTTCAGGACCCGGCGCTACAAATCTTGTAACAGGAATTGCGACTGCCTTTGCAGATTCAATTCCTATTGTGGCGATTACGGGGAACGTCAGCATTCCGCTTCTTGGAAAAGATAGTTTTCAGGAAGTGGATATCGCAGGGGTAACAATGCCTGTTGTGAAACATAACTGGATTGTGGAAGATGTGCGCGATTTGGCTGATATTATCCGCGAGGCTTTTACTGTCGCAAAATCGGGAAGACCGGGACCTGTTCTTGTCGATATTCCAAAAGATGTCGGCAGCGCGTTATGCGAATACAGTCAGTCCGCGGATAAAAATTTAATTTTTTTCGGGCGTGCGCAGAGGCTTTTAAAAAAAACCGCTCTGAGGACTTTCAGCGAAGCTGATATTGATAATGCCGTAAATTTAATAGAAAAATCAAAACGCCCGATGATTTATGCGGGAGGCGGAGTAATCCAGTCAGGATCAAGTACAGAGGTTAAAAAGTTAGCGGAACTTTTAAAAGCTCCTGTCGCCTTGTCGCTGATGGGTATGGGCGCCATTCCTTCAGATCATCCCTTGTGTACAGGTTTGATTGGAATGCATGGAACATCTTTTTCCGCAAGAGTTGTTCAAAAAACGGACTTGTTAATCGCGGCCGGCTCCCGTTTTTCAGAGCGCGTAACAGGCAGCATTGATAAAATAGCGCATAACGCCAGGATTCTTCATATTGATATTGATCCTGCGGAAATAAATAAAAACATCAAAGCCGACGTATCAGTTACCGGAGATTTGAAAATTGTATTAAAAAAGCTTGTAAAGAAACTTCCGGGGAATTATTCAAATGAATGGAATGATGAAATAAATAAATGGAAGACTGAAAAGCAAAAAATAAAAGATAAGAAATCCTTTTCTCCGCGTTTTATCATTCAGGAAACCGCTAAAATTTTAGGAGAAAAGGCGATAGTAGTTACCGATGTCGGTCAGCATCAAATCTGGACAGCTCAATATTATCCGTTTAAAAACGCCCGCAGTTTCTTAAGCTCAGGAGGCATGGGCACAATGGGTTTTGGCATGGGAGCGGCGGCAGGCGCAAAAATCGCGAACCCTGACAGACCTGTCGCGCTTTTTACAGGAGACGGCTGTTTCCGCATGAATTGCGCGGAGATGGCAACGCTTGTAAAATACTCTCTTCCGGTTCTGATTGTCATTTTCAACAACCGCACCCTTGGAATGCTGCGCCAGATGCAGACTGTTTTTTATGAGTCCAATTATTCACAAACCGATCTTGATGACAGAGGTCCTGATTTTATCAAACTTGCGGACGCTTACGGCGTACGGGGCTTTCGCGTAACAGACTGCGCGTCTTTTTTGGAAGCGGCAGCCGGAGGAATGGATATTATTGCTTCCGGTAAACCCGTTTTGATAGAGGCAATAATCGGCAAAGATGAGAAAGTTTTTCCCGTACCGCCTGCAGGATAATCCGCAGGCTTAACCCTCTAATGTTTTCCGCTATTCCCCTGCGCACCACTTTAAAGCGTTTGTAAGTAATTGCTGAAACTGGCTGTTCAGCCACACAGGAAGAAGGTGACCCGGAGTAAGAACGCAAATACGCCCCTTTCCACAAGCGCGTACATACCCTGCGGCGTATATTGCCGCGGGAGTGTTAAAGTACGGCTCCTGCTCGTATTTGCTTTCTTCTCCCTGTGGCGGAGAATATGAAGCAAGCAGTACGTCGGCATCGGGAGCGGTTATTTCGATTCTGTAGTGCTCGTCTGTTTCGCAAAAAAGACCAACTCCCTCCGTTACAGGATGAGGTTTAATGGGCTGTACTGTTACAGGGCAGTTATTCGGATGCCCTTTAAAACGGCAGCCGATTAAATTGTCAAGCGCTTCGGTATTTTTCCCGTTGACTGTCGCGCTGTGAACAGCTACAAGCCCTCCTCCGCCTTCAACATAATCTGTAAACGCCTTCTGAACAGCGTCGGTTTTCCATGACTGCTTGTCGGTCTGCGAAACCTCATCCATCTTGCACATAAGTACAACAGGATACTGAGGCAGTATGTCTTTAGAAAAATCATTCGCGCTTGAAATGATGTCGAATTGAAAGCCTTTCTGCGCAAGAGGCGCAACGCCGTCAACAGCCACTTGTCCCGGATGATAAAAATCATCGCAAAGTAATAATACACGCATGGTTAATCCTCTCCTTAATATGGAAAAAAACTTATACTTCTGTATAGAAGTTTTCTATAACAGTATTTTACTGCTGATATTACTGCTTTTTCAAGCGAAGCACATTGAGTAATAAAGAAACGCTCGAAAAACACATTGCCGCTGCCGCTATCATTGGATTTAAAAACCCAATCGCCGCGATTGGAATGCCTAAAATATTATAGCCAAACGCCCATACCAGATTTTGTTTTATATTTTTTATGGTCGCGCGGCCAAGTTTTATAGCGGCTGGAACATCCATTAAATCTGAATGCATAAGAACAATATCCGCCGATTCAATTGCGATGTCAGTTCCATTCCCTATTGCAATCCCTACATTTGCCTGAACAAGCGCAGGAGCGTCATTTATACCATCGCCTGTCATCGCTACTGTTAAACCGTTACTCTGTAGCTTTTTAACTTCATTGGCTTTATCCTGCGGTAAAACTTCAGATAACACATGATCAATACCGACCTGATTTGCTATTATTTTCGCTGTATTATGATTATCACCTGTAATCATGGCGGTTTTAATACCCAAATCATGCAGTTTTTTTATTGCATCTTTACTTGATTTTTTTACCGCATCCGCTGCGGCTATAAGACCTGCAAGATCATTGTTAATGGCAATATACATAGGCGTTTTACCTTCTTTGGCATATCTTTCATAATCTGCTTCCAGCTTTGCATATTGTATGGCATTTTCATTCATAAATTTACTATTTCCAATTTTAATAATATTATTATTAATGACAGCTTCTATACCATGACCTGTAAATGATTTAAAACTCTGTGCATTTAATATTTCGATATTTCTATTTAGCGTTTCATTAATAATCGCAGCTCCTATCGGGTGTTCAGAACCTTTTTCCGCAGAAGCTGCAAGCTGTAATAAATAATTTTTTTCTATTCCTTCTACAGTTAAAATATCTGTAACCATAGGTTTTCCTTCGGTAATCGTGCCTGTTTTATCAAAAACAATCATGTTAATTTTATGCGCTATTTCCAGCACTTCACCGTTTTTAAATAATATTCCATTTTCCGCTCCCCTGCCTGTACCAACCATAATTGCCGTTGGTGTCGCAAGCCCCAAAGCGCAGGGACAGGCTATAACAAGAACAGAAATAAAAACTTTTAATGAAAATTCCATATCACCATTGGTAATAAAAAACCATATAATCCCTGCCAGTAACGCGAATACGCAGACAATCGGCACAAAATAACCTGATACAATATCAGCTGTTTTTGAAATCGGCGCTTTTTTACTTTGCGCGTTCTCCACTAATTTTATTATTTGCGCAAGCACAGTATCGCCGCCTATTTTTTCAACTTTAAATTGAATAAGACCGGTTGTATTAATTGTTGCGGCATAGACTGTATCACCGGTCTTTTTTTCAACAGGCATACTTTCACCTGTTAGCATTGATTCATCAATAAACGTGCAGCCGGTTTTTATTGAACCATCTACAGGAATTTTCGCTCCAGGCTTCACGATTAGTATGTCTCCAATTTTTACTTGATTAACCGGTATTTCAATTTCTTTTCCGTCATTAATAATAATTGCATTATTGGGAGCAAGTTCCATAAGTTTTTTTATTGCTTCGCCTGTTTTTCCTTTTGCGGCGGCTTCAAGCAAACGTCCAAGTAATACCAGAGTAATAATCACGCCAGCGCTTTCAAAATACAAAGATTCAACATGCGAAATATTTCCTTTATAGATCTGCAATATATTAAAAACACTGTATAAAACAGCTGAAGCCGTACCGATAGCTATTAGAGAATCCATATTCGGGCTTTTTTGCATTAAAGAGATAAATCCGACAGTATAAAATTTATACCCAATAATTATAACAGGAATAGTTAAAAATAATTGTAATAAAGCAAAACCAAGCGGATTATTTTCCATACTATGATGAAACAATACAGAGAAAGGTAAATTCACTATTGTAATCATGGGAGACATTGCTATATACAAAAGCGGAAAGGCGAAAACCGCAGAAATAAAGAATTTAATTCTTAATATGGTAATTTCATTATAGCTATTTTTTTTATTTTTATCAATTTTTGTATCCTCGTATTCATATGCTTCATAACCTATATTTTTTATAACTTCTTTTATATTTATAGCAGTTAATTTTGAATTATCATATTCTACGAACAATTTTTCGTTCGCGTAATTTACAACCGCCTGTTTTATGCCTGGCAGCTTATTAACAGTTTTTTCGATACGCTGCGCGCAAGCGGCGCACCCCATACCTATAATATTGAAATTTTGCGTATTCATATACTATTAATATATAGTATATTTGACTTGTTCGACAACTGCGAATCTTCGGTTCGAATTACTTGTCTCACAAGTCCATTGTAAGGTAATTATGAACATTTTGCTTCATTTTTTCTATAGATTTAATCTCCATAAAAATTTGAACATCTGCAATGCGGACATTTTAAGAAGTCTATCTTAACACTTTGGAGACAATTTTTACATTTTTTTCTTTCCAGCGTTTCTGTTTCTTTTTCAAAGATGTCAGAGGTAGATTTTTTTGATTTTTTCTTAAACAGTGATTTAAACATGATATTCCTCCAAATAAATAATATTTCTCTAATAATAATTTAACTATTATCGAAGCTTGATAATGAACAATCTCCATCATAAATAAAAAATATTTTTGATTAAAAATGTTCATTTATTAATTTATATTTGGTATATTATATCTAACATTTTTGGAGAAATTATATGATTAAACCTTTTGATTTGCTTATGGGCGTATTAAATGAAATTGAGGAGAGGCTTAGAGATGATATAAACACTGACACCTTGGCAGCCAAATACTCGCTTTCATCAAGCCATTTACAGCGTATTTTTCAATTTACATTCGGGCAGTCTATTGGAACATATATACGGTTAAGAAAATTATCCGCCAGTATAGAAGATTTATTAAATACAGATTTGAATGTTTTAACTATTGCTTTGGATTACGGTCTTGGTTATGAACAATCATATATAAGGGCATTTAAGCGGGAATTTGGATTAACGCCCGGACAATTACGAAAATCCGCGCAAATAATTAAAATAAAACCCCCATTGCAGTTATTTGATTCCAATAAGTTTAATGACGGAATTTCTTTCGGACCGGATTTTGTAATGATTCCAAAATTTCATGCTATCGGAAAAAAGTATAAAATACCAATTAGTGAGCAATATATATTGCCTCCTATACTCATGAATCACTTTTATAATAATGAGCGCAAAGAAATTAAAAATCCAATAGAGCAAAATGAAATTATCTGCATATCAACAGAGGCGGAAAATAACGCGGATTATTGCTACTATATGCCATCAGTACATGTTAAATCCCTGGATGAAATTCCGGACGGTTTTGATACTTTTACTTTCTCTTCTTCGCTTTGCGCCAGATTTCATTTTGTCGGACCGCAAGAAACACAAATTAATATAATTGAAGCAAAAAATAATTTTTTAATTATTGATAATTTTATGAAAAATATTAACCAAAATTATCTGCATAAACGAAAAGAGATAACAATTGACAGGATTTATCCATCCGCCTACGCCGGAAAATTTAAATTATGGGAATGGTTTACTCCTGTTGTCAGGAAAACATAACCTCTATCCGCTTTACGATCAAACCGCCAGAAAGTTTTTCCTGTTTTTTCAGCGAATACAGTATCATGGGTAATGATGACAGCTGCTCCGGCATATTCACATATTGCATCCGCAAGTGACATTGCGGAAACAGAATCCATATGGTTAGTCGGCTCATCAAGCAAAATAAGGGAAACACAGCGCCTCATGGCAAGGGCAAAACAGAATTTGCGGGCTTCTCCGGGGCTTATATCATGTGAGCCGAAAAGAGCATCAGGCTCACTGCCGAGACGGTAAATCACAGAATACACATCTCCTTTTTCTTTTTCGTTCAGGTTTTGCAGTTCATTATAAGCAGCTTTTATATCATGTTTGTCAAGCTCCTGAGGTAAATACCATAAATCAAGAGCTTTTGAGCTGATCGCGGCATGTAAGTATTTCAATAACGATGTTTTCCCGCTGCCGTTAGGACCGCATAAAACAATTCTGGAATCGTTTCTTATTTCCAGAGCTTCGTGATCAATTGTGTAATAACCAAGATCGATTTTCCCTTGCTCAATATAATAAAGGACTTTTCTTTCGCTTTTTCTGCCTGCCAGTCCTGCGCCTGTTTTACGCAAGCCAAGAGCATCGGTTCTGCTTAAAGCCGCCTCTTTTTGAATCAGAACACCGTTCAAAGCCGCTATTTTTTGACCGCCTCTTTTATCTTTTCCTGTAAGTCTTGCAAGATTTATCTTTGCTCTGGAATCGGAATCATGCCGGGAAATATTTTTCTTTGTCATTGCCTTTTGCTTTTTTTCTTTTGCATGGCGAACCGCTTCTTTTTTTGCCTTTGTTATTTCCCGGACTTCTGCGGACAGGATACTTCGCAGTTCCCGTTTTTCATCCTGTTCTTTTTCAAAAACCTTAAAAGCCTCAAGTGGAGGCAAAGCAAAAATAAAAGCACGTGAAGGCGCATCCGGTTCTGCGACCAGCATAACGCTTGAAGATGCAAGGGAATTCATGAAGCTCATGTTGTGAGACACAACAATACCTGTTCCATGAAAATGTTTAAGCGCGTTAAGCAGAAGTTCCATTGTTTCCCTGTCTATGTGATTGGCAGGTTCATCTAAAAGAAGTACCGCCGGTTTTTGTATCAGAATATCAGCAATAAGACAGCGTTTTTTTTCACCGCCTGAAAGTGTATCCCAGCGTTCAATCCAGTCATTTTTTGCGTCAAGCTTGTGCAGAAGAGCGTGAAAATCAGGATCATTAAGGATATCAGGATCGGAAAAACAATCCGGCGCTTTTTCCGCAGTTTGAGGACATACTACAATGGTTCCGCCTGAAGATATATTTCCTGAATCAGGAACAAGAGCGCCGCTTATAAGGCGCAGAAGCGTAGATTTACCCGATCCATTTGCTCCTGTCAGGGCTGTCCAGCCGGAGAAATTGAGGTTAAGGTTTTTAAACACCGGCTTTGAACCGTATGCAAACGATAAATTATTGATTGCCAGCATGTATTTTAATTATAACATAACAATTTTTTAATTATTACAATCGATTATCGTTCCAATTATTTCTTTTTTATCATTTTCTGCAAAAAAACACGTATTTGGATTTCTTTTTTTTAATCTATTCAAATAATATTTTGAATCATCCTGGTCATTTATTCCAACTCCGTCAATTATATAACTCAATTCATAAATAAGCCCAATCATATATCGCTCCTATATAAATGTTTTTTTATGAATTTAACAATACCTGAAAATCCTTTTTGAACTTGCGGATCAATAAAATTCTGATCAAATACATGATCCCCATTTTCTATAGTTACCAACTCAGTCTCAACGCCCATTTCTCTTAATTTTTCATACATCATTACTGATTGTTTATATGGAACATCTGTATCTTGATTGCCGTGTAAAAACATTGTAGGCGGATAATCTTTTGCAATGTTATCAATAACATTATATTTCTTTAATAATTTTAAATCCAAAACAGGATCCATTTTTGTTACTTCTTGAACCCAAACTCCATGTTGTCTGCAATAGATATAAAAATTAATTCTATCCCATTTCCCGTTAGTAATTTCATTTCTTCCCAAATATTTTATTGCTTTTTCTCTATTTATAATTGGTTTTTTACAATAGAACTCACTCGGCTGCGCATACCAGTCACCTAAAATATCACCATAACCATATAATGAAATAATAGCTTTGGGTTTAAAATCCATTGTTCCTGTTAATAGACTTAAATATCCGCCTGCTGAACCTCCCATAATCGAAATTTTATTTTTATCAAAATCATACCATTCAACCGCTTTCGTTCTAACCCATTCAATCGCATCCCGAATATCTTCAATTATTAATTCAAATTTTGTCTCCGGAGCTAATCGATAATCAATGTTCACTATACTAAATCCGGCATTAAGAAAATATTCTATTTGTTCTGCCGGCAGCCATCCTCTTGTTCCAAAAATTAAAGCTCCGCTATGAATATAAATTATAACAGGTGAGTTAGGACATTGATAATATACATCAGCGTTTATAGGGCAATTACCCACTTGTTTATAAATCCTTGTTTCTTTCATATTGTTACCATAAAAATAATGAGATTATACAATATAATAGTAATATTACCATTATAAAATCTAGTGCCCTTTTGTAGTTACTAAATATTTTATTAAACAACTAACCAAATAATCCCCGCCAAATGGACAAAAATGTTTATTTAAAAACCAATTTTTGGTATATTTTGACCTTATGCAAGGATTTTTTGACTTTTTTGAAAGCCTTTTAAAAGATATAGAAAAGGGCTAAAGGAGAATATAAACACAGACACCCTTGCAAACAATTATTCTCTGTCTACAACCCATTTACGGCGGCTTTTTCAATTCGTTTTTAACCAGCCGATGGGAACAAATATCCGTTCCAGAAAATTGTCATCCAGCATGGAAAAATTGGCAGAAAATCTTTATATACCTTTTTTTGCGTTTTTCTTGATAGATGATAGTATTTACTACGATAAAGTCATGCTTACCAGAATAGAGACAACAATTATACAAAATATTGAGCATACTATGGATAATATTAAAAATGGTATTCTCAGTAAATATTTTTAAGTTTTAACACACCTTTGCAACTGTCGCATAACGTTCTTGGTAGCCTAGTCGCTTCAACGGCGTACAGTTACAGTCCTGTTAGGCGGAGTAAAAGTACTTACATAATTATTATTTAATGAATCAAAACAACGCTAACTTTTTACAATTTCAGTTTTTCATGTATTTAGTTCTAAAAAAGTTCAAATTTGGAAATAAAAATACAGTATCAGAAACAGGTCCATTATAAAGCTCAAAATCATCTATAATTCCGCTTCCATTTAGCGGTTCATTATTAATAACAAGATCATACCAAATTTCAAACTGCGAATAAACATTTCCTTTTTCATATTCACTATTTATTCTTTTAACCTCATCATCTTTAAGAAATCTTTCAATAATAATGTAATAATGAATGTACTTATCGTCTCCCTCAACTTGTTTTACTGATAATGGTTCACTCATTTTTGAAAGTAATATTTTACCATTTTTTTCCGAATAAACCAGATCAAATCCACTATCTAAACTTCCACTCTCATCTGTTTCTTGATTAAGGTAAACATAAATATTAATATTATCTCTTTCCAATAAAATCTCATAATCACCGATTACAATGAATCCATTGGTATAATCAAAATAACCAATATGATCATGACCAAGATACTGAATGGGTATACAGAAAAAAGAAGCTGAATCATTTTTCAAAAGAAATATTGATAAAGTATTTTTAAACGAAATATTATATTGACGTTTGGTTGTGTTTGTGCAATTTAAGAGAATAATTGCCATAAATAATACAAAAATACATAAACAGATATTCTTTATCCTTTTCATTAAATTACAATATGGTATTTTTTAAGTATTGTCAAGATGTTTCAATAAATGCTCACTTTTATTTCGTCTAACGTTCTAAGTAACTGACGTTTTGTCAGCCTGGATAAGGGCTTGCGCAGCAAGAACATGGCTGGCAAAATGTGGGTGAGGGAGGCGTGGGAACGAGCGAAGCGACTGACCAGCCGACCGACCCCCGAGGGCGCGAACAGCGCCCGCAGCAGTTACCGTTTATTAAGCGCTGGTTTTTTCTTTTATTCTATTATTACAATTCTTCCTCACCGTTTTTTAAATATTTTTCAGATTCTGAAAATAATTTTGAAAGAATATCACGTTCTCATTCACCACCCGCTAATATTTCTATTGAATTCCATTCATTTTTTGCAAAATAATGTTTTATACCATTATTATCTGTCACACAAAGCATTACATCAATACATGACACATAATACAAATCTAGTGTCCTGTTTTATTCGGTTAGCAAAATAACACAATGCGTTAAATCCTTATTACATAAGTATTTAACTTAACATTATACTCCGTCATTTGAAAAAAACAGGACACTAGGGGTTATTCCGCTGGCGTAAATTTAAACCCTGTTCCGTCCCTGCTGACATTTCCTATGCCGGGATAGTAAATATGCATCCCGCCTACAGAAATATTGTTGGCGGCGGCATATTCAAGAATACGCCTGCGTGTCGCGGCTGAGGCGGACGGATCAACATCCCATGCGGTATTAATTTCCGGCACTGGAAACTGAACATCGGTTGAATGCAATAGATCTCCTATTACTAAAAACTGTGCCCTTCGATCTTCAATAAGAAAAGCAGTGTGTCCCGGCGTATGTCCGTATGCCGCGATGGGAGTAATACCTGTAACAAGAGATCGCAATCTGCCGCCCAATTCGCCGGGCTGGAAAGTTATGACATTTGATCCGTACAGTTCAAGAACACCCGAGGCATGACTGACATTGGTTACTGTAAAATGCGTATGATCTATCGCGGGAACATAAATCTTCGCGTTTGGAAAAGCGCGTTCTCCGTTCCTTCTAAGACCGCCGAAATGATCGCCGTGCAGATGAGTCAGAAAAACAGCGTCGATTCTTGCAGGATCTACTCCAAGTCCTTTGATTTTTTCGTATATGACATCGCCGCTTCCAGTTCCTGTGTCTATAAGATACGTTTTTCCCAGCGCTTTAATCAGAAAGGCATTTGTAGCGATCCTGAATCCGTCTGCTGAGTTATAGCGTTCAAGAACAGCCGCGTCCGCTCCTGCCAAAGTAGAAACATTCTGAATTCTTTCAGATTCAACAATCGTAAACACTTCAAACCTCCCAACCCTAAAGGAAAATACTCCGTCGGTTTCGTTTGCAAAACCTGTCGCTGCGAGACCCAAAAACAGGCACAACATAATCCATTTGTTCATTTTTTCACTCCTTAAATAATATATATAAATGTTTTAACATTTAAGCTTTTTCCAATAAAGCTATCCGAAAATAATGCCGCCAATTCCATTTAAAACAATAGCACGAGTAATAACTATTCCAGTTTATTATTTCATATGTTCCAACCTTCCTAAAAAAGGATTATATAAAATTCTACAATAATTGTCGAACAAGTCCATGGTTTTTACCTTTTTATTTCTATTTCATCTTTAGGTTCAAGAATCATTTTATTTGGCGCATTAAAACGTTCGGCGATTTTCCTGTTAAATATTGATGGATAATTTGTATGCATCGGTATATTAATTTTACCGCCTATTATTTCAGCCCATTCTGCCGCTGTTTCCGGAACGCCGTCACAATACAGCAGTACATAATCAATATTTTTTTCCGGGAATGTCTCCATTTGATTCGTTTTACCTGTATCTCCCGAATGGTATATTTTAATGCCATCAATTGTTATTATATAACCGACACCTATCGCGCGATGATGATTTGCCATATACGCTTCGACTGCTTCAATTTTTACACCTTTAATTTTGAAAGTATTATATTTGTTATTTTTTTGCGCTTCATCATTTGTAATTATGACACAATTCTTTTTTTGTGTAACAAGTTCAATTCTGTTATGATCACGATGTCCATGAGTTACCAGAATGATGTCAGCCGGTAAATCATAACCTTCTCCATATGCTGGATCGATATAAATTACCGTTCCATTTTTTGAGACAAGTCTAAAGCTTGCGTGCCCCTGATACAAAAGTCTGGTTTCCCCTTCTTCCGTGCAAGAAACAAGAGATAAAAAAACTAATATTAAAACAAAAAGTTTCCCGATAGTTTTCATGTTTATCCTCCAAATAATATTTTATATTTGAAGTTTAAATTATTCTTTTTTACCTGTAAATTACTTACTTTTTTGTGTGTAGGTACTTTTTGGTAACTATATTTGCCTGTAAAACCAGTTATTTTACAGACAGCCCGCTTTCCTTAAAACATCTTCCATACCATTTTCCAGCATAATATCAATTCCTATTGCTTGCATTATCTTTATAGCATCCAGCATTTTAAGCCCGCGATCTGTTATATAATACTCAACTTTTAAGGGATAGCCGGAAAAATCTTTTTTCTTTACAAAGTCGAATTCACATAATTCTTTTAATTGTTCAAGTAAAACCTTTTGACTTATACCTTCTATGTATTTTTTCAATTCTGATAATGAACAGAATGATCTTCCTAATCTCCAGAGTATCAGCAATTTCCATTTTCCTTTGATAATATCATGCGTTAATTCCAAAGGACATTTAAATTTAATTCTTGTTTTCATTGTTTTATCATATAAAATATTTATTTTTATGTAAACACCGTTTTTTTAATGTCATCTTAGCCAGTATTTGACATAACGTTCTAGGTTGACGACATTTTTTTGTGCCCGATTAGAAAGAAAACCGCAGGTTTTACACGGGTACAAAAAAATGTGGTGGAATGAGGCGTGGGAGCGAGCGAAGCGACCGACCTAGCCGACCTAACCCCGAGCCGCCGAAAAGGCGGCGGAGCAGTTACCGTTTGTTACAGTACCCACTAATATTATTAGTTCCAATAAAAAATAAATCGGTGTAAGTGTATATCTCATAAGGAATTAGCGTTGTCTAATTCGTCTAACCAAATTTTTAGAATTTAGGGTGTTAGCAAATTTGTCAGCAATATCCTAAAGATGAGGTTTATATGAGAATTAAGGCTGCTTTTACACTTTTTAAACGGATTATGCCGTCTGGTCATGGGATTTATTATTATCAATGTTACGACAAAAAAGGCATTAGACAAGTGGCAAAATCGACAGGAAAGTCTGTTAAAACTGAGGCGAATGAATATTGCCTGATGTTGTTTAGAGACGGTCTATTAATCCCTGAACAAAAGAAACCTTCCTTTGCGGAATTTTCGGCTGGCTGGTGGGATATAAAAACTTGCCGCTATTTAAAGTGGCGTGAACTGCATGAACCAATTACCGATAGCACTTTGATTATTTATCAAGCTAATTTTAGAAACCACATAAAAGACTATTTTGCAAACTTTAAACTTGATGAAATTACGCCTTTGGTTATTGAAAACTGGCTTTTGTTTATGAGGGAAAAAGGAACTGTAAGAAATGAGAGCAAGAGAAGAAAGAAAAAGAAAATATTTGACGAAAACGGAAATGAAATAATCGAGGTTAAACAAAAAAAACTGTTGAAAGCGAAAACTATCAATCTGGCTCTTTTCACTTTGAAAATTATGTTGGGCGAAGCTGTGAAACAAAATCTTTTACAAACTAATCCTTGCTATAGTGTAAAGGAATTGAAAAAAGAAGAAGCCGTCAGAGTTATTTTAACAGCCGATGAATTCAAAAGTTTGTTTCCTATTGACTGGTCTAGTATTTGGGATAAAGAAATTGTTTATAAAGCTAACCTTTTGGCGGCTTGTACTGGTTTGAGAATTGGCGAATTGCGCGGTTTACGCTGTGATATGGTTTTTGACAGTTATATCCATGTGCAAGGACAATATTTAGGTAAAAAATATGTTGATCATACAAAAACAAAACATGATCGAACTATTCCTATTTCTGCGGTAATGAGAAAAATGCTTGACGATTTAATGAAAAAGAATGAAAACGGTTATGTATTTTCTGATGACGGCGGTAAAACACCGATTTCTAATGACTGGCTGAATAAAGGTCTTAATCTTGCGTTAAAGAAAATCGGGATAAGTTATGAGGAAAAACTGAAAAGGAATTTATCGTTCCATGCGTGGCGGCATTTCTTGAATACTCTGTTGCTGACTTCTAATGTCGGACTTAGTAAGGTGCAGAAAGTTACTGGTCATAAATCATTGAAAATGACGGAACATTATACCCATTTTGATACTAAACAATTTTCTGAGGTTGTTGATGTTCAAGATAATCTACTGGCTTTAAATGCGTCTGAAACCAAAATAATAAAGGCGAAAGTGATTAAAACTAAGAAAAAAACATCGGTATAATAATTATGCTGATTTTAAGTTTTACAGCTTCTAGTCCGCTTTGATTGGCGGATAGGAAGGGTTAAACCACTGCCCATACGGCAGGGATTTGTGGTTAAAGTGTTGCTAAAATTTTGTATTGTTCATCTTCCGAAAGTTTCTTGACGTTAAAAGCGCAGCCATTACATTTTCTTTTGTCTTTGCAAGCCTGACAGACTTTTGAACTGTCCATGATGAACGGCAGAAGTAAAATAATTTTTTCTACCGCTTGTGTCATTGGTTTATTGAGAAACCATGCGAAACGGCGGACAGAGACTGACGCTGTCTCTGAAAACTGCGGCGTATAAAACCGCTTGTTGTTGTCTGTGATATTTATTGAATAACCTCCAGATTTGAAATAACTCCCGATGGCTCGAACCTTTGGTTCGCAGAACGGGAAGCTTGAAGAATAAAGAAAAACTTCCAAACGACCGCCTTTATCATTTTGCTAACGAAGGCTGGCAGGGGCGGTTTTTCTTCCCTTCACTTTCTGAGGGAAAAAAACGCTCCCTGCCCATTCGTGGAGATTGTTTTACTATACAACTTGGGTTATTTGTTAGGGGAGAAAAAATTACTAACAACAATAATGAACTTCTACCCTGTCCCGTCAAACCGAAGGTTTGCAGGTTGGCACGATTTTTGCCTGCGCATGGTGCTCTTAGCTCGAAGTAAAAATCGTGCCAAAATGGTTTTTGCGAAGTAACGATTTAGGATTGTTATATATTTAACATCAACATCCAAATAATTTTTTATTATTTCAAATATTTTAATACTAAATCTATTAATGAATAGCATCTATCGAAAAAATAATCATAATGATTATTGTCAATTATATCAATTTTGTCCATTTCGTGATGTCTTATACGAAAATTATCTCCAATTTTTGTGAGTTTAGTACTTTTGAATAATGAGTATGCTTGTTCTATTAATATTTTAATCCATCTTCTTTAATTACTTCGTTTATAGTAATAATAGTTTTTGTTCTTTCTATTTTACCACCAGCTAATTTATAAGAATTATTATTATTACTAAGAATGAGATTAATCTCGTCTGAAAAAGTAACATTGTCATATTGAGCAAATAATTCTATTGAATCAAAAACATTATCTGGATAATTATTCATAATAAATTGTTTGGTGCTTTTTATTTCTAAATATATATTTTCTGTATTAAATGATTTTGGAGTATAATGTTCTTTAATATATTCTATAAGTGCTTCTAATGAACTAATAGTATATTCAAAGTTTGTTTCAGTTTTTCTTTATTGGATTTTATTATGTCATAATAAAAGAGTGCAAATTTCATTTATATTAATGGTTCGCAATCCAAATAATTGACAACTCTTTCTCTGAACAGAGATTTATCTTTAAAATTACGAGAAATATTAATCGATAAATCAGAATAATTATCAGTATCATCATCTTTTTTATGATAAAATGGTTTTATTGATTTACAATTTTGATGTTCAAATATTATACTTAATAAAGTTCTATCTGATATTCCGCATGAATGACCCATGATAAATATTTGATATTCATCAGAATTAATAAAAGTAAGCAATTCATGATAATTTTTTGATTGTAAATAATTTATTGTTTTTATATTTTTAAGATATTCGTTATTATTTAATTGTTCTATTTGTATATATTTTTCATCTAAATCATCACCATAACCAAATATTATCGGATTATTGGGATCGTTTAGCACACCATGTATATGAATTAATTTACTTGATTTATAAAGACTATAATTTAATTTTATATTATTGGTATAATTAAAATTCAAAAATAATAAATTATTATATTTAATATCATTTGTCCAATTTCCATAATTATCTAACGGATAATATATTTTTTGATAAATAATTTCTGCTTTTTGCTTATCAATTTTAATTTGATTAACCAGATAATCTTCTAGAGTCAAACGGATACTTTGAAAATCATTGTTAAGTTCTGTAATACCATTTTTATTTTCAAAACAATTTTTTAGAGCTTTATAGTATTCTTCTTCAATGTCTACCCAATTTTGTAATTGACAATTAAAAGTAATTTGTGATAAAAATTTGTTTTTGAATGTTATATTACTAATACCTTGAAAATCTTTTAATTGCGAAACAATAAAATCAAATCTATTAAAACCTGTAACACTTGATTCAATATTATCTTGTAATATGAAAGTTTTATTTTTTAATTCTACAACAATATCATTATCTTCATAATTTCCCAGTGGCACAGTGCCGGCATGTAATATTCTATTTTTTCGATGCATTTCAAGAATTTCTATTGATTTTTTATCCCATAAATCATCTATGAAATGTTTATAACTGGTTTTGAGGTCTTGGGCTAAGTCAAAACCGTTGCCTATTAGTATTATCCTATTCATATTTATTGCCGTAAACTGTTGTAAAGAGCATTTCCCATTGCTTTCATTACTTTTTCAAAAAATTCTTTGTTTTGGAAAAGTTTAGAGAAGGCTTCGGTTTGTTCGTTGAAACATTCATCTGCTGTTTCCTTGAATGTTGCGGGGAATATGCTTTCTGTAAACATTTCGGCGGTGTTATTTTTTGCCTGTTTTTTTAGTTGTTTGTTTTCAGAAGCAATGATTTTATTGTAAATTGTTTCTACTATTACACGGTCGCCTTCTTCAAACTTGCCTTCAAACATAATGTTTATTTTGTTTATTATGTTTTCAAGTAAATCTACTTTTTCTGCGGTTGGTGAGGAATTTTTATCGCCTTGCGGTTTCAGTATATTGTCTTTGTTGTCAGGTGATTTTTTTAGTTCAATGCTGCCGGAAAAAGTCTCTTTTAAATTGGTGAATTCCAATTTTATTTTATCATCGAGGTTTACTTTCTCTGATTTCTTTCGTGGAAGCAGTTTTGCAAGGTATTCTGTGAAAAGATATGATTTATGGAGTTCTTTATCAAACATTCTGACAATTTGGGTTATATAGGAATAGAACCTGTTAAATGTTTTTACAAGGTCTTTGTATTCCGCTCTTTGTTCTTCGGTTAAATCATTGAAGCGATCTACTACTGGTTTGAAAAGCGCTGATATTTTCCCTAAATCGCTTGATGTTTGTTCGCCGGGTTTGGAATAAATTTTTATAAATTTTTCTATATCTTCATCATTGAACAGGCAGTATTCTTTTATTTTGGTTATGGTATCATACACATAATTTACATTGAATTCACCTTCAAGCAATGTGTTTTCATAATAGGGCTGGAATGCCTTTTGAATTTCTTCGGCTGTGTTTGCAAAGTCCATAATGAAGGTATCTACTTTTCCAGAGCAGGTTCGATTAACTCTTGAAAGTGTTTGTACCGCTTTTACATTTGCAAGGCGTTTCAGAACAAATAGCGTATGTAGTTTTGGTTCATCAAAGCCTGTCTGGTATTTGTCGGCTACGATAAGGGTATTGAATTCATCGCCTGAAAAGTATTCGGGGAGCTGGGTTTCGCTTATTCTTTTTCCATCGGAAGTTTTGTTCATGCCGTTTTCGGTGTATTCAATATCGCCAATTCTAATGGAGCCGGAAAAAGCGACTAATGCGTTTACATCTGCATATTTTTGTTTTTTTATGTATTCAATTACTGCCTGATAAAACTTGATTGCGTATATACGAGAAGGGCATATCACCATTGCTTTCGCCTTGCTATCAATTTTTGTCAAGGTAACTGTTCTAAATTGTTCGACAATTACTTTTACCCTGTCCATTATGCTCTTATCGTGATTTTCATAGTATTTTAGAATTGCTTTTATCGCAGGGGTTTCTTTGTATTCCTTGTTATCTTTTGTTTTTTGAGCGATTTTGAAAAAATGTTCAACGGTTGTGTAATTTTTTAATACATCGAGTATAAAACCTTCTTCTATTGCCTGCCGCATTGAATAAATGTGATATGCTTTTTTATGTGTGCCGGTGCTACCTACGGTATCGTTTTTTGATTTTACACCGAACAGGTCTAGTGTTTTTGGCTTGGGTGTTGCGGTAAATGCAAAGAATGAAAGATTTTTATGCGTTCCCTGTTCCAGTATTTCTTTAACTATT